>Ga0214925_100618_pt1 | contig 14275 bp, 15 predicted proteins | sample Stichaenrichment_FD_168299 | JGI IMG/M metagenome (GOLD analysis project Ga0214925, IMG submission 168299) | Xylose enriched microbial communities from anaerobic bioreactor in Madison, Wisconsin, United States - 63SRT | ecosystem: Engineered > Bioreactor > Anaerobic > Unclassified | place: USA... | reverse complement strand
AGAGGCGAGCCTCGAGCTTGCGGACGGGATGGAGTCGGCATAGGATAGCGGCAGCAATTCCGGATCCAGGACGGCCTCCTCGTGCCAGACAGGAAGGGCCATTACACCAACATTGCCGACACTACCCCTCCTGCGATGCATGTGTCTTCGCAAGCACCATCGCAGGACTGCCGTGAGCCATTTCACGTGCTCAGGAGGCGTTGCACTCGGAGCGAAGATCCGCCCTCTTATTCCTTGGCAAAGATGGTCCTTGCCCATCATCTGTGGCTTCCGGACTAGCTAAATCCCGCTGCGCCATATCTTCGCATGCGCCCTTCCAAAGCCGCACCATGCCATCGCCGCAAGCTGCACAGCAAGATAGCCAGGAAAGAGCCGCTGCGACTCTGCTCACAGGCGTTCTTCCAAGAATCTCTGTGCGCGCCTCTCTGGAGATGCCACCAAAATCGGGTGCAGTTATTGCAAGCGTGAAGAACGCCGCAACATCAAGCCTTCCCTCATCGAAAGACTGCCTGTCAAGAGCAAGATAGGTGCGGCTGGCTCCGCTCATTCTGTACTGCACGGGCCTTGAGGAAGAACGAGGCCTCGCTATTCCTTCTGCAGGGGAATCTCGAGAATGACTTCCTGATACTCAACCTGCTCATTCCGCAATCGAGCAGCTCAGAAAGTGCTCGCACCTCTATCTCGGCTCCCATAGCGCCTGCTGTATGTTGAACTGGGCAGGATCGATTCCGCCGGTCACAATATGCAGCTTGCAGCCTCTCTGCTTCTTTGGCTGGCATGACCGCTTGAAAACCTCAGTCATCCACTTTGCGCTTTTGCTGTCCAGGACCACTATCTGGCCGATGCTAGAAGTAGCCATATGCCACATCCCTCTCGCCGTTGACGCTCGCGATGCGAGCTGGTTATATCCTGTGCCTTCGGTCAGGGCATTCTAAGCTTGTATATATTCAATGTCTGAGCTGGTATTTTGTAAGGTTCATGTTAGATGTCCATGAGGCTTGCCTAAAGTTATTTAAATCATTTTTTGCAATTTATAGGATAGTGCTGGCGTTGGAAGGTAGCTCGAGCCGTCCTTAGCAAGAAGGCCGCTGCCCTTATCCGGAGCAGCAGCCTTCAATGCGGAAGCGGCAGGAGCGGCAAGCTCTCAGAGCACGTCCTTGAGGTCTCCCCTGTCGCATGCCTCTGCCAGAAGATGGGCAAACACCTTTCCTCCGTGCAGCCCGTCATGCTCGAACTCGTTCGTGACCCAGGCATGGGAGGCGCCCACGCGGGAGAGCGTATCGAGCTGGAGGCCGGAGTCCACATAGGCATCGTCGAAGTAGACGGCAGCCTGGAGAGGCACCGTATTGCGCTTCAGCTGCTCCTGATCATAGAGGTGTCCGAACTCCGTATCTTCCATCAGAAGATCCATGGCAGGACGGAATGGGATGAGGGCCGGATCCTCATCGAACATCCAGGGAAACATGGCCTCGGCAAAGAGCATCAGAGGACGCACAGAAGGTGCGAATTCAGGCCTCTTGGCCGCTTCCTGGGCTGCTGCCCACCTGATGGGATGTGCCATCCTGCCATCTGCGTAGATGAACTCCTGGAGCGTCCAGTAGAGGGGGTTTGAAGGCGATGCGGTCATCTCCATCACGGCGTGTCTGAAGCCATCCGAGAGCTCTACCTTGAAAACGTCTCCGCCCGCTGCAGCAAGAGCCGCATCTGCCGAGCCATCCCCTACCACGAAGGCGGTATCGAAGAGGCTGTGCAGGCGCTCGGGCGCCGGCTTCATGCCGAGGCCTGCCCCTATGAGCTGGAGACGGCGGATGGAGAAGGGCGAGCCATCAGGCAGCGTGACGTCTCCTGCGGCAAGGCGGTCTGCGACAAGCGCGACCCGCCTCTCGTCTTCCGGATAGCGCTCGTAGAACCCTTGGGTCTTCTTCACCATGCGCGGGAACGTATGGGCATAGACATCTGCTGCGTCTGCCGGGATATGGGGGATGCCGCCGCAGGTGAAGGCTGCCGCCACCCCTTCAGGGAAGGTTGACAGGTTTGCCATGGTCAAGAACCCGCCATAGCTCTGCCCGAGCGTCACCCACCTCTCGCCCCCGAACTCAGAAAGTCTCAGATATTCGAAGTCACGGATGATGGAGTCAGCAAGGAAGCGCTTGAGATAGTCTGCCTGACGGCGTGCAGGGTCTGCCCCTTCAGCCTTGGCCTCTGCACCGATGCGATTGATGACAGAGCCCTCGACACGGGAGGAGCGGCCGCATCCTCGCTGGTCGGGAAGCACGATGCGGAAGTGCTTGATGGCCTCTGCCATCCAACCATCGCTATGAGGATCGAGCGGCCTCGGCTCTGCCCCTCCCGGACCTCCCTGGAGGTAGACGATGAGCGGGAAATGCTCGGACGCCTTCTCGGGGCTTCTGACAATGCGGTAGAAGAGGGAGAGGGACTTGCCCGCGAAGGCAGGGTCTGGGCTCTCATTGGCGCTCTCGCGCGCCAGGAGGGTCATATCGTCCGCGCTCACGCCCGCCAGCTCGGCAGGCGTGGTCCCGCGCCAGTCAAGCGGCACTGGAATCGAGTGGTCCTCCACAAGAAGCCCTGGCAGGCAGTACTCGCAAAGCTTGCTCATAGCCATCCCTTCTCCGGTGCATCCAGCACCGGCATCCGTTTCTGCCCTCCCATCATATCCCCCACCGGCGCAGAAAGGCCCCGCAGATGCAAGAGCACCTGCGGGGCCCAGCCGAGTCAGGGGAGAATCTGTGCTTGTGCTTGTACGGAATCCCGCTTACACGCGGGCAAGAGCCTGGTCGAGGTCGGCGATGATATCGTCGACATCCTCGATGCCGATGGAGAGGCGGATGAGGTCCTCGGAGAGGTGTGCTGCCTTGAGCTGCTCAGGCGTGAGCTGGGAGTGGGTCGTAGAGGTCGGGTGGATGATGAGGGACTTCGCGTCGCCGACATTGGCGAGGTGCGTGAAGAGCTTCACATTGTTCACGACAGAGAGTCCTGCCTCGCGGCCGCCCTTGACGCCGAAGACCACAACGCCGCCGAAGCCGTGCTTCAGGATCCTTGCTGCCACCTCATGCGACGGATCGTTCTCGAGTCCGGAGTAGCGCACCCAGGAGACCTTCGGATGGTTTTCGAGGAACTTCGCGACAGCAAGAGCGTTGTCGCAGTGGCGCTGGACACGCAGGGACAGGGTCTCGATGCCGATGCCGATGAGCTGTGCTGCATACGGGGAAAGGGTCGGGCCGAAGTCGCGGAGCTTGTTCGCAAGGACGCGGGTCGAGAACGGAGCAGCCGGTGCTGCATCTGCGAAGACGACGCCGTGGTAGGAAGGATCGGGACCTGCGATGGTCGGGAACTTGTCTGCCTGTGCCTTCCAGTCATACTTGCCGGTATCGATGACAGCGCCGCCGAGCGTGGCACCGTGGCCGCCGATCCACTTCGTGAGGGACTCGATGACGACTGCAGCGCCATCCTCTGCCGGACGATAGAGGTAGGGCGTTGCGAACGTGTTGTCGACAAAAACAGGCACCGGAGACGGCAGGGAGTTTGCTGCCTCGACGATGGCGGGGACATCAGCGACGTCGACGAGCGGGTTGCCGATGGTCTCGACGTACCAGAGCTTCGTGTTCTCCTTCGTGGCTGCGACGAAGCCGTCGATATCGTTGTTCTCGACGAACGTGGTCTCGACGCCGAGGTCGCTGAGCGTGTGCAGGAAGATGTTCCAGGTGCCGCCGTAGAGGGAGTCGGAAGCGACGATGTGGTCGCCTGCACCGACGAGGTTCGTGAGTGCGAGGATCTCTGCTGCATGGCCGGAAGCCACAGCTACTGCTCCGGTGCCGCCTTCGATGGCAGCGACACGGGCTGCGACGGCGTCGGTCGTCGTGTTCGTGAGGCGGCCGTAGACGTTGCCCGGCTTGGCAAGGGCGAACTTTGCTGCGCCATCAGCGGCGTCATCGAACTGGAATGCTGCGGATGCATAGATAGGAAGTGCTGCGGAGCCAGTCACTGGATCGGGCGACCAGCCTGCGTGTACCTGAAGGGTGTCGAAGTGCTTCTCGGGGTCCTGTGCGAAGGTGGGGTCGAGTTCGAATGCCATGATCTTGTGCTCTCTTTCTGGCGCCGGAGCGCGTGTCTTTTTTCTTCAGCGAAGCATCACGCCCGGTACCCTATGCCTTCATCTGAAGGCACATCACAAGAGCCCGGGCCCCTGCATGCAGCGCATCCGATATGTCGTCGTCTTTTCCATGCGCTGCATGTTAGCGCAAGCCGAACGCTCGAGGCAGCTCAGAGCTATACCTGTATCCACCTCGTAGTTATCTCTCGAATAGATAGCCTGATTTATCTGCGCATATATAGATAAAAGAGGCATTCAGACTCGAAAAATCGGTCCTTCGGGAGCCTCGGTCTCTGGGTCTCTCTGCCGGAAGAAGATCTTCCGTCCATACATGCTGCACACACAGGAGCTTTCCAGCACAGAAGCCCGCACGTCCGCCAGAGGAGCGCCTCCGCATGCAGCTCTTCAGGCCCATCGGGACGACCGCATGCCACGTTCTGGATCCGTGGGGGCAGCAGATGCCTCCAGGCCTCACGCATCCAGGAAATCAGACAGGTCGATCTCCTTCCCCACGGCACCAGCCTCCATGTTCGCAATGGCTCTGTCCATCTCTGCCAGCGTCCTGGCATCGATGCTGTCCCTGCATGCATCCTTGTCAGAGCCACTGCCGGAAGGCGCCTCCCGCTTCCCTGGTGCCATCTCTCCGTCCGTCATGGCGTCCATGATGCGCGCGTTTCCGTTTCTGCAGCGCTTGCCCTGCTGAGAGCCAGGTCTCGGCTGCCCGCTGCCTGCCCATAAGAATGGTCCCGCACGCCGTCGAGTGCGCACGGGACCAGAGCATCGCTCAGATATCATGCAGCCTTGAGGCTGCCCCCATCTGGTCTAGTAGTTGACGACTTCCTCCTGGAAGTAGGACTGCGGATGGTTGCAGACCGGGCAGACCTTCGGAGCCTCAGGGCCGACATGGAGGTGTCCGCAGTTCAGGCACTTCCAGACCTTCACGCCCGGACGGCTGAAGACGTCGCCTGCTGCGACATGCTCCTCGAGCTTGTTGTAGCGCTCCTCATGATGCTTCTCGATAGCGCCGACCATGCGGAACTTGGCTGCAATCTCCTTGAAGCCCTCTTCGTCGGCCTTCTCAGCGAAGCCCTTGTACATATCGGTCCACTCGTAGTGCTCGCCTGCAGCAGCATCCTTGAGGTTCGTATCGGTGTCCGGCATGGCTCCGCCGTGCAGATACTTGAACCAGAGCTTTGCATGCTCGCGCTCGTTGCCCGACGTCTCGGTGAAGATGTCGGAAATCTGGACATAGCCATCCTTCTTGGCCTGGGATGCATAGTAGGAGTACTTGATGCTTGCCTGGGACTCGCCAGCGAAGGCAGTCTCAAGATTCTTCCTTGTCTCGGAATTCTCGAAATCGACAGCCATGGGTTTCCCCTCTCAATCATGCATGCTTTGCCAGCCCCTTGCTGGCCCTCTCCGCATACTTATTGATTCTTATACCCATTAAGCACGGTATTTTGCAAGAGTTTTTCGACAGAATCCCTCATTTCTGAGGTCATCGAGAATCGACTCTGCCATCTCCTGGCTGACAGGGGCACGCCCCTGCGCCTCTTCCTGGGAAGAGAGTGAACGTGCCGCCTCCTCGGCCGTGATGCCGGCATCCCCTGCGGCAAGGACAAGGCGAAGGAGGGCTGCCCTCTTCTGGCGATGCGATCCCTCGAACTTCGACTGCTTCGTATGGGAGGCAGACCTTCTGGAGGGGTTCGGCGCTACATGCTTGAGATAGGCCCCGAAATCGAGGAGGGCATAGTACCAGGTCCTCGGATCGTCTGTGGGGTCTTCTGCCGTCTTGGGGCAGCACCTCTCGACGAGAGGCGCTATTGCCCTGTCAGGCACCGCTGTATCATCCGGGAAGAGCTCATGCAGGAAGACTGTACGGACATTCGTATCGAGATAGATGCCTGGAAGGTCGAAGGCAAAAGCACGGATGCCTGCTGCTGTCGTGGGGCCGATTCCTGGAAGGGCAACCAGCTCCTTTGCGTCTGTCGGAAAAGAGCCAAGCTCGGAGATCTTCTGTGCTGCCTCATGCAGCGCCAGGGCACGCCTGTTGTAGCCCATGCCCTGCCACTCCTGGAGGACATCTGCCGTGGGCGCCTGAGCCAAGGACTCCACATCAGGAAAACGCTCAAGCCACCTTTCCCAGCGGCCAAGCACACGCTGAACCTGTGTCTGCTGGAGCATGACCTCGGAGATCCATATCGCATACGGGTCTCTGGTCTCCCGCCACGGAAGACCGCGCCAGAGGATGCGCCCCTGCTCGAGCACGAGATGCCGGAAAGATCCGAGCTCCTCGTCTGTGACAGAGCCTCCCATCACTCAGCTTCGCCGCTTGCAGCATCCTTCTTCTCTGCCGCATGCTTCTCCATGAAGGCATTGAGGTCGGAGACGAGCTCTCGTGTCTTGGCAGGATCTGTGCCGAGCGCAGCCTCCTTCAGGGAGAACGAGGAGAGATAGGCCTCCAAGAGCGTCTGTGCGCCGCACCAGATGGGATTGAAGGGACAGAAGGGCTTCCTCGGGCAGGGCGTCTGGCCCTCGCCGCAGACATCGCAGGCCGTGAGCATCATGGGGCCCTGCACTGCCTGGACAATGTCCAGAAGCGTCACGGTCTCTGGGTCCACTGCGAGGCTCATGCCGCCATGCGCACCGCGCGTGCTTGCGATGATGCCGGCCTCTGCCAGATCGTGCTGGATGGAACGGGCGAAGGAATAGGGGATGCTGTTCTCTTCGGCAGCGGTCCTGACCGACAGCACCGTATCGGGGTCACGTACGAGTGCCGCCATCATCCGCAATGCGTAATCGGTCTTTCTCGAGATATCCAACGTGCCCTCCACGCTCTGCCAGCTCAGTATCACTGGTCAGAAGGATAGCGATATTCATGCGTCATGTGGGCAATTGTCACAAATTGCGCAGCATCTGTTTTTGCCAGACTGCAATCAGGGACACTCTTCCCTATTTCCACTCCAGAATCGGGAAGCCTTCACGCTTCGCGGCCCGCTCGAGCGTCTGGCCGGGCGTGACCGCATAGCCATGCTTCGCAGTCTTGAGCATCGCGTAGTCGGAGAAGTGGTCGCCGTAGGCATAGGCGACTTCCCAGCTGCCCGGTCCGAAGGCACCATCTGCCCATTCCTTGACGGCACGGGGCTTCTCCGAGCCCTGGGTGACGTCTCCTTCGACCCTGCCGGTGTAGTTGCCCTCAGGGTCAACTTCCATCTTCGTCGCAATGACGGCGTCCGTGCCGAGCACTTCCTGGGCGCAGAGGGCTATGACCTCGAACGTCGCAGAGACGAGCACGGTGACGCAGCCTTCACGCTTCCTTTTTGCGACCTCGGCGATGGCTTCCTTGCGGTAGCGCTTCATCAGCACCTCGTTGTGGAAGTCCACCATGATCTGGCGGATCTCTTCAGGGCTGTAGCGGGAAAGGGCGGAGAAGATGACCTCACGAGCCTCATCCTGGCGATAGGGCAGATGGAGCTTGTAGCGGGCACCCCACCAGCCAAGGCGCAGGCCTGTGGCCACTCCGAGATAGTTATGCCTGAAGAGATAGAGCGAGAACAGGGCACCGGACTGTCCGTCGATGCACGTGCCATCGTAGTCGAAGACGGCCAGCTGGACACGCTTCTTGTCCTCTTTCGGGGCTTCCCCCATGCAAGATCCCTTCCACCTTCGTCCTGGCACACCGAGACCAGAACTCGCCCTGTTTATGCCCTCCTGCCGCCGGCAGCTTTCAGAGCATCTTGGCTTCCGGCAGAAACTTCTCTGCATACGAAAAAGGGCTCCCGAAGGAGCCCTGAAGGTGCAATGGCGGGATATGCGGGGCTCGAACCCGCGACCTCCGACGTGACAGGCCGGCGCTCTAACCAGCTGAGCTAATACCCCGTTCGGTGCGAGAGCTATATTACGCGAAATCGAGCGTCGAAGGCAAGCCCCAATTTGTAAAACTTTCCCAAAGGCACCTTCTTCTGGATATGAGAAGGGCTCTGCGCTGCATTGCCGCAGCTCAGAGCCCTGACAGAACGACTTGTGGAGGAATTGTCGTTACATGAGGCTGACATGGACGGTACCAGAATCCGTCGTCACATCGAGGTTCGAGCCGTCGAGCACAGCCTCGCTGATCTGGCCCGAGCCGCCCACAGGGTTGCCATCAGAGTCGACGACAGCCGATGCAACAGAGCCGTCAGCCGGCACATAGGCAATGACATCCCAAGTGCCATCGAGGTTCTCGGGGATGATGAAGGCGCCCTGATAGAGGATGAGCGAGACCGGAGTTCCGGAGAGCTGGACGACCGTCGAGCTGTAGTTGCCGGAGCCATCGAGCTTCGCAAGCACCCAGCCGCCTCCCTGCTCCATGAGGCCATACGACGCGTCGTGGTATGTCATCGTGTCGTTCGAGGCTACCTGCTGCTCTTCCTGCTGCGTCTGGGCATCCTCGCCCGTCTGCGTCTGCGTCGTCGAGGAGAGCGCATTGTTGAAGATGACGATCATGGCAATGACGACGACAGCTGCGGCAATCGCGATGCCGGCGAAGAGCTTCTTGTTCGTCTGCATGCGGGGAGCTGTGCTCCTGACCTTCGGGCGGTTCCTGCCCTGGAGGCGGACATTGCCCCTTCTGCTCTTGCGCATCATGTGCGAGCGGGCAGCAGCCGCTGCCTCCTCGGCGTTGTCCCTCGACGTGAGGACAGCGCCCTCGCCGCTCGAGAGCTTCTCGAAGGCACCGGTCTCCTCAGGGTCGACACCGATGGGGCGGGGTGCGTCTCCCTCGCCTGCAACCGGGTCCTCCCCTACCATCGGACGTCCTGCAGAATAGGGGGACGTCGAGGATGCATAGCCCATCACATCGGGGCCGAATCCTCCCTGCGCATGCCGTGCGGCATGGCGGGGTGCATGCTTCTGATTGTCGAAAGGCACTTCTCTGCCTCCTCGTTTCAGGTTTCATGCCTGCACCCGGATGGACACAGGCATCCTGTCTACATTTTCTGCCAAGCGGCGGGGGCTCATGCTGCCCCGTCCAATAAAGCGCGAGGTCAGCACAACCCTCTAAGCCTAGAGGACGCGCCTCTCCTCTATTGCATGGCCAAGCGTCACTTCGTCTGCGTATTCGAGGTCTCCGCCCACGGGAAGGCCGCTTGCAAGGCGGCTCACCGTGATGCCGAGAGGCTTTATCTGGCGGCTCAGATAGGAGGCTGTCGTCTCGCCTTCGACATTGGGGCTCGTGGCCAGGATGACCTCCTGGATTTCTCCGTCCGCGAGGCGAGCCATGAGCTCGCGCACATGGAGCTGCGCGGGTCCTATCTTGTCCATAGGACTGATGACGCCACCAAGCACATGGTAGAGGCCGTGATAGCTTCCCGTGCGCTCTATCGCCTCGACGTCACGCGGCTCTGCCACGACGCAGACCTCTGAGCGGGTGCGCGTCGGATCTGCGCAGATGTCGCAGGTATCCCCTGTCGCATAGTTGAAGCAGATCGGGCAGAAGTGCACCTCGCGCTTCACGTCGAGGATGGCATCGGCGAGGCGCTCTGCCTCCTTCGCATCCGCTTCGAGGAGATAGTAGGCAATGCGCTGCGCCGACTTCGGGCCGATGCCAGGAAGGCGTCCCAGCTCGTCCAGAAGCCGCTGCAGGGCATGCTCCGTCCTTTCCGCCATCCTAGAAGAGTCCCGGGATGTTGAGGCCACCCGTAATGGAGCCAAGCTCGGAGGATGCTGCAGACTGGGCAGAGTCGAGCGCATCGTTCACAGCAGCAAGGATCATGTCCTGGAGCAGGTCCACGTCCTCGGGATCGAGTGCCTTGGGGTCGATCTCGATCGACTTGAGCTTCATGTCGCCCGTTGCCACGACCTTCACGGTGCCGCCGCCTGCGGTGGCGGTGACTTCCTTGTCCTTCAGGCTCTCCTCTGCGGATGCAAGCTGCTCCTGCATTGCACGAGCCTGCTGCATGATTGCATTCATATCGAGATTGCGCTTTGCCATCGCGGTGCCTTTCCTGTCTTCAGTGACTCTATCTATTCGTCTTCGTCGTCCGCATCGTCTGCGGCTTCCTCGATGCCGGTATCTGCATCGTCGTCTTCGACTTCCTCCTCGTCAGGGGAAGGCTCGACCACGACATTGATGCCGGGGCCGAAGACCGACTCGAGCATGTCGGCAATGTCCTTTGGTATACCCTCGGTCTCCTTGAGAGGCGTGCCTTTCTGGGGCTCTGCCTCATCGCTCACAGGAAATCCGCTCGAGGCAGCTTCCTTTGCAGGAGCTGCCGCTGGCGCCGGTGCAGGTGCGGGCTTCGGCGCAGGAGCAGGGGCCGGTGCTGCCACCGGTGCCTCTTCTGCATATCCCGCCACGTCTGCATCGCTATAGGGCACCTGCTCATCTGCTGGCGGCTCGTCCCACGGCATGGGCTCAGGTGCAGCTGCCGGCTGAGGCTCAGGTACGGGAGCAGGCGCTGGCGCTGCCGCAGCCGGTGCAGGCGCTGCCTGCGGCTGTGGTGCCGGTGCCTGGACTGGAGCGGGGGCCGGAGCGGGCGCTGCCGCCACCGGCGCCTGCTGCACGGGTGGCTGAGGAGCACGTGGCGCTGCGGCACGCGCCTTCGGCTTCGAGCTCTTCGCCTCCACATAGTTCGGATAGCGAGGGCCGAAGACCGCAATGATGGCAGGACGGACGATGGAGTCGACGTCTCCCCTGGCCAGCATATGGAGCGAGAACGAGGAGCCCTTCGGAAACTCGATTGTGAGGCTCTCGCCGTCGTCTGCGACCGCATGGCTCGAAGCCAGAAGCGAGGCGCGGGCAGGGTCCTTCTTCCGGAGGCTGTCCTGGACCTGCTTCCACATGCGCTGGAGACGCGCTGCGTCCTGCACAGGAGCGGTCGGAGCCGCTGCCTGCGGACGTGCCTGAGGGGCTGCTGCAGGAGCCGGTGCCGGAGCTGCCGTCCTCGGAGCAGGAGCTGGCGTGTAGGCAGGTGCCGGAGCAGGAGCTGATGATTGCGCAGGCGCCTGTACCGGAACCGGTGCAGGAGCTGCCTGGACAGCTGGGGCTGGAGACTCAGGTACAGGTGCTGCGGCGGGCTCTGCCACGACTCTCGAGCTCACCGGCACAGGAGCCGGCGATGCCATGACCACACCAGGGGCAGTGAGCGCTGCAACCTGCTCTTCGAGGTCATGCACGCGCTCTGCCAGGGACTCGAGCGTGAGATCCGATTGCGGCCTTGCCATCTTCGTGAAGGCAATCTCGAGCACGAGGCGCTGGTTCGGCGCCGTGCGCATCTCCGAGGAGGTGTCTCCCAGAAGAGAGAGCACACGTGCCAGCCTGTCAGGCGTGCCGAAGGCATCTGCCTCCTCCTGAAGCTTTGTCACATCTCCTGCCGCAGCGGGGACAAGCTTGGGGTCTGCCCCAGCGACAGAGACGACGTAGACATCGCGCACATGGGCGGCAAGCTCGCGCGTGAACTGCAGGAGATCGCGTCCGGCATCCACGAGTGCCGCTGTCTCGTTCATGAGCTCTGCCACATCGCGGCGGGCGATGGCAGAGACGATATTGGCAAGCGTCTGGCTCTGGACCTCGCCGAGGGCGCTTCTGACCGCCTGGAGCGTGATCCTGTTGTCCGAAAAGACGGCGATCTGCTCCAAGGTTCCCAGAGCGTCTCTCATGCCGCCTCTGGCATGGGCGGCGATGAGGGCCAGGCCCTCATCTTCTGCCTCGAAGCCCTCCTTCGCACAGACATCGGCCAGATGCGCCTTGATGTCGTCTGCAGAGATAGCGTGGAAGTCGAAGCGCTGGACACGCGAGAGGATCGTCTGCGGAATCTTCTGGGGGTCGGTCGTGCAGAGGATGAATACGACATGCTCAGGCGGCTCTTCGAGCGTCTTCAGCAGCGCATTGAAGGCTGCCGTCGTGAGCATGTGGACCTCGTCGATGATGTAGACCTTGTAGGAGCCCATGGAAGGCGCGAAGCTCACACGGTTGATGATCTCCTCGCGCACGTTGTCCACGCCCGTGCGGCTTGCCGCATCGAGCTCATAGACATCCGGGTGCTCCCCTGCCGCGATGAGGCGGCACTGCTCGCATGTGCCATCGGGAAGCTGGCCTGGCCCCTTCTCGCACATGAGGGCCTTGGCCAAGATCCTTGCCATCGTCGTCTTGCCGGTGCCTCTGGGGCCGCAGAAGAGATAGGCATGAGAGACCCTGCCTTCGAGCACAGCATGCTCGAGCGTCGATACCACATGCTTCTGTCCGACGACATCCTGGAAGGTCAGGGGCCGGTATTTTCTGTAGAGCGATTCCATCTGGTCTCCTGGAGGGAGGGTATGTGCTCAGTCCAGTATACGCGCGCACCCGTCTGACAGAAAGCCGGGCAGGCAGAGCCCCAGATCCAGAAATGTCCCTGCACTCTTGCACAGGCATCTCTGCAAGACGTACAATTGTTCTTAGAACAATTGTTCTTCAAAAGCTGTATATGCAGTGCAAGGGCACTCGTGTCGCTCCAATCGCGAGAGTGGGGCGACATATGGCTGCCTACGAGGAGCTTTTCAGTTTCGCGTCCGTCCTGTTCGCAGCAATGACAATCGGACTCTGGGTGGGCTGCCACACCGGACGAAGCGGAAAAGAGCCGTCCTTTGCCTGAGCGGATAGCGGCCACTCTCCAAACCTTACAGCAGTCAAAGGAGCGGCCAAATTCCCGCTGCCACGGGAGCCGTCTGCGCTATCCATTCTGCCGTGCCGCTGCCTTAACCGTGCACAGAAAAAGGGCTCTCTGAAGCTTCTGGTGGGTAGCAAAGACTGCCCATCCGACCCCGCAAGCGGGATGATTCCGTCGGCGGTGGAGGCGCTCAGCCGTCTGCGCTCGTGGACGACGCACTCGAACATGCCGGCGGTGAGATTCCGGCGCCTCGCGGTGACGGGACTGGCGAATGTGCGTTGGTGCGGATGGGGGCGGTTCGCAGTCCCGTCGGGCGTGGACGTGAAGACCGTGAGCGCCATCCTCGGCCACTCCAACGCCGCGATGACCCTCAACGTCTACGCGGATGCACTCGCCGACAGCAAGAAGGTGATCATGGGCCTCATGGGCAGGATCATGTCCGCGGGGCTCTCGTAGGCCGCAGAATCAGGCATCGCCAGCCGCAGGACGACCAGATGGGCGGGTTTGGAAATGGACCAACAGAACAAGGACGGGAAGCCGAAGCTCGACCCCGAGGGGCAGATAGCCTTCCTCAGAGGCAAGGGGGTCACGTTCGAGCGGATGGACGAGGCAGACGCCATGCGCTACCTCTCGCGGGAGTCCTACCTCTTCGCCACGTACGCATATCGGACTCTCTTCCCCAGGCGCGTCGGAGGGGCACACGACGGCGAGTACGCGAACCTCGACTTCTGCGACCTGGTCGACCTCGAGCGGCTCGACCGGGATCTCAGGGCGGCACTCCTTCCGCTCGCGCTCGACGCGGAGCACCTCGCGAAGGCGCGGGTGCTCGACGAGGTGGCGAGGCGGCCTTCCGAAGATGGCCACTCCATCGTGCGCGACTACATGGCGGCGCTCTCCCCCTCCGAGCGTTCCCGGAGGGAGGCAGAGATATCGAGGCTCCGGCGCGACGAGTACTCAGGCGACCTCCAGAGGCACTATGCCGGGGAGATGCCGATATGGGTGCTGCTCGAGCTCTCCTCCTTCGGCACTGTCGCGGACGTGTACCGCTACTGCGCAAGCCGCTGGGACGACGCGGCGATGCTCGACGAGCACTACATGCTCAAAAAGGCCAGGGATGTCCGCAACGCCTGTGCCCACTCGGCCGCCATCATCAACGGGCTCGGAACCAACGGCCACGTTGCGAGGCCGGCGCCAAGCGAGCTCACGACCGCTCTCCGCGAGGCGGGGTTTTCGAAGCGGTCACGCTCCTCGCGCATGAGAAACCCGCGACTCCAACAGATAGCGACGCTCCTGCTCCTCCACAAGCGCATGGCCGGGGGGACCGAGCTCGCCGACGAGGGCTCGGCACGTCTCCGTCCCCTGGCAGACGACGTGAAGGCCGTGCTCTCCGTCACCCGCCCCGACGCTTCCCGTGAATTGAATTTCGAAAAGCAATCCTGTTGCACCAAGTCGTGCAGCGGCCACAGAAGAAATTGGGGGCAGGACGGATTCCGCATCCATCCTGCCCCCGCTTTCCTCTAGCATCCCTTTTGCTGCT
>Ga0214925_100616_pt1 | contig 14321 bp, 14 predicted proteins | sample Stichaenrichment_FD_168299 | JGI IMG/M metagenome (GOLD analysis project Ga0214925, IMG submission 168299) | Xylose enriched microbial communities from anaerobic bioreactor in Madison, Wisconsin, United States - 63SRT | ecosystem: Engineered > Bioreactor > Anaerobic > Unclassified | place: USA... | reverse complement strand
AAAGCCATGGCTGGCGAACGGTTGGAAGCAACAGGGAAAGCGAAACTCACACCCGGATTTAATTTACCTGCCAAATTTGTTATTCACACGGTTGGGCCGGTCATCATTCACCAAGTTACGCCATTAAGAAGGCAGCTGTTGGCCGATTCCTATCAATCCTGTTTGAAATTAGCCGAACAAAAGGACCTGTCCGAATTGGCTTTTTGTTGTATTTCTACTGGCGAGTTTCGCTTTCCACACGATTTGGCAGCCCAAATTGCCGTTAATACGGTGAATGACTATTTAAGCAGTCATATCAATGCACCAGACGTCATTTTCGCGGTCAATTCGGATCTTGATAAGGCACTTTATCTTCATGAATTGGAGGGAGAATAAGAATGGTTCAAGCAACACAAATTTGGAAATCTTTGGGGCAAACCGGTAGTCAGGCTGATCAATTACGGGCTTTGATTGATGAAGCCGAAGCAACCGTTGTCGGCATTGGTGCCGGAATGCCGGCAGCCGATGGTTTCAGCTACGTTGGGCCGAGATTTGAAACCCATTTTGCTGATTTTATTCAGAAGTACCATTTTTATGATATGCTGCAGGCCTTTTTGGCCGACTTTGAAGACTGGTCGGAATACTGGGCATTTGAGAGTCGATTCGTCCTGCTAAACGGTATTGAGCAACCGGAAGGTAAACTGTATCATCATTTTCGGGCATTCATGGATCATGGTGACCGCCATTACACCATTATTAACACAAATGGGGATAACACTTTGGAGAAAGCCCATTTTGACCGCAACCGGATTTTTAACTATCAGGGACAGTATTCAAGAATGCAATGTTCAAAATTTTGCACCCCGGTGACTTACCGGGATGATGACTTGATTCGGAAGATGGTTAGGGAGCAAAAAGAGTTGCGGGTGCCGGAAAGCTTGATTCCAAAATGCCCGAATTGCGGAGCACCGCTTGAAGTCAATAAGCGAACGGATGCAGGGATGGTGGAAGATGAAGAATGGCATCGGGAGGCGAAAAACTATCATGACTTTTTAGACCGATGGCATGGGCGTAAAGTTCTTTATTTGGAAATTGGTGTGGGGAATACAACGCCTTGGATTATTCGCAAGCCATTTTGGAAGATGACTCGGGAAAATCCCAACGCTTTGTATGTCATGCTGAATCAGAAGGATTATCAGATCCCGGAAGAGCTCCAAGGACAAAGCCTTCGATTAAATCAGGATATGACGCAAGTGATCGGTCATTTGTAGGGGGCGCAGAAAATGTACGTTGTTGAATTAAAACGAAACGGCAAACGGATTTACGATGGTGCTTTAGCGTTAGCCAGCCAGGTATGGTGCATGAATCATCTGTTCTTGGATGAACCGATTTTGTTTCCATATAACTGTGATCCCAAAATCGAAATCGGTGAATTTCAAAATGCCCGTCAGGAAATCAATCAACAATATGTTGACGACCATCACATTCAGGTTGTTCGTCGAGATACGGGTGGCGGTTCGGTCTATTGTGATCGTCATGGCATTAATTTTTGCTTTCTGGCTGATGCCGCTACGCCGGATTTATACGGCAATTTTGCTAAAATGTATCGACCGGGAATTGAGGCACTTCAATCAATGGGTGTCAAAAACATTGAGGATAGCGGTCGAAACGACCTGACAATTGATGGTAAGAAAATTTCCGGCGGTGCAATGGCAATTGTTAACCAACGGATTTATGGTGGCTTTTCACTCCTGCTGGATATTGATTATGAAAGCATGGTGCGTTCATTGACACCAAATGAAAAGAAGCTGATTTCAAAGGGGATTAGGTCGGTCAAGGCCAGAGTAACGGACATTCGCAGTCATTTGGCATCTGATTATCAGGACTTATCACCGGAAGCGTTTATGCATATCATGACCAAGAAGATTGTGGGCGCGAAAACCGATGATGATATTAAATATTATGAGTTGACCACAGCCGATTGGAAACAAATTGATGCCTTGGCAGCCAAAAAGTATAAGAATTGGGATTGGAATTATGGGGCAGCCCCGGAATATAAGTATGAGCACGATACACATTTGGATTCGGTAGGTACTGTTGAAATTTATGTTGATGTCGCGAACGGTCGAATGAAAGACTGCTCGATTTATGGTGACTTTTTCGGTAAAGACGACCATCAGGCCTTACTTAATACGCTGATCGGAACGAAAATGCGTCGGGAAGACTTAACTGATGCACTGAAAGCCGTTAATTTGAATGATTATATTAATGGATTGAAAGCAGAGCAGTTGGTTGATTTGATCCTTGGGCAGAGCATGCCGGCGCGTTAGCATTAAGAATATAGCGTTTGAAAAGTTTTATTGTGATCATTGAAAATATTGGTAACTAATGGCCCCCATAAGCAAGGAGTTTCTACATGCGCTTATGGGGGCTTTTAATGGCTTCACGTGAATTAATTATTGATATTTATTACGAATCAAGTTATGATATATTAATAAAATTATAGTGGGTGAACAATTTGGTTAACCTGTTTTTCTTTAATTAACTTGTACCAACTAGAACATGAGGGGCGTGACAAATTGGATTTAGGTGGTTTAACGGATAATGAAGTAAAAGAACTTCTACAATCTTTAAAAAGATGTACGCGGCAAATACCAGAAGACATGCCGTTAATTGGGCGTATTAAAGATGATACACCCGTTGTTGATTTTAAAAATCATATAGAATATTTTTTGCATCGCTATCGAAATCCGTTCGATTCAAAACGATTTAGCTTACATATCAGGTTTCAACAAACAAATGATCACTTAATACGAATTGATATTCACAATGGTACTCACAGGAATCCTGACGGCACACTGATTCCGGAAAATCATATGCATGTTTATCATTTTGTAAAGGGGTTACGAAAGGACGTTATTGCAATTCCATTACCAGCAGAAATCCATAATATCACGTCTCTTTTTGCTGCTCTTGAGGACTTTTTGGCTTATACTAATGTTACGGAATATCCAAAATAACTTACTGGAGGTGTATCGAATGATAACGATAGATAATTTAGAGAAATCTGTTAATGATTTCAATAAAAAATCGATTACTTTTTCCAATACAGATCAAAATTATATTCGAATTGATACACCGTTTTTTGATCGACATAATGATGCGATCATTCTATATGCCAGTGAGGTAGAAGGAAATGTTCGATTAACGGATGCCGGTTATATTCTTGATGACCTTGAAAGTGATGGCATGTTTATTACGCGATCAAGGAAGCGGATGACTATTCTTAAGGAACAATTGAAGTCTTACTCTGTTAAATTTAATGAAGTGACACATGAGTTGTACGTTGATGCTAACATTAGTGATTATCCGGTTAAACAAAACTTGCTTATACAGGCAATGCTCTTTGTAAATGATATGTTTATGTTATCTAAAGAGAGGGTCTCCAAACTTTTTGTAAACGATGTTGCTGAATTTTTAACTGAAAATGATATACGAGCTTATGACGGACCAAACTTAATTGGGATCAGTGGGATGGTTTTGCATTACGAATTTTCAATTGCAGGTATTAGAGATATTCCGGACAAACTAATTCGCGTCTTAAATACACCACATAATGAGTATTATGCGAAGACTGTTGCAATGGATGTTAGACAAACAGTCCCAGTAGTTAAGAGAAAAACGGATTTCTATGCGTTTGTAAATGATGAGGAAGCGCCTGTTGACGATACGATTGTTAATCTATTTAATTCTGAAAGTATTACAACAGTTCCGTTTTCTAAGCGAAATGAATTTGTTAAAAGACTCGCTGAATAAACTAAAATAAGTGAATGATTTGAGGAGGCTTTAAGATGGGCTTGATATTGTTCCTGATGTTTGGTTGGATTTACCTGCTTTTTCGGATGGGGTTTTCGTTATTGCGATTCTTCGGCGGTTTTATCGGACTGATTTTGATCTTTTTTATTTTGACCAAGGTCATTATTTGGGGATTTTGGTTAACAGGTGTCGCCGCATTGGCCTTTTTCGGCTGGTTGGCCTATCGGTTTATTTCCAGTCGGGTATAGTGGCATTCAAAAATTTAATGACTGATAAAGTGAATTTAATAAGAATATAAGAAGGCATGCCTCAAACGGACACTATCCGAGAGGCTGCCTTTTGTTAGTTAATAGTATTTCGGTGGCGGTTTTGCGCGCTGTTATTGATCATAAGCGCCCAAATACCGGGAATAATGTATAGGATGCTTCCCAATACGCCAACAACAATGGCGACAATCGGCCAAGCATAGTTGTCGTTTCGATGAAGTCTTTTTAAGCAAAAAATCATAATGATCTGCTGGATGACATAGAGCGTGCCAAAGATAACGGCAACTGTATTCGTGATCCATGAGTGTGGATTAAAAACCATGATTGCCACTAATACAAGTAAGATCAGGATGGTAACAAACCACCAGATAATCCAGCCGACGATTTGTGGTCCTGTTAAATGTTTTTTATTTTGCATAATAGCCACCTTTGTTATTTTTAATTAATTTTATGGTAATCGATTGATTCTTGGAATTCAACTTTAGTGTCGTGGTTAATTATTGTAAAATGACATTAATGACATGCATTGGAGATGAAGATATGCCGGTCGATGTGACTTTTGATGATACGTTTAGCGGTCTTTTGCGATACTATTATCGAAAAAAACATGTTAAGCAGCGAATATTGACGTTGCCTTTATCGCTTGATTTTGGAAATATCAAAACGGCGAATATCGTTAGAACAAGAGCCTCTTTTTTAGAAGAACTTTCACGAAATACGCATGGTTATTCTGTAAAAGAAGAGATTCAAAAGATTCGAGATAATTTATCATTCTTGGAAGTGTTAATTGAATCGGGAACTTCTTTTCGCATTTGGTGGACTAACAAAGCTGCTGATTATTGTGGGTTTATCTGGTTATGTGATCGGCTCAAAACGGTTGAAAATGAGGTCGAGCAGATTAAAGTGCCAACACTTTTTCCCCGGGAGAATCAAACACTCTTGGAAATAAATGAGGGTCTTAGTGGCCTTTCATGCGATCTGATTGATGAGTTTAAATTATTTGAAAGACAACAGAAGCTTTCAGCATCCATCCGGCGGGATTATAGCTACATGTGGCAGGAGCTGCAAGAGGAGAACCAGCCGATCCGGGTTCTGATTAATGATCATTTACTCAGTCAACCGGTCACTTTTTATGATAAGTTTATCTATCAACAAACAAGTAAAACGGATTTTACTGAATTGGATCGATTGCTTGGCAAGATCGTTTTGCATTATGGGGTTGGGATTTTGGAAGGCTGGTACTGGTATCGGATTGAAAAATTAATTGATGAAGAGAAACTGGAAGCCAAGCAAAGCAAAATACCCATGAAACAATTGATTCGTCTTAGAAAATGATAATGATGACCCAAAATGTCCTTAGAATCGCTAAAAGATTTGAGGATATTTTTGTTATGTGGTCGATGTTAAGCAGCTTTTTTTCTTCAAAGTAATCAAACCAATCAAAGGCAAAGTAATGAACCGTCAAAAGAAGTCAATGGTTAATTTGATTGAAATTAACTATTGGTAATGACGTAGGAATGTTACTTTTATCTAAAAAATAGTTGACATTCATAATATTTAGAATTAGAATTTCTTTTATTATATTAATTATTTTATCATACATACGGAAAAGCCTGTTTTATTCGGATGAATTAACATAAGTGCCTCGAAGTATCAAACAATTGGAGGAAAATGATATGATCATTTCACGCATCGGACCACAACAATATTTGTCAAATTTGGACGCTTATGATTACTTACCGAAGTACATAAAAAATAACGATTATACCCGGGTTCTATTTCTTCACGGTGTTAAGTCGCTGAATGCCGCAAAACCATATTTACCCGCATGGGATCCTGAAGTCACGGTTCACGATATTTATTTCAATGGTGAATGTTCACCTGAAGAGATTGCACGGATCAGAGGACTTGTACGCGATAATGACATCCAATTAATTATCGGTCTTGGTGGTGGCAAAGTTCTGGATACCGCCAAGAGTGCGGCCCATTATGAACATCGGCCAATTGTGACGATTCCGACTTTAGCCAGTAATTGTGCGCCATGGTCTTGCTTGAGTGTGCGTTATAAAGAAAATGGCGAGCATATTGACCATGAGGTTTATGATAATGCTACTAATTTACTCTTGATTAATCCGAAAGTTATTTTAAACTCACCAATTGATTACTTCGTAGCCGGGATCGGTGATACCTTGGCCAAGTTTTACGAATCCGAATTAATTTTTAAGGATTTGGAAGAGAAGGGACCATTGAATGTGGCACTGACGATTTCCAAACAGATGTCTGAAAACTGTAAGGATGTTTTGTTGAAGAATTCGGTTGCAGCTGTTCAGGATATGAAAGCCGGCAAGCTGACTGATGAATGGTTGAGTGTTGTTGAAACCATTATATGTACAGCTGGAACTGTTGGCGGCTGGGGTGATGAATACAGTCGTTCCACCGGTTCTCATTCAGTTCATGATGCATTGACAACTTTCGATGAAACAAAGCCGTTGTTGCATGGTGAACGGGTAGCCTATGGAAATTTGGTACAGCTTTCCCTGGAAAAGCACTTTGAAGAAATTCAAATTCTGTTGAAACTTTACGGAACACTGAAGTTGCCACGCAGTCTCAAGGAATTGAGTTTTAAGAATCCATCAGACAAATTGGTACATGCAATTGCTGCTGAAACAGTGACGCCGGAAAAAGCAATCCATCTTTTGCCGTTTAAGGTCACGGAGCCGGACGTCGCTCAAGCAATTAGTCAATTGGAAGAGATTACTGATAAGTATAAAGCATCAGTGGCAGTTGGTAATTAACAGATAAAATTGAATAGGTGCCTGCGAAACCTTTGGATAAGCGTTTCGTAGGCGCCTTTTTTATTGAAAAAATAAAAACAAAATTAATTAAGCGGAATGATAATTAATGTTTTATATAATAATCGTTTATAATTATGATGATACGCTGTTGATTAATCTGGAATGGTGCTATAATTTATGCCATGAATAGTTTCACAGTGTGTTACTGTTCATGCTACCCCGAAGAAAATAGTTGCTATCTGGAAGGTAACTTTTCTTCATATTCATATACCCCCAAAATATGAATACGGCACCTATCGTCCCCGATAGGTGTTTTCTTTTGTGCTCGAAAGGGTTCAAAAGTTAACGTGCTGTTATGCACAAACTTGATGATTACGTCTGGTGTCTTCATAATTATAGAAAATAAAAAGGAGTGATAATATGGCTAATCTGTCTGAAGAAATGAAAAATATGATTAACGAGCAATTACCTTTTTTGGCAACTGCTGATGAAAATGGTGTTCCAAAAGTTGGTCCCAAGGGATCACTGCAGGTAATGGATGATTCCCATCTATTGTATTATGAGCATACGTTCCGTCATGCCTACCATAATTTGAAGCAAAATGCTTATGCGGCCGTAGCCGTGGCTGATCGATCGGCACAAAAAGGATTTCGCTTTGAGGGCAAGTCCCATATTCACGAGGGTGATTCATTGGCGAAAAAAATTTTGCCACCGAAAATCTTTGACCGCTTTCCCCGTGCGGCCGTTGTAGTGATTGATGTTGAGCATATTTATCAGCTGGATAATAACTTGGACGCTGGGACGCGGCTGGCTTAAAGCAAAGTCATAGAGTATCGCATTCGATTATCAATCGGATGCTTTTTTGTTTTGCTTAAAGAATAAACGAGCACATCGTAAACTGTTTAACGTAACGGAAACAGTTGCTTTTAGAACAGTAGAATGGAAACGTCTACAGGTATAATGCCTTTTATATTAACTGTTGATGCGTAATTAATGTGTTTTAAATTGGGTGTTTGCTGGGATTCTGGTGGAGATTTCTATAGGCTCATTGGCAAAAAATCATTATAAAACTATTTTTAATAAGTGTTTACAAAAATACATATTCACTATTGATTATCATTAGATAGCATAAGATAATAAGGTTAATTGGTTCACAAGATTAAGTAGATTGAGGGGATTAAAGTGGAAAGTAATCATGATGGGGAACAAGTTAAGTACACATTGGGATTAGACATTGGGACATCATCAATTGGCTATGCCGCAATTGATAAGCATCAAAAACCCATTCGGGCAAAAGGGAAACATGTCATTGGCGTTCGACTCTTTCAAGAGGGTCAAACGGCGGCTGATAGGCGGGCATTTCGGACAACACGTCGACGACTGAAACGCCGCAAGTGGCGATTGAATTTACTGAATCGACTATTTGATCCTTACTTATCAGAAGTTGATCCAAACTTCCTGCCACGACTGAGGCAATCCAACCTTTCACCCAAAGATGACAATAAGCATTTTAATGGATCAACGTTATTTCCCGATAAAACAGATGCGGCGTTTTATCGACAGTATCCAACCATGTATCATTTGCGATATGCTTTAATGACCGAGAAGCGCAAGTTTGATATTCGAGAAGTCTATCTAGCTATTCATCATATTGTGAAGTATCGAGGAAATTTTCTGAATTCAGCAACTGTTGATTCATTTAAAACATCAAATATTGATTTTACCAGTCAATTTGATCGTCTAAATGAGCTGTACAGGCAAGTTATTCTGGATGAGCCATTTCAAATTAATATGGATCAAGTTGATGAGATGACCAATAAGCTTTTGGATAACGACGCTTTGAAACTTGATACTCAAAAGCAGGTCGCAAAGTTATTGCCTGTGATTTATAATGACAAGCCAATTGATAAGCAATATACCAGGATTGCAACTGAATTTTCCAAAGCTATTCTTGGATATAAGACAAAACTGGACGTCATTTTAAACTTAGATACTCAAAATGCTAAGGATTGGGTAATTCGGTTGGATGATGAAGACATTGATGACAAGTTGCCTGCACTCGTGGAGAACTTGGACGAATCCCGCCAGGAAATAGTGACGATTATTCGCGACTTGTATGCTCAAATTACGTTGAACGCAATTGTTCCCAAAGGAAAGTCGTTGTCCGAATCAATGGTGGATAAATATAATGACCATAAAGACCATTTAGATTTACTGATGGGATTGATTCATGAATTGGGGGATGATTCAGCCAAAGGGATTAAGTTGAGGGAAGCTTATACACAATACGTTGGCAAGTCTGATGATAAAACACTGAATCAGGATGATTTTTACGCAGCAATTAAAAAGAATTTGGACGAAGATTCCAAACGTTCTCCAAAAATTCAGCGTCTTATTGAACAGGCAAGTTTTATGCCCAAGCAGCGGACATCGGCCAATGGCGTTATCCCTCACCAGTTGCATCAATTGGAATTGGACCGAATTATTGAAAACCAGGGGCGCTATTATCCATTCTTAAAAAAACCGAACCCAAACACTCATAAACCAAATGGTGGCAAGTACAAATTAGATGAATTGGTTGCTTTTCGGATTCCATACTACGTGGGACCGCTTATCACAAAGCGGGACCAAGAAAAAACTTCAGGTGCAGACTTTGCCTGGATGATACGTAAACCCGGACAAGAGGGAGAAATTACACCTTGGAATTTTGATCAAAAGGTAGATCGAATGGCTTCCGCGAATAGGTTTATTCGCAGAATGACAACCAAGGACAGCTATCTGGTAGCTGAAGATGTTTTACCAGATGCCAGTCTGATTTACGAAAAGTTCAAAGCTTTGAATGAATTAAATATGCTTAAAGTAAACGATAGTCGACTTAGTCCAAGTCAGAAGCAGGATCTTTTTAACAATCTATTTAAAAAGCAAAAGACTATTCGAACAAAAAAACTGCAGACATATATCCGAACAAATTGGGAGTTACCCTCTGTGATGATTTCCGGTCTGGCTGATCCGGATAAATTCAATTCAAGCTTATCAACGTATATTGATTTTCGGGATATTTTTGGAGAAAAGGTCGATGATCCAAATCGTCAGGCAGACTATGAAGAAATTATCGAATGGTCAACGGTTTTTGAAGATAGAAAAATCTACCAGGCAAAGCTGAATCAGTTGGATTGGCTGACAGAGCCACAGAGAAAAGCATTATTAACAAAGCGCTACACGGGTTGGGGGCGACTATCCAAGAAACTTTTGACAGGCTTAAAAGATCAGAATGGCGATTCGATTCTGGACCAGCTTTGGAAAACAAACGATAACTTTATGCAAATTCAATCCAGAGATGAGTTTGCCAAACAAATTCATGACGAGAATGCCAAGCAGTTCCACGAGGCAAATAATGTTGATGATATTTTGGATGATGCATTTACTTCACCCCAAAATAAAAAGGCTATTCGTCAAGTAGATAAAGTGGTTCAAGATGTTGTCAAGGCGGTTGGGTATGCACCGGATAAAATTGCGATTGAATTTACAAGGTCACTTGAAAATAATCCGCAACGGACGGTTTCACGTCAACGTCAGCTACAAGCAGCGTATAAGAATATACCTAGAGAAATCATGAAATCGGGATTAATGGCAGAGCTTGGATCGGTTGCTGACAGTAAAAAAGTGCTTTCTGATAAGCTTTATTTATATTTTACTCAAATGGGTAAAGATATGTATGAAGACAAGACAATTAATATTGATAATTTACCCAATTATGATATTGATCACATTCTTCCACAGGCATTTATTAAAGATGATTCGATTGACAATAGGGTACTCATTAGTAAAGAAGAAAATGCAAGGAAGTCCAATCGAGTACCGCTTAAATTCTTTGGCGCAAAAAGAATGGGCTTTTGGAAAGATCTTTTGAATAATGGCTTGATTAGTAACCGCAAATTTCAGAACTTGACTACCGATCCTGAGAAGATTAGTAAATATAGCGCAAAAGGGTTTATTCATCGGCAATTAGTTGAAACCAGTCAGGTTATTCGATTAGTGGCTAATATCTTAGGAAATGAATATAGTCAAGCCGGTACAACTATTATTGAAGTGAGTGCTAAAATGAATCGTCAATTGCGCGAAGACTTTCACTTGATTAAGAATCGGAATGTGAATGATTATCATCATGCAATGGATGCATATTTGACTGCGTATGTTGGGGATTATTTATATCTCCGTTATCCCAAGTTAAGGCCATATTTTGTCTATGGTGATTTTAAGAAAGCAGAGGATCAAGATCTCAATATTAGAAATTTCAATTTCTTACATGATTTGAAAGATAATGAAAGCTTGGATAAAATTGTTGATTCAGAAACCGGCGAAATTGTTTGGGAGAAGCACGGGTCAGTTAAGCAATTAAAAAAGGTTTATCATTATAAATTCATGTTGGTTTCCCAAGAAGTTTATACAAGGCAGGATGCATTGTTTAACCAAACGATTTATCCGGCTTCAGATGCCGATAAACGAAAGTTAATCCCGATTAAGAATAGCAAACCGGTCGATGTCTATGGCGGTTATAGCGGAAATATAGATGCCTATATGGCAATTGTTCGTGTTCATGGTAAAAAAGAAGATAATTACAAAGTGGTCGGGATACCGATGCGAGCTGTAACTAAGCTTAAAAAGGCTGAGAAGGAAGGCCATGATAGTTACCTTAATGCTGTTCATGAGGTTCTAAAGCCCCAGTTCACCAAGAAAAAGAAAAATCGCAAGACCGGTGAAATTACTGAGACAGTGGATGAATTTGATGTACTCCTCGGAAAAGTTTATTATCGACAACTTATTGTTGACGGCAATAAGAAATTTATGCTGGGAAGTTCATCTTACCAGTACAACGCCAAACAGCTTGTTTTATCGGATAAAGCGATGCAGGTTTTGAGTAAGAATGGTAAGGTGAAAAGCCAGGATGAAAATCAAAATCTAATTGATGTTTATGACGAGATTTTGGAAAAGGTTGATCAATATTTTGAACTGTATGATCAAAGGCATTATCGAGAATCGCTTCATAAAGGAAGAGGCATTTTTGTGAATCTGCCACTCAGCAACCAATATGATGGCAGTAAGTTAACTAGTTATGGTAAGTATGAAACAATTGACGCAATTTTGAATGGGTTACATGCGAATGCAACAATGTCAAATTTAAGATATCTAGGTATTTCTTCACCATTTGGAAAAATGCAAGCTTCAAATGGATTAACCATTGATCCTGATTCGATTATTTGCTATCAGTCACCAACGGGGCTATTTGAAAGACAAATTAAACTTAGCGATCTTTAATGTGAATACAAAAATGGAACCATTCCCATTAAAGAGAATGATTCCATTTTTTATATGTATGCTCACATACGTGAGTCATAAGTAAGAACTTGGCATTACTGCCTTGTTTGACTTTAAACCAGGATGTTAAATCAATGATGTTAAACAGGGATGATCAATCCCTTAACTAAAATAATACACTGTCAGATTTCGAATTTCAAGGAGATGTTTATATTGGGGTGGCGTTCGGTTATTATTACACAACACGCAAAATTATCCTATTCATCACATATGATGATCGTCCAGACTAATGATGGAATCAATCAGATTCCAATTGATGATATTAGTATATTGTTGATTTCGACGACAAGAGCTGTGATTACTACGGCTCTAATCAGTGAGTTGGCACAAGTAGGAACGAAGGTGATTTTCACAGACGGGACCAATCAACCGATTTGCGAAACGGTCGGGTATTACCCGAACAATCGAAGCGTAAAATTGCTGCAAGAACAGGTGAACTGGGATGAGCAACGAAAGGAAGTCTTATGGACCAAAATTGTTGGCAGCAAAATGACCAATCAAGTCAATGTTTTAGCATTCTATAAAAAGGATACAACAGAAGTAAATGAAGAACTGGATAAACTGGAGGTAGCCGATCCCAGTAATCGGGAAGCAGTAGTTGCCAGAAAGTATTTTCCATTATTATTTAATAATGACTTTTCCCGTCGAAATGGTTCTGCAATCAATTCAGCATTGGATTATGGGTATTCGATTTTACTATCATCAATTAATCAAGAAATTGTGAGTAATGGCTATTTAACTTATATTGGTATTCATCACAGAGGTGAAGAGAATCCGTTTAACTTGGGGTCAGACTTAATGGAACCATTCCGTCCCGTTGTAGATTTTTGGATTGCTTCACAAAAATTTGACCAGCTGACACCCGATGTGAAGTATGGGTTGGTTCAGCTATTAAGCATGGAAATCGGGTTTAATGGTAAATCAACACTGCTCAAAAACGCTTTGACCGAGCACGTTCGGAATTGTCTCAAGTATTTGAGTGGTAAAAGTAACAAAATTCAAATTGAGGTGGGATTCAGAGATGAGGTACCAAATAATGCGATTAATGATAATGTTTGATTTACCTGTTGATACAGCACACCAAAGACGGGAATATCGGCGCTTCCGTAAGCAACTTATTAATGAGGGATTCTTGATGATTCAGTATTCTGTTTATGTCCGGGTTTGTGTAAGTCGGCAATCGGCTAACTTTATGGAAAAGAGAGTTTCAACTTTTTTACCGGAAGCTGGGGTAATTCAATCGTTGATGCTGACTGAAAAGCAGTATAGTGACATGCATTTTCTGACCGGAAAGCCAAAAGAAGATGTTCGCAATACGTCTGACCGGACGGTGATTTTATGATTATTTCTTACGCTAGCCATCAACCGGTTAAAGTTTCTAATGAGCAGGTCACAGTGATTGGAACGAACAGCTCGGTTGTTTATCAGGATTTGTTAAGAGGATTTCGAGATGGCGGTCAGATTAAGGTTTGTAGCGATACTTATGATGAACTTGAAGTTTCTAAGACAATTGATCTGGTTGGAGACGTCTGTACTGGTGGTGAGGAGATTGAACGACGCTATTTGAGTCGAATCACGAAAGCGTTTCTTGATGACTTAACCGATCCACAAAGGAATAGAATCCATGATTCGCTGAACAGACTTTACAATACGGTTCAGGAACAGCTGTACATGATCGATTTGCCCATTGAGGTCACCTATGATTTCGATTTGAAGGAACTCACAAGATTTGCAAAAATTCATTTTGATTCTGGTACTGCCAACAACCCGTGTGCTATGATTGAATCAATCCTTAAAGTGTATGAAGAATGTCATTTAAAGACGACTTTAATTTTTACCAATGTCAGACAATATCTTTCAATTGATCAATTGAGAGAGATAGAGGCGATGATTAAAGAGATAAGGGTGTCGGTTGTACTTATCGAATTCACAGAAATGGAGCATCAAGATTTCTATGGAAACGCTGATTTTTACTACATCGATGAAGACTTCGTTGATTGGCATAATGCTAACCATTAAATTATGATGATAATTTAACGGGCTTTAGTAGGATGTTAAATCAATGATGTTAAACCCTTGAACCGGATGA
>Ga0214925_100615_pt1 | contig 14337 bp, 17 predicted proteins | sample Stichaenrichment_FD_168299 | JGI IMG/M metagenome (GOLD analysis project Ga0214925, IMG submission 168299) | Xylose enriched microbial communities from anaerobic bioreactor in Madison, Wisconsin, United States - 63SRT | ecosystem: Engineered > Bioreactor > Anaerobic > Unclassified | place: USA... | reverse complement strand
GGAAGGATGAGGGCGATCTTCCGTATGAAGATGAAGCCATGCGCGCTCATGCGAAGTCCATGGTTTTTCCGATCGGAGCACCAAATGACGGATACGCCCAGTATTTCTCCGGAAACAGCTATCTGGCGCCGGTTTCCACCGAGCAGGTCAGAATTTTCAACGTCACCTTTGAGCCGGGCTGCCGAAACAACTGGCATATTCATCACGCGAAGAAGGGCGGCGGCCAGATTCTGGTCTGTGTTGCAGGAAGAGGTTACTATCAGGAAGAAGGGAAAGATCCGGTGGAGATGAAGCCGGGCGACTGCATCAACATTCCGCCGGAAGTCAAGCACTGGCACGGCGCAGCGCCGGACGAGTGGTTCTCTCATCTGGCCATCGAGGTCCCGGGAGAAGATTCTTCCAACGAGTGGTGCGAGCCTGTTTCCGACAAAATCTACAGCAGCCTGAAAGAGCAAGGAGGAAAGCTGTAATATCCGCAGGGCGGCCGGATATCAATGTGCCTGAACTGATCTGCCGGGCAGAAGAAAAGATGTACGAACGAAAAAATGAATATTATTCCCGGCCGGGAAACATCAGAAGAAGCAGGCGCTCGGGGGCCTGCTTCTTTTCATCTGTTATTGATTTTTCAGGAGCTGCTCCAGCAGTCCCTGACATCCTGCTTCGATGTCCTCCCAGGTGTCCCGGAAATTTCCTGTGTACCAGGGGTCGGCCACATCCCGCGGATGATCCGTGTAGTCCAGCAGGAGCGATATCTTATTCTCTGCAGCGCGTCCGAGAATTCTGCGCATATCCCGGAGATTTTCCCGATCCATGCCGATGAAATAATCATACTTTTCCAGATCCGCTCTGGTCAAAAGTGAAGCGCGCAAGGAGTCAGCGAGCGGGCCGTCCAGACCGTGTTTTCTCAGCTCATCCATTGCGGGAGGGTAGATGGGATTGCCGCGGCCATTTCAGATTTCTTCCGTAGTCGTAGCCGAAGAATTAACCAGAAATTGATTCTGTAAACCTTGCGATTCGATCAGATTCTGCATATATACCTGCGCCATGGGAGATCGGCAGATATTTCCGTGACAGACAAACATGATTTTATACAATGGTAAATTCCTTTCTTGTTGTGAGAGTTTATGATGCCGACTGCTGTCTGCTGTTTTAGTTATAGTATAACTCACGTAGGAAAAGATGTATAATAAGGGATCGGGTGAAAAATAAAATCGACAATATACTTCACTAGAGAAAGGATGTCTGTCCTATGAAAATGATGGAACAGCAGATGCTCGAGATTCCCTTTACACAAACAGATGCCATCCCGCAGCTTCCGGTGGAATCGGAGCTTTTCATCATTGCGGATCATCTCAGCGATGAGCAGCAGATCCGTGAATTTATAGAAGTGCACGGAGCAGATGATTGGTGTTTAAAATACATGAGTGATCGGATAAAAAGGATTTTTGGCTAAAAAAATGAAGTCTGCTCGACGAACCGGAAGCGGCGGTATGATGAGATGAGAGAAGAGATTGAAAAATGGAAAACGCTTACGATCAGATGCGCATCCGCGTCTGATCTGGATGCAATAGAGTCTGTCTATAACCGAATTCATGATGCGGAGGAAAAAGGAGAAGTCACAACGGGCTGGATCCGGTCGGTATACCCGGTTCGCGCTACGGCGGAAGCGGCCTTGCGCAGGCAGGATTTGTTCGTGGAGAAGGATATGGCGGATGGCGGCCGGATTGTGGGTACGGCGATTATCAATCAGACGCAGGTGGATGTCTATGACGGCGCTGACTGGCAGTATGATGCTCCTGAGAGTCAGGTCATGGTCCTGCATACTCTGGTGATTGATCCTGCGGTAAGGGGACATGGATATGGGAAAGCCTTCGTGCAGTTTTACGAACAGTATGCGGAAGAGCATGGCTGCAATTATCTTCGAATGGACACGAATGAGCGCAACCGGAATGCGCGGAGTTTTTATACCCGGCTGGGTTACCGGGAAGCGGATATCGTACCTTGTGTCTTTAATGGAATTCCGGATGTGAGTCTGGTGCTGCTGGAAAAGAAGCTGTAATCGGCAGGAAGAATATGAGCGGAAAAGGGGAAAGCATGATCAGTTCGAAACGATATGCAGATATTCAGAAATATATCGATGAGCGCTATGAAGCTGTTGAGATAGACAGCATAGGAGAATCCCCACGGCAGATGCGGATTCCGGATGAAGCTGCGGAGTTGCAGCGTGATCTGGCAGAACCAGTCCTCCGGGATCAGGCAGCAGTGGGAAAAGCCCCAGGAGAAAAACCGGCCGCAACGCTTGAAGATGCCCTGGGCCAGATCGATGAGAGTTTTTCTGAAATGCTTCTCCGGAAAATCGATGAATCCGGGATGACGGATGCCCAGTGCTATAAAAAGGCGAACATCGACCGCAAGCTCTTCTCTAAGATCCGTACGGATAAAAACTACAGGCCGTCCAAGACCACGGTTCTGGCTTTTGCCATTGCCCTGGAACTTCCCTTGCCGGAAGTGAATGAGATGCTGATGAAGGCAGGCTTTGCCCTGTCTCACTCCAGTAAATTCGACATCATCGTGGAATATTTCCTCGCGCATGGGAATTACAATCTCTTTGAAATCAATGAGGCCTTATTCGCTTTTGATCAGAAGCTGATCGGCGGATAAGAAAAGGAAATGTCGCTTCGCATGCGACCAGATGGAGGCCGGAAACTTCTACAATATGGCTGTAAGTTGAAAAAAGAAATCACTTGCAGTTTGTAATTTGTCAGAAGGAAAATCCAGGAGGCAGCATGATGAAGAAGAATTTAACAGAAATCGTATTTATCCTTGATCGAAGCGGATCTATGAGCGGACTGGAATCCGACACCATTGGCGGCTTCAATTCCATGATCCGGAAGCAGAAGAAGGAAGAGGGACAGGCACTGATTTCTACCGTACTCTTCAACAACAGCAGCGAGCTTATTCACGACCGTGTGAATGTGCAGAAGCTGAATGATCTGACGGAGAAAGAGTATTCTGTGGGCGGCTGCACGGCCCTGATCGATGCCATCGGCGGAGCAATTCACCACATCGATAACATCTATAAATACGCGAGGGAAGAGGATATTCCGGAGCATACGATGTTCGTGATCACAACGGACGGAATGGAGAACGCCAGCTGCCGCTATTCCAGCGGCGAAGTGAAGCGGATGATCGAGCGGAAGAAAGAGGAATCCGGCTGGGAGTTCCTCTTCCTCGGAGCCAACATGGATGCCGTGGAAACCGCGAGACACATCGGAATCGATGAGGACCGGGCTGTTAATTACAACTGTGACAGTGAAGGAACCGCCCTCAACTATCACGTACTCGGTGAAGCGATCCGATCGGTCCGGAAGAGCAGACCTCTCGATAAGGGCTGGAAGAAGCGGATTGACGAGGACTATCAGAAGCGCGGACAAAAGAAATAAGGGGCAAGGAGAAATCCTGTGTAATGAACATGTGCTGGGGGAATGGGACTTATCCGTTCCAAGGCAGAGTTAGACGGTGGAAGGGACTGCGGGACCGTTGCACTAAGCTCAGATGGGTATAGGGCAATGGCCCTTTTTTACGGTCGATATATCTTCCTTCAGTCGTTAATTTCTCCGAAATTCAGTCATTCTCCGTTCGGGGTAGTCAGAAAGACCTTCCTGATGTGATTCAGAAACCGCTCTGCAATCGGTGTGAAGCTCTGGTATTTATGCCAGATCAGATACTGTTTCACGGATAATTCCGGATGCAGAGGGCGGAAGACTAGGCTGCTTCCGACGGAGGTATTGGAGAGGCCCTTAAAGGTCAGTGAATAGCCCAGGCCTTCCAGGGCAAACATGGAAGCATTATAGGAGAGACGAAAGGTTCCCTCTAACTGCAGCTGATCAAACAGACTTCCCGCCCAGGGGCGGATGTCATTTTCCCAGCTCTGTTCGGATACGAACAGGGGAAGGCCGGCAAGATCTGCTGCAGATAGGGAGTCTTTTTTTGCGAGCGGCGCGTCTTCGCGCATGACAGCGCCAAAAATATCTGCCTTCGGGAAGGTCAGGCAGGCGTACTTACGGCTGTCCGGAGTCTCACAGATGACTCCGAAATCCAGTAAGCCCTTATCCAGCTTCTCCGTTACCTGCTCGGTATCGCCGCTCATAATGTGATAGTGCATGTCGGGATAACTCTCCTTAAATCGTTTGATTCCTCTTGCCAGATAGCGGATCTGATAGGACTCAGCGAGGCCAAAATAGATATCGCCGCCGGTCACATCATCAAGAGTCAGGAATTCCTGTTCGATCTTATCGGCCATGGATACCAGGTCTTCCGCACGCTTTCTGAGCAGTACTCCTTCATCGGTGAGTGTGATGCTGAAGCTGTGACGGATAAACAGCTTTTTTCCAAGCTCTTCTTCAAGTTTTTTCAGCTGCTTCGACAGCGTGGGCTGGGATACATGCAGATACTCCGCAGCCCGACTCATATTCTCTTCTCTGGCAATCGCCAGGAAATAGCGCAATGTTCTTATTTCCATGATAATACCCCTTATGCAAAAGATATGACGAAAAGTAATAACATGATATGAACTATAGCAATTAGCGATAACTCTTTCCGTCGATTATACTACATATTATCAGAAGAAAGAAGCAGCGCTGAGGAAAAATTGTTTATGGAGTAATAGAATGACAATGGAATGGAAAAGTGTTCTGGAAAACCTCAGGGATGCAGGATGTGATGAGCGTTCAATCCAAAGAGCAGAACAGCTTTATGTTTCGGGTCAGGAAGGCGAATTTCTGCACTTCCTTCGCTGCCATCGCTGCAAATTGATGGAAAGTCTGCATGAGGGACAGCGCAGGATCGACTGTCTGGACTTTCTTATCCGCAAAAGTAAAGCTGAACAGAGCAAGACGCATAAAGAAAGGAATTACACATTATGATGAAAACAACAGAACTGAAGCTCGTGAAAGAGTGGGACAAGACCTTCCCGCAGAGCGATAAGGTTGATCACAGCAAGGTAACCTTTGTAAACCGTTATGGCATTACGCTGGCAGCGGATATGTATATTTCGAAGAAGGCAGAGGGCAGGCTTCCGGCAATTGCGGTATGCGGACCTTTCGGTGCGGTGAAAGAACAGTGCTCCGGCCTGTATGCACAGACGATGGCAGAGAGGGGCTTCCTTACCCTTGCTTTTGATCCGTCCTTTACTGGCGAAAGCGGAGGAAGGCCGAGATACATGGCTTCTCCTGACATCAATACAGAAGATTTCATGGCAGCGGTAGATTTTCTTTCTCTGAATGAGAAGGCAGATCCAGACCACATCGGCATCATCGGAATCTGCGGCTGGGGAGGCATGGCCCTCAATGCGGCGGCTCTTGATACCAGAATCAAGGCGACTGTGGCCTCAACCATGTATGACATGACCAGAGTCAATGCGAATGGATATTTTGATGCTGAAGACAGTGAAGAAGCGCGCTACGAGAAGAAAGCTGCCATGTGCGCGCAGAGAACGAAAGATTATGCAGCCGGTGAATATACTCTCGGCGGAGGCGTAGTCGATCCGCTTCCGGACGATGCGCCATTCTTTGTTAAAGATTATTACGACTATTATAAGACGGACCGCGGTTATCACGAAAGATCGCTGAATTCTAACGGCGGCTGGAATGTGATCGGCTGCGAATCCTTTATGAATCAGCCGATTCTTAAATACAGCAATGAGATCAGAAGTGCGGTTCTGATCATGCATGGAGATAAGGCGCACAGCTATTACTTTGGCAAAGATGCCTATGAAGCAATGGTTAAAGACAGCAAATATACGGGAAATAAGGAGTTTTTAAGCATTCCAGGTGCAGTTCATACCGATCTGTATGATGGCGGAGATAAGGACTATATCCCGTTTGACAAGCTGGAAGCCTTCTTTACCGAGTACCTGAAATAGTACGGTTATCAGGTAAAGTAACATTTCATTATACACCAATAGAAGGACTTGACCCACTGCTTGACGCTGTTTCAAACCGCGCTATAGCTATATAATAAAAAATCTATTAACAAGATATCATTATTTGACTGCTTTGCTGCAGGTCAGGGAGGTTTGAACATATGACAGAGAAATCAAAGGTATATTTTACAGATTTCAGGACGGAGCTGGGCGTGCCGCTTACCGTGAAGCTCCAGAAGCTTATTAAAAAGGCAGGCATTGAAAATATTGATATGGACGGCAAGTTCGTCGCGATTAAGATGCATTTTGGTGAACTTGGAAATCTGGCTTATCTGAGGCCGAATTACGCCAAGGCAGTTGCTGATGTAGTTAAGGAAAGTGGCGGTCTGCCTTTCCTCACAGACTGTAATACTCTCTATCCGGGCTCGAGAAAACATGCCCTGGAACACCTGGACTGTGCCAATTTAAATGGATTTAACCCGACTACAACCGGCTGCCAGATCATTATCGGTGACGGACTCAGGGGAACAGATGATATCGAGGTGGATGTTCATAACGGAGAATACTGCAAAACCGCCTTTATCGGCCGGGCTGTAATGGATGCGGATATTCTTATCTCCCTGACGCATTTCAAGGGGCATGAGCAGGCCGGCTTCGGAGGGACTATTAAGAACATCGGAATGGGATGTGGATCCCGGGCCGGAAAGATGCAGCAGCATCAGTCGGGTCATCCACATGTCGTAGAAGAAAACTGCCGCGGCTGTATGAGATGCGCAAAGGAGTGCGGATCCGATGCTATTTCTTATCCTGAGAAGGAAGTCGATGGCAGAAAGGTCAGAAAGGCCTGGATTGATCCGGATATCTGCAAGGGCTGCGGACGCTGCATAGGAGCCTGCGCCTTTGATGCCATAGAAAATGACAATTGGGACGCTCCGCAGCTTCTGGGCTGTCGTATGGCAGAATACACACAGGCCGTATGTTATGGCAGACCATGTTTCCATATCAGTCTCATTACCGATGTGTCACCGAACTGTGACTGTCACGGTGAAAACGATGCGCCTATCCTGCCGGATATCGGCATGCCCGCCTCTTTCGATCCGGTTGCTCTGGACCAGGCCTGCGTGGATCTCTGTGAAAAGGCCGTTCCAATCAGAAACTCCCAGCTTGGTGATAATATGGCAGCTTCGGATTTCCATGATCATCATGATGTCTGGCTGAACAATAATCCGAATGTGGCCTGGAAGGAAACCCTAGAACACGCGGAAAAGATCGGGCTGGGAAGCCGCGCGTATGAGCTTGTAACAATGAAATAAGAAGGGATGGGTGGCAGCTGCTTCCGAAGAGGAGCGTTTCGATCTGGCTGGAAATGGAAGGCAGTCAGGAAATGAAGGGGGCAGCAGCCCCCTCATTTCATCCTTACCTTTTTCTTTTTGTCAGCTCCAGGAACTCTTTCTTGAATGCCGTGAACTTCTTTTCTGGAACACGCAGCACGGTGTCATTCCAAAGCGCGATTTCACAGCGGCGGACCTGCCTGATGTAATTCGGATTAACCAGATAGCTGACAGAAGGCTTCAGGAATACATCCGGATACTCCCTGGTGAAATAGGAGAGGGGCCTGGAACAGCGGAGCTCCTGGCCTCTGGTGTGCACGATGGACTGATGGCCGCCGCTTGCAGATTCAATCCAGACCAGTGCAGCAGAGGGATAGGTGTAAACAGAACCATAGAGACTGGGAATGATGACCTGGACACCGGCATCAGCGGTTCTTTCACCAGGAAGGGCGCCGATCCGCGCGGTCGACATATCGCCGAAGGTTTTATAGTGCAGGTCACGTTCATCCGGTTCCATCGGATTGGAGATGTGTACGCAGATGATGCGGTAGGCCAGCGTTTTATCTTCTTCTGATGCCATGGAAGGCCGCAGAACATAAGTGACCTGAAGAGTCTGGGGATGGCGGATAATCGTACCGTCCTTTTTCTTCCAGATGACCGTGTACATGCAGATGATCTCACAGGAGATCGAAGTCACCGGGAGCGCGAATGTGCGGATCTTTTCCACCGAAAACTTCGTCTTCGGTGCATCAGAAAGCTGGGCGTTCCGGATTTTGGTCCCTGAAGTGAGGAACTGCCCGGTGCGCGGTCCGATAAAGATTGATTTCTCGTCCATGTATTTATATATATCTTCTTGGTTCTGTTCAAGGTACCAGTGTATGATATTGTTTGTAATGGACATAGCGGTCCTGATATCCATCTGCATAGTAATATTCCTTCCTTAAATCATGATACCGGTTGTATGATCGTTGGGCTGCCGGTCGTTTTCTGCATATTTCTGCCTTGTATTATATCACTGATTCAGATGCAGCAGGCAGCGAAATTGACGTATTATCTATCGGATTTTCCTGATAGACAAAAATCAAAGGCAAGAAAATACGGCTTTTCTGCGGCCGTTCTACGATGCGTAGATTGATTCTTTCATGGAATTCATATACCAGCTGTGCTATAATTCTATCGAATTCACATGTATTTGCGATAATTTTCGGAGAGAGAACGCACTCTGCTGACGCAGCAGGAGCCTGCATGCCCGGCAGAGCGTATGGAGTAAGGCAGTTGAAACATTTATTCGATAAAACAGGTTTTTTATTTCGTGAAGAGAAGAACAACCTCTACAGCGAACCGTCTTTTATGGAAGAATGGATCCGCAGGGATTTATTCTTCTGCTTCAGCGCGGCGATGCTGATCAGTCTTTTAAGCCTGATCGGACTGGTAGGAACCTATGCGCCGCATGCGAAGGGCGTATTTTCGACAAAAATCAACGCGACAGAGGTTTATCTCTGTCTGCTGGCCTTTAACTTGTTTTTCGCCATTCTCTTTTCCAACTTCATAAGGACCTTGGGCCAGGAAGCCTTAGAAACCCGGAAAACACTCACATTTTTGTGGACATACCGCTATATTGGCATGATGCTTGCCAGTCTGTCTTTCTTTTCGACAACTAAGGGAAGCAGTTTCTTTTTTGAATATATCATTATCACGATTTTAATTTATCTGCTGCCCCTGAGCAGTTTTAAGGAAACCATGACCTGTGCGGTTTTCAATATCGCGGTCATGCTGTTTGTCATTCTCAGGATCCGGCATACACTTGCCTGGCAGGACTGGACGGATATGTTTGCCTTTCATCTGTTCTGCATTGTCATTTCGCAGCTGAGATGGAATTCTTATGTCCGCTATGAATCCGTGCGGATAAATCTGAAAAAAGGGGAAGAGCAGCTTTCCAAGGAGGCCCGTATGGATGGGCTGACCGGACTTCTGAACCGGACCGCGCTGAGGGAAGATTTTGAGGAGTATCTGTCCAGGAACATCTCGCTGGCGATTCTCGATATTGATTCTTTTAAAAAAATCAACGATACATATGGTCATGTCTTCGGAGACCAGGTTCTGAGCTCTGTAGGAGCAGAATTACAGAAATGTTTCAGCCGTCCGGATGAACGGTGTTACCGGTATGGAGGAGACGAGATGCTGGTGGTTTCCAGCGAAGAAGAAGCCGGCTTTCGTGCCAGGCTGGAAACCCTGCAGGTACGCTGTGCAAACCGCAAGGAAGGCATGGATATTCATATCAGCATCGGGTACTGTACAGGAAAACCGCTCACGGAAGAGCGTCTCAGAACATGTATCCGGACAGCGGATAATTGTCTCTATACAGCCAAACGCGCGGACAAAGTATATCTGAGAGGAGAAAAACTCGGTTCAGAGCACCTGGATGGTCTGCCGTTCTTAGAATCTCTTCCAAGCCTTGATGAAATGGGAGAGGAATTCCAGAAGAGCGGCGGAAGGAAAGACTGGTCTATTGTGTATATCAGCGTTCAGCGCTTTGCGGATGTGAATGAACGGGTCGGCTACCAGAGGGGCAGACATCTGTTAAATCAGATCGCAGAAATCATCCAGAAAGAATTCGGTCAGACATCGATGTTCACCTGGGAGGGAGACCATTTCATCCTGTATGTTCGTCTTCCGGAACGGGAGACGCTGGAAAAACTGAAAGAGGTGCAGGATCAGGCATCCGGGCAGCTTTCAAACTGGATGATTTCCCTGCACATCGGAATGGATTTTCATGTCGTTACCCAAGAACAATATCCGTTTATCCGCTCTGTTTACAACGCCAGATATGCCTGCGAACAGATTCAGAAAAAACCTTTGGGAGAGAATAGGATTTCCCTCTATGACAAGGAAATGGAAAGTGTCCGCAGCCGCGAACACTTCATCCGGAATCATCTGAGCAGCGCAATCAAGAAGGGCCGGATCCGGCCGTATTACCAGCCTTTTGTCGGCTCTCTCAGCGAGAAAACCTGTGGCTTTGAAGCGCTGGCAAGATGGGAAGATCCGGAAAAAGGCGTACTTTCTCCAGCGATGTTTATTCCTTATCTGGAAGAGAAGAAGGAAATGTATCGTCTGGACCTGTATATTCTGAAATGTGTCTGTGAGGATCTGAAACATCATCCGGAGATGACTTCACCGGATATTTTTATCACAGTGAATCTGTCACGAACGGATTTTGAGGTGCGGAATATGCCGGAAGAGATTGAGCAGATTTTGGATCATTATCAGTTCCCGAAAACACAGATCCAGTTTGAAATCACGGAGTCAGGTCTGGGAGAAGACTCCAGCGCGAGGAAGGCCATTGCAGAAATGGCGCACCGTGGGTTTAAGATCTGGCTGGATGACTTCGGCATCGGACAGTCTTCGCTGTATGCGGTGAAGGATTACAATATTCAAGGCATCAAACTGGACCATTCTTTCCTGACGAATTTCAGAGGAAACGACAGGACTCATACGGTGATTCGGTCGATTGTGGATCTCTGCCAGATGGCTGGCTGTCTGATGATTGCAGAGGGTGTAGAAGATACAGAACAGTTCTGGTATGCACGACAGTGGGGAGTCAACTTTATTCAGGGATTCTATTTCAGCAGACCGATGCCCCTTCCGGAGCTTCTGCAGAGCCGTTTTCTGCATCAGCTTACGAATGACGACGATGTCCGCTTCTATCGTCCGGCAGCAAACATCAGGCTGCGGACTCCGATGGAGGCTGAACTCTACAGCAGCAGTCAGGATGAACTGGTGTATGCAAAAGCTGTGTTAAAGCGGGCAGACAGTCGTATTTATTTCATCCGTATGAATGGGGAAATGCTTAGGCTGTTCAGCCCGTATATCCGTCAGAAAGACCTCAATCATGAACTGACAGCAGACAGATCCGTGAAAAGTACGATGCTCCACCAGATGAACCGCGCAGCACAGAAACAGGATGTTGTCGATTTCAGATTGTCATTAAACAGGAAAATCTACCATGGACAGATCGTTCTGCTGAGCGAGCAGAATGGAAGGTCTCTGTATGTCATGACAGTGTCGAACTTCGGGATTGCCAATCCGATCCATATTTCCGGAAGGGAAAAGCAAAGTTAATTCCTGGACAAGTAATTTTTGTCTGAAATGGTAAACATAATTGCAAGAGCCTTTCCTCCACTTATTGAAAGTATATGTAAAATGTGCGATAATTAGATCAAGAGCAGGTTTCTTGATTAAAGGGGAAATGAATGATCGATTAAAGTGCACAGGCCGCGCGGCTGCAGCAGACCGTTATCAGACTTCAAACAGGTTTGTGGCTTCGGTCGGTGGAAAGACTGGTAAAGTAAAGGCAGTGAATAAAGGAAAAGCCGTCATTTATGTGCTGGGAATCAACGGATCCAGTGATTCTGTCGTTGTGACGGTAAAATAGAAAGGGATAATCCATGCATATTGATATGAAACCGATCATCTTATCTTCGGTAAGGGATTCCGTCATCTTGTTTGTCATTCAGATTGTGATCAGTTATATTCTGAAGACCAATGTAAAACTGATGACGTTCGTATTCAGTACAGTGATCTTCTTTGTGCTGATTCTGATCTTCAACACGATCGTCGCAAAAAATAAACAAAGACGAGGAAAGAAATAGAATCAGGAACATTCAGCCCCGGCTTTTATGTGCAGAATTCACATGAGGGCATGGGCTTTTTTTATTCCGATTACATTGTATATGAATGATCAATGCGGGGGCGGAAAATTGCCTCCGCTGTATTGTTTTTGTTGCCGTGCAGGGAAAAATCAGTTATACTCTTAGAAAAGCAGAGTTTCTGGGATTACTGAAAATGAGAATCATTTCTGCTCACTGATGATTCTTATGATCAGACAGATGCCGGAATCTGTGGGTATCATTTTTATGGACAATTGTATATGCGTTACCGTTCACCTGCTCTTGATTACTGGAAGTGTGGAATATGCGGAAAAGTGAAATGCTTCAAGAAGTTAAGTAATAGTTGAAATTATTACTCAACGTATTCACGACGTTTTTTCTGCAGAAACTTACGACTATTACGTGGAGGTAATGTATGTATAATGAAGAATATACGGCTGCGTCCAACGCGGCAAAAAACAAGATCGCATATTTAAAGAGAAATCCCCTTGGATATTTTGTTTTATCCATGCTGGCGGGAATGTATATCGGATTCGGTGTCCTTCTGATTATGACCGTCGGAGGACAGCTTGCGGGATCTCCTGCGACCAAGCTTGTCATGGGACTGGTTTTCGGAATCGCGCTGAGCCTGGTTGTCATCGCCGGAGCAGAGCTGTTTACCGGAAACACGATGGTCATGTCGTCCGGACTGTTCCGGAAGACCATCCGCTTCTCTGACGCTCTTCTTCTGTGGATTGTCTGCTGGATTGGAAATCTGGCAGGATCGTTCGTCCTCGGTCTGGTCTTTCACTGGTCAGGACTGAACGTGGACGCGACAGCGAAATTCCTTGCCGGCGCGGCCCTTGGAAAGATGTCTGCCGGGATTGTTCCTCTGATCATGCGAGGCATTCTCTGCAACATTCTGGTCTGCCTGGCCGTCTGGTGCTCATTCCGCTGTAAGAGCGACTCGGGTAAACTGATTATGGTGTTCTGGTGCCTGCTGGCCTTCATTACAACTGGATTTGAGCACAGTGTAGCAAACATGACGCTCTTCTCTGCCGCCGTTCTGGATCCTGCCGGAACGGGCGTAAACGCGCTCGGCGCGGGCTACAATCTGCTCTGGGTAACCATCGGAAACATGATCGGAGGAATTCTGTTCGTCTCCGTTCCTTACATGCTGTCTTCCAGAGACGCGGTGAGGGGGTAAACTGATTTATCCGGGAAATCGGGGCTGCTCAGCCATTAATTTGGGCGCAGCCTCTTTTTTATGTCTATCCGTCATGCGACAACAAGGTTCCCGGGCATGCGCCCGGCGCTTCAGCGTCGTGGATTATACAGGCCCGTGCCCGACAGGAGATGCCAGTCCACGTGGGACTGGTTTTTAGTGAAAAAAACTGTTTTTCTAAAGTCCCCGGATTGTTATTTTTGACTGGAAAATTGTCAGTTTGTAACTTGAATCTGGGAAATAATTACCCGGGTAAAGGAACGGTGCAGCTTCGTGCAGTAGATCCATTTTCATTTAGAAGAGAAAAATATTCTACAAGAAAAACTCCTGTGGTATGATAAAAATATAAGAAATCATACACAGGAGATGTCATTGGGATTTACGATTACTGCGTGATGTGCGGGGCGTGTATCAGGCGCTGTCCGGCGGAAGCGATTACGATGGAGCAGGGAAAGGATCATACGGTGTGCGGACCCTGGCTGACGCGGACGGCGCAGCTGTACGCTCCGCGTTTCGGCTGCGGAAAATGCCAGACAAAGGTTCCCTGCGAGTCGCAGATTCCGGTAAAAGCATTTCGTGATGCGGCCGCGAAAGTATAACTTATCCCCTTGCGCGTGGATGTTTTGTCCCCTGAAGAAACGCTGTAAGCGTTGGAAAATCAGCATGTTAATATGCGTTGCGTGAAGCTTCGGAGCTTCTGCGCTATTCTTGGAATGAAAAGTTAAGAATCCGGGACTCCGGGAGTTCCGGATTCTGAGAAATTTGGAATTAAGGGGATGGCAGATATGCTGAATGGAAACATTAAGACAACCAGAAAGAATAAGGGATTTACGCAGGAAGAGCTTGCGGCCAGGCTGCATGTGACGCGGCAGACGGTCTCAAAATGGGAGCGGGGATATTCTGTTCCGGACGCGCAGCTGCTGAGCGAAATGGCGGACATCTTTAATGTGTCTGTTTCTGAGCTTCTGGGTGCGGATAAGATTGAAAGTACGCAGCCGAATCTAGTGGTGGAGCAGCTTTCCAGGATTAATGAACAGCTGGCGATTAAGAACCGCAGGGCGCACCGATTCTGGAAGGCGGCGGGGATCATTCTGCTGGCCCTGATGATTGGGGTCTGCTCTGGTATTGCGGTCGGAATTCACAACCGGGCGCAGAATAATCAGGAGGCCGGAAGGACGTCCTGGGCTTGCGCACTGAACGGAAAGACCTATG
>Ga0214925_100613_pt1 | contig 14374 bp, 10 predicted proteins | sample Stichaenrichment_FD_168299 | JGI IMG/M metagenome (GOLD analysis project Ga0214925, IMG submission 168299) | Xylose enriched microbial communities from anaerobic bioreactor in Madison, Wisconsin, United States - 63SRT | ecosystem: Engineered > Bioreactor > Anaerobic > Unclassified | place: USA... | reverse complement strand
ACGGCGGTTGACGCCTATACGAAGGAAAGTGCCTACGGAGAGTTCATGGAAGATAAGAAGGGCAGACTCAAGCCGGGTTACTATGCGGATATGGTTCTCCTTGACCGTGACATTTTTACCTGTGATCCGGAGGAAATCAAGCAGATTAAGCCGCTGATGACTGTAACCGGCGGAAAAATCGTTTTTGAACGGTAAAAGTAAAAGATAAGCAGAGGAAATTCCGGGCTGTTTTTTTTCTATGAATGCAGACAGAAAATCTGAAAGGGAAGTATTCATATCAGGCCGCTGCAGCATATATAAATTTTTTTCTGCACAGCGGCCTCTTTCAATGCCCTGCAGCAGGAGAAACATTCTTATACATAAATTTTATCCATTTTTTTCAATTGTTATTGACGGAAGATTCAGCGGGTGGTACATTAAAAATAGATGTGAGTGACCGCTCACAAACGAAGAGCAATTCTGAGAACAGTGGCCTTAAGAAAAATTCAGAATAAAATGAGAACAGGAGTGTTGAATCAGGGAGGTAAGGAAATGGCATATAACGGTTACGCGATTGATGAGTATCTCGATGCGGATGCAGTTACGAAGCAGATGGACGAGCTGATCAGAAAGCCGGTCTATACGATCCGCAAGGGTGCGCTGAGAAATTACGTGGATAACTATTTTGAAAAAAAATGCGCGAAGTCAAAGGCGATGATCACCGAAGCAAAGAAGGTGATCCCGGGCGGTGTGCAGCATAATCTTGCATTTAATTATCCATTCCCGATCGTGATCACAAAGGCAGAGGGCGCCAAGCTCTATGATATCGACGGAAATGAATATTACGACCTGCTTCAGGCAGGCGGACCGACGATTCTGGGAAGCAACGATCCGGTCGTCCGTGAGCATGTCATCGATCTGCTGAACACCTGCGGTCCGTCCACTGGACTTTTCCATGAATTTGAGTATAAGCTGGCGAAGAAGATTTCGGATATGGTTCCGAGCGTGGAGATGTTCCGTATGCTGGGATCGGGTACAGAAGCCTGCATGGTCGCGGCCCGCATCGCCCGTCTGGCAACGAAAAAGAAGAACATCCTGAAGATGGGCGGCGCCTACCACGGATGGTCTGATCAGATGGCATACGGCATCCGCGTGCCGGGGACAAAGGGCCTCATGTCCAAGGGAGTCCCTGGATTCGTCTTCAAGCACACGGATGAATTCTTCCCGAACGATCTGGAAGACCTGGAGCGTCATCTGAAGAAAAATCAGCTCACGGGCGGCACGGCGGCAGTATTTATCGAGCCGATCGGCCCGGAGAGCGGAACCCGTCCGGTATCTAAAGAATTCGTAAAAGGCTGTGAGCGGCTGGCTCACCGTTATGGTGCGCTTCTGGTCTGTGATGAAGTTGTTTCCGGCTTCCGTATCGGTCCGGGAGGAGCGCAGGGCTATTACGGAATCGATCCGGACCTGACCGTATTCGGAAAAATCATCGCCGGCGGCTATCCGGGAGCAGGCGGAGTCGGCGGTCACAGAGACGTCATGGCTCACCTGGGTGCCGGACTTGATTCCTCCGGGAAGAAAGTCTCCAAGGCTCTCTGCGGCGGAACCATGGCGGCGACCCCGGTCAGCTGCGTAGCCGGATACTACACCTTATGTGAAATCGAGAAGAGAAACGCCTGCGAAGTCGCAGGACGGATGGGGGACCGCCTCACAAAGGGCCTGCAGAAATCCATAAAGAAATACAACCTGCCTTTCGTTGCTTTTAATATCGGCTCCGTCTGCCACCTGGATAACGCGGGAACCATGCACTTTGCAATTGACTGGAGCAAACCGTGGCAGATTCCGCATATCCTGAAGGAAACCAGCATCCGTCAGAAAGAGATGGAGCACATGGGCGCAGCTTACATGGCAGAAGGCATTGTCACCCTGGCAGGAACCCGTCTTTACACAAGCGCTGCGTATACAGAAGAAATGATCGATGATGTCATCGCCCGTTTTGATAAGGTACTGAGTCAGTGCGGGCCGATGGAGCAGTAGAGAGGAAGGCAGAACATGAGTTATACAGAAGAAGAGGCCAGGCAGCTCGTCATCGGAGCGGGCCGCCGCCTGCTGGAAGAGGGCCTGACCGCCAGAACCTGGGGAAATATCAGCGCCCGGATTTCAGAGGATGAGTTTATCATAACACCGAGCGGAATGGCTTATGAAACTCTTCTGCCGGCAGAGCTGGTCCGGGTCAGAATCGAAGACTGCAGTTATGAGGGAGAAATCAAGCCGTCCAGCGAAAAATGGATCCACGCGGATGCCTACAGACTGCGTCCGGAGGTGAATTTCATTATTCACACCCATCAGCCCTGCGCTTCCGCGGTCAGCGTCATGGGGCAGGCGGTTCCGGTCAGTGATCCTGCCGCAGCCGCACTCCTGGGCCATTCCATCCCATGCGCGGGATATGGCATTTCATCCACGCAGAAACTGCGCCATCAGGTGGAGAAAGCAGTGAAGCAGTACACAAACCGGACGGTTTTCCTGATGAAAAGCCACGGAGCATTTATACTGGCCGAAGATGAGGATGAAGCCTTCCACAAGGCACAGCTGCTGGAAGATGCCTGCCGGGAAGAACTCCGCTGGGCGGGTGGAAAAGAGCCATTCTTTAAGCGTTTTCACTGCCATCAGCCTTATCAGATCCCGGATTACGGCAGCAGTTTCCGCAGCGGGGACAAAATGAACATCCTGGAAAACGGAACAGCAAGGGAATACCGGATTGGTGACCTGCCGGAGGATGCCGGTCCTGCAGCGCGGCTCCACGAAGGAATTTACCAGAACGATCCGGATCTTACCTGCATTCTTCATAATCAGACAGAGGATGTCGCCGCTTACAGTGCGGCGGGTATCACGCTCCCTCCTTATCTGGATGATCTGGCCCAGGTGGCAGGTCCGGATATAAAATGTCTGCGGCTGACAGAAATAGCAGCTGGTCCGGTTATCCGGGCACTGCGTGGAAGAAACGCAGTTCTGCTTTCTTATGGCGGAGCGCTTGTTACCGGCGTAACAAAGGAAGACGCAGAAGCGGTCGGCATGATTCTGGACAAGGCATGTAAAGCAGCGATCTATGATTCAGCCTGCAGCAGGATTCCATGCCATGCCCTGATGAAAGCAGACGCATTGCTGCAGCGCTGTTTTTACCTGAACAGTTATTCAAAGAGGATCGGACAGGCGGATGAAGAGACTGACGGAGAGTAAACAGAAAGAAATTATTCAGACTGGAATTGCAGAATTTGCGAAACTTGGCTATGATGGTGCGAATATCAACGTGATTGCGAAAAAGGCCGGGATCAGTGTCGGTGTGCTCTATAAGTATTATGAGAGTAAAGAAGCATTTTTTCTGGCCTGTGTAAGGAAAAGCCTGGAAACTCTGCATCAGCTCCTGGATCCGGAAGGGTTCAGAGGGCTTCAGCCGGAAGAAGCCGCCGGGAAACTGGTCCAGGCTGCCGTGAATTTTTCCAGGGACAGCCGGGATGAAGTGCTTCTCTATCACCAGATTACCAATTGGGAGCAGGGTGAAAAAACAAGGGAGCTGGCCCGTGAAATTGAAGGGGACTCCTCATCCATTTATGTACAGCTGATGCGGAGCTTCCAGGAGCGCGGCATGCTGCGTACCGACGTAAAGCCGGAGTATCTGGCCATGTTCTTTGATAATCTTCTGATGATGCTTCAGTTTTCCGGAAGCTGCACCTACTATGATGAGCGCTGGAGGCTGTACTGCGGGAAGACAGATAAAGAAGAACTGGCTGCTCAGATGATAAGAATGCTGGCGGGATTTTTCCGCAATCCGGACGAAAAAGATCGGTCAGGCGATGCGGATCCAGTTTTTTCAGAAAAGAAAAACGGCGGGCCTGATCGTTAACCGTGAAGTGATGAGACAGTGATTTATTATGCGGGAGGTGTGAAATGGCTAAGATTCTGGCGTTCGATGTAGGCACCACAGGGGTGAAAACCTGTATCGTGGAAGCCGGAAAAACCTTAAAGCTGCTGGCCGGAGTCAGTGCGGGATATAAGCTGTATCTGTTTCCGGACGGCGGGGCAGAACAGGATCAGGATGAATGGTGGGATGCCATGTGCAGAACCAGCAGAGAAGTGTTAGAAAAGACCGGTACAAAGCCAGAAGAGATTGTCGGTATTTCTTTCTGCTCACAGATGCAGGGTCTGGTTCTGGTGGACCGGGAGGGAAAGCCGGTCCGCAGGCCGATGAGTTACATGGATCAGCGGGCAAAAAATGAGATTCGCGAGGGTATGCAGAAAGGCATCTGCATCGCGGGAGGAAACGTTTTCCGCCTGCTGGAGTGCATCCGGAAAACCGGTGCAGCTCCGCTCAGCGTGAAGGACCCGGTCTGGAAATATAAATGGCTAGAGAAGCATGAGCCTGAAAATTTCTGCCGCGTATATAAATGGCTGGATGTCAAGGAAAGTCTGATTGCAAGGGCGACGGGAAAATTCGTGATGACCCGGGATTCCGCCTTTTCTACCATGCTTTATGATACGAGGAAGGGGCACGAAGGCTGGAGTAAGGAGCTCTGCCGGATGTTCGGAGTCAATATGGATCACCTGCCGGAAATTATCGAATGTCAGGATAAGGCCGGAATGCTTCAGGAGGGCCCGGCGGAAGAACTGGGACTTCAGGCCGGAACGCCGGTCTTCGGCGGAGGCGGCGACGCGACACTGATCGGTGTCGGCGCCGGAGCAGTCGGACTTGGTGACACCCATATTTATCAGGGAACCAGCGGCTGGGTGGAAACGGTTACCGATAAGCAGACCGTTGATGCCTTTTCCATGATCGCTGCAATTGTCGGAGCAGAAAAAGACCGATTCAATTATTTCGCTGAGATGGAAACCGCTGGAAAATGTCTGGAGTGGGTAAAAGAGCATCTGGCTCTGGATGAAATCGGAATTTATCTGGAGAAACATGATGTAACAGAAGGAAGAGAAGCCATATACAGCAGTCTCTTCACTTATCTGACAGATACGATAAAAAAAGCAGAACCGGGTTCCGGAGGTGTGATTTTTACACCATGGCTTCATGGAAACCGCTGTCCGTTTGAAGATCCGTCCTCTGCGGGAATGTTTTTCAACATCCGTCTTGAAACGGGAAAAACAGAATTGATACGTGCTGTTATAGAAGGAATCTGCTTCCATCTGAAATGGATGCTTGAATGTGCGGATAAGAAGGTAAAATCTTCTCAACATATTCGTTTTGTTGGAGGCGGTGCCCTCTCTCCGGTAACCTGTCAGATTCTCTCGGATATCCTGGGAAGAAGGATTGAGACTGTTCCGGACCCTCAGGATGTGGGATCTGTCGGTGCTGCCGCTGTGGCATGCCAGGGCCTCGGCTATTTCGACCATCTGGATGATGTCCGGAAGCTTATTCCCGTCACACATTCCTATGAACCGACGAAAGATCCGGACATCAGAAAGCTCTATGACCGGAATTATCAGGTATTTAAGAGACTTTATAAGAATAACCGGAAGAATTTTTCACAGCTGAATGGATAATGGGGAAGGAGAGCTGTGATGAGTGGTAATATAAACCGTAAAAAAGAAGCCGTGCGATCGATAAAATTTTTCTTGTTTTCAATTTCTGCCGGCGTGATTGAACTTGGCGTTTTTGCTTTGTTTGAAACGATAACGGACTGGCCGTACTGGCCGCGCTATCTGATCGCCCTGATCTGCTCTGTCCTGTGGAATTTTACACTGAACCGGCGTTATACCTTTAAATCGGCGAATAATGTGCCGATTGCTATGCTGAAGGTCGCTCTGTTCTACTGTGTTTTTACACCGGTTACGACGATTAGCGGAAATTTTCTGGCTGAAAGCTGCGGCTGGAATGATTATTTAGTAACGATTCTGAATATGCTCTGTAATTTTATTACGGAATTTCTATACGACCGTTTCTTCGTGTTTGGAAAGACGCTGGATACGAACGCACTCGCTCAGAAGGAGCGGGAGAAAGCAGCGGTCAGAGAGGAGGAGTAAGATAAAGTGGATGAAAATATGACTGAACTAAAAGAGATTGTTTCCCGGCAGAAGGCCTTCTTTAACAGTAACCGGACCAAATCCATTGATTTCCGCATCCGGATGCTGAAAAAACTGGAGCGGGCTGTCAGGGCCAATGAAAAGCAGCTGCTGTCCGCGCTTCACCATGATCTGGGAAAATCGGAAGCAGAGAGCTATATGACAGAAATTTCCATTGTTTATGGTGAGATTCGTGAGGCAGTCCGCAAGGTCAGATGGTGGAGCCTGCCGAAGCCGGTCCTGGACTCCGTCGGGACCTTTCCATCCCAGAGTTTTGTCTATCCGGAGCCTTACGGAACGGCTCTGATCATTACGCCGTGGAATTATCCGGTCAATCTGTCTCTGGCTCCTCTGATCGCGGCAATCGCGGCAGGAAACTGCGCAGTGTTAAAATGCTCCCGTCAGAGCCGGCGAACTTCCCAGCTGCTTCATAACATCATGAATCATACCTTTCCGGATTACTATATTTACTGCACGGAGATGGACATTGATTACGAAGCCCTGCTGGATCAGAACTATGACTATATGTTCTTTACCGGAAGTCCATCTGTCGGAAAAACCGTCATGCAGGCAGCCAGTAAGCATCTGACGCCGCTTTCCCTGGAATTAGGCGGGAAGAGTCCTTGCATCATTGATGAGACGGCAGACCTGAAACTGGCAGCTAAAAGAGTCGCCTGGGGAAAACTGCTGAATGCCGGTCAGACCTGCATCGCAGTCGACTATGTACTGGTGCAGAATCAGGTGAAGGAAGCTTTCCTGAACGCTCTGACAGAAGAAATCGACAGAAGATATCCGGACCCGCTGCAGAATGACAGTTATCCATGTATTATCAACCGGGAGAGCTTCGACCGTCTGGTCGGCCTGATCGGGACAGAAGAAAAGGTGATCGGCGGTGAGTCTGATCTGGAAAAGCATAAGATAGCGCCTGCCATTTTCCCTGAGGCGGATTTTGATCATGAGGTCATGCAGAGAGAGATTTTCGGGCCCCTGCTGCCGGTAATCGGTTATGATCATCTGGATCAGGCCGTCAGTGAGGTAAAGAGCCGGGAAAAGCCTCTGGCATGCTATGTATTCACCCGAGACAAAAAACACGCGGACAAGGTCATTCACGAGCTGTCCTTCGGCGGAGGCTGCGTGAATGATGTCATCATGCATAATGCCAACGGCCATCTGCCCTTCGGCGGAGTCGGAAACAGCGGCATGGGCGCCTATCACGGTAAATACGGATTTGACGCCTTCAGCCATAAGAAAGCGGTGCTGAAGAGTATCACACTGCTGGATCTGCCTTTCCGTTATCCGCCGTTTGATGACCGCAAGCTGAAACTTCTGAAAAAGCTGCTTTAGCTGAGGGAACCGCCTGACAGGATCAGATTTTCTGCCGGGCAGAATTTACCAGACGGAATGACCATGCAGTCTGCATAAACAGCATGATTATGATGGCGAAGATATATCCATTCCACTTACGAAAAAGGCATCTGCCGGGGATTCCGGCCGATGCCTTTTCTGGTCGTTTTATATGTAAAACAAGTTTATCTCTTTGTAAGCTTGTCCACAATCCGCTGGATTTTTGCTCCATGCGGCAGCTGGGCGATTTCTTCTTCGCTCAGGGCATGGACGGCGAGTGCCATGAAGGCGTAAACAATCATGCCGACGAGAATGTCAACGACGGTGTTCAGGTACAGGCTGGAAGTCAGCTTATACATGACGAAGTTGGTTCCCAGTACTGCGGCGCCCATGACGAGGGATGCGATCAGCGGTTTTCCGAGGCTTCGGATGAGCTCAAGCTTTACACCTGTAATGCGCTTTAATGCGATAATGTCCAGAATAGAAGCGAGGCAGTAGGAGCAGGTGGTTCCGATTGCGGCGCCTCTGACGTTGATGGCATGGACGCCGGTCAGTATCCATGTGATGCAGATTTTCAGCGCGATTCCGATGAACAGATTAATGACTGGAATATACTGCTTTCCCAGACCCTGAAGCATGGATGTTGCGATGCTGACCAGAGCCAGGAAGAAGAAACTGATGGCATAGATCTGCAGGCAGGAAGCCGCTGCCGGGGCATGACGCGCCTGGTCACCGTAGAACAGAATCAGGATCGGCTGTGCGATGACGATCATGCCGACGATACAAGGCAGAGAAATCAGCTGGGATGCGCGGAATCCGAAGATACAGTCACGTTCCAGCAGGTCGTGGTTCTTAAGTTTCCAGGATCTGGAAACCATAGGAACAATCGTAGCAGCCAGTGCCTGAATCAGAACCAGCGGAAAACTGATAATCGGCGCTGCCATGGATGTCAGCTGGCCGTACAGGTTTTTCGCAGCCTCATAACTGTATCCCATTCCGGTAAGGCGGTTCTGAACGATGGCAACATCGATCAGGTTGACAATCGGCATGATGCAGGCAGCGAGAGTGATCGGGAAAGCGATCCAGATGATGCGCTTAAGAATCGCCTTTCCGGATTCATGAACCGTGCTGTGGTCTTTTGCGACTTTGCGGGCCAGAATATGACGGTACATGAAACGGATCCAGATCATGACCAGAAATCCGGCGAGTGCTCCGGCGGAAGCACCCAGGCAGGCTCCTGCAGCTCCCTTCAGGCGCAGCGCTTCAATGCCGGTATATCCTTCGTTCAATGCGTTCGGAAAGATTATTCCCTTAAACAGAAGGTATGCAGCGCCAAGGCCGACGATGACGCGGGCAATCTGCTCAGCGATCTGTGACAGCGCTGTCGGCTGCATGATCTGCAGTCCCTGGAAGAATCCTCTGTAGGAAGACATGATTGGGACGAACAGGAGTGCCGGTGCAGTGGCTTTCATGGAAAGTGCTGAAGTCTGAATACCGATGGCCTTTGCGATCGGGTCTGCAAAGAACCAGAGGATCAGGAATCCGGTGATTCCTATGCCCCACATCAGAAGACGGGCGATGTGGAAGACTCTCCCCGCTTCCTTGTATTCACCGACAGCGCAGCGTTCAGAAACGAGCTTGGAAATCGCGACCGGAATACCGGATGTGGCGACGATCAGGAGAAGGCTGTACACATCGTAGGCCGGTGTGTAGTCCGCCATTCCGGATGCGCCAATCCATCGTGTCAGTGGAATACGGAAAGCAAATCCGAGAAGTTTTACGATGATTCCCGCGGCAGCCAGGATCGCGGCGCCGCCGACAGCTGAATTTTTTCTAGACATATGTTTTCCCTATTGATCTCAATGAAATAGTTTTGGTATGTCTGTCTCTAATAATAAAGGCAGGGCAGAAAACCCACCCGGGCTCTCTTTTAAACGCATGGATGCGTTTTTCAGGCAGACAGTCGTACCGAATTTCTACTATAACATGAATGACGCAGCTGTATATGAATTTTTTGTGACTTTTCACCGTTTTAGGCAGGAATTTCCGGCGGAACAGAAAAATCATGCCTGTTTTCTTTTGACGATTTGGAAAGCGTGGTAAAATGTATACATATTGCCTGAACACCGGTAAATTCTGTTTTCAGGCAGACGTCAGCATGTATCTATGAGAATCTACCAGAAATCAGGAAAAAAATCAATGAAATATCTTTATTCCTTTAATTCATTTATCGAAAAGCATATCGCCTTCGTCGCGCCGAGCTGTGTCCTGCTGGGCGTGCTGATCTCCAGGTGGTTTGCGGACTACCAGTGGCTTGCCGCGTATTTCTTTATGGTGATGGCCTTCCAGGGCAGCCTGGGATCCAATTTCAAGGCCCTGAAAGACGTCAGCCGCCATCCGCTTCCGGTATTTGTAGTCCTGGCATTTTTACATCTTCTGATGCCGGTTTTAGGTTATCTCCTCGGCATGATTTTTTTCCATAATGATATGCATCTGGTCACGGGAATCGTAATCGAGCAGATTGTGCCGGCAGGCATGATGGGAATGACCTGGGCCGAGCTTTATGGCGGAAATATGGCGCTGTCGCTGTCCATCATGGTTCTGGATACTCTCGTTTCACCTTTCCTGCTCCCGGTGGTCCTGTCGCTGATCCTCGGAACCGTGGTGCACATTCCGGCCTGGCCGATGATGCGGAGCATGATCATGATGATCGTCATTCCGTCTCTTCTGGCGCTTACGCTGAACCAGCTGACTCACGGAAAGGCGAAGAAAACGCTGCGTCCTAAAATCACCCCCTTCGCCAGAATTGCCATGATCTGCGTCATGACTCTGAACAGCACCAAGGTTGCACCATATCTTCTTCATCTGAAGCCGCTGTATATTCTGGTTCTTCTGTTCATGCTGTTCATTATTGTATTTGCGTACTTTGTGATGTTCGGAATTACCATTCTCATGCGGGTAAAGGTTCCAGATGCGACGACCATGATCTTCAGCGGCGGAATCAGAAATATTTCGGTCGGAGCCGTTCTGGCCGCCCAGTATTTTCCGGGCGGAGCGATTTTTCCCGTTCTGGTGGGAACACTTTTCCAACAGATGCTGGCAGGAATCCTCGGCCATAAATTCGGCAAAATTCTCCGGGAAAGAAGCCGGAAGGAAGCGAGACGGGCTGCAGAAAATCAATAGGCAGGGTATCCATATCCCGCATATCGGAATTGTGAAAAAACTAACAGTTGAGAGAAAAAATACGCGTTTTGTATTTCACGCGTATTTTTTTATATGTTAAAAAATCGTCAATGCCTTAAAATGGCTAGATTACAGTAGTTGGACAAAGAATAAAAAAATTGCGTTAATAAAATATCAATTGTTTCAAAATCGGTACAATGATGTATAATATAGACAAGGGAAATGTTCATGAACGTAAACAAAAGTTAGAAGTTTTCTCCGGAAAGAATTTCCGGGATCCGATAGAAGGGAGATGTCAGAGATGAGAATGAAGAAGGTTGTAGTAGCAGGCGGAGGTGTCCTGGGTAGTCAGATTGCTTATCAGAGTGCATTTAAAGGATATGACGTAACGATCTGGCTGAGAAGTGAAGGTTCCATTGAAAGGGCACGTCCGAAGCTGGAGCATCTTCATCAGGTTTACCAGCAGACGCTGGAAGATCAGAAAAAGCTCATCGGGCAGCCTCTTGGACCGAGACTGTACGCAAGAGGCCTGATCGATGATTTCAGCAAGGCGACACCAGAAAGCATCGACGGACTGAAGCAGCAGGCAGAAGCAGCTTATGCAGATCTCCGTCTGGAAACAGATCTTGCAAAGGCAGTCCGCGGTGCGGACATTGTCATTGAGGCAATGGCAGAGAATCCGCAGCAGAAAAAGGATTTCTACATCCGTCTGGCTCCGCTTCTTTCTGAGAAGACCATCCTCTGCACCAATTCCTCCACACTGCTCCCAAGCATGTTCGCAGAGGATACCGGCAGACCGGAGAAATTCCTTGCCCTTCATTTTGCCAATGAGATCTGGAAGAATAACACAGCAGAAGTCATGGGCCATCCGGGAACCGATCCGGAGGTTTACCAGCGGGTTGTAGAATTTGCGGCAAGCATCGGCATGATTCCTCTGCAGCTCCATAAGGAGCAGCCGGGCTACATCCTGAACAGTCTGCTCGTTCCGTTCCTGAATGCTGCTGAAGAGCTCCTGGTAAAGGGTGTCGCTGATCCGGAAACGATCGATAAGACCTGGCAGCTGGGAACCGGCGCGCCGGTAGGTCCATTCCGCATTCTGGACGTTGTCGGACTGCAGACCGCTTATAATATTGTAAGCAACGCACCGGATGCAACCGAGCCGGGAACCATGAGCAGCCGGATTGCAAAACTTCTGGAATCCTATATCCAGCAGGGAAAGACCGGAATGAGTGCTGGCGAAGGATTCTATAAGTATCAGTAATCCCCAGTCCCGAAAGGGATGAATTACGATCAGTGATGATTCCGGCAGCGGGGCAGCCGGATAATAATGAGAGATCACCGGTTCACGCCGGGATCTACTATATTCTCAACTGAATCAATCAATGCGGAATGCCGTCAGCGAGCTCATCTCCTGGCGGTTTTCCTTTTGTCCAAAAAATATTAGCACTCTAGCGAAATGAGTGCCAAAAAAGTCTTTACATCTGGAAATGAGTGGGTATAATGGAAGCAGAGAGCAGGGAAAAGCGGGCAGGAGCCCCGGCGGCCTGCGCTTGAGAAATAAAGAGGTGAAGGATAATGAAGGTTGAAAGGTATACGCAGAAACTGCAGGAGGCAGTGGAATCGGCACGTCAGCTGGCACTGGAATACGGTCAGCAGGAACTGATGCCGGAGCATGTCCATCTGGCTCTGCTGCAGGATGAACAGGGGACCGTCGACCGCATTCTGAAGAATATGAATGTGGATGTGACAGCCATGCAGAGCAGTCTCGGCGCTGAACTGAATAAAATGCCGAAGGTGTCCGGAAACGCGGATAATGTTTATCTGGGACGCCGCAGCGATCAGCTGTTTACGAAGGCGGAGAACCTTGCGTTTAAGAAGTTTAAGGATGAGTACGTCAGCACAGAGCATGTGTATCTGATTCTGCTTGAAGAGCACGGAACACCGTCAGCACAGATTCTTCAGCAGTATGGTGTGACAAAGGATAATTTCCTCAAGGAGCTGATGAAAGTCCGTGGAAATCAGAGAATCACAAGTAACACACCAGAGGACAGCTACGATGCGCTGGAAAAGTACGGACGTGATCTGGTGGATCTGGCAAAGGAAAACAAGCTGGACCCGGTTATCGGAAGAGATAAGGAAATCCGTGAAATGGTTCAGATCCTGTCCAGAAGAACGAAGAACAACCCGGTGCTGATTGGTGAGCCTGGTGTCGGCAAGACGGCTGTTGTTGAGGGACTGGCCCAGAGAATTTATGAAGGAAATGTTCCGGATACACTGAAAGACAAGACGATTTTTGAGCTGGATATGGGTTCGCTGATTGCGGGTGCCAAGTACAGAGGCGAGTTCGAGGAACGTCTGAAGGCAGTTCTGAAGGAAATCGAGAAATCAGAGGGACGGATTATTCTGTTCATCGATGAGATTCATACGATTGTCGGTGCCGGAAAGACGGAAGGCTCTATGGATGCCGGCAATATGCTGAAGCCGAAGCTGGCCAGAGGCGAACTGCACTGCATCGGCGCGACTACGCTGGATGAGTACAGAAAGTACATGGAAAAGGATAAGGCCCTGGAACGTCGTTTCCAGAAGGTCATGATCGGAGAGCCGACGGTGGAGGATACCATCGCAATCCTGAGAGGACTGAAAGACAGTTTTGAGATTTACCATAAGGGAGTCAGAATTACGGATGACGCGCTGATTGCCTGTGCCAAACTGTCTGACCGTTATATCACAGACCGTTTCCTGCCGGATAAGGCCATCGACCTCATGGATGAGGCGGCGGCCAGAATCCGTACGGAGATCGACAGTGAGCCGAGAGAGCTGGAAGAGATTAAAGGCCGTATCGCTGAATTGAATATCGCCAAGAGTTCACTGAAGAAGGAAGATACCAGAAGCGCAAAGAACCGTCTGGAGAAACTGAATCAGGAGCTGGCCGATCTGGAAGACCAGAAGAAGGCCATCACTGCTCAGTGGAGCGGCGAGCGTTCCGTTGCGGACCAGATCAAGAGCGTGAAGGAACAGCTGGATCAGGCTCAGCATGAGAGTGAAGAGGCACAGAGAAGAAGCGACTGGGATCAGGTCGGTAAACTGGTCAACGGCACAATTCCTCAGCTGAAAGCTCAGCTGAAACAGCTGCAGGATAAGGTTGCAAACAGTAAGGACAGTCAGCTTCTGAAGATGGAAGTCGGCGAAAACGAGATCGCGGAGATCGTCGCAGACCGCACCGGAATTCCGGTATCCAAACTGGTTGAGACAGAGAGAAACAAGCTGCTGCATCTTCCGGAAATCCTGCATAAGAGAGTCATCGGTCAGGATGAAGGTATTCAGGCAGTTTCCGAGGCCATTCTGAGAGCCCGTGCAGGCCTGAAGAATTCCAACCGTCCGATTGGTTCCTTTATCTTCATGGGACCTACCGGAGTCGGCAAAACAGAACTGGCCAAGGCGCTGACGGAAGCCTTGTTCGACGATGAGAGGAACATGATCCGTATCGATATGTCTGAGTACATGGAAAAGTACAGCGTTTCCAGACTGATCGGAGCGCCTCCGGGGTATGTCGGCTATGATGAAGGCGGTCAGCTGACGGAAGCGGTCCGCAGACGTCCATACAGTGTCGTTCTCTTCGATGAGATCGAGAAGGCACATCCGGATGTCTTCAACCTGCTGCTGCAGCTGCTGGACGATGGACGTCTGACCGATAACCAGGGCAGAACCATCGACTTCAAGAACACGGTCATCATCATGACCTCCAATGTCGGAAGCCAGGAACTGCTGAATAACATCAACCAGGACGGAAGCATCGATCCGGAGG
>Ga0214925_100611_pt1 | contig 14412 bp, 10 predicted proteins | sample Stichaenrichment_FD_168299 | JGI IMG/M metagenome (GOLD analysis project Ga0214925, IMG submission 168299) | Xylose enriched microbial communities from anaerobic bioreactor in Madison, Wisconsin, United States - 63SRT | ecosystem: Engineered > Bioreactor > Anaerobic > Unclassified | place: USA... | reverse complement strand
CCAAGGGAGGGGCCACGAACACCCAAGACACCTTTGCCAACTGGGCGTGCGCGTGGGCGCAGGCCACCAACTCGTCGCTGGCGGGAACCTCCGTCCACGTGGGCGAGAAGGACCTCCATGCGGACGGCGGAGCTCTTGCCCTCCGCATGGCGGAGTGGGGCCTCGTCCCCACGGCCGACCCGGCCGCCCGCCTGCGCTACCCGGAGCTGCCCGCTCACGAGGAGCCCTCTGCCGCGGAGGCCTGGTCCCGCGCCCGCGAGGGCATGCCCGTCTCCGCCGCGCTCGCCAAGGAGCTCGCGGCGGACGGCCTGCTCAAGGGCGTGCGCATTGCCATGAGCCTCATCGTGGAGCCCAAGACGGCCGTGCTGGTGGAGCGCCTGGCGCAGGCGGGCGCCACCGTAGGCGTCTACTGCCACGCGCACGAGTGCCACCAGTACATCGCGGACGAGCTCGCCCGTCGCGGCTACGCCGTCGAGGCCAACGCCGCCTGGACCCCCGCGCAGGAGCGCGAGGGGGCGCTGCGCCTGATGGACCGCATCCGCCCCAACGTGGTGATAGACGACGGCGCCAACTTTGCGCGCCTCCTCGTGATGGAGCGCCCCGCACTCCTGCCCCAGCTTGTGGGCGTGGCGGAGGAGACCACGTCTGGCGTGCGCGCCTTCCAGGCGATGCAGGCCGCGCGCGAGCTGCCCTTCCCCGTGGTGGCCGTCAACGACTCGCAGCTCAAGACCCACTTTGACAACCGCCACGGCACGGGTGAGACCTGCGTCGCCACAACGCTCGAGCTCCTGGGCGCGGACTGCTTTGCCGGCGCGCGCGTCGCCGTCATGGGCTACGGCCCCGTGGGCGAGGGCTTCGCGCGCCGCGTCCGCGCGCTGGGCGCCCGCGTCACCGTGGTGGAGCTCGACCCGGTCCGCGCGCTCGAGGCTCGCTTTGCGGGCTTCGACGTGGCCCGCGCCACGCAGGCCCTCCCCGCCGCAGACATGGTCGTCTCCGCAACGGGCGTCCGCCACACGCTGCCGCTCGACCTGCTGCGCACGCTGCGCAGCGGCTGTCGCGTGGTGGTGATCGGCGGCATCGCCAACGAGGTCGCGCTCGACCAGGTGGTCGCCGCGGGCGGCGCCATCCTTCCGGGCGAGAAGGACGGCATCTCCCAGCTGCGCGTTCCCCAGGGACCAACGCTCGCCCTGCTTGCCGCCGGCGACGGCGTGAACTACGCCGCGGGCCCCGGCAACCCCATTGAGATAATGGACCTTAGCTTTGCCGTGCAAATCCTGGCCGTGGAGCACCTGCTGCGCAACCGCGGCGCGCTGCCCAACCGGGTGCTGCGGCTGGGGCCCGATGCGGACCGCCGCATCGCCACGCTCGCGCTCGCGGTCCGCGGCGTCACACTGGACGCCGCCCCCGCGGCCGACACGGCGGACGGCTCCGCCTTTGTTCCCGACTGGCGCGTCACGCGCTTCTCGGACGCTGTCGCCACGCCCGCGGCGCCCACGCCATCCAACCCAAAGGAGCTCCCATGAGCCAGCAACCAAAGGCCACCCTGTACGCCGCGCCGCTCGTCATCCCCGTGACCGGGCCCGTCATCTGCGGTGGGGCCGTCGCCGTGCGCGACGGCCGCATCCTGCACGTGGGCACGCGCGCGTGGGTGGAGCAGAAGCTGACGGAGGACGGCCTCTCCGCGCAGCAGGTCGACGTGCGCCCGTGGCACGGGCTCGTCACGCCCGGCCTCGTCAACGCGCACACGCACCTGCAGTACACGGGCATGGCCTCCGTCGGCGCGCGCGAGTACCCCAGCTTCCGCGCTTGGGAGCTCGCGTTCAACAAGATATACGACAGTCCGGAGCAGAAGCCCTGGCGCGAGTGGTCGCACCAGGGCGCGCGCCAGATGGTCGAGGCGGGCATCACGGCCGCGGCGGACGTGGTGAGCGACGTGGAGGCGGCCGACGCCCTCCTGTCCCAGGGGCTCCACGGCATCGCGTACTGGGAGGTGATGGACTGGGACAACGAGGACTGGAAGCAGCACGGGAAGGAGGCCCTTCTCGCCCACATCGCAGACATCCGCAAGATGGGCGTGACGGAGCTGGGCATCAGCCCGCACGCGCCGTACTCGCTGGGCTCGGGACCGCTGCTCGACCTGCCGGACATCGCGCGCCAGCTGGGCATGCGCCTGCACATCCACCTGGGCGAGACCCCGGCCGAGGCGGGCCACCTGCCCTCGCGCCTCACCAACCAGACCTCCTGGGCGTGGAACCGCACGGAGTGGCAGAGCTTCAACGACCTCAAGCGCGCGGGTGCCGGCGCGAGCGCCATCCAGTTTCTGGACCAGCTCGCGGTCCTGGGGCCCGACGTCCACATCGCCCACGGCGTCCACGCCTCGCGCGAGGACCGCAGGATCCTGCGGCAGCGCGGCGTCTCCGTGGCGCTGTGCCCGCGCTCCAACCGCGTCACCTGCACCGGCACGGACGCCCCCGTCGCGCGCTACCTGGAGGAGGGCAACCCACTGTGCGTGGGCACGGACTCGCTTTCGTCCTGCCCCAGCCTCGACGTCCTGGACGACGTGGCCATGCTGTACGACATCGCCATCGCGCAGGGCTACGAGGGCCCGGACCTTTCCCACCGGCTCATCCGCATGATGACGCTGGGCGGCGCGGAGGCCATGGGCCTCAACTGCGGCCCCAAGCGCATCGGTCAGATCAACGTGGGCGCCCAGGCCGACCTCGCGTTCTTCGACGTGCCTGTCGACGTGTCGTCACCCCAGGCGCTCGAGGACACCATGGAGCGCTTCGTCCGCCACGGCTCCGGCACCTGCCGCGCCACCATCATCGAGGGAAGGGTCGCCTATGACCGCATCTGGAACTGACCGCAACGCCGCCGCGCCCACCCGCGACGAGGCCGCCGCCCAGCTCAGCTCCTACGCGCAGGACCTGGTCCGCGCGCTCGACCTCGCGCCGCACCCCGAGGGCGGCTGGTACCGCCGCACGTGGCAGTCGGCCACCGTCGCGACGGGCGACGCCTCCGCCGCGGCCGACCTCACGGAGGACAGCACCTCCGCGCGCCCGCTGGCCTCGCTCATCTACTTCCTGCTGCCCGCGGGCGACGCGAGCGCCTGGCACGTTGTGGACGCGGACGAGCTCTGGCTCTGGCACGGCCCCGGCCCCATCACGCTCGAGCTGGCGGGTACGGGCGACGCCCCGGACCTTGAGCATGCCACCCGCTACACGCTCTACCTGCCGGGTCCCACGGGCGAGAAGAACGCGCCCTCCCGACAGGACCCCACTCGGGACGCGCGCACCCAGCTCGTGGTGCCCGCCGGCGTGTGGCAGCGCACCGTGCCCACGACCGAGGACGCCCTCGCAAGCTGCGTGGTGAGCCCCGGCTTTGTGTACTCGGGCTTCTCGCTCGCAAAGTAGCCGCAAGAATGGCGGCGTCTGCGTAGTCGAACGCGCAGGCGCCGTCACTTTCGTTAACCGTCAACCTTTGTCGATGGCCTCTAGTAGCTCGAGAACCTAATTTGAAAGTTGAAGTCCATCATGAGCTGGCCATTTTCCTCATAGATGTAGCCATAGTTACCATGTCCACGCGAGGTACTGGGATAGTCGATGCAGCAGTGGTCGAAAAGGTATGACCTGAAAGCCTCGCTGTCCAGTGCGTTATAGGCTAGCAGCTCGCCCTTGCTGTCCACCGTAATCAATCCGCCGTTGACATCGCTCCGTCCATCCCACAGCGTGCTCGCCGTGAGTCCGCAATACGATGCATACAGGAACGATTTCAACATATAGGGATACTTCACCTCAGGCCTCGTGAGGTCACACGGATTGCGCTTCACTAGCCAGTCAGAGATTACCTGCATCGAAGTCGTAGCTCCACTAAACAATCCTCGCGAGAAGTGCGCGTAAACGACTTCCTGCCACACCTTAGGAAGAAGAGGATTAATGAGCTCACAGTTCTCTACGAACGCCTGGCAACCAGCCCTTGCTGGCGTCGCATAGTCAACAAACTCAAGCTTACAGCCAGCATTCTCGATAGCCCTAACGCGGCCAATTACGTCTGCATTTCCCCTAAGATCAACTAGTGCGTTAATCTCGGAAATTTCCGTGCCGCTCAAAGCACCCGTAATCCTGTATCTTGATCGAGAACCAGGACCAGTGTTGAACAGCGTTGCTTTCTTACTCCACTTAGTCTTGATTGAATAGCCGACATCCTTACGCACTATTCCAGCACGCGAGTCCGATATATCAAGAAAGATGTCACTCTTATCCTGAGACCTGGCCTTATAGTGCTCGACCTGAACATCTACAAGAAAGCCAGCGATTTCCTCGCTCACTGGAAAAGGCGCATGCTGTCCCTGCCGCACAAGAGAAAGAATCTTGTCAGCAGTGTCCGAGAAGTCGCCTGCGTCGAGCTCCTTCTTCAGTGCACCATTAACGCGAATGACAATATGCCTCTCGCCAGAAGATTCTCTCTCTTCTTGATAGGTGACAGTCCGTTCTGGAGTCTCATGCCTAATCACACTCAAGACATCTAGATACGAGCCGTCAATCCGTCTTTCATGCGCATCTGATACCTGTACACGGCCATCTCCGGCTAGGCGCAAGAAGGCATACAGCTCGCCCCATTCACCAGCATTAAGCCTGTGAGCTGTCATCCAGGACCTCCTTGATTTTCATGGCTATCGCTCTGACGACAGGCACCGAGACGCTGTTGCCGAACTGCTTATAGAGGTGCGTGTCAGCAAGTTCAAGTTTGTAACTATCGGGGAAGCCCTGCAACCGTGCCCATTCGCGGGGTGTCATCTTCCTGACATCCTCAGAATTGATGTGACCATGAATGTGAGTTGTCGGAACCATCGAGTGCTCTCGATGGTCTATCAACAAATTGCGCTCACGCCCCATGCCGCCGACAACGATTGTTCCAGCGATTCCGTCAAGGTTCCGAATCTCGTAACCGAACCCGTGGCCCAATGCCTCGTGACGAGCGCGATGACGACGCAGAGTCTCGAGATAAACATCGCTGAGATAGTACCTTGAGGGGATGGGAGCGTCATCAAGAATGTCGCGGATTGTAGCAGTGCATTGCGACCCAACTGGAAACTCAAACTCGTCAGGCGCAATATCATTCCTGAAGCAAACCAGGTATATCCTCTCACGATTTTGAGGAACGCCGAAGTTCTTCGAATTCAAGACCTGGTCGAATACCTTGTATCCGATCTGCTCGAAAGCGCCCTTAATAATCTTGAACGTGCGGCCCCTGTCGTGGTGTACTAAGCCCTTCACGTTCTCGCAGAAGATGACCTTTGGCTGGTGATACTTGCAAATGCGTACCACCTCACGGAACAACGTTCCGCGAGTCTGACCATAATAGTCGTCATTAAATCCTTGATGCCTACCAGCAATAGAGAACGCTTGACAAGGGAAGCCCGCCAAGCAAATGTCGAACTCAGGAATATCGTGCTCGTCAATTTTCGTGATGTCGCCTTCGACGGGTGGCTGGGTACCAAAGTTGGCTTCATAGGTCTTCTTCGCATACTCGTCCCACTCCGAAACGAATACTGTTTCGTCATCGGGAAATGCCTGCTCAAACCCAAGGCGAATGCCGCCGATGCCAGCAAAAAGGTCAATAGTCTTCGTCACGAAATATCTCCCATACGACTCCTTGTTTCGGAGTGGATTATACGGTGCTAAAAGGACATCAAATCCGTTCGCGAGACAAGCCACGCATATTGCATGCAGTTACGACTCATCTTCAGGCAAATCACCAGCAAGCATCCGCAGCGTCCTAGAAACCTCGGAAATCATGTCGTAGTAGTTCGACAGAGATTCCTGATCCTTCGTCGCGTATTCCGCCTGAGCAAGAGACCAGAGCAGATAGTCAAGGCATCTCAGGGCATTAGTATTCCCCTTGCATGCGTACATAGCCCGTTGATAGAACGGATGCGATGTGTTGATTTCAACGTATGTCCGGGTTGCACCCTCGTCATTGAAAAGCCCCGACCGCCACAACGCGGCTTCTGGAAGAGTCTCCACTAGACGGATGTTGACCCGGTTATCGGAATACGATTCTCTCGGGATAATCTCGATGAAAGATCTCCCCTTCGCACTTCGTATCCGCCTCTTATCACCAGCCAACCTATCGACATGGAATTTACGTCCTTTGTCGGACTTCTCCATTTTTGAGATGGTTGTATTCGACCTGCTGTGTATTGGATTGGTTGGCCGAGTTGCATCTTCGACCACCCCTTTGCGATATCGCGCGTCCGCTCTCTGCCTCGCCAGGGGCAGAACATCGCTCTTTAGCCAGCTCTCTACTTCAGAATCGAGTGACACCTTTGACTTTTGAAAATCGACATTGAAAAGATCATCCAAGTCGGCGTCAAAGGAGAGCTCTACTCGGCAAAGCCTGTAGTGGAACTCATTCTTATAGATTCCGCACCAATCTCCCCAGTGTATCAGCCGATTCTCCCTATAGACATAGATGCCTTGCATGTTGTCTGGATTGATGCCCTTAGGGAATACTCCCTCGATCTCTGACATCGATTTAAGCTCGTCGCGGGCAGGCACAACATAGGCAGCTGCGGTCACAGCACTTACTTCGTCTGGGTCATCTTCATATGAAACATCCAACCTCCCCTTATAACAGAGGTCAGTGTTGAAATCCTTTGCAAAGGGGTCATATGGTCTCAGCTCATCAGAATTGATGAAGATGCGTACATTTTTTGCTCTCTTGTCGCTCTGGTCGAGAAACCTCCCAAACACCATCGATAAGTGGAATCGCAAACTATCAAGCTTACGTTTGAACGCGTTCTGTTGGGTTTGGCCACCTGGATTCTTATAATTTCGGCCGAGTATTCGGTCGCAATTCTCCCAGATAACTGCAGTTCCCGACCCCCGTCCCGCTGCCGCCTCGAGGTAACGGAGCTCAAGCCTGCTAGGTTCGTCTTCGATGTATTCCCACCGCTTCGTCTTAGCAGCATGGTCAATATCAAGCACTAATTTATTTGCTTCCGAGCTACCAGATTTGCGCGAGATCAGCGAGACCTTGCGACATTGTGACGTGGATGCGGTCTTGAGCCCGAGCCCATACTTTCCGAGACTGTGCACGTCCTTGCGTTCATCTGATCCATACGTCAGCGCGTTGCATAGCTCGTCGAGAGTCATTCCGTAGCCGTTATCTGATATGACGACACGGATAGACCCATCATGAACGTCGCATACGCCAAAGACTCTGACAACGTCAGCGTCTGCGGCAATTGAGTTGTCAATAACGTCTGCTACCGCAGTATTGAAGTTATAGCCAGAATCTCTAAGGCTGTTGATAACACGTCCAGCGTTAGGCGGTAGCTCATGGTACTTAATCATTAATACATTTACTTTCTATTATTGAACGAAGTTCTTCGGGCATCATCGGGGGATTGGTCTTGTGGATGGCGCGGTGACAATTCGGACAAAGCGGTATAAGGTCTGTTTTTGGATCGATTCTCCTAGGTCCACCCATTTGAGAGATTGGAACAATGTGATGGACCTCAATCACCTCGCGAAAATCTGGTCCATAGAATTCGACAGGGTCGAAGCCACATACCGCACACCGCGTTCCATGAAACGCGAGGCAGCGCATTCTATTTGCACGACTCCGCTCGTAACGGATTGATGTCGATAGATGCGCTTCACCCTCGGAATCTGTCTTTTCGTCAAAGCATGCATCTAGCCTCTCGTATATCCCAGCCGCGAGCAAGGCAAACCCCATACATATGCCTAGGAAGCTCTGCCTTAACTCGTCATCAAAGTGCTTACCTCGAACTTTGAACTTTACACGACCCGCAGCATTCTCATATGCAGACATAACGTCTAAATGCGCCAAGTCCTCTGGTAAGTCCAGAACTTCATCGCCCATGAATATTGATACCGCTAGCCCGGTTCTATTGTTCTTAATGAAATCGAACGCCGCGACTCCATCTGTTTCAGCTCGGGACTTCCAAGCGTAAACCACGTCAGCGCCGTAGCTATCGAATTCAAGAAGGACATTCGCAGCATCCTTGTACGGACTCCAACATGTACATGTGAAGCCATGACCCTTCTCCATCACCAAAGGACGAGCAATAAGCTGTTTTCCGTGCGCCCCAAATGACTGGTACGCCTTAGTGTCTATCTCGAGAAAGCCATTCAAGAAATGCTCGAGGGATAGCGATTCTGGGGGCATCAGTTCTCATCCCCGCTTTGATCCTCCACGGAGACATCTGGCATTGTTCTCGCAAACGACCTGAGATACCGCGATGTCTCATATCTAAAGTCTGAAAGCGTCTCCTGGACGCTTGGATCAAGAGCCTCAGTCTCAGCCTCTGCCAATGCCCAGAAGAGATAGTCTAGGCCTGCTACAGCATTCGGAATATCCCTATTGAGTCCATAGAAACGTTGGTAGAACTCATGTCCACCGTTGACCTTTACTCCGTTCTTGCCTTGAATCAGAGCCGGTTCCCAAAGTATGCCATCGTTGAGTTGGTCAACGACATCAAAGATTGGACCTTCCTTATCAGCAGAGTATCCCGTAATCGTAGTCCCGTGATTGTTCGTTACAACGACTCGCCCTTGTCCATCTTGCTCAAGCCTATGCTTGGTAAGTTTTCCTTCCTGGTCATCTATCGTTGCAATTGAGTCAGAATGCAGCTGCTTCGCTCCTGTCTTCGCAGCCTTACGTTCAGTCCCCCTATATCGTTTGATACCTTCTTTGACAATTGGAGATACGTACTGCAGCAATTCCTTACGCAGCGCATCATTTAAGATGATGCGGGACTTTTTTATATCCACTTGGAAGAAATCATCAAGTTCGGCGCCAAACGAAAGCTCGAAGCGGCAGAGTTTACTGTGGAAATCAATTCCAGGCATATTGAACCAATCGCCCCAGTCAATAAGGCGATTTTCTCGATAGATATAGAATCCACTTAAGGACTCCTCGGAGAACCCCCTCAAATCGGGATTCTTCTCACTCGGCATTACTCTCTGTCTCTCTTCAAGAGAGTGCAGCTCCGCTTTCGGAGGAACGATAAAGCACCTAACCGAGACGGCCCCAGTAGCACCAGATCCATTTCTCGAGACTGTAAACTCGTTCGTCGTTAACGGTCCATCAATTTCCGTGCAAAAAGGATTCCAGGGTTCAACTGGCTCGCCATTCAGAGTCATCCTGATGTTATCAGCTCTCGAATCAGAGCTATCGAGGAAGCGTTGGTAGACCATTGCGAGATGCTGCCTAAGCTCTTTGAGGCTTCGCTCGAAAGCTTCATGATATGCTTTGGTCGTAGGATTCGAATACCGGGCAGAGAGCAGTCTGTCGCACTTCTCCCAAACCACAATCGTTCCAGAATGATTCTTTGCCACTGCATCGAGTTCGTTTTTATCATCAGAATCAGGCTCGCCAAATTTCAGAAGCCAGTCTTTTACCTGGGCGATATAGTCGAGATCCCAGATAGCGCAATTTAGCTGTGACGATGCGCTGTCTCGAGAAATTACCTTCAAACACTTGCAGCAAGAAGTAGATGCAGTCTTCAGGCCAAGACCAAACTTTCCCAGACTATGCACATCTTCACGAGGGCGAGCTCCATACGTCATCGCATTTTTCAGCTCGTCGTGGTCCATTCCACATCCGTTATCTGCAATGGACACACGTATATCGCCGCCATACATTTGCTCTGCCAAAATCGCAACATTAGTTGCCCCAGCCGCAATCGAATTATCGACAATATCCGAGATGGCAGTATTGAAGTTGTACCCCGTGTCTCTCAAGCCTTCTAGAAGACGTGATGGATCAGGCGTGACTCTCTCGGCAGAATCAGACATACTTTTCCTCCCTAGAACACGGGCTTAGGCTCAGAGCCTCTGCGATTTCGTTTGGATTGATTTGTCCTTTGTTTCCAGTTACCACTTCTTTGGACAAGTACCTCTTATCGCGAACTTTCTCCCACATGTATTCTTCGACTGTAGACGCATAGTAGGGATAATAAGCAGTAACAGGCTTTGTTTGCCCATTACGATGCGCCCGAGCGTCGCTCTGATCAATTATCGCGGGGTTCCACTGTGGCGAGAAATGGAATACATGGTTTGCGGCAACGATATTTAATCCTGCACCCGCGACTCTTGGATTCGCGATGAGCAATGCTGGACCATCCACACTTGAAAACTTATCCACAACCTCAATTCGCGAATCACTGGGATCTGCTCCAGTAAGAGTAAAAGTCGGCACTACCCTCTCGTAGCGCCTGGAAATCTCACCTATTGCTGGCATCTTATCAGCAAACACGAGCAGCTTTTCGCCATAGCCAAATACCTCGTCAGTTACTGTCTCGAGGTAGTCGTACTTGAGATTAGATATTCCACCAGCACTCTTGGGCTTTGACAGAGCGACTATTAGGTTCTGTATTGCAGCCAGAGCCATTCCATTTCGCTTGTATTCCTGTCTTCTGCTCTCGTACTCCCAAGCTTCAGACTCTTCCAAATCAATTGGCATGAATATTGGTATCAAATCAGGTAAATCATTTGGTATGTCATCTAGCTTTCTACGAAGCATGAGAGGAGCCACGAATGCGCCGAGGTCTTTTGCCGACTCGATATCATCATGGTACCGTGCGGAAAACGACGAAAGGCTGCCGAGAGCTCCAGGCTCGCAGAAATCTATCAGCGACCAGACGTCCGTTAAATGATTTTCGAAAGGAGTTCCAGTAACCGCAATGCCAACACGCCGCGGCAGCTTTTTAACGGCCGTCGTTCTACCAGTGGTTGGGTTCTTTATTGCCTGAGCTTCGTCGAGAACCAGCAAGTCCCATTCGATTTGTGTAAGCACCGCTTGATCAAGACGAACGATATCGTAGGTCGTGAAGACAACAGAGCTTGTAATTTGCCGATAGTCACCAGTCCTGTTGGTACCGCAGTGCTTTTCCTTCGAGATGCCAACCGAAAACTTATCGAACTCTCTTGACCAGTTTTCCATCAACGCAGAAGGACAAACTACCAGCACTCTTGCATCTGGCTTTTCCTCTAGCAAATCGCATATCACTTTGATTACTTGGATTGTTTTGCCCAGCCCCATGCTGTCACCGAGGATGACACCTGCACGTTGTCTAACCATAAAATCAAGCCAGCTGCTACCGACTCTCTGATACTCGTACAAACTCCCCGTGAAATGGGAAGAGGATACACTTGAGACTTGGCTGCTCGATACAGCTATAGATACATCTTTTGCCGTTGGGTGAATGTCGCAACTGAACCATTTAAACCCGGTGAACTTTCGAATCGCTTCGATGTACTGCTGAAGAGAAAGCGCAGTACCAAGTTCAATGCCCGCATCGCGAATGCAGCCAGTAATCTGCTCGGCAGAAAACTGGTCGATGGCGTGCCACACGTCCTTGTCAACCACATGATCTGATGCGTGTGTTGGGGATAGCGGAACGGGTTCACTTGCTACACCACGTGCCGATAGCACCAGCTGACCAAATGGGCCATCTGCCGCCTCAACAAGATCAAGCTCTAGGCTATAGACTTTTCTCGAGCAGCTTAGACCTGCGCTTGAAAGTGGGGGTAGAACAGACGCCTCGTCGCTGTGCTCCTCTTTCCATATCTCGTCTGCTGGAACTCTTTCGAGTTCACCATCTTCCTTCTTCAGAACGAGCTCTGTTTTGTCTAAGAGTGTCCATTCCGAAGTCATCATGCCCGCCAAATAATAATTGGATCTATCCCTGTACAAATGCTTACATTCTCGCTTTAAGTCTGGCTTCAACTCAAGCGAGATTTTCCGAAATGTATCCTTGCAGTCGAACCCGCCACTACATTGCAAGGCGACAGATAACAAATATGACTTGTCCCAACGATACGCTCAATCAATTGACGGTTGATTAGCCCACTACTAGTGCCCTACGCCGTGAGCGCCCGAATGGGAATCACGTAGATTCCGTCCTCGACGCGATGCGCGTACTCGGACACGCCGGTGATGACCGCCATGAACTCGGGCGGGCGCACGCGTGCGCGCGGATTCTCGGTCAGCTTGTTCCTCAGGCGCTTGAGACTCGCCACGCCATCGGGAACCTTTGCCTCGCTCGTCTTAATCTCAAACGCCGCCCACCTGCCGTCCGCAAGCTCGATAATCGCGTCGGCCTCCAGTCCCGTGGAGTCGCGGTAGTAGCGCACGGGAACGTCCCCACACAACTCCTGTGCCTCGACATAGACCTGCAGGTCGCGTATGCAAAGGTTCTCGAATACGAGGCCAAACGTCTGCCAGTCCTCAAGCAGCGCCTCGGGCAGCAGCGCGAGCTGTGCCACGGCAAGGGATGGATCCGCAAGATAGCGCTTTGGCTTGGTGCGGATACGAATCGTGGAGCGCGCCGGGGGCAGCCATCCGGGAACCTCGTCGACTACGTAAGAAGCCCTTAGGAGCTCGAGATAAGAGGAGACCGCACTTTCGCTTGGCACCGCTTCCGCAGAGACGTCACCGGCATCTGCCGCTAGCGTCTTGTACGTGGCTGCCTGTCCCAGGTTTCTTGCGAGCGAGAAGAGCATCCTCCTCATCGTCTCTGGGTCCTTGCCCTGGGAGGGCGCCGTGATAGTACGGAAGCGGCGCAGGTACTCGCGCGCAATCTCCTGTGCGTCCTCAGCCGAAAGGTCGATGGCTTCCGGCCAGCCACCCCTGCACGCGAGATTCACTAGGTCCTTCGAGGTTGTCTTTACCTGGGCTGGCTCAAACTTGCCATCAAACAGCTCTGCCAGGGAAACTGCCCCAACGGAATCGCCGCTTTCGAAAAGCGACATCGGGCGCATGCGTACGCGTCCGACGCGTCCCGCCCCACTGTGCTGTGGGAGCTCGTTCTTCTCCCTCGCCAAAGGCGAGGAGGATCCCGTCAGTATGAAGGCGCCCCTCTGACCACGCTTCCTGTCGACCTCGTGGCGCACCACGTCCCATATGGCTGGAACACGCTGCCACTCGTCAATCACGTGCGGGCGCTCCCCCGCCAGCATCGCCGAAGGATCGTCCTGCGCAAGGGCCAGGTTCTTCTCCACGTAGCTCACGCTCTTTGCGCGGCTGAGCGCGGTGCTGGTCTTGCCGCAGCCTCTTACGCCAGCAATCTCCACGCCACCGAAGATGCGAAGGTACCTGTCAATGCGCTTGTCGACCAACCTTGGCAGATATCTTTCGGGCTCTTGAGACATCGACCACCCCCACCGCCATCTTGCGTGACAACTCGAAACACATACGTTTACGTGCTCAAATGCGAGAGTGCGTTGCTTCCCACTGTGTGCGTTGTGGATTTCGCAACTGTCTCGTTGTGGATTTCGCAACCATCTCGTTGTGGAAATTGCAACCTATCCGACGTGGATTTTCCACCCTAATCGAAAGGGATTTTCCACTCCAGGACCGCCGGCTACGCCTGAGCGAGACGCCTGATCACGCCCAGCGTGACATCCGCGGCCAGACGGGCCGTCGCAAACAGGTCCTGCTCGCGGCCGTCCAGCGCCTCGTAGGCCTCGCCGCACACGTTGCTGATGGAGCGGATGGCCAAAAACGGCACGTCCACGCGCGCCGCCACCTGCGCCGCCGCGACGCCCTCCATCTCCTCGCAGTCCGCCTGATAGCGGCGGCGGATGTCGCGCAGGACGTCGGGCTCCGTGCTGAAGATGTCGCTCGTGGCGATGGCGCCGGTCACGTAGCGCGGCTCGTGCGGCGCCAGTGTGCCGTACGCCGCGGCGGAGGCGTTTGCGTCCTCCAGGCTCGCAACGGGCTCCACGCGCGCAAAGCCGCGGGCGTCCAGCTCCTCCTCCGCAAGGCGCACGAGCCCCGCGGCAGAGGGAAAGCTCGTGAGGTGCGGCTCGGACTCCGCGATTATCTGCATGTCCGCGTCCAGGCACTCCAGGCGCGCGCCCACCACCACGTCGCCCTCGCCAATCTGCGGGTTCAGGCTCCCCGCGATGCCGCTAAAGACCAGCACGTCGGGGTCGTACGCGTCGATCAGCATCTGCGCCGAGGCCGCCGCGTTGACCTTGCCCATGCCGCCGTTGGCGGCCACCACGCGCACGCCCGAGACCTCGCGTTCGGCCAGCTCGACGCCCCGGCGACGGAGCGGTTCTTCTCCCCCAAGCTCAAAGAACGCGAGGGACTCCTTCTGCAGCGCGCTCAGCACGGCAACGGTCCTGACCATACGGCTCCCATCCACCTAGGCGACGTGACTTTGCGTCGTAACGATCGCAAGTATAGCCAACGGACGCGCCCCGCTGCCACGCCGCACCGCCCACACGCGACGGCGCTGGTGCCGGCGCCGCTCAAGCGTCCTTAACATTGCGTAACGAAACATAGACTTTTATATGTTACGTACAGACCCACAAACTTGGCTTTGCTAAGCTTGTGCTTGTCTGAGAAGAACACCCCCACGGGTTGTGGGGG
>Ga0214925_100609_pt1 | contig 14432 bp, 10 predicted proteins | sample Stichaenrichment_FD_168299 | JGI IMG/M metagenome (GOLD analysis project Ga0214925, IMG submission 168299) | Xylose enriched microbial communities from anaerobic bioreactor in Madison, Wisconsin, United States - 63SRT | ecosystem: Engineered > Bioreactor > Anaerobic > Unclassified | place: USA... | reverse complement strand
AAACGTGATAAAGTAGATGTACCCAAAGTAATCACTCCCTATATTGGTTGGAATTAGCTACTACCATTGTAAGTGATTGCTTTGGGCTTTTTAATTTCTGTTCGGATTAATTATAGAATTTGCCGTATCAAAAAAAGATTACCAATGATGTTGCTGGTAATCTTTTTTGAATTTAGCTTGTGACAACAAATTTAGAGTCACCAAAAAGCATTCATTTTTGTACCCTTCAAAAATGAGTGCTTTAAATCTTATACTCTTGTGCCCAGATTGATTTTGCCGGAAAGGCTGATGAAGTAAGCAGCCAAACCAGAAATTTGATTACCACCGCTACCAGTAGCTGCGGCGCTATGTTGATGTGATTGGCCGAGATTAGCAATGGTGTCGCGGTGAACCTGGTTATTTCGTTCCGTATCTTTTGCAGTCGCTTCAGTAGTGTGTGTACGAATCATCTGCTGACGCTTTTGGTTGTTTTGCTGAGTCGTTTGAGTCGTGTTTTCGGAACGTTGATTGTTATTGCTATTGTTTGTTTGATCTTTATTTACAGTTTGAGCTGCTTGCCGAGCGGGTTGTGAAGCTTGACCTAATTGGGTAACAATTGGCATTGTACTGTGTTGGAAAGGATCAGTCTGTTGGTCAGTCTGACTTACTTTAACGGTTAAGACGCTGTTATCACGCTCTAACTTGGTGTCACCCTTAACACCGTTACTTAAGATTGCAAAGCCCTGGCGTCGCAGGTTGTTCAGTTCAGGTTGAATCTGAGTGCGAACGTTAGTGCCTGGTTGACCGCTAACTGTTAGCTGATTGATTGGCTTGCCCGTTTCCGTAACAACATTTACCGTTGCAGTAGGTACTGATGGCGCTGTTGGTAAGGAAACTGGTTTTGTCGGTGTCTGAGTATTGATATCAGTTGTAGTAGCTGACCCAGTTGGCCCAGTTGGCACCTTTTCGATAACACTACCAGTACCTGTAGTACCACCATTAGTGCGGATTTGATTAGATCCAGTTGGTTGGATACCATAATGACCAATTTCAATAGACGGTAATTGGTCACGTTGAAGGTACATGCTAAAGCTGTACTTACCCGTTGCCCCAATTGGCGTTGTTTTAGACGTTACAATCCAATTACTTGTATCCAGCGTACTTATTGAACCTGGTTCTGGTTCGTAATAGTACGTAATCACAACCGGGTTAGCATCGCTAAGCGAGTTGACGGTCTGGTTAATAATACCATTCGCATCACCACTGACATGATTGAGCTTATACCCAGCAAATGGGATTAAATTATCAGTGGTCGAGAAGAGCTGCCCCTGAGTTGCATAGGTAGTTGGAATCGAGTAGGTCCACAATAATCGGTTAGGTTCTGCAACGTAGCGGACAACAATCGTTGAGAGCGGCTTATAGTATAAATTGGCAATTTGAGTGCCCCCAATAAAGTTATCGGGAACAGCAGTGTCAGCATTACCGACGAATGAATAGCCAGGAATATGAGTGACGAAAGCCGACTTATCCTTAATAGCTGAACCAACGTAGCCCTGATAATTACTGGTAAAGGCATCACCGTTGATCTTTTCATTGGTTACCGCATTAAAAGCGTTAACGACTAAATGACCTAATTGATCAGTAGCAGTATTATCAGTTTCTTTATTCTGATTAGAACCATTTGCTGGCGTACTAGAAGATGATTCGCCGACTGAATTTGAAATGACACTGCTTGTCTTTGAATCACTAGTGCTGCTAATAGATGTTGAAGAAGATGAACTACTGTTACTACTACTTTGAGAACTAGATGAACTGTTACTTTGCAAATTAGAGGAAGTGGTCGTCGTTACACTTGAAGATGATTTTAGAGACACACTATGGGTAGAGCTTGTTGTCGTTGTTGCGTCCGTTGTTGAGGTAACAGCAGTCGTATTTTGCGTCTCTGAGGCGTGTACAGCCATTTGCTGCAAGTGGAAACCAGTTAAAACGGTCGCTGAAAATAGACATGCTGCTAGCCACTTATTTCTCGCTGACTTACTGAGTCTCATGAACGCCACTTCCTTTCTATTCTGGTTCTTGCGTATCTTGGTTTGGAAATAAATCTGGTAATTTTTGGCGCTTAACGTCTAGAATCAAATCGGCTAAGTTTGACCAATCGACAGGGGTCGGTGGGTCTTGCCAAATGACTTGCGTTTGACTAATTTTCTTAGAATGAAAATCTGAGATATAAATGTCGGTGTCAGGCGTCAATTCAGTATCAATAATAATGTGGGCGTGATTAAAAGCGTCCAGGGATTGAATAACGTAATTGGTATATAAAACACCCTGTGAAAAGTCCACGCAAATATGAACTTGATCTCGCATTAATTCAGTTGGAACCGCATTGATTAACGCAAACATGTAGCTGAAGTATAAATTGACAGCCATCTTCTGCGTTAAGTGAAGATCCTCGCGACGCTGTAACTTAGTGATGTTATGGGAAACAGCAACGTCGAAGGCAGGATAAAGTTCCGAAAAGAATTGAACCTGGTCGGGATCAATAAACGTTGTGGGCTCAATGTAAAACGTCGTGAATTGGAAATGAATACTCAGCAAACTATCTTTTAGCTGACGATTATCAACCAAGTGAGTCTTGAGTAGCACATTAGTATCTTGCAACTCATCCAAAAACTGGTTGGTTAAGTCATCAACAGCGGGAATGTTAGCAGCCAATTCATGCATCTGATCAAAGTCTAAGTAACCTTGTGCAACTAAAAAGCTGTACAAATAGTTAAATTCGTCGTCGGTTAGTGTCAACTGATCTGCTAATAGTGTTTGAAGCTGTTGCTGCATTGTTTTGCTAGACTTTGTGGGTTTTATTTTAAGCAATTGAGACGAACCAATCGGATCGGAATTAAGCATTCTGAGTAACCATACCCGTAAAAAGGTTGATAACTTGGTTTCTTGGGTTGGTTTTAAGGCGGCAGGCAATCCAGCTTGAATGGCTGAAACGAGGTCTTCAACCAACGGATTCAGAGGCTCAAAGGGTTCAGAGACACCGTTATACAGTGTGTAATAAAGCTGGAATAAGTGGAGCCGAATGGTGAATTCTTTACTAGCATACAAACTACTGGCTTGGAAAAAATGGTGCTTTTCCAGGATTGCTTCAAGTGAATCCAATGAACGGTAGAATACCGAAACACTCATGTAATTCGCGGTAACGTAGCCGCTTTTGGTATATAAGTGATTGTAGAAGAACTGATACTCTAAAGCCGTAAAAAACGGTGCTCGATTTAAATAGAGCAGAGTAACCCTTTGTAAGACGTAAGAGTTCAGTCCAAATGCTTGCCAGACCCCCTTATTGGGTTCATCCAGGTAACAGGGCGTATCTTCTGAAACGACGGCTAGATCTGCGTTCATCGTTTCAAAATACTTATTTAACTGATAGTTCGTCAATGACAGTGACTGACTTAACTCCGCTTTATTCAAAGTTTGGTCAGTTTGTTGGGTGAAGAGTGATAAAATTTCAAAACAAATTTTATCGTTTTTCGACAATAGAAACGTATAATCCATGGCAGCCAGTCCAATCATAGTGTTCGATTAATCTTTTCACCCTAAATTATACTTTATTATAGTTCATTTGTGTCCATTAATCAGTTATTCTGCCAAATTGACTTTGTCAGTTTTTTTAAAAAAATTAAAAAAACTGGGAGACTCGAAGTGTTGAATTTACGGCTATTTCAAGCCATAATTAGTCTTGTATTAAAGGAGCTCTTGCTTAACGTTTCTACATGGCTAACTACCTGGAAATTAGCTAGGGAATTTAATACAAGGGTTAATTACATTACATGATGTATCTTGTGGTAGACAAATGGATAGTTCTGGGAGTGTTTCAACAGCGAAGTTTAATATTGGAGAGAATATTGAGCCGACTACTACTGCTGAGCTAACTGTTTATCAGCGCAATTTATGGATTGGTAATGGAGTTGTAATTGCCGGAGCGTGGGGGCGCGATGGCAAGCTGCAGCGACTAGATAAAAGTGTTTGGTGACGACGAATCATTTAAACACTTGCGATAACGATTTTTAGATATCGCAACACACAAACTTTACTTCGCGTTCCCTAACAACGGTAAGGTTTTAATTAAAAACGGGTATCAGCGTGTAGGGCGCTGATACCCGTTTTTGCATATGGTTCAGTCATGAGTATAAACACAGGTTCCGGCCTAAATAATGCCTATTCCAAAAATCGCGGAATAGGCATTAATTGCGTTAAGTTTTGAATCTACCGAGGTTTGTCACAGCATCCTCTATTTACGATTATTTCTTAATTAGTCTGACCCGGTAAACGGCCTCAATAGCACTTAACTGGTCAATAATCACGGCGTCTTGCTTTTGTAAATGGTTGACGTCAATGATGGTGTAAGCCACTTTATCTTTAGCCGCGTTACTCATGTTTTCAATGTTGATGTTGGCATTGGCTAGGATCGTTGCAATTTGACCAACCATGTTAGGAATATTTTGGTGCATGACGGTGATTCGGTAAGGTGTGCCAAATGGAACTTGTAAATTGGGCAGGTTAACACTGCTTTGCACGTTACCGGTTTCCAGGAAGTTCATGATGGTTTCAGCACCTTGTACGGCACCGTTGGTTTCTGCTTCGCCAGTTGAGCCACCAATGTGCGGGGTCACTACAACGTCTTTCCGGTTTAAAATTTCGTCACTGCCAAAATCAGTGAAGTAGCCTCTTGCCTGACCGCTGTCCAACGCTTTGAGCATTTCAGTATTGTTCACGATACCGCCACGAGCAAAGTTGAAGACTGTCACACCAGGTTTCATTGCCGCAAATTCTGCAGCACCAATCATGCCTGTCGTTTCCTCATTTTTAGGGACGTGAATGGTAACGTAATCAGCATTCTTCAGTGCTGCTGGTAATGTTTTAGCCCGGTGGATGTCAGTGGAAATCCGCCATGCGGCATCGGATGACAGATAGGGGTCATAAGCAATAACTTTCATGCCGAGCTGACTGGCCGCATTGGCAACTAACGATCCGACGTGACCAACACCAATCACAGCCAAGGTTTTCCCTAATAGTTCTTGACCGCTGAATTTCGTTTTATCGTGTTCTGTTCGTTTTGAAATATCGGCGCCACTGTTATGCGCAGCGTAATCAGCAGCTGCAAAGAGGTTTCGAGAGGCCGCAATCAGCATAGCAATCATGAGTTCTTTCACCGCGTTGGCGTTGCTGCCTGGAGTGGTGAAGACCGCCGTACCGGTTGCGGTTGCCCGGTCAATAGGAACGTTATTGAAGCCGGCTCCTGCTCTAACGATGACTTTTAGGCTATTAGGTAATTCTTGTTCATGTAGGTTTACCGATCGAATCAGGTAGGCATCAGCATCATCAGTTTGATTGATCTGATAGTGGTCAGTAAATCGGTCCAGACCGGCTTTTGCAATTGCGTTGTACGTTTTAATCTGATACATGAAATGGCCTCCTATAAGTTCTTTTCAAAATGATAAAGTTCATTAACCAATGCCTGAACACCTTCAAATGGCATGGCATTGTAAAGACTGGCACGTAAACCGCCGACACTGCGGTGACCCTTTAGATTCAACAAACCATGAGCAGTCAAATCATCAATAGCTGCCTGGTCAATTTTTGGGTCTGCCGTCATGAATGGCACGTTGGTGAGGGAACGGTCTTCGTGTTTAACGGGATTATTAAATAGTTTTGACTGATCCAAGAAATCGTAAAGCAGACTGGCTTTTTTCTGATTGAGAGCTTCCATAGCTTCAATACCGCCAATTTCTTTCAACCATTTGAGGGTTAATCCCACGGCATAGATGTTAAAAACGGGTGGGGTGTTTGGCATGGAGTTCTTTTTTGCGAACAGTTCATAGTTAAAGACACTTGGAATGTGATCCACGTGTTTGATCAGCGCTTTTTTCACGATGACCAACGTGACACCTGCTGGGCCAAGGTTCTTTTGCACACCAGCAAAAATTAAGTCAAAATCAGTCACTTGATAATGCTGTGCCATAATGTTGGAAGACATGTCAGCTACTAGGGGCGTACCGTTAGTTTGAGGCAGATCATGATAGGCGGTACCTTCAATGGTGTTGTTGGTGCAAATATGCAAGTAGTCATAGGTATCAGCAGGTAACGTTGACGTTCGAGCAGGGAGTCTATCGTAATGGGTGCCCTTAGTAGAAGCCAGTGTGTCCACTTGATAACCTAAGTTAGCGGCTTCTTCACCAGCCTTAGCTGCCCAGTGACCACTATCTAGTAATGCAATACGGTGGTGCTTAGTTGCTAAGTTCATCGGCACGGCTGCGAACTGACCGGTTCCGCCACCCTGAAAGAAGAGCACTTCATAATCGTCAGGAATACTCATGAGGTCGCGCAGATCCTGTTGTGCAGTATTGATGATATCGTCAAAAAGTGCTGATCTGTGGGAGATTTCCATAATGCTCATTCCCGTTCCTCGTAACGAGGGAAGTTCGCTTTGAATCTGGTTGATAACTTGGTCTGGTAACGTTGCTGGACCAGCGGCAAAATTATAAACTGTCATGAGATTTCCTCCAAATGATTTAAAAAATTAAAAACCCTCACAGTATTGGCTGTGAGGGTGATTGTTTACAGTTATAGCGGCCTCACAGTTGAATTTAAATTCGTAAATTCATCTGTGTGAGACCAATTAAGACACGTCAAGATGGGTCTACACAGATGTGACTGTAGACCAGGAGGATGATACTGTTTGTGTGTTATTTAAGTTATTCAAATTGTTAGCCTCCCTTTCTTTAATTAAAATTTAACAGACGATAGAATACTTGTCAACGAAAATTTTATAACTAATAAGCGATAAACACGTAATGGAAGCGTTTTAATCTGCTGATCGAATTTTTTTATAGTTACACGGATGCTTTAAAGATTGGAATTACATGAGGATAATTGCTATTATGAAAACATTCATGAATTTTAAACCACTAACCATCTAGAAATGAGGGACAACTGCATGACTGAATTTTATTTTATCCGCCATGGGCAGACTGAGGCTAATGCTCTTGGCTTAAAACAGGGCACGATTAATTCTCAAATTACTTTGTTAAATGATAAAGGAAAAAAGCAAGCACAGCATTTGCACGATGTGTTTGACATTGGTTTTGCTGATCAACTGATTGCCAGCCCATTGCACCGCACGCAAGAGACGGCGGCCATTCTCAATGCAACGGCGAAATTGCCTACGGAAACGGATGAACGGTTACTTGAAATCTCCTATGGTCAGTGGGACGGTTTAAAAAACCAGGCGTTACAAGCACAATATCCAGCTGTATTTGATCCGGTTCTACGTGACGTTTTACCCAGTTATACGGAGTATGCCACTGATGGTGAAACATTTGATCACGTGATAGCGCGCATCACCGACTTTATGACGGCCTATGCGAATCGTTCAGCGGATGGAAAATACATCGTGGTCACCCATGGATTTACTGTTAAAGCAGCCGTGTTAGCCGCTTTGCAGCCACGGGATGCGATGACACTGCCAGAGCCCGATAATACCAGCGTCACTAAAATTAGTTTAATTGATGGGCACTATTACGTTTGGTTTTATAACCGATTGTTATGAGCGTTAAAGGGACTTTATCATGTTATACCAGGTTTCACCAGCATGCGTAGAAGCTGAAACACCCTCGTTAACATAACCATTCTGTTCATAAAAAGGCACTAACTTTGCCAGGCAGGTCAGCGTGATTGCTTCGCGGTTTTGAGTGCGGGCTACATCTGCTAATTTAGTTAATAATTTACTGCCGAGACCCTTTCCACGTGCATCTTTGGCTACCGCAAGACTCAACACGGTTTGGTAACGATCCGTTGAGTTATTGGCTGTTAAGTGATCATAGAGGTCGTCGCTAAGGTAGCGTTCGTTTGAAGCAGGACCAACCGCGTAGCCTAAGACTTGTGATCCCTGTGAGGCAACAATAAAAGTGTCGCTGATTCGCTTGATACGTTGCGCCATGCTGGTTCTGCTGGCGGCTTCATCAGGAGTGAACCCCTGATTTTCAATGGTCATAATGGCATCAAGCTGATCTGGCTTGGCGGGTTGAAATTTAAACATAGACATCCTCCGGGTAATATTAGAATTGAAAACAACGCTCTCATTATAAGTGAATCTTAGGACAAAAGAAAAGGCTGTGACGTAAGGGTATATTGGTAAAAATTTCATCTGTTTTTTGGCTGAAAGACAACTTAAAGTTCGCTTTTACTCAATATTCTAATCTAGTCTAAAATGTTTCACAACTCAGGTTCTGGCCATTTAACACAAACAAAGCGTATTTCGGCAATTTTGCCGAAATACGCTTTGTTTGTGTTAAGCTCTGGAAACTACCGAGTTGTGTCACGCTCGCTTGATAATCCAATCAGTTAGCATACAGCCAAACTCTTAACGTTAATAAATAAGCTTCGACTAGAGGGAAATCTTGTTTTCCTGGTAAAGAATCCTCTAAAACTTCGATGGTCTTTTGGGACCAGGGATGGATGTCCTTTTCATTTGAAATCAGTGCCAACTGTCCAGGCGTGAATAATTCTGCCAGTCCCAGTCGCTTTACTCTGCCATAGCGGTAACGCATGGCTAATGTCCACAGGTAATCGTAAATTGATTGTTGTGCGGTAGTATCTAACGGAATGGTTTTAAGCAACGCATCTAATCGTTGTTCCAACTGCGTTTCTAATGCTGGATCCGAAATTGGTAAGTCAGTAACCAGTTGATGGGGTTTGGAAAGTGATTTTAAGAGGTCTAAAGCTGCCCGAAACAGGTAATTTTCCTGCCCGTAAACAGCTACTTGCTGATCAACGGAAGGGTCGACAACCAGGCCATAACGCGCCAAAAAGTCGGAAACCCAGTTCAGGTCGTGACGAATTGTGTCTGCGTCAGCGTTTAACGCTTGAGTGAGTTCTTCAAGAGGAACGTGTTTTGGGGCGTGAATAACGAGTAAAAGGGTTAAACGGGTAAGTCGTTCAGTGGTTTGTGGATCTTGATTTTTAATCATTTTTAAGCCTCCTTAATGACGTTAGTTTCACTTCTAATCTCAATGATTACAACTTAATCATCGCAGGTTAAAAGCCGGGTGTCAATTAGAAAGTAAACGGTTTCACTAAAGACGTGATTCAAATTGGTAAATACCAAAATTTAAATCAAATAAGGCGTATTCCGTTCGACGGAATACGCCTTATTGCTCACATTCAAAACGTGTTCAGGTAGGCAGAGACTTGCACGTAAGCTAAGAAAACGACGATCAGGACAAAATCACCTGATCCCCGGTTTCTTAGCTTACGCTCCAGTCTCTAGACGCCTACCTTCACACTCTACTGTTTAGCACTAGCAGACTGAGCATTTTTCACTAAAGCTGCGACAGTGTCAGAAGCGGTAAACAAAGTGACTTCGTGGCTTAAAGCCCGGGTCGTTAATTGCTTGGCCAGACTGCTTTCATCTTCAGTTGCGAGAACAAAAGCTAAGTTTTCAGGCCACTTTTGTCCCATTTGATAAACCTGGTGCGGATAGCCACCCGCATCAAGTGCTGCCATTAGTTCAGTATTTTTAGCATCGTGTGGCGTAACCAGGATTGGCCCCACTTGGTCACTATCGAAATGGTAGCTGTCAAAGAATGCTTTATGAAGTGCTTCAGCTAAGGTCTTGCCGTGACCAAGATCCTCACCGGTTGATTTCATTTCTGGACTAAGTGCAGTTGGTGCACCCGGTAACTTAGCAAATGAGAAGACGGGTGCTTTCACATAAACACTATCTGGTTCTGGATACATTCCTGGCTGCAGGTCGATTTCGTCCAGTGATTTGCCAATGATCAATTGGGTTGCGAGCTGAGCCAAATGCATATGAGTAATTTTACTCATGAATGGCACGGTCCTTGAAGCCCGTGGATTCACTTCAATCACGTAAACTTGATCAGCGACGATAAATTGGATGTTCATCATACCGATGCAGTGGACGGACTTACCAATTTTTGTTGCGATTTGAACGATTTCGGCTTTTTGAGAAGTCGTTAACGTCTGTGGTGGATACATGGCGATTGAATCACCTGAGTGGACACCAGCACCTTCCAAATGTTCCATGATGCCCGGAATGAAGACTTGTTTACCATCACTGAGAATGTCAACTTCACATTCGGTACCCTTAATGTATTTATCAATTAAAATGGGTTCGCCATGGCTGTGCTTCAATGCTGGAACGAGGTAATCGTTAAGCTCGTCTTGATCATGAACGATTGCCATACCTTTGCCGCCAAGGACGAAGCTTGGCCGTACTAAAACGGGGTAGCCTAGCTTGGTTGCAATTTCATGGGCACCCGGAATATCAGTTGCAGTGTCACCAGCAGGATGAGCAATGTTTTGGTCAATCAGCAGATCTTCAAAATCGTGCCGATTTTCAGTTTGTTCAATGCCGGCCATGTTAGTTCCAAGGATTTTAACGCCACGATCAGTGAGCTGTTGAGTCAAATTAATCGCTGTTTGGCCACCAAATTGAACGATAACACCGATAGGCTTTTCTAAGTTAACGATGTTCATGACTGAGTCAATGGTGAGGGGTTCAAAGTAGAGCTTGTCTGAAATTGAAAAGTCGGTTGAAACGGTTTCCGGATTGTTATTAATAATAATGGCATTATAACCGGCAGCCTGAAGCGCTTTGACCGAGTGAACGGTGGTGTAGTCAAATTCCACACCTTGACCGATCCGGATAGGGCCAGCGCCTAGTACAATCACACTGTTACCTAGCGGCTTACTTTCGTTTTCGTTACCAATCGTACTGTAAAAGTAGGGGGTAAAACTTTCAAATTCAGCAGCACAGGTATCAACCATTTTGTAGACTAAATGTTGATCGGTCATACTATGAAGTTTAGTTAATTCATCATCAGTAACGTTGGTGACGGCTTTGATCATGTCGTCATCAAAGCCCAGCTTTTGGGCTTTTAGAACCAAGCTAGAGGTTAACATACCAGTCATTAACTCTTTTTGCATGTTAATGATGTTGATTAATTTGGACAAGAAGAATTCATCAATTTTGGTTGAATCGTGCAGTTGTTCGATCGTTGCACCTTTGCAAATGGCTGCAAATAATTCAAATAAACGAATATCAGTTGGTGTTTTAATAGTTTCGAGTAAATCGTCAAGTGATTTATTTTTAGCATCATCCGGTAAAAGCGTGGTTTGCATCTGGGAGTCCAGCTCTAATGATTGAACTGCTTTTAAGAGGGATTCTTCAATATTACTGCCAATTGCCATAACCTCGCCAGTGGCCTTCATTTGGGTGCCTAGTTTACGGTCGGCATGGTAGAACTTGTCGAAAGCAAAGCGCGGAATTTTGGCAACAACGTAATCTAACGCTGGTTCAAACATGGCGTAGGTCGTTTGTGTGATTGGATTAATGATTTCGTCCAGATTAAGGCCCACCGCAATTTTAGCCGCAATTTTAGCAATCGGATAACCCGTTGCTTTTGAGGCTAAGGCTGATGAACGGCTGACCCGAGGATTAACTTCAATCACGTAGTAGTGTTCGCTATAAGGATCCTGAGCTAATTGAACGTTGCAGCCACCTTCGATTTTAAGGGCGTTAACAATCGTCAGCGATGCGTCACGCAAGCGTTGATACTCTTTATCCGTTAGTGTTTGTGTTGGGGTAAAGACGATTGAATCACCGGTATGAACACCAACGGGATCGAAGTTTTCCATCCCAGCCACAATAATCGATGAACCCTTGTGATCACGCATGACTTCAAACTCAATTTCTTTGTAACCAGCGATGCTCTTTTCAACCAAGCATTCGGTTTCTGGTGACATGGTTAAACCACGATTGAGTACCGTTTCCATTTCCGTATCGTTATGAGCAAAACCGCCACCGGTACCGCCGAGGGTGTACGCTGGCCGGATAATGACTGGATAACCAATTTCGTGGGCAAAATCTAACCCTGTTTTAAGGTCGTAAACCGTCTTCGAAGGTGGAATTGGTTGGTTGAGATCTTTCATCAAGTCTTTGAAGGCTTCACGGTCTTCAGCTTGGTTGATCGTATGCAGGTTAGTTCCTAAAAGCTCAATTCCTAGGTCAGCAAGAATACCCTTTTTAGCTAGTTCTACTGCCAGGTTAAGCCCAGTTTGACCACCTAAAGTTGGTAGGATAGCATCGGGTTTTTCCTTCTTCAAAATGGCAGTGACGCTGTCCAACGTTAAGGGTTCCAAATAGACTTTATCGGCGATTTCGTCGTCGGTCATAATCGTGGCTGGGTTGGAATTGATCAGAACGGTGTCATAACCCTCTTCTTTTAAGCTTAAGCAGGCTTGACTGCCAGCATAATCAAATTCTGCAGCTTGGCCAATAACGATTGGGCCTGAGCCGATAATGACGATTTTATTTAGATCTGTTCTTTTAGGCATGTTGTACTCCCCCATTCGTATGCATTGAACCAATGAATTTACTGAATAACCGCGTTGCTTCATGTGGTCCCGGTGCAGCTTCTGGGTGATACTGAACAGAAAAGACCGGTTTACCAGGGTAGCGCAATCCTTCGCAGGTTTGATCATTGATTTCAATGGCAGTAACTTCAAGGGGTGTTTCATCGACGGAATCAATATCAACGGCGAAACCGTGATTTTGTGAGGTGATAATGACTTCACCTGTCAGTAGGTTCTTAACGGGGTGGTTAATACCACGGTGTCCGAAGACCATTTTATAAGTGCGGGCGCCATTTGCCAGCGCCAAAAGCTGGTGACCCAGGCAGATACCAAATAGTGGGTAATGCTCCTGCAGTTCTCTAATAACGGGCAGGAAATCCGTGAATTCTTCGGGGTCTCCAGGGCCATTCGATAACAGGATGCCATCTGGATGCAAAGCTTCGATTGACTCGAAGTTAGCTTCTGGTGTGACCACAGTCACGTTAGCACCGAAGTTTCTCAGTGATTTAACAATGTTTGCTTTGACCCCGAAATCAACTAAGACAACGTGATCCGGATGCTCGTTTTCAGGGTGTGAGAAGGTCGCTGATTTAACCACCATATCCACGGCTTTAGTCTGGTTAAAACTGCTTTTAGACAGTGGCTGATTAGTCAAACTGGCTTTCATGGTACCGTGTTTCCTGATGATTTTTGTTAATTTACGAGTGTCAACACCAGTGATGCCTGGGACGCCAGACTTTTTTAAGAATTCATCTAACGTCATGACACTTTGATAATGAAAAACCGTCGTTGCAATTTCTTGCATGACAACGGCTGATGCAGCAATCGTTGGCGACTGATTAGTGTGAAGTGAAATGCCATAGTTACCAATTAATGGATAAGTAAAGGTGATGATTTGGTTCGTGTATGAGGGATCAGTGATGCTTTCTTGATAACCTACCATGCTGGTAGTGAAAACTAATTCACCCTTAATTTCTTTAGTGAGGTCACCAACAGCGGTGCCTACAAATTGTTCTCCGTTTTCCAGTGTTAAATATTTCTTCATGTTTGATAGCCTCCTCAATGACCGCCTCGCCGGACGGAGTTAATTGCTTTTTGTATAAGATAAGATTTTTATCGAGTATTGTCAAGCTGATTTATACATAAAAACAGCTATTTTCAGTTAAATATAAGTTATTTTGGCTTTATATGAATACTTATAGATATAAAACGCAACTTTATTTTATACATTCCCGAAAGATAGCTGTCTGACATTACTCAATAAAACCCTGATACAAAAAGGTTTACAACAAACTGTGGAAAAATCTAGAAAACGCCAATAGAACAGTGTTATGCAGAAAACTGAATATACAAAAGTTTTTTCTGAATATTTGTCAGTTGTTGCTATTGATTTTTTTAGATTTGAATTGATTTTAAACTAAATCTACGAATAAATCTAGTCAAAATCAGTTCTGATATTCGTTTTTAATTGAATATATCAGCTATGTTCTCAATTATATTGTCTGCAAAACATAAAAAGACAAACTAATCACAAAACAAGGGTCGTTCACCACTAATTGGTAAACGACCCTTGTTTTAAAACGATTTTACTAATAATAAATTACTTAGCATCCGCAGTCTTCAAGTTACCTTCAACAAACTTACGAATGTCAGCTTCAGATTCGGTCATGAATGGTTTCATTTGTTCCTCGGTCTTCATGGTATCGTGACCGTTGTGCTCCATGAGGTAATCCCAAATGGCGTCGCGAACTGGCATTTCTTCATCGCTCCAGTCAAAAGCGTCATTCATATTGTAATCCAAGAATAAAGTCTTATCTACTGATTCAGCCATATTGAATTCCTCCTTACAAACTACATTGTAGTCCTTTATTTCTGAGTGTTAAATTTTTTGCTTAGGCAAATTCTATAATTAATCCGAACAGAAATTAAAAAGCCCAAAGCAATCACTTACAATGGTAGTAGCTAATTCCAACCAATATAGGGAGTGATTACTTTGGGTACATCTACTTTATCACGTT
>Ga0214925_100606_pt1 | contig 14555 bp, 20 predicted proteins | sample Stichaenrichment_FD_168299 | JGI IMG/M metagenome (GOLD analysis project Ga0214925, IMG submission 168299) | Xylose enriched microbial communities from anaerobic bioreactor in Madison, Wisconsin, United States - 63SRT | ecosystem: Engineered > Bioreactor > Anaerobic > Unclassified | place: USA... | reverse complement strand
CAGTAGTTACAGAGGCACGCCGCAAGACAATCAATCCGGTTAAGGCTCGTATTGAAGCGGTAGAATGGGACGGCCAGCCACGTGCTGAACGTTATTTCATTGATTACTTAGGTGCCGAAGATAATCACTATACCCGCACCATCACTAAGAAATGGCTAACTGGTCTTGTTGCTCGGGCCTATGAACCCGGCGTTAAGTTTGAAATTGTTCCTATCTTAGAGGGAAGCCAAGGACTTGGCAAGAGTACGGCTGGTAAGAATCTATACCCGGATAAATTCAATGATTCGTTGAAAGGAATGGGTAAGCAGAAAGACGATTATCAACAGTTGCAAGGCAGTTGGATTATTGAAGTTGCCGAGCTTTCCGCCATGAAAAAAACGGACATTGAGGGAATTAAAAATTTTATTAGTGCACAGTCCGACACGTATCGGAATAGTTATGGCCGCTATGCGTTACCGCACCCACGTAAATGCGTTTTTATTGGCACAACTAACCAAACTGACTATTTAAAGGACGCGACCGGTGAACGGCGCTTTTATCCAATTAAATGTGGGGTCAACAAGGCTACTAAAAATGTGTGGGAACCCGATAAGCAAGATATTTTGCAGATTCTAGCCGAAGCAAAAACATGGCGCGACAATGGCGAACCACTATACCTCGATCAAGAGACCATGGCCGAAGCTAAAAAGTACCAAGAGGAAGCGGAAACGGTAGACCCGATGAAAGAGGCCATTGAAGACTATATTAACATGCTAGTGCCAACCAACTGGTCAAAACTTACTACCTACACGAAGCAGAGTTTCTTTCAATGTGAGGGGGAACCAACCGGTAATTTAAAGAAATTGATTAGTGATGAGCGTGAACAATTGAAGCAAACGACCGCTCGTGAGATTATGGCTGTCGTCTTTGGCAAGTCCGTAGATCGTTATTTGATGGGGCGAACTAATTCAGAGGCGAAACGAATTAAGTTGATCATGGACAATATGGACGGCTGGGAAGCTAAAAGAATTAGAATTAATGGCAAGCAACCGCACGGATATGTCCGCGTACAATGATCGAAAACACCAAGTGTGCCACGTGTTCCGGGTAATGTTCCACGTTAGGGGGCCTTTAAAGTGTTGATATATCAACGATTGTCCACGTGTTCCACGTGTGCCACGTTAAAACAAACATTTTCAGTACAGGAGGAAAAAGGAAAAATGAAAGTAATTTATCCAAGTTTAGTTGAGCAAGCTTTTGACATTTACGTTAAACAATATGGACCAGTTGTCTCAAATAGAGTTAATGAATTAAAATCGTGTATTTACAGAGCCTTGATTAAAGAAGGTGCTTTAGATCAAAATGGTGAGCCAACTCAAAAAGCAAAAGATAAAGGATTGGTTGGGAGCTTTACCCCAAATGAAGATGGAGAATATGAGCCAGAAACTGTAAGAGAATTAAAACTCATGTACCCCATTTATGCACAATTTAGTGACGATCACTTTATGAAATCAAGTCAAGGTTGGTTAGCTGACGCCTACGTTATCCGAAACGTTTCAAGCCAAGTTTTGAATAATCCTTTAAGCGATGAAGAACAACGCAAAAATGCGTACAAGATGTTGGAACAATTAGATGATTAATATATAGAAAGGATCTAACTATAATGAAAATTAGAATGATTGACTGTGACAATAAGATGGGGCAATGTGAGTTATTCGTTACTCGGGAACCTAACCAACATGAACATTTATATTTACGAAATGGGAGTGAAGTGGTAGTTCTTAATATTTATCAATTTGTGCGAAATGCAAAAGACAATTTTGCCGAAGAACCTGACTTCGTGGCAATTGTTCAGTATCAAGAAAATGGCAATCCGGCACTAACAGACTTACGCAAAGAGGAAAGCCAAGCGGTACTAGATTGGTTCAATAACCCCGAATCAGGATTGTTGGGTGGTAGCAATGAAGAGCTATAATCTAAGCCGCCTGAATAAGCGGGTACAGTTTGGCGTTGAGAAAATGTCAGGATTCAATAATAATACTGGTGAAAATATTACTAAGTTCTCGCCGACTTTCTCGGTATGGTGTGGTGAGTATACGTTGACCATCAGCAACACGATTAGCCTTACTGGTACGACTGCGACAACCAACCAGTTAATTGCGGTGCGCCATGACGATCGAATCACGACAACCTTGGAAGCAATATTAGATGGGGTGACGTATCGCGTTGCTGGCGTTAGTTCTGATAGCGAGATGAATGCTTATGACGTGGTCACACTAACCAAGGTCAACGGTCATGGCTAAGCCAATGAAGCAATGTGAGCACCCGGGTTGTCGGACACTGGTTGCCTATGACACACGCTACTGCGAGAAGCACCGCAAGGTAACTAACAAGTGGCGGTATCACAAACGCATGTACGATTCAGATGAGAGTAAGTACCAACAGTTCTACAAGTCGTCAGCATGGCGCAAGTTGTCACGGCGGTTTCTTGAAAGCAATCCGGTATGTGTACAGTGCTACCAAGATGGGGTGATCCGTAAAGCCAATGTGGTCGATCACGTTATTGAAATCAAAGATGATTGGTCACGTCGCTTAGATGAAAGTAACCTACAGCCATTGTGCTACCGACACCACAACCGAAAAACGGGATTGGTTAGAGAACAGCGGAAACAACAAACTAAATAACCAATGAGTGTCGTGCTGAAATGTGCGGCGCTTTTTTAGTGTCTGATAAATTAACCCTATTACATACTATAATTGTAAATGTTCATTTTAACGTGGAACACGTGGAACACGTGGAACAACCATTGATATATCAACGTTTTCAAAGTGGCCTAACGTGGTACACACGTGGCACAACGTGGAACATTAACTTGGTACGCTGGCTGGCTAGCTAAGATGACGTGACAGGTCGCAAGTTACGACCTTAGATAACGTACTAACTTGGTGCACTAGCTGACCCGCTAAGATGGCGTGACAGGTTGCTTGTGCTACCTAAGCTTAACTTAGATAGGTAAACAAAAAGCCGCCCGTTAAGGCGACCAATGACATCTATGATAATTAACCTGACAGTTAAGCTAATTATATCACGTGAAAGCGAGAAAACAATTTGTGAGTCGCAATTTTATACCCACAATTCAAGATTCATATTGAGTAGTAGATCTGCGCAATACTGCGCTGAACTTTCAGCCGAGCTACTAAGCGGAGTTTTCCGCTGACCTAGTAAGTGTAGTGCTGACTACACTTGTTAAGCTGAGTTACTGAGTCGAAATTTTAGACCTTGTTAACCAACCCGCATTTTGCGTCTACGTTGCCAAAAGTGGCAATGGACTGCGCCGATTTTTCGGCCGAGTGAACAATTCAAGTTGGCGGCTCAATTTTGCGCCACGAGACTAATTCAAAATAGCATGACAGCCCAGAAACGTTGATATGGGGGGGCTATGGTCGACACGGAGGGAGCGTACAGCATACTTTTGTGTTTATAAAAGTCCCTTTTGAGCTTTGATTTTTTGCTGATTTTGCTGGATTGTGAAATATCCCTACTAATAATGCGAAATTTAAACAAATAGTCAGTCAGGGGGTAACATGTAAATATATACATGTTATTAATTGCACTTTTTAGAGATATGTGCGATAATATAGGTATAATAAAAGAATTCTGGATATATGTATCAATAAGCCGCTATGGGTCTAACCCGTGGGGGCTTTTTGGTACGTAAATTTAAACGAAAGGAGTGCTCCGAATGAGCCAAAAAGTAAAAGCCTTAGCTAGTATGAAGAAACACTTAACCAATGATGAGCGTGATCAACGTAAAGACGCTGAAAAAGCGTTATTTGATTATCCGGTGCTTGATTTAACCCCGCCAGATTGGTTACATGATCGGGCCTTGACTGAATGGCAACGGGTAGCGCCTTATTTAAAGGCCAATACCCCAATTAGTGAACTTGACCGAGCCATGTTAGCCAGTTATTGCCGCGCTTATGCAACGGTACAGACTTGTGAGAATGATATTCGTAAGAACGGGCTGGTACAAACTAATCAAGAGACTGGTGTACGTAAGCCGAACCCTTACGTGGCCTTGCAGTCACAAGCGATGAAAGATTTAAAAGCCTTAGCCAATGATTTAGGCATGTCGCTATCGAGCCGGGCCCGCATGGAATTAAACAAGCAAAAAGATGAGACACCCGAAGATACTTTCGAGGCGATGTTGTCATGATTGAATATGTTGACCAAGTGTTATCGAGTCAAGTATTGGCTGGTCAAAAAATCAAATGGGCGTGTGAGCGATTTAAACGCGATCTAAGCCGTTCTAAGGACGACAGCTTCCCGTTCTACTACGACGAAGATAAAGCGACACAGGCGGTTAAATTTATCGAATTAATGCCTAAGACTGACGGTAGCCAACTCACCATGCAACCATTTCAAAAATGGATTATTAGTGAGCTGTATGGCTGGCGTGAGAAAGCAACTGGCAACCGGCGTTATGATCGTGCGTTTATTAGTATGGCCCGGAAGAACGGTAAAACCTATCTGGCTTCTGGCATGGCCGCTAATGGTCTTTTAAGAGAACGTCAGCCCGCCCGCAACCGACAAGTATTATTCGTCAGCAACGCCCTTAAACAAGCTAAATTGGGCTATGACATGCTTTCAAGTGGGTTACGGCAAGTCCGCAAGCAATCGAAGTACATGCGGCAACGGATTAAGGTACAGAAACAAGCTATTACTGACTTAGAAACTGATTCGCAAGCCTTGGCCCTTGCCAGTGATACCAGTACGCTTGATGGTTATGCCGGGACTACCGTTATTTTAGATGAATGGCACGAAGCTAAAGACCGCAAGGTGTACAACGTTTTAAAGTCTGGTCAAGCACAAGAGGATAATTCCCTGCTGGCGGTGATTTCCACCTCGGGCCTTAATCTCAATGTCCCAATGCACGCCGAATATGACATGCTGACGGACGTTTTAAAGGGTAAGACCGAAGCTGATCGTTATTTTGTGGCAATATGGGAACTGGACGACCGCGAAGAAGTTTACGATCAAGCCAATTGGATCAAGGCAAACCCGTTATTCAGTGAACCACACGTTAAACAACGCATGACGGAAAAGATTCAGGCCGACGTTGACCTTGCCATTAAGCAAAACAACCTAATCCCGGTACTGGTTAAGAATTTCAATATGTGGTTGCAAGCCAGCGAGGACAGTTATATTTCAGCAGACGATTGGGCCGCTGGTAAATTGGCAAAGGTGCCCGACTTACATAATCGTGACGCCTATATTGGCATTGATTTATCAAAAAGCAATGACTTAACCGCGGTTAGTTGGCTTGTTCCAATTGGTAACGGTCAGTTTTATTGTGACAGTCATTCGTTTGTGGGGACTAAATACGGCCTTGATTCTAAGATTAAACGTGATGGCATTGATTACCGGTCAATGGAACGGGCGGGTGAGTGTAGTATCACCCGATTAGATAGTGGCATTATTGATTATGACAATCTATTTGATTTTGTACAAAAACTGGTCGGAAAATACAACTGGAAAGTGAAAGCAATCGCTTATGACCCGTATAACGCGCAAACGTTAATTACAAAATTCGAAAAATTAAGCTACCCATTGTTTGAAGTACGACAAGGCACCAAGACTTTGAATATTCCAACCCGTAATTTTCGTGATCAGCTTTACGATGACAAGATTAAACATAACGGCAACAAGATTCTCGCTTATGCGGTCAATAACGCCATCTTGAAAGTGCTAAACAATGGTTGGCAACTGGATAAAGCCCGCAATAGTAACCGGATTGACCCGATTGCGGCGTTGATTAACGCGTTTGTAGCGGGTATGGACTATTACCAAGAAAGTGAGGATCAACAGCATGCAGAAGATTACTACAAAACAGCGACTGCGGCAGATCTGTTCTGATTATGTACAAACGATCTTGTTGGTGCTTGGCTTAATCTGCTTAGTGATTGGTTTTGGTTGCTGGATCAGCTGGCAAGCGGGGTTAATATTGGCTGGTATAGCCATGATTCTGCTGGCCTTGCTAATTAATTATGAAAAGCAAAGAGGTGATTAAATGAGTTTTTTTGTTAAAAGCAATACCACCAGCGGCACGCATGATCCGGTAGCTGACGCCTTGGTTAGTTTATCAAGCAATGACCCCTATACGTTTGTGAGTGCGGCGGTGTTGCGTAATAGTGACATTTACGCGGCAATTAACATTATTGCGAGCGACATTGCCAGCAATCCGATTGTTTGCGATACGGCCATTTTTAACACGATGATTAATCAGACCCCCAATAGCCAAATGGACGGCTACCATTTCAAATATGCGTTGGCGGCCAACCTGTTACTCAATGGTAATAGTTTTGCGGAGATTTTGCCTAATCATACGTTGAAATTGATTGCCAATAACCAATTGACGGTTGAGCAAGATGACGTCAGCGGGGCGTTGACCTACACCTATACCCCAATTGGCGGTAACAGTCGTCAGATCGCACCTAACAACATTTTACATTTTAAATATTTCACCAAAGACGGTGTATCGGGAATTAGTCCCCTATATGCCCTCAAAGATGAACGCCAGATTCAGTCGGCCGGCAATAAATTGCTAACCGGCTTTTTCACTGCTGGCGTGCACGGCACTACGGTTATTAAAGTCCATCAATCTGATTTAGGGCCGGAAGCTAAGGACAATATTCGTACACAGTTTGATGAAGCCAATACGGGTGACAACGCGATCAACACAATTGTGACTGACGATACCATGGACATTAGCAACTTATCCTTAAATACCGATGTGTTAAAGCTGGTCAACTCGAATGACTGGACGACCCGACAAATTGCTAAAGCTTTTGGCTTACCGCCGGAGCGCTTAGGGGTTGAAAACGATCATTCTAACCAAGAACAAAGTGGCGTGCAATACCTGCAAGGCACGTTACAACATTACTTTGATAGCTTTACCAGCGAGCTATCGTTCAAGCTTGGCCATGACTTTACGTTTAATACGGACAAGTTATTGAGCCTTGACCCCCAAACCCAGCAAGCCCAAGCCGTGGCCGGTTATACGGGCGGTATTATGAGCCGCAATGAGGCGCGGGCCAAGATTGGCTTACCACCAACTGACGATGGCAATATTTTCCTAAACTTACAAAAGAATGGAGTGAATACGAGTGAAGAATAAGCAACGATTTACCTTGGCGGCTGAACTGAAAGCCGAAAAACGTGACGCCGTCCCAACCGAACCCGAAAATCAGGATCAGTCCAATTCAGGTGAACCAGCCACGCAAGCCCAACAAGTTGACGGCAAGCCAGTTATTTCTGGTTATGCCGTGGTGTTCAATAGCCCCTCATTGAAAATGAGTACGAATGATGGCACCGAATTTGTTGAAATGATTGACCCCGCCGCCCTTGATGGCTTGGACTTATCAAAATTAGTCCTATTGAATAGTCATAATTGGGCGCAACCGTTAGCCCGGGCCGACAATGGAACCCTCACCACTAGCATTGATGATACAGGTTTAAAGTTTACGGCGGAGCTAGACCCTAGCGTTAGTTATGCGATGGATACGTATAACAATATTAAAAATGGGGTGATTGGCGGGTGCTCGTTCACTTTTGATTTAGACAATGGCGATGATACTTGGACGCAAGATACTGCGAGCGGTCAAGTTACCCGGACGGTCAACCATATCAAAGACTTATACGAATTAACGACTACGGCTATTCCAAGTTATGGGCAATCGAGTGTTCAGCAAGTGATTCAAATTGAAAGTCGTAGTTACGAAAAATTTATCAATCAAGAAAAGGATGACAACATGGCAAAACAAACAATTATTGATCCTAACAGCAATGAAAACAAAACTGGTATTCCAGCATTTGAACAATATGTGCGGACACACGGGGAAACACGGGACGGTTTAAAGACTGACGGTGCTAGTGCGGTTATTCCTAAGGAACTGATTACCCCCGTTTTCCAATTAAAGCAATCCAATTACAACCTCGCCCAATATGCGACGGTTAAGCAAGTTTCTAGCGGTTCCGGTACTTACCCAATTGCCACCAGCCAACAATCTGCGGTACTGGCTACTAAGGACGAACTCGCCGACATTGCCGATGTTGACGCGAACATGTTTACGGAAGTGCCATTTGACGTGAAGACACGAGCGGGTAAGATTGCCTTATCTAACGAAGTTGTGGAAGATTCCGAAGTGGATATTGTGAGTGAAGTTAAAACGCAATTACAACAATTGGTTGATAACACGGACAACACGCAAATTATGGGTCTGTTAACGGGAACCAGTTTCGCCAAAGCAACGGCCACCAATATTGATGATCTCAAAAAGATTTTCAATGTGACGTTAGATCCTGCTTTGAACAAAATGTGGTTAGTTAACCAGTCTGGGTTCAATTACCTTGATACCTTGAAAGATTCCGAGGGGCGTTACCTATTACAGCCAAACCCAACAGCACCCAGTGGCTTCACCTTGTTAGGGGCGCCAGTCGTCATGATTAGTGACAAATTACTGGCTAACAACGCGGACGGGACGTTCCCAATGATTGCGGGAGACTTATCGCAAGCCGTAGCTGTTTTCCGGCGTAACCAAGTAACCGCCCAATGGGACAAATTCGACCAGTTCAGCCAAGGACTTTCCGTAATTGTGCGAAACGATTATGAAGTGATTGATAAGACCGCTGTAATCAACGTGGCGTTAGGAACTGCGACGGCAACGCCTGCGCCGGCTGGTAAATAATCGTACCCACTTTTGGGGACGGTTATACAAGGGGTGGCGATTCACCACCCCTATACATAAATTAAACTAAGGAAAAAGGAGTGATTACATGGCTGTAACCGTTGATGATATTAAACTAAGCCTAAGAATTGACGTAACCGAAGATGATCCAATGATTAAAAGCTATTTAGACGCCGCCGAGGACTACGTTCAGACGGCCGTTAGCAAAAATGAGGACGTGTCTATGTACAAACAGTATGATTTTGCCGTGTCCTTGCTGACACAATTCTGGTATCAAAACCGGGTAACCGATATGACAAAGACACCGTATCAAGTTGTTAGCATGATTCAACAATTGCGCGGTTTAGTAACCGGATAAGTTTTAAAGTGAATATGTTTCATTTAAAACAATTATAGGTGAAAATATTTGTTTTAAGTGCTATAATATAAGTATTCATTGTGTTGATATTAGCCAAGACGGGGTGTAATAGCCCCGTTTTTTTATACATATATCTGGAACCCAGAAAGTGTGATTCCAATGCGCCAAGATGTTAAGAAGATTTGTAATTTATTAAAGCAATATGCCAAACTAAAACGTGACTTGACGGCTTTTAATCAAGTTTCTAGTCCCTCGTTCGATGGAGTATCAAGCCATAGCAGCCGAAACGGTGCTGAAAGCCGCCTGATAAACCACGTTGATTTGTCTTACCAGTTAAAAGAAGTCGAAGACGCCCTAAATGCAATTGATGATCCACAATATCAATTTATCTTACATGATTACATTATTGAGAAACGATTCAGCCGCAACGAGGCTTGCAACCAATTATCAGTTAGTGTCAGCAAGTTCAATTACTTAAAGAACCGGGCCCTTGAAACCTTTAAAGAAAAATATGTTTAGTGACTACGATAATCATGCTATCATTTCTTTAGAAACAGTTCAGAAATGAAATGGAAACGGTGATTTGAAATGGCTGAAACGTATTATACAATCAAGCAATTGGCTGATATAGCTGGAACTAGCAAAGTAACCATGTTTAGATACATTAAGCAAAACTCGATTCATGAAACGAAACATAAAGGAAACGCTAATCTGTACGATGAAACGCAAAAAAGCTTGATATTAAAAGGATTTAAAGGAAAAGGCGTTTCAAACGTTTCTGAAACGGATCACGATGAAACGGCATTGATTCAAGAACTGAAATCACAGCTCAAAGCTAAGGACGCACAAATAGATGATCTACATGCGATTATCAAGCAAAATCAGCGCTTACTTGATCAACAGCAACAACTCAATTTAGCAACTAACCGACAAAATGAAAAGTTACTAGATGGCGGCGTCAATGACACCAAACAAAATGTCAGTGATAGCCAAAATATGGACGATACAGACGTTTCAGAGCCTACCGAGGGTAATTACAGGGGGGAAGAAACTAAAACGCTTAAAAAGGGCTTATTTGGCTGGTTAAGAAGATAAAAATAAAAAAAATTAAAAAGCCGTTTAATGCTGATAGTAAAGCATTTTTAGTCATTTTGGGTCTATCCATTACGGCTTTTTTGGCAACATTATAATTTACAACATGATATAATTGTTTTCGTTGATACAAGCGTAGCGCAAGCGATTTGCGAATGCTACATGATAAGAATTAAATTTAATCGAATAGACAAAAAAAGCCCCCTCGGTGCCCACCGAGGGAACAAAGAACTTTCAGCAAAGTTTATGTGTTAATTCTACCTGATATTGTAATATATTTCAAGTAGCTAGTAGGATTTGGCTTTTTCTGGATCACGGGGGAGCCAAGCCCCGTTGCTAGAGTGGCAACATTCTAGCCAAGCCAACTAATTTTACCTTTCGAGGAATGACAGCCGGTTAGTGGAGCTAATGAAACAAGTGGACAGGTCAAACGAGAGCCGCCGCTATAAACTCCCGTTAGGAATAAACCTATACTTGTATTTAGGTTTATTCCGAACGTATGCCCCACGTACGGGGCGGGTGGTAAAACGGTGTGAAAGCACGGAACTACCCACTAAGGTTGATGATCCAAACAAATAAAAATATATGATTATCAACGCCTAATAAGGGCGTTTTTTTATTAGGTTAAATTAGTAATGCTGATTTACAAGGTGAGTAGATTACAATGCAAGTGTTTAAAACGATGGTGATTCGTATTGAACGATTAACAATTGTCTCTTCGCAAAACAAGGGACAAACTGTGTCACTCCGGCTCAAACGTTTGAACGGTCAGCAAGCCCACTAAGTCAACTAACAAACGTCAATAATTCAAGTAAACTGTTTTGACCTTGATGGTTAAGAGCACGTGATTGCGTGCAGGTGGCTAGACTAGGGTGTTATTAATATGCTAGTCGTCACGTAGACCACAAGACGTTAAGAACTAACTACTAACGACAGACACACTATCAATATTATATAATCTCGGCCAAGGCGGTTTCTAAGCCGAGACACTTCGGACAATTATACATAGAACGTCATTATCACAAAGTAACTTACATACGTAGAATAATACAATTTCACAAGTGTAAAACGTTGGTATATTAAGATTTACAAATTTATTCTATTTTCACAAAGTCTAGTTATCGCATGATATTTGTAAATATACAGCCTTATATCGTTGATATAACAACGTTTTACACACTTCACAAACTTTAGCTTTGAATACTATGTGTTATGTTAACTAAGCTAAATTATTATACTTAATCGTTATATTATATAGTGGATAGAGAAAATCTATTCAAATATAATGTTAAGGTGGTCATTTAAATGACAGAAGTTAATAAAGAATATATGAGTAAGGCAGAAATTATTAAGTGTTTAACGGGTACGGGTTTATATTTAGGAACTATAAGCGAAGGAACACGTGTAGCAAACATCTGTGACAGTGAAAAGTTTTACAATAAGATAATTTTATTTGATCCAGATAGATTTACTAAATGTAAAAATGATAGTGATGTTACTTGGGCGGCCAATAAAGGCCCTGCCGTTAATGACCTTTTAAATGTTGCTGATGAGTGGGGAATTAAGTCAGAAAAGCACGAATAATTATAGTAGGCCAGTAGATTACTTAATTGTAGTCTGCTGGCCTATTTTTATTTACCATTGTTTCTTAGTTCTCGAATTGTTTTTATTGCACCAAGCAAAACAATATTTTCTACTTTGGTTAGATCCTTTGAATCTAGCATAATTTTATGATTACCATCTTCGCAATCTTCTAAGTGAATGTTATTTCTAATTAATTTATATTGATACAGCAATTCGTTAGCTGTTTCTAATTCTGAATTATCCCAGTTTTTATAAGCTTCGTTTGCAATCCTTTCCTCGTTAGTTTCATCTAAATTAATGGTTCCTGTATATCCTAAAACGAGTTGCAAAAAGTCGGAAAATTTCACGTTAGGCAATGTTTTGGTGATTTTAAGGGCGATACGTGGGTCAATTTTTGAATATCCGGCTGTGCTACTTAGTAGCTTAAACATGTCACTTTGATTAGCTTTTGTAGGAACTGTTAAGCCAGTTGCTAGTTTTGACACGGTTTCCATGCTTGGCTTTCTTTGCTGGCTGTATTGTTCTAGCTGTGAAATGTATGGGGTTGATACGCCAGAAAGTTCAGATAATTTTCTCAAGGATAGCCCTTTTTTGCCTTGATAAGGTGTGTGATTACGAATGAATTTTAAAACTTCCGGGAATTTATAATCAAAGTCGTTCATGATATTACTCCTTTAGTTCAAGATGAAATAATTATCTCATAAATATCAGACAGAAGCACGTTTTTTAACAAATGTATGCTAAATGTTTGCAAACTAAATTTTAGTATGCTATCATGTTTCTTGTAGATGGGAGGCGATGATATTTTGAAGTGCAAGATTAAAAATTCCGAACTAGCAAAAGAAAACATTGCTTTACAGGGCCTAACACAAGTTGAATTATCAGTGATTATAGGCATTAGCAAGTCGTATTTATCGCAAGTTTTGAATGGTAAAAGAACTTGTAAAAGCTCAACTGCTAAGAAAATATCTGACGCGTTGCACAGTGATATAAAAACACAATTTGATGTTTTTGTCTGATTGAGTTTTTGCATTATTTATTCAGGAGGTGATTTTATGATAGCAACAGCAATCTTATGGGTTATCAAGTTTATGATTGTGTCGTTTGTTGGCAACGTGGTGGCTAAGTTAATCAAGAATCCGCGCCGGTATTTTGGAATGTGAGGTTAGTCGCATGGGAAAGCATACAAAAAAGGCCTACTTTGCTTTGGACAGCAGTAGGTCAGAAAGAAATAATCAAAAATATGCTTTCCCTTATTTTAACACGAATAAGGAGAATGGAAAATGACAAATAGTGAATTAATGGAACAAGCTGAAAAATTAGCAACGGCACGTGACAATCTGCAAATGGCAATTGATTACTTAGATATGGTATCTGCGTCAGTTAATAGTGGGGACACATGGGCAGGAAAATTATTTTTCTCAAACCACCGCGCTGGGAACGTTGTTGAAAACATGCAAAATGTTGCTGATTCGATTATGGCAGTTAGCAATGATATTTGTCCCGAAGATTAGGCGGTGATGAAAAATGAAGGAGTTCGCAACACTCGATAAAGCCATTGAGCTGGCCCAACAAGGCTATGCGGTCTACCCACTGATTGAGAATATGAAGAAGCCACCTAAAGGGGTGGCGGGCTACCAAGACGCAACTAGCGACCAGAATACCATCTTTGCATGGTTTGAAAATCACCCGACTTACAACTTAGGCTTGCGGCTAGATTTATCGGATTTATTGGTTGTTGATATTGATATGCACGATCCAACTAAAAACGGCCGGACTAGCTTGACGCAACTATTTAAGCAAGGATTTACGTTACCAAGTGACACATACATTGAGCGTACGGCTAACGGCGGAGTGCATTACTTTTTGAAATACGCGGGTGCTAAGACACGGAAGATTGACGTTTGGCCCGGTATCGATTTATTGAGTGATTTCACGGTAATTTCACCAAGTGAGATTAACGGCAAACCGTATGAACCTTTAGATGGTCGAACCTTGGCTGATATTAAGCCGGCTCCTCAATGGTTAGTCGATAAGTTGGCGGGCCAAAAAGTGAACTGGTCGTCAGAACACGCTTATACCACACGCCAAAAGAAATACACCGGCCGCTTGTTAGATGAGATGGTAATCGGGACAACCCAGGGCAATCGCAATGCCTGGTTAACTAAAATTGCTGGTCGCATGTTTGGCGTCGGTGCTGCTCCCAAGACAGTTTATAACATGCTGTCAGTGATCAATGATTCGTTCGTTGATCCGGCACTACCGAGCAAAGAAGTTAATGTGATTTTTCAATCCATTTTAAAACGAGAGAGTAAGGGGGTTCATTAATGGGCAAAGCAATGGATTTACCAGCAGAGACCCAAGAAGCGGCCAGCAATGTTATCAAAATGCAACGTGACGCTGATTGGCAGAACGATTTCAAAAAGAATTCGGACGATGGAATTAAAACGCAGTCTCTTTACAATATCCGCTTAATTATGGAACATGATGAAATGCTGAAAGGGCTAGTTGTCTTTGACGAGTTCTCGGAACAAATTGTCAAAACACCACAAGCAGAAAATTCACTGTTCAAAAAATGTTTTTGGAATGATAGTGATGACACGTTATTGAGAAGCTATATTGAAGATCATTATAACTTGTTATTCAGCAAGGAGAACATTACCGACGCAGTAGTTACAGAGGCACGCCGCAAGACAATCAATCCGGTTAAGGCTCGTATTGAAGCGGTAGAATGGGACGGCCAGCCACGTGCTGAACGTTATTTCATTGATTACTTAGGTGCCGAAGATAATCA
>Ga0214925_100605_pt1 | contig 14566 bp, 13 predicted proteins | sample Stichaenrichment_FD_168299 | JGI IMG/M metagenome (GOLD analysis project Ga0214925, IMG submission 168299) | Xylose enriched microbial communities from anaerobic bioreactor in Madison, Wisconsin, United States - 63SRT | ecosystem: Engineered > Bioreactor > Anaerobic > Unclassified | place: USA... | reverse complement strand
ACCCTGAATAGGCTATTTTCGTACCAGATACACAGAAATGCTCACAATATTTGACTCATTCTTTATTTTGAGGAACAATGAAAACCTTTATTTTTCAGGCAAAAAGTGCTTGACAATGTAGGGAGGAATTCATATGCACATTATAACATCCATAACAGGAAGACTCGTCTCCATCTTCGGCAACATGTTCTTCTGGCTCGGCGTCGCGGGCATCATCATCGCACTGATTGAAAACGCACGCCTCCGCCATTACAAAAAGCATGAGACCAATAAAAAGCGCATCGCGGTTATCACCGGCGCATCCAGTGGACTAGGCCGCGGATATGTTTTAGCGCTCGCAAAGCAGATGGCAGAATTTGATATCGACGAATTCTGGCTGATTGCAAGAAATGAGGACAGGCTGAAGGCGCTCGCAGACGAGGCCAAAGTGCCATGCCACATCCTGCCGGCAAATTTGACAGCAAAGGAATCATTTGAAAAGGTCACAGGAGCCCTGAAGGAGGCCTGTTGCGAAGTTTCGCTGCTGATAAATTCCGCGGGAATGGGCCTTTCCAGGACAAGCGAAGAGGCCGGAAATGACGGCGAGCAGCGCATGATCACATTGAATGAATCCGCTACAGTCGCCATGATCCATGCCTGCCTGCCGTATATGACGGCAGGCTCGCGCATTGTAAATATTTCGTCGGTCGCAGGTTTCCAGTCGATGGCCGGCTTCAATACCTACGCCGCCACCAAGGCATTTGTATTAAATTACAGCCGCGCGCTGCGCCAGGAGCTTCTCCCGAAAAAAATCACCGTCACAGCCGTCTGCCCATACTGGGTCCGCGACACTCGTTTCATCGAGACAGCCTCAGGCCACAAGTCGTCACCGTTCCTCTCAGTAAGAACAGAAACCGTCATCAGACGCAGCCTGCGCACGATCAAACGCCGCGGTATAGTATCTACTCCGTCAATCGTCTCATTCCTCGATTATATACTGAGCGGCCTCATCCCGGACAACATCCTCTCGCGAATCGCCTCTCTGGCCCGCGTCTAATGGGACAGCGGGGACGGTTCTTTTTGTCCCACTTTACGGATCAGGGGGACGGTTCTTTCGACGGGTCAGAAGGGACAGTTCTTTCTGTCCCACCATCCTAAAAGTGGGACAGAAAGAACCGTCCCCGGTGTCCCAATCCCAAAAGTGGGACAAAAAGAACCGTCCCTTCTGTCCCAAAAAATTCCAGAAATTTGCAAAAATGTATTGCGCACAATTTAATTCCGTGGTATAGTGTCTCTAGTGTTAAAACAAAGCTGTCGATAAGACAACCGAAAGGAGATTGGAAATGGCTACATTGAAGTTTACTACTGATAATTTTGAAGATGAAGTATTAAAGTCGGACAAGCCGGTACTTGTTGATATGTGGGCTACATGGTGCGCTCCGTGCCGTATGCAGGGACCGATCGTGGAGCAGCTGGCCGATGAGCTCGAAGATGTGAAGGTTGGAAAGCTCGATGTCGACGAGAACCCGGAGATCGCCCAGAAGTACAATGTCATGAGCATCCCTACATTACTTGTTATAAAGAATGGCGAGGTTGTTCAACAGGCGGTCGGTGTGCACACGAAGGCGCAGATCCTCGACATGCTGAAATAAACCCGAAAGCTGAAGCAAGCGGCACAGGTCCATCAGGACCGGCGCCGCTTTTTCTTTTCTATAAAGATAATAATCAATGTAATAATCAGTGCCCCGCAGAAACCGCCGCAGGTGTCGAGCCAGACATCGCTTATCATCGAGCCTCTGTGGCTGAAAATCTGGATCGTTTCATCGAGAAACGCAGCAAAAAATACGTACTTCGTCGCCTGAATCAGAGAGGTGTGAAATATCCCCACAGGCACATTCAAACCTTCCTTAGACTTAATCCCGATCAGCCCACGGATTTCCATTCCGAGAGCCATGTACTCGGTGAAATGAGCCATCTTTCTGATCAGATGGTCAGTGACCACTTTCGGATCCAGAAAAAGAGAAAGGAACGGCTTGAGTAATTTCAAGAAGCGGCCGCTCTCCTCTGCAGAGTACGTTTTAGGCACCATGGAATGGCCCCAGATGAAGGCGAGAGTCAGAACTATCAAAACAGTCAGAATTTTTTTCTTCATTTCGTTGTAACACCAAATAAATAAATCAGCGTTCCTTGTAGATCTGATACGTTCTCTTAAGGCCGTCGCTTACAGAGTACATCGGCTTCCAGCCGAGCTTTTTGATCTTGTCTATGGAAAGCAGCGCGTAGCTTGCTTTCGAGACGCTTGCGTTCTCTTCGATGTCAAAGACGACTTTTTTGCCGGCGAGTCTCGCCATAAAGCCAGCGTAGTCGCCGAGAGTCATGCCCTCGTCTTCGTCAGAAACGTTGTAGGCTTCGCCAGAGGCGCCGTCGAGCAGGACCTTTAAGACGCCGCTGGCGGTGTCGGCGATGTAGGAATAGGAGAACCGCTGGTTGCCTTTGCTCTTTAAAATAATGTCTTCGCCGGCGACAGCTTTGTCCATGAACTGAGCCATGGCCTTGGTGTCCTTCTTGTGGTCGGCGCCGACAGTACGGGCGAGACGGGCGATAACGACGTTTACGCCGTACTGGGATTCGTATGAGCGGCAGAGAGCTTCGCAGGTGCGCTTGGCTTCGTTATAGCCGGCGCGGGCGTTGTTGCAGTCGATGTATCCGCAGTATTTCTCATCCATAGGAGCTTCGGTGCCCTGGCCGTAGATCTCGACCGAGGAGGCGAGAAGGAAGCGCTCGATCTTCTTCTCGACAGCGAGCTTAAGGAGATTGTCGCAGCCAATGATATTTGTCGTGATCGTGCCGACCGGGTCCTTCGCATACTGCGCAGGATGCGTGTTCGAGGCGAGGTGCAGGATAAAATCGACCTTGCCGTCGTAAAGGATCGGATTCGTGATGTCAGCGGCAAGCTTCGTCACAGTGTCGTCTGATTCGCCGCCGTGACGGGAAAGAGAGACGATCTTCGTGTTGCTGCCGAAGTGCTTGTTTCTGTAGCGGATCACGTCCGAGATAAAAGTGCCGACAAAACCGGTACCACCGGAGATCAGCAGAGTCTTGCCATTGAGCTTGTCCCAGTCGTAAGGGAGCTCAGCGATAGTTTTAACGTCTTCAAGTTCTAATGATGTCATCATATTATTTCAACCAGTCACTCTTGTCAGACTTCAAGACAGCCTTGAAAGTCTCAAGATTTTCCTTCGTAGTAAGTTTGATATTCCGATCAGAGCCAGTGGCAAAATGCAGGGTCTCGCCGAGCTGGACCATCATCGTGTTCGTGTAGTTCGAGCCATCGATACCGATATTCTTCTCGAAAGCCTCGTGGTAGCGCCTGTCGAGATTCTCGAATTCGTAAGCCTGCGGAGTGGCGACGATGCGGAGCTTCTCACGCGGAATGTAAGAGGTAGTCGTCGTGCTGTCGTCTTCTCCGACGCAGAAGACCTGCTCATTTACAGGGCGGGAAGTAACGCCATTGCCATATTTCTCAGCGGTGCGGACAACATCGGTAAGGATCATGTCGTTGATCAGAGGGCGAACGCCGTCGTGAATAATTACGATATCGCCTTTCTGGCATTTCCCTTCGAGACCATAGACGCCGTTTCGGATGCTCTCCTGGCCGGAATTTCCACCCGGAACGACCCACTTGAGTTTACTGATATTGAACTGCTTCGCATAAGCCCAGAGGACATTGTCCCAGCCGTCGAGGCAGACAACCTCGATCGCGTCGATCAGAGGATGATTCTGAAAACTCTCAAGCGTATAAATAATAACCGGTTTGTCATAGACATTAATAAACTGCTTCGGGATGTCCTGCCCCATGCGGTGTCCGGAACCCCCGGCAATGATCAATGCAACATTTGACATATTCCATCTGCTCCTTTACGAAAATCTGCTTTTTTTCATAATTACGAAAAATAGCTTATCTTATATTAATAAAATAGTCAAGCTTCTGATGCCGCCGGCCGATACAGTGAAAGAGTCAGGCGAGGCATTCTTCTCAAAAGCCTCATAGCAGCGCCTTCGCGCTTTGTATCTGATTTTCAGATAAATTTCGTAAGTAAATCAAGAGAATGATTGCGCTTCTTTTCATCCAGCATGCCGGAATAAATCATCCTCTTTGTGAAATATTTTATTTTGCTGCTGGTATTGTCCTTAAGGAAGCGGTCCAGATCATCTTTTGAAAATTCAGCATCTTTTACAATTTCAAGATTCATATTGTAGTATTCGTCATTATCAATATGATTTTTTTTGATCAGAGCCATCCACTTGCAGGCATTGACAAATGAATTCACCACAGAATATTTGTAAAGAGGCGACTGCTTATTCAGCTGCCTGAAAGTGGCAAGAGAGACAATCGAATGAAATCCTACAGCCTTCTCACTTAAAGCAGCATCGTCATTCATAGTGTTGCCAGGTCTGTCGAAGAAATAATTTGAAAGCTCCTTATCAAGGTAGACAGCCGACTTGATTCTGGTCAGATAAACCTGATACAGTAAATAATCGGTGTAGCTTACTTTCTTTGGGAAACTGATGCCGCGGCATAGATCAGTTTTGTATAATTTTGAGTGAGGACTCTGCGGAATCGTAACGAAATCAGACAGATCGGTGTATAGTTTATCACTGTTAAGATGTGAAAAAAAATCTCTGTCACTCTTTACCGTGCCATCAGCAAAAACCAGTTTTCTCCTGCCTACTACAAAGTCCGTATTGTACTTATCCATCGCAGCAAGGAGTGTCTCAACCGCTTCCGGTTCCAGCCAGTCATCAGGATCACAGATCAGAAAATATTCACTTGAAATACTATTTACAGCAATTTCGAGGCCACTACCGTAGCCGCCATTTTCCTTATGAATAACGCGGATCCGATCATCTCTTTTCTGCAGTTCGTCGCATAGTTTTACAGAGTTGTCCGTAGAACCATCATCTATTAAAAAAATATCAATATCCCTGTAAGTCTGGCTGAGCAGACTGTTGACACATTTTTCGAGATAATTCTCCACATTGTAAACAGGCACAATTATAGAAACTTCTGGATTCATATTCTACTCCATTTTCCTGATGCGCATCAGCAATTCCAAAGCGAATGTTTTTAGTTTTTCGCTGGTAGTGCACTCTTTAAATTTATAAATCGAATGGCAGTTTTTTAAAAATTCATGCCGGGCGTTTTGTATCATACTCCTGAATTCAGGTTTATGCTCAATTTTATTTTGCATATACATCACCAGAGGGCCAAAAGCAAACCTCGTTCTGGCCACACTAAGAGCAAGTTCTTCGTCCTTAGAAAACGAGAATTCCTCTGCGATGACATCTAAAGATTCGATAAATCCGCTCCTGCCGTGCTTTGAATTCCTTATCACATTGTCTACTGCCCTGTTTGGATTCTGAAAATAAAAATATCCAATCTGATTGATGTAATCGGCTTTCAGGTGGCCGTTATTTTTCGCTGCTTTAAGGCAGAACTCAGCATCCTCCATAAGCGTCATTTTATCATTAAAGAGGATATTTTTTATTAATTTCCTGTCGAAAAATTTATTCCACAAATACCCGTATATTTTTTTATCGGTAAGTATTGTAATGACGAAATCCTCATCAGAAAGCTTCAGATTCCTGCCTTTCAGAACATCCACTGTCTTACCGTCTGGCCAGACACAGCTCATCCCAAACATCACGATATCACTGTGCCCACTGTGAAAGACCTCAGCGGCTTTTCTGATAACACCCTGATTGTACCAGTCATCAGCATCACAGAACCCGATAAAATCACCGGTCGCATTTTCGAGGCCAATATTTCTCGCGTTGGAAACTCCCGCCACATCGGTATCGAATATCTTGATTTCCGGATGTTCCTCAGCTGATTTACGCGCGGCAGCTCTGGTCTGCTCCGTCGCCGCATTCAGGATAACCAGCACCTCGATATCGTCGTAGTCCTGATCTGTCAGGCTTTCAAGGCAGTGCGTCAGGATCTCATTTTCACTGTGGGCAGGAACTATTATTGAAAATTTGCCTTTTTTATCAGTATCTTTATTCATTTTTTATAATTACGATCAGTTTTTTCTATGAACCCTTACACTCATAGCCCTCTTCATCAGTTCATCCTTTAAGAGGATCAGCACGATTCCATATACTCCGAAGAAAATGGCCGCTGAGATCACAAGCCTTAAGAGCGCGTTCCAGTTTAAAAAATGCATGGCAAGCAGTGCGCATACCGAAGCAAGTGCTGCGGTCAGCCCATATTTAAGAAATGAAAGGTGCCTGAAAGTATGTCCTACCACATCGCGTCCCAGTATCAGCTGGGCGACGAACACGAGATACTCGGCCACCATCGTAGCAAACGCTGCGCCGAAATGTGAAAATCCCGGTATCATGATCAGATTCAGTACGAAGTCCGTCACGGCACCGACTATAACACTGTAGAGCACCTGCTTCTCGCGGTCGAGTGCAGTAAGCGTCTGAACCCCGATGATCCCGGTCAGACCGATCGGGATCACAGAGAGATTTATGACCTGCATGGTCGCGGTCGCAGCCACGTACTCAGGGCCCGCGATAAACATCATGCAGTCCTTCGCCTCTATGATAAAGAAGAGCATCAGCGGAAAACTCATGAAAAGCTCCGCATTCATAGCCAGTCCAAGCAGGCGATAGAATTCGTCCTCATTGTGTTTGTTGGCGTAGTTCGACATCCGCGGCAGAAGGACATTGCCAAGTGATGAAACGACAGACACCAGGATCGTCTTGATCTTTACAGCCGCGGTATAAAGTCCGACATCAGTATTGCTCTTCATCGCACCGAGCATTACAGTGTCGAGATTCGTGTAGATGCTTATCGTTGCGCTCTGCGCAAAGAGGATGAAGATCGGCCCGAGATGCTGTTTGAAATCGTATCTGCCGGTCTTTCTGAATGAGATGTATTTTCTAAGCCTGATAAAATTCGTCACATTCGAGCCGACCGAAGCCAGCACAGTCGTAGCCGCGTAGATTCTGTAGTCCGACTGCTGATGAACGAGAGCAAACATCAGGACAACAGATATCAGCTTGAAGATAATCGAGCGGCGCGTGATGTAGTCGTACTGCTCGAGTGCCTGGTACAGCCAGTTCGCCCCGACCATATTTAAAATGATGTTGGCGCCCTCTATCAGGAAAAGTTCCTTGTCCGAAGCGAGTTTCGGAACAGTAAAGAGGCAGATCAGGTACGAGACCGTGACAAGCGCAGTGGATACCGCATTGATTATCAGAATCTCCTGGGCAGTCTTCGACAGCAGCTGCCTGTCATCTCTTACTTTGGCGCAGGCCCTGACACCATAGGTCGGAATACCGAGCGAAGCAAGCATCACAAAGTAATTGACAAGCGAAGCCGCAAAGTTCACCTTCCCATTCCCGGCCGCATGCAGGATTCTCGAGACATACGGGAACGTGATCAGCGGAAAGATGAAATTCGAGGCTGTCAGTATAAAGTTCATTATGAAGTTATACTTGACAGAATGTATTTTATTATCCATTAATTATTCATCTGTACAGGCTCAAAAACGCCTTCATCGTATCCGAAATATCGAACTTCTCCTCTTTTAAAATATCCGAGGTATCTTTTCTCTCGACCTTCGAATCACTTATTATCGTATCGACCCAGTCGCCGATGCTTGAATCATCTATAGGCAGAAAAGCCGCGGTCGGAAGGAGCTTCGCCTCCCGGGTTATCTTGTCTGAAAAAACAGCCGGCAGGCCCGCTGCCTGCGCCTCAACTCCGACGATCGGCAGCCCCTCGAAATGCGACGGCAGGATAAAGACATCCATCGCCTGAAGCAGCTCTTCGACATGGTTGCTAAGACCGTAAAAAATAACGTTCTTTTCGAGCTTCTCCTCTTTTACCAGCTTTTCGATACGCTCTTTATCAACGCCTTCACCGATCAGTAAAAGCTTCGCATCCGGGACCTTCTCCAGCAGGTTCTTAAAAATCCTGATAATATACTCGTGGTTCTTCTGATAGGAGAATCTCCCGACGTGACCGACTACAAGCTCATCGCCAAAGTGCAATTTCTCCCGCACTCTGGCGCGGACTAAAGGGTTGTACTTAAACTTCCCGAGGTCTATGCCGTTATTTATGATCTTTATATCCTTCTCAGGAATCCCGGGATACATCCACCGGGCAGCGAGATCAGAGCATGCGACAAAATCAGTGCCGAATTTTATGAGCTTAGGCCTCGTGACCTTATGCATGAATCTCTTGATGCTCTTGTAATTCCCATCTACTTCAGTGGCGTGCGAGTGAAATATTATCTTCGGAACGCCAGCTTCCTTTGCGGCTCTGCCAGCGATATAGAGTTTGCTCGCGACGTCGGAATGGACATGGACACAGTCGTAGTGATTTTCGCGAAGATATGCAAGCAGATGCCTATAGATCATATGCTGCTTAATAATCTTGCTCCCCTCGTATCCGACATAGATGACCTTAGTCCCGTATGACGCTAATTTCTCAATATTCTCTTCGTTTTCAAAATGCTCAAAAGCAGCTATATCTATCTGAATATCAGCCGGTTTATTTGCAATGACGCTTGCGACCAGCGAGTAGACCCCGCTGAAGCCTATATCGTCAACATTTACTTCCAAAACCCTGTAACTCATCTTCGTACCTTCCAGGCTCCGTGACTCATTCCAAACCTTCTGGATCTAAAGGCATTACATTTCATTCTGTACCCTCTTTATCTCCGGATGAAATTTGAAACCGGCTTTCGTCCCCGCGGAGATCGTGTGCAGCCTCTCACTCTTGTGGTCCTTAGCTTTCGCGATCACACGAAATACATGCAGGCACAATCTGGCAGTCTGGTAGAAAAAACCCTTCGCCCCCGCTTCGCGGTAGAGAAAAACCTCGTTCCGATACGCCAGCTCGTAGCGCTTTATCCTGCTGAAATCATCGGTCGCGATATTTGAGCCATAGTTGTTCTTCGTCTTGTGAACGACCCTGCTCGTGTTTATAAGGTAGCACGGATAACTCCGTGAGATCCTCTGGCTGTATTCGACATCGTCTCCCCAGATAAAAAACTCCTTTATCGGAAGTCCGACCTCCTCTACTACTTCCCTCTTCGTAAAAAATGACACAAAAGTGCCCATCTTTATCTTTACGACCGGGTCATCAAAATTGTCCACTTTTTTATAGAGGGATTCCTTCGGCACATTCATAAGGCAGATGCTGCCATCGGTCCAGACGACCCTGCTCGAGAGAAACCCGAAATTTCCCTGAAGCTTATCGCCCGCTTCTTTAAGCTGTTCCAGCGCATCCGGCGTCGGCATGCTGTCATCGTCCATCAGCCAGAAATACTCGTACCCGAGCTTGTAGGCGAGCTTTATCCCCTCGAAAAAGCCTCCGGCACCGCCGAGATTCGCCCCGGTGGAATGATAGATGATCTTATCCTCATCCACCAGCGGCTTCAGCATCTCCGGTGTTCCATCAGTGCTCATATTATCGATCACGATAATATCCGCTTTATAAGTCTGCTTCTGCAAATGCTCAATGCACTCAGCAAGCAGCTCTTTTCTATTATACGTAACAACGATCGCCGCTGTATCACTATTCATCAAAATTCCTCAAATGCTTTCAAAATTTACAAAAATTATAGCATTAGTGCAACCCGTTTGCAATAAAAAAGCCTCCCGGTCATCGTGACCGGGAGGCTTATACATACCAGACTTATATCTTATATATTTTTTAAAAAATTTCAGTCAGGTCCTTACTCCGACCTGTAGGAAGTAACAGATGGGGTTTCCCTGACGCGAAGCTTATGGTTTACACCGGCAGGTAGTGTAACCGTATAGCTGATCTCGAGTGTCTTCCCCGGCGCGACTTTAACACGGATTCCGTAGTAGTCTTCAAGTCCCATATAGGAAGCCTTTGTAAGCGTAAGGCCATTATTGGTTTTGACATTTCCTATAGAAGCGCCCTCCGGAGCGATCAGATGAAGCTGCCCCTGGAGATTTCCATGATAGCCGCCAAGTATATAGCTGCTTGCATCCGTCATATCTTTAGATGTGTCAAAGATATTCTCGATGCTGCCCTTCACTTCATAAGTAACACTTCCATCACTGTTCTTCTTTTTCTGACCAATGGAAGTCTTTAAATTCATGAACCAGCCCATCTTATTCGCAGGATCGAAGTTCCAGTAGAAACCTGTCGTCCATTTTGACTCCGGAGTATCTTTAAGCTTTCCGGATACTCCGGAAGAGATCATCACCTTCTCTTCCTTCTTGTCCTTCATCCAGCCCAGGAGCGTTCCCTCTTTGATCGCATCATCGAGAAATGCTTTGTACTGACCTGTCTTGTCAATAGAAAAGCCGTCCAGAAATGCAGCCTGCGCCTTGGTAGCAGTTTCGGCAAATAAAGCATCCGCTTTTACATTCGATCTGGATGAAGCGTTTGCGACATTGAAGTACTTATAATAAAGGTCATGCGAGAGCACCTGCAGGGCATTGCTGCTGTTGACCTTTGTTCCATCCGAGAGGACCAGCTCTTTATCCGCCGTCTTCAGAAGATTTGGGATGATATTGGTATTTAGAGAGAGCACGCCATTCAGACTGGTATTGTGCTGAGTTTCATAACATGCAGCCCAGATCTGTGCCGCTCTTTCATAGTCCGGACTGTAATTCGCATCCCAGCTGTTTCGCATTTCTCCGTCAAAAAGTACGACTTCCTCTTTCGTCTCCGCCACATTTTCCGGTATCCTGCCACTTGGCAGCGTTTCAGATGCATTATGAAAATCACCGATGATCAGTTCTCCGTTTTTAACATTAACTTCTGCAGCGGACCCCATGAAGCCTCCGATGCTTCTTCCCTCGGCCAGGTTCTGAGCTATCAGCAGATACCTGCGGTCAGAGCCATTACCAACAATGGTCTTAAACAAAGGCAGATAGGTATCTAAATTATTATTGAGTTTTGATATCTTCTTTTTGTAGGAAGCTACTTTGTCTCCAATTCCGAGCATCGAGACATCGACAGTATCCATTTTCTCTGAGATCTTGTCAACCTCAGGCCGTACCTGCTCCGCGAAATTCATATAGGCGACCAGAAGTTTCGCATTAAAGCCATTCTCAGTCTTCAGCGCTGTCATCGGATACTTCTTCGCAAGCTTCGCAAATGGAAGAAGGACCTTATTGTCTGTCTCACCTACAAGGCCAATCGCAGTCCGGGCGGACTTAATCTGCTTTCCAATACCAGGAACCAGTTCCATCACTTTCCAGACCGGTCCCTGCATTTCCGTACTTATCTCTTTGCTTTCCTGTGAGGCATTCGTTAGCTTAGATACAGCATCGTCAGCCTTGCCCTGTTTCAGATCAGAAACTGCCGCTTTCATCTCAGTACTGATATTTCTGACGCGCGGCTTCATCTTTTTCGCCGACTGTAAAGCCATGACACCGCAAATGCCAACCAGGCAGATAAGCACGATAAGGCATATGATCACGATGCGCACAGCTTTTCTACGATGCCCTGAAGCCTTTCTCTTATTCGAATTTTCAAAATTATTCATATCTTTCCTATCCCTTCGGACGAATAGTCATCCTTCAATTATAAAAATGTGTCAACTTTTTCATCACAATATAATACATTAAATCCGCCGGAAATTCTACTACGATAAATCATTATTCTTAATTTTTTTTCGGATGACAAGCCCTCTCAAAATCCGATACAATCTTCTTATGACGCAAGGATCTCACCTGCCTCCCGGAAGGCTAGCGCAATCTCTGAATTATCTGTAGTGTCATACAGTCTTTCATCCTGTCCTCCAAGCACAATATTTCGGAAATAAAGATCACGCAAGTTATTATTTGCTTTGACTCCTGTAAGGCGGACATATCTGTTATCAGGATTTGTTGTTGTGAAAGCTACAAATCCATTATTTAATGTCTCAAGGGGTCTCAGATTATGAGATGTAAAAATAAGCTGCCCTTTTCCTTTCTCTGAAATAATTCGTAAAAGTTCACCAAGAAGATACTCAAAGATACCACTGTCAAATTCATCGATGGCAACCGTAATAGAGGAATCATTATAAACAACTATCAAAAGCTGTAATACAGAGATAATTTTTTTGATGCCATCCGATTCATACTTCAAAGCGATTGTTCTATTGTTTCTAGTGGACATCAATTGAATCCTATGTCCCTTTTTGCCATTTTCTGATACAATCGATCCAAGATTCTTCACCTGAATCTTCAATCCTGGAACAATTTGAGTCAGTACAACATCCAGATTGCTTATTACTCCATCAATTACATTAAATGACTGGTCATCAATTTCTGTAGGCTCGTTAAGTTGCAACATAATTTTTCCAACATCACTTTTTTTGCCATGATGATACTTAAATGAAACTGGAAGTGCATTAAGAGTAATAAGACCTGAATTTGAAGTATCCATTACAAAGAGCTCGTAATGGCCATAGTAAATCATTCGCTCCAGGATATTCTTCAAAAAAACTAACTTCTTATCATCTCTTCTGGCCTTCTCAGCTGTTCTCAAATCATTAAGAAGCGCTCTGGAGAAAATGAATGACTGTGAGTTTGTTGCTGCAAGCACTTTCGCCACTGCCAGATTCTGTTTAATCTTGGCGTCGCTGCCAAAAAAGAACTTGTACTTGCTGGCAGGAGCAAATACATCTGAGCTTCTGGTATCAAAGAGAGTATTTTTACGTATAGGCTTCGGTTTTCCATTATAAGAAAAGCTCAGTACTTCATCAAAAATCCGAACCTTTTTCTTTTCCTCGTTTGTCGTCTGTATATCAATATTTTGAGTGTTTTCATCCTGAAATGATTTCATTGAGAACTCATACCAGACGTCAATTTCCGAAGTGTCCGGATAACTGATGCGAAATTGTATCAGAATTCGCGCATAATCAGCATCAATGTTAATATAGTTCACAAAATCTTCTGGTACTCTTTGACCACACATTAAATACTTTAAAAGCTGAATGGCATTAATAAGTGCTGTTTTACCAGAACCGTTCTGACCATATAATCCAAGAACACTTGCCTTGTAATTTTTACTTTTATTTTCTAAATTCAGTGTTCCTTTTTTTACATTCTTGAAGTTCTGAAGTTCAATATCAATTATCCCTACAGAGCCTTTCATCGCCATAATCCTCCGACTATTTTCCCTTATACAATGTTCAATTTAAAATCATTTCTTTGCCGCACAATCCATATAATAATATTTGTTTTTGTTTTTGTCAATTATATATTGTATATTTGGAATTTTTTGTTTCATTTTTGCTGCTCGTATTATAATTATCAAAATTAAGCCGCATCTCAACAAAAGGATCAGGACGGTGTATCACGTTTTACGGCGTTATTGCTGGTCTTGAATACGTATGCAAGGTCTGGAGGTTCCCCTGATTCACATATCAATTGTTGATTTTATCGCCAGCATTTTTCAGCTCATCCAGATATCGGTTCAGGGCATCCTGCCATGTCGGAAGCGGAGTAAAGCCGTTCCTTACGAGCTTACTCTTGTCAAGTCTGGAGTTGAACGGGCGCTTCGCCTTCGAAAGACCGTACTCTTCAGTAGTCACAGGTACAACTTTAGTCGAATATCCCGCCTGCCTATAGATCTCACAGGTAAAGTCATACCAGGAAATATAGCCGCCTTCATTTGTAGCGTGGTAATATCCGTACTTATCAGACATGATCATATCCACTAGAAGCCGCGCGAGGTCGTACGTATAAGTCGGAGTTCCGATCTGATCGTCTACGACACGGACCGTGTCGTGGGTCTTTCCGACATTAAGCATCGTCTTGATAAAGTTCTTGCCATTCAGGCCGAACACCCAGGCAATCCGTACAATGAAATATTTGGAAAGTGTGTTTGCGACAGCCAGCTCACCTTCAAGCTTTGTCTGGCCATAGACGTTCAGTGGCTGGTAATCCCTGCAGTCGGGATCCCACGGAGTCGTCCCCTGCCCATTAAAAACATAATCAGTGGAAAGATAGAGCATCTTCGCGTCAATCTTCTTCGCCGCATTCGCGATGTTCTGAGTCCCGCCAGCATTGACAGCGCGTACCTTCGCCACCTTGTCATCATCCTCAGCCATATCCACAGCAGTCCATGCAGCACAATGGATGACCGCATCAGGATGAATCTCCTCAATGGCCTTCTCAACCGCCGCACCGTCAGTAATATCGAGCGACACATACGGCATAGTCACAACTGCCGATTCATCCTTTATCCCAGCATAAGCGGGAGCGATATCGCTCCCGACACCTTCTATCCCTCTCTTCGCGAGTTCATTCATGACATCGTGACCAAGCTGGCCAGCAACGCCTGTAACAAAAACTTTCATTGGGTCTCCTTAGTTTTTATTCGTAAAAATATAGAAAATTTTTTCATCACAATATAATACATTAAATCCAAAATAAATTCTACTACCTGTTACCTAAAACACAACATATGTGCCAGGCACCAATGTGGTACACTTAGCGTCAACTTAACTTAATTGCATGTCTCCAGGATTTTTGAATAGGCATTTTTATAATGTTTGAATATCTGCCACGTTTTGAAGGTGATTTTTTATGGCAT
>Ga0214925_100604_pt1 | contig 14574 bp, 18 predicted proteins | sample Stichaenrichment_FD_168299 | JGI IMG/M metagenome (GOLD analysis project Ga0214925, IMG submission 168299) | Xylose enriched microbial communities from anaerobic bioreactor in Madison, Wisconsin, United States - 63SRT | ecosystem: Engineered > Bioreactor > Anaerobic > Unclassified | place: USA... | reverse complement strand
GGCCCAACGTATGGCCGAGCAATGATCCGGCCAACCAAGTATTCCGGTCCATTGACTAATGAACGCGCATATTCACAGATCTTATAGAGTTCCGCCAATGGAATCACGTCTTCGTGTGCCGCAATCTGTAACACAGAATCCCCGGACGTGTAGACAATCAAGTCGCCGGTCTTCATCTGTTGTTCGCCCAGCTCAGCAATGATTTTGGTCCCTGATTCTGGTCGGTTACCGATCACTTTACGTCCAGAAAACGTTTCCAATTTTGTAATGATGTCAGCGGGGAAGCCGTTAGGGAATGTACTCAATGCCTTACGAACAGGTAACCCCATCATTTCCCAGTGACCATCCATTGAATCCTTACCAGCTGAAATCTCCCGCATCTTGCCATAATAGGCATGAGGATCATCAGCCACCGGTACACCCTCGATTGGTGTTTCCCGCAAGTTAGATAAACCGATTTTGGCTAGATTAGGTAACGCCAGTTTTCCAGCAAAATGGTGACCAACGTGCCCTAAAGTATCAGCACCCTCATCGCCAAACTTATTTGCATCCGGTGCTGCTCCTGCACCAACTGAATCCATAACTAAACCAAAAACACGCTTGAACTTCATATCCGTATTCCCCGCTTTCACAAATTAGATTCTAGTAACCAGCTTTAGCATGACTGTCGTCACCCGTTAAGATGGCTACGGTTGCACTGACACCCATCCGACTGGCACCAGCATCGATCATAGCTAAGGCTTCTTCACGACTGTGGATACCACCGGAAGCCTTGACGCCTAAGCGATCGCCAACTGTTTCACGCATCAACTTAACATCTTCAACCTTAGCACCTGATGTTGAGAACCCAGTGGACGTCTTAACAAAGTCAGCACCGGCTTTTTCACTCAACTGACAAGCCCGGACAATTTCATCCTTCGTTAACAACGCATTTTCCAAGATAACTTTTAGAATTTTACCCTTAGCGTGGACTGCATCAGCTAGACCCTGAATGTCTGCCAAGACCTTCTCATCATTACCGCCTTTTAATTCACCTACGTTCAAGACCATATCGATTTCTTCGGCCCCTTGATCGATGGCTGTCGTGGCTTCAAAGATTTCACTTTCCGTTGCCATGGCCCCTAGTGGAAAACCAACGACAGCGATTGGATTAACATCAGTTCCCTTTAATTGCTCAGTTACAAACGGAATCCAATAGGAGTTTACGCAGACCGAAGCCGTGTTAAATTTCTTAGCTTCGTCACAAGTTTGCTTGATATCTGCTTCAGTTGCATCTGCCTTTAAATTAGTGTGATCAATGTACTTCGCTAATTGTTCTGTGGTTAATGTCATAATATGAAACCCCTTTCATTTATCAACATCAGCATACCGAATCTTCGCACAAATGTAAATCGTTATTATGAATTTTTGTTCAACTGATTATTTTTTCACAAACGAATATCCGTAAGTCCCCGGTTATCTTTCCCTAAAACTATTCATTCTTTTCCCGTCAATAATGGGTTAGTTCAATGTCATTTTAATGTCTATCACCAATGATTAACCCGCTAATTTTTATTTTATTCACAAAAAAGATATGAGTCGATCCCCATATCTTCCGTAGTTTACCGAAGTCCCGCCGCTTTCTTGCGGTAAATCGTTGCCATTAATCAATTAGCCTGTTGCCGCAAAGAACGAATAAATTCGTTTTTATTACCAAAAAAAAGGTAATCTTTCGGAATGTGATAAAGCTGCGATAGTCGCTCGATGGTTTTAATGCCCACATTCGAACTGTCTCGCTCCCAAGCAGCCAGCGTCTGGTAGTGGATTCCCAGATGTGCAGCAGCCTGTTTCTGTGAGTAGCCCGCATTATGGCGTGCGGCCTCCAGTGTAATTTGCACCTTATCCATCACAAACGCCTCCTTACAAACACTTTTATATCATAAACGAGTTTATTCGTTTTGTCAATGATTTACTGTACATCTGATTTGCTTGTCTGACTGTGATTCGTTATAATGACGATATTGAGTTTTTACACTATTTCAAGAAAAAGGAGTGAACCATTGTGCCCCGCCATGAATTATCAGCATTTGAAAAACATATCCGCCGCATCATCGCTCAGAATTTAAAATCCGCAAGTTGGGGCATGACACAAGCTGAGTTAGGGGCCAAATCAGGAATTCCAACCTCCACCATTTCGGGGTATTTTGCGCAACGTTCAACACCAAGCCCGGGAAACGTCCAACGCCTAGCCGACGCTTTGAACATGCCCAAGTCCGCGATTGATCCTCGATTTGATGATCATCTGTTTGAAAAACAGCCTGGCATTGAGGATTTATACAAACAGTTATCCCCTAACCGACAACAGATTGTCTTACACGTGGCGCAAGAACAATTAACCGAACAACGACAACAGTCTTAACGTCTCTCATTTTAAACGTAATCGGTTCTGCCCGTTAAGGTGTTGGGTTTGAACATCAAGTTGCCAATTGATAAATATCGATCCTGCTTAAACCATTTATAAGGAATATCGTTTCGGTCTATCGAAAAAGAAGCGACACACAGTCAATCATGACAATGTGTCGCTTCTTTTTCATTTAAGCTAAGTACCAGTGCCGTAATTTTTGTTCATCTGTCGCAGTTAACTTAAGCGTATCACGTAAATAGGCGGTCATACCGCCGTATTCATAATCGATTAAGCCCATAGCTTGCTGGTAATAATCCAGTTGGACACTCGCCAAATCACGAACCGATTGCTGAAAATTCTGTTGTCGTGGACCCGGTGCTACCGCCGCAACTCGTTGGGCGATATGTGCCGTTGACGCTGAATTTGTCAATAAATAATCAGCTATAACTCGTTGCGGTGGCACACCCAGTGCTCGTAGAATTAACATCGCTGCCATCCCGGTACGATCTTTGCCTGCCGAACAATGAAAGACAACCCCCGTTTTTCCCTGAGTTGCCAGTAACAAGGCAAATAGCTCGTGATAGGCCTGCTGGGCTTGTGGTGACGTCACTAAGCGACGATAGACGCGCAGCATGCGATGATACCCCCCCAACGGATCACGCGCAAATAAGCGCTGAATTTGCGCCGTTGAAGCAGCACTCTCCGTCTCATCATTATCAAATACAGGCAGATGGATTCGTCGCATTTGGGGTCCCAATTGGTCGGGAAATTGTTGGGCCTCGGCGGTCGATCGTAAATCAACCACTAGCTTAAAACCAAGATCTTCCAGTTGCTGGCAATCAGCGGCCGTTAAGTTTGCCAAGTGAGCTGCCCGCATTAATCGATGCCATTTTACCGTTGTCTGCTGGGCACTTGGATACCCACCTAAGTCCCGAAAATTAAAACCGCCATCTAATTGTAAAACTTTTCTAGGCACGTGGGTTCCTCCTTCCGTCAAAGGTAGTGAAACAACTGCTGGGTGATCCCCACCTCAGCCGCCGTAACTTCACGCGTAGTTTTCAACCGTTCGGGCTGCCGAAAGAAGAGTGGCCAGTGTGGATCAACCATTAATGGTCGCCCAATCGCGACTAATCTTGCTACCGCCGCAACTGTTTGGACGTCTGAAGCCGTCCGAATATGGCCGGCCACCATTAATGGTAACGTTGTTTCAGCCGCAATGAGATCAACCACCGTTTTCGTTGACTTAATCGTAACTGGTTGCTGATTGTAACGCCGCAACGACAGACTTAAATAGCTCAGTGGTAAGTGACTCAATAGATGGGTTAATACCAGACTGTCCACTAAACTGAGCCCCCCAGATTCCACCTCTTCCGGTGAGAAACGGTAGCCCACGACAAAGGGCTTCGATGCTTGCTTAGCCACCTGTAAAACGCGTTTAACCACCATCAAAGGCACTCGCAACCGGTTTTCTAGAGTACCACCAAACGCATCCGTTCGCCGGTTGGATAAGGGCGATAAAAACTGTTGTAGCAGAAATCCATTAGCCCCATGCAACTCAACACCATCAAATCCGGCCAAGATCGCCCGTTGCGTTGCTGCGCCAAATTGATCCACAATGGTGTCAATCGCTTGAGCAGTGAGCGTTTCAGGAAGCCCACCGGCCCCATGTGTGGCTTGGATAGTGCTGGGCGCAACAACGGAGGTGCCTTGAGTTATGACCGGATTAGTCATTCGTCCAGCATGCACTAACTGTAGAATAGCTTTGGCCCCTGTTCGCTGGATCGTCGTTGCGAGTTGCCGCAGTCCTGGAATCTTTTGATCATCGGCCACACTAATTGAGCCCATTGCAGTGGATCCATTAACGGCAACGTAGGCTGACCCCACAATATCAAGCCCCACGTACTTGGCGTGTTGCTGATGGAAATAACAATCGTTTCGGCTAACTTCACCATTAAACAGCGCTGTTTGCGTCGACAATGGTGCTAAGCAATAGCCATTTCGCAGAGTTAATTGCTGTCCCAATTGGACCGGATGGTCATAATCTTGTTGTCTATGCATCGTTTCACTTCCTAAATTTACGTCCGCGTTATTTCAGGAACATTAAAGTTTAATAGACTATGCAAAGTCTCAACCACGTCGCGCAAGGCCGCTTCTACCTCTGACACCTCACCAACAACGACGACGGATCCACTAAACCGATCAATAAATCCCAGCTTAACGTTACTTGATTTAGTTGCCACATCACCAGCAATAATCGCCGCCTCACTAGGCGTAATGGTTAAAATTCCCAACGCGTTTTTAGGCGTCTGAATTCCCAATTTCTCGTAAATATCCGCCGTGGGGTTGGCAACGATATGAGCTAACGTCACCTGCTTCCCCGGCACGTATTCTTGAATCGTTCGATCAATTTGTCTCGTCATCTGGCGCGCCTCCTTCTTTCATGCTTCTTTAAGTAAGGCCATAACATCGCGAGCAATCACAATTTCCTCATCAGTTGGAATAACGGCCACTTTGACCCGACTGTCTGCCGCCTCAATGCTTAATGCGTTAGCCGCATTCTTTTCTGGATCCAATTTGATTCCCAAATAACCCAGTCGCTCACAGACCATCTGACGAACCAATGCAGAATGTTCACCGATACCCGCTGTAAAGACCAGTGTGTCCAGTCCCTCTAGATCAGTCGTGTAGGCACCAATATACTGTTGAATCTGATGAGCATATACATCAAGGGCCAGTTGCGCGCGTTGATTACCCTGTTTGGCCGCCTCATCTAGGTCCCGAATGTCGTTTGAGATACCGGAAAGTCCTTGTAAGCCAGAGTCATGGTTTAACATTTCCCGAACGGCATGGGAATCCATCTGGAATTCTTCTTCAATAAATGGAATGATTTCCGGATCAATATCCCCAGAGCGGGTTCCCATCACAATACCAGCCAGTGGCGTAAAGCCCATAGAACTGTTCACTGAATGACCATCGAGAATCGCCGTTAAACTACCACCATTGCCTAAATGACACGAAATCAATCGATGGGTTTGCTGCTTACCAAACAATTCAGCAGCCTTTTCGGCAATATATTCATGAGATGGCCCATGAAATCCATAACGCCGAATACCATGATCTTTATAATAGCTGTACGGCAAGGCATACATATACGCTTTCGCAGGAATGGTATGGTGAAATGAGGTATCAAATACCGCTACTTCTGTAGCGTCCGGCAACAGCTTTTCAAAGGCTTTAATCCCCAATAAATTTACCGGATTATGCAATGGTGATAAAACTGCTAGTTCATCAATTTTGGCTTTAACATCCTCATCAACGATAACTGGCTTGGTGTAATACCGTCCACCATGCGAGATTCGGTGACCAACGCCAATAATCTCATGCTTACTCTCAATTACATGACTCGCTAACAACGTCTCAATGACCGTCTGAATAGCTGTCTCATAATCTTTCATCGGTTGTGCAAGCTTACTTTTCTTACCCGCAATCGTGTAGGAAAATTCACTTGAAGGCTGACCAATCCGTTCGATTTGACCACTAACCAGTACCGTCTCAGCTGGCATAATATATAGCTTAAACTTCAGGGATGAACTTCCGGAATTGATGGCTAGAATTTTCTCTGACATAAGGTCCTATTCCTCTCTAAACTGACGTATTTGACGACGAATCAGTCGTCTATCACCCACCGTTACACCAAGCGGGCAGCCACAATACCCAAAGTACCTGGCATTGTAACTCCCCGATTGATGGCGGTTCTTATTTAAACGTTTAAGTTAGGTTGTCCTACTTAATCACGTGTTGGTAAATTTCAGCTAAATCATCATCAGATGGCACAACTGGATTACCAGGGAAGGTGGCATCCTTTTTGGCATTAGCCACAATCACATCGACCTTAGCTGCAGCGTCTTTGACATCAATGCCAAAGGCTTGCAGGGTCCGAGGACAATCCATCTGTAACATCATTTGCCGAATGCAACTGATTAAGCGTCGAACCGCAACTCGATCACCCATACCTTGAGAGGCCAATCCAGCTTTACGGGCGGCCTGTGCGTACTTAGCACAAGCGACCTTAGACTTGCTAGCATTGTAGCTCACCACGTATGGCAAGAGCATCGCATTAGCTAATCCATGCGGCACATGGAAGTTTGCCCCAAGTTGGTGAGCAATCGAATGACAGATACCTAGGCCGGCATTACTGAAAGAAATTCCGGCGGCACAAGAAATCTCGTGCACGCGCTTACGAGCCGCCTCATCATCACCATGCCGGTAACAAGTTACCAAATCATGCGCTATAACATCGACGCCCTTTTCGGCCAAGCCGTCCGTAATCGTGTTGGCATCAACCGCAACTAGTGATTCCAGCGAATGTGTCAACACATCCAAGCCAGAGTATGCCGTCACACTCTTAGGCGCCGTCATCACCAATTGTGGATCTAACAATGCTTCGTCTGGCCGCAAAAAGTCTTCCATAATGGGGTACTTTTGTTGGTGTTCCGGATCCGACAGCACACAGTGTTGCGTAATTTCTGATCCAGTTCCACTCGTCGTTGGAATGGCAATAAACTTGTGGATGTCTTGTTTCAACAACTTTTCACCAAAGAAGCGAATTCCCTTGGCGGTATCAATAGCTGAGCCGCCACCAATCCCAATCACAATAGTTGGCTTGAGTGGGACAAATTGTTTGACCCCTTCAATGATGTTAGCCAATGGTGGATCAGGCTTCACATCAGAGAAGATGGTCACTTGATTAGTATCACCAATTTCTGACAAGATCCGTTTCAACGTGGGCGTATCCGGCAAAAATGCATCGCATACCATAAAAATAGTTTCTTTTTTTAGCAACCGTAACCGTTCTAGGCTATCATTACCCGAATAGATGGTTGTTGCGAGTGAAAATTTTTCCATACTCTAAGCCTCCCAAGTCCGTAATGAGAACCCTTCTGGCGAGTTAAGCCGGCGCCGGCGCGTGTAAGTCTTAGACGTTGCCGTTCCTTCACCCGTTGGTGTGGCAATCGTTAAGGCTGAAGCCCCACTATGCGCACCATTCGTTGCAACACCAGTCCCACAATAAGTTGGGCCGTTAACCACGAAGATTGACGTATTCAACCGGTGCGCTGCCTTATTGATGTGTGGTAAATTCTCGGAATGAATGGAAGCCGTGTGGTGTAACCCACCTTCAACTTCTGTAGCCGTTGCTAAAACGCTATCAAAGTCAGGGCAACAAACGACTGGCAAAATTGGCATCAACATTTCTGTCGTTACTAACGGATGATCCTTAGCTGCTTCAAGAATAATCAGTGTTGGTGTCCCGGTGTAAGAGATTCCTGCTTGATCCAAAATGTAAGTGGCATCTTTACCAACAAACTTCCGATCTGGTGCGCCCTTAGGCCCAATGGTCATTTGCGCTAATTTTTCAATATCGGCAGAATCGGTAACCAAGAAGGCCCCTTCTTGTTGCATCCGCATGATGAGTTCATCCTTGACAGCGGCTTCAACGACAACTTCCTTTTCGGCCGTGCAGAGAATGTTATTATCAAAGGCTGCTGAATCAACAATGTTGTGGGCTGCTAAAGCAATATTGGCAGTTGCATCCACCATTGCCGGTGGGTTACCAGCACCGGCACCAACCGCCTTCTTACCACTGATAAGCGCTTGGTGGACAACAGCAGGCCCTCCAGTGATTGACAGCATGGCAACGTCAGGATGTTGCATAACTTCTTGCACGGATTCAATTGAAGGCGTTTCCAGTGAAACGACTAAGTTATGTAACCCAGTTGCATCAGCTACCAATTCGTTTAATTTTTCGATCGTCCAACGGGTAATGTTCTTAGCACCTGGATGGGCACCAAAGAACAACGTATTCCCACCAGCCAACATCATGATGGCATTGGCAATCACCGTTTCAGAGGGGTTGGTACTAGGACCAACGGCACCAATGACACCAAATGGCGCGTATTCATACATAACCAGTCCACCGTCACCGGTTTCGGCTTCTGGCTGCAGAATTTCTGGACCGGGTGTGTTATAAAGGGCGTTATTGAGTTTGGCAATTTTCGCGCTAACCGTTCCCATGCCAGTTTCGTCATGAATCCGCTTAGCCATATCCTCAATGTATGGCCGGAAACCCTCACGGATCGCATCAATCACTTTGTTCCGAACTGAGATTGGTTGGTCGGCGTAGTTTTCTTGCGCCGCTTTTGTGGCCGCAATGGCTTCATTGACCGTCTTAAAGATCCCATTTTTGCCGGGAACGGTCGTATTGGTGGCCGTTGATGACTGAGGATTGCTAAGTTCTTCACTCAAAATTTTACGGATGGCTTGTTCAATGTTTTCTGTGTTCATGCCTATTTACTCTCCTTTAAAAAGGCGGCGACGGCTGCCTCACAAATTGATTGATCCTCTTCGATCAGACCACCGCTGACCCCAATAGCACCAATGGCCGTGCCATTGATGACTAATGGAATACCACCAGGGAATGAGACCAACTTACCATCTAACATGGTTTCCATTTGGTACAATGGCGCACCTGGTTGGATGTCTTTGCTAATTTCTTTAGTTGGTTCCTTCATAGCGATTGCCGACCAAGCCTTCTTAGGGGCTAGTGTGGAGCTGACCAAGTTTGCATTTGGCATGTGATATAACATCTGTGGTACCGTTGCCTGGTCCATGATGCAAATCGTGACCCCAACCTTTAATTCATCAGCACGGGCTACCGCAGCATCAATTACCTTTTCCATCATATGACGATCAAATAAGTTCATCGTTGTGCCTCCTTGTTTGGCAATTACATCGCGAATAATCTGACTCAATTGTTCTTCATTCATTTTTTATCGCCCCACTGCTTGAGCATACCGTTTCATCACCTGATCAGTTAGCTCATTGACTTGATACTCATAGTCCTCTGAACGGGCCATGATGTAAAAGAAATCGGATAAACGGTTCACGTAGCGCTCAAGGACGGGACGAACCTCAACATCCGTCGAAAATCGGACAAACATCCGCTCCGCTCGTCGACAAACCGTTCGGCAAATATGCAACTGTGCTCCAGCCAAACTGGCACCCGGTAAAATAAAACTGGTGACTTTAGGTAATTCAGCCGTGTAGCGGTCAATCACCTGTTCTAACATAGTCACATCATCATCGGTAATCACCCGACTGTTGGCATTAAATTTACCAGCAGTCTGTGTGGCAATTTCACCTTGAAGAAAGAACATCTTGTACTCAATCTTCTGTAGAATGGCTTTATTCTCGGCTTTCACACAGAACTTATCTGCCAGGCTAACATTGGCATTGAGCTCATCAAACGTCCCGTAAGTGTCAACTCGTAAGGAGTCTTTTCTCACCCGTGTACCGTCATATAAACTCGTTGAACCTTTGTCTCCGCCTTTTGTGTAAATTGGCATCTTGCTATCTCCCCTCTACTTATCAAAGCGATCAATGATCCCAACGATCGAACAATCATTGACATCACGCGTCGCTTCTTCGTTGCGATTAGCACGACGGGCACCAGCGCCACGAACGAGTAACACGTACTCGCCAACCCCAGCACCAACAGAATCAGCTGCAACTTCCTGATGACGAACGGCTTGCCCATCGGAATTAACGGGTTGGACAATCATCAGCTTCCGGCCTACTAAGGACGGATCCTTTTGCGTCGACACGACGCTACCAATTACTTTTGCCATATACATTCTTCATCAGTCCTCATTTGTAGTTTCATCTGCTTCACCGCACGTACAGTACTGGCCTCATCCGTTAATCGCTGTTGCGGCGTAACCACCACAATCGTTTTATCCGGTAAAGCTGCCAACACTGAACGGGAAATCAAGCGCGGATACACCGCCTTAATCGGTTGTGCCTGGGGAGTTACAAAAAGTAACGGCCAGTCTAACAACATGCTTCGGGGAATAAAGTTAATGGCTAACTCGTTGATAGTGAATTGAAAATCCACCTGATAATCAATCCCTTGTAACACCCAGGCAACCCATTGATTATCAACATTCATGCCATACAGCGCATGAATCAATTCAATCGAGACATTGGCCACCGTAACGGTTGCGTTGTCCAAAAAGACTTGTGTTGAGGGCGCTGCCGCCGTGCGATCATAGGTACAGTGGTACGTCTGCTGCTCGCGTCGCTTAAGTTTATTTAGGACTTGCGCCACTAACGGTTCCACTTCGATCACCAACTTCATCTAAAATTTCGCTTAACGCCTTACGCTTTCACAATTTTACCGAACGTATTGCCATCAACATTAGCGGCATTCGCTTCGTCCGTATCAATGTGCATTTCCAACACAAAATCTTCTCGTGGCCGACAAATAACGTCATTGTAGATAGTCCGCCGATCTTGTGACTGAACTTCAACGGAAACCGTATCGCCCAACTTAACGCCGAAACGTTTAGCGTCTTCATTACTCATGTGGATATGCCGCTTGGCAATGATAACGCCTTGAACCGTGACCTCACCATCTGGTGTTACCAGCTTAACCGATGGCGCCCCATCCAAATGACCAGATAGACGGATTGGGGCTGGTACACCAATGTTCAGAGCTTCTGAACGGGCAATTTCAACTTGTGAGTGTGCCCGACAAGGTCCTAAGACCCGCACATGTTTAATCGTTCCCTTGGGTCCGACAATATCCACCGTTTGCTTTGACGCAAATTCCTTAGGCTGTTTCAACGGCTTCAAAACCGTCATTTTTTGATTGGGAAACAGCGTATTAAAATCCGCCTCTGTCAAGTGAATGTGGTGGTTGGAAACACCGATCGGAATACGATCGGGATCCAATTCTTCTTTGATAATACGTTGAATTAACGCTCGTAAAGCTGTTTCATCCATAGTTAGTGCCACCCTTATTCATTAAAAATTATTTTGCAGCTGGTTTGCTCGTCTTAGGTAAGATGTTTTCAACTTCTGCGTGTGGACGAGGAATAACGAATGAGCTTTGGACTTCACCAATGTTTTCAGCGGCAGCAACCCCAGCATCAACGGCGGCTTTAACGGCACCAACGTCACCACGAACCATGACCGTTACCAAACCACTACCGATCTTTTCTTGACCCATCATTTCAACGTTTGCTGCTTTAACCATGGCATCTGCCGCTTCGATTGAGGCAACTAAACCCTTGGTTTCGATCATACCTAATGCGTTATTCATAATAATTTCCTCCTAATAGTTAGCTCTGTTTGTTTTTGCCAAATAGTTCTTGATAATGCAGGCATTTCTTCCGTGGCTCGCCTAACTTCCGTGGACACTTAGGATCTCCACATAAGTTACAAGTGGCCTCAGCTTCATCCTTGGTTACCGTGGGCTCTGCTGGCGCCTCAGGGGCGACGTCAGTGACCTGCGGTTGTTGCGGTGTTTCTTCATTTGTGGACGTTTCTGGTACTGGCGCGAAGATCGGATTTTGGCTTAAATCGCTAATTCCCGGTGCTGGGTTAGCTAAGACAGTTGAACTGACATAATCCGTTCCAACCGTTTGCTTCCCAGTTTCTATCGCCACCGAAACGGCCGCTACATCACCACTGATGATGACTGTTACCCAGCCACCACCCTTGGTGTTTTCTAACCCTACTAGGTTAACCGCTGCCGTCTTGAGCATCTTATCCGCCACAACAATGGCACCTGGCAACCCGGTAGTTTCTAGATATCCAATTGCGTCCATCTTTTCTAACCACCTAATCTAATGTCTTAAAGGGCACGCCCTTCACCAAGCGAGCTGCATTAGCACCTAACCGGCGCAGGCGGTCCGCCGAATCACGGGTCACCGTGAATAACGGCTGCTCGGCATGCAGGTTCTTGTAGTGAACAACCACATGCTGATCGTCAAAACCAATGCCCACGGACAACCGTGAAGCCAAAGCCGCCTGATAATGGTGACATCGTCTTCTGCAATCACCTTGGTCTGTACCGGAATGGCTTCTTCTTCAATCCCGTTAAGTAACGGTTTCAAAGTCGCCGGTAAATCGGACGCCGCTGTCGGCACGGCAATAAAAATTGCCGGCTTATCCATTGTGTTGGCCATAGGCGTCCCTTCTCTCCCGGGCATAAGACAGGATCAATCCCGTAGCAACCGCATTTCGCGGTCCTTCCACGGCCCGAATATTTCCCCGTCCGGCAACAAGGTTATAGTGAGACAACTCATCTGTGACCAATTGTGGGATTTCAAAGTCCAGCGCCGATCCCCCAACGATCACGACAAACGGAATGTCACGGATATTACCAGTGGGACTCACGTGTTGTAAGGCCCGCCGTGCATTTTCCACAAACACCCGCTTCTTAGCGGTCTGGCGAATCTGCTTAACCTTTTCAATGTTCATATTCCCTGGCAATGGGACGTAGCCGTCCGGCTTAATGACCACTGTGCGGGCAAAAATGTCTGCTGGCAGTGGGTCTTCAAAAAACTGAACCGTGCCATCCTCATGCCGAATTTGGAATAGATTTTCAACTCGGGCCAGCGGATATTTCTTAATATCCTCGGCCAAGTACACATCGTCTAGGCCTAACTCAGAATTGATAATCATGGTGACCATGTCCCCGGCACCAGCCAAGTGAATCGCCACAATATCATCTTGCTGATTGATAATTGAGGCATCTGTTGAACCGGCACCCAAGTCAAGAATCGCAATGGGCTTGGTTGTTCCTGGTGTCGTCAAAGCTCCCAAGATTGCGGCCTCAGCTTCAGCTCCGCCAATCTCAACGGAAATGTGAAGCTCGTCTTGAATCAAATCAGCAATCTGTTGCATCTGGAGGTGGTCAGATTTTACCATTGCGGCAATCCCGACGGCTTGTTCGGTTGAGAACTCGCCAGCCAGTCCACCTTGTACCTTGACTGGAACCGCCGTGTTGACGGCTAACAGATCTTGAATAGCGATATCCCGGTTCTGTTTATTGGTGAGGTCCGCCATCGTCTGCCGAACCTTTTCCAACATCCCACCAACATTGGTTCCCGCTTCACCTGTAATATCTTGAATCCGGTCAAACTGATTGACCTTCTTCATAATTGCTTCAGCACCAGCGGCCACGTTAACCTTGTCAGAATCTCGATCACCTTCGATTTGGATGCTCCCGGCCGGAATAACCCGGGCCTTCACATCCCCCTTAGGCGTCTTGATGACCACCGCAGACCGGTTGCCAATTAACGCCCGAGAAACCGGCACGATGTTTTTGGTTTCGTCGGCTGTCAAATCAAAGAGTGTGGCGATCCCATACGGATTAGATAACTGCGAAATAACTTGCCCTTTACCAGCAACCTCAACGCCAGCCATCATCCCCATGGGAACCTTATCAATCCGCGCCACTTCATCTACAATCGGAATTTTGTGTTCCAGCCGGTTATCAATTAACACCCCATCATCATTTTGCAAGATGGCCGCATTTATTTGATAACCACTTTGCTGGTACAGATTGATCAGCTTAGCCGCATCTTCGAAATCAACTTCAGCCGGTACCAGAACAATATACGGACGTGTCTTATCGGTTTCTTGAAGCAGTTGTAGCAAACTCACCGTATAGCCAGAACCAATACCGACGCCACCTGGTGTGTTCGGGTTGTGCCCAATCATCGTAGATTCAGTAATCACTGTTTCCGTGATGGTTTCCATCGCCACATCCCCAATAACCGGTGTTGCTTCGTTAATCCGAATCAGGTCAATATCACTCAAGGCTAAATGACTTTTATTTAACACCTGCGTAATGGCTTTTTTGATCCCAATGAGGTTTTGCTTAGTTCCTTTGATCCCCGTGGTCTCTGCAATGTCAGAATTGATAAAATCAACCGCACCTTGATCTGAAATATCAGCCAAAGCAACTTCCGTTGAGGAATTACCAATATCTACACCTATCACCTTTTGCATACGAAGACTCCTAACTAGTTATCACCCTTCAGCTTCTTACGGGATTCGTAGTAGTCGGCCGCTTCCGCAAACCATCCGGCGTTCACTGGGGCATGATATTTATCCTTTAACTCGGCTGAAATCGCTAATAATTCCGCTTTAGTAGACCGGTATGGTCGTAAGGCGTTGTACATTTCCAGTAACCGATCATCCGGAATAGAGGTCAATTCTGACGCCCGCTGGAAGTTACGTTGAACCGCATCCCGACCAGCATCGTTGGCCACTTCACCTTGCATCCGTAAGGTATCCGGCGTAATTCGTAAATCATTGGCCTTAATATCATCGTTGAGAAC
>Ga0214925_100603_pt1 | contig 14599 bp, 14 predicted proteins | sample Stichaenrichment_FD_168299 | JGI IMG/M metagenome (GOLD analysis project Ga0214925, IMG submission 168299) | Xylose enriched microbial communities from anaerobic bioreactor in Madison, Wisconsin, United States - 63SRT | ecosystem: Engineered > Bioreactor > Anaerobic > Unclassified | place: USA... | reverse complement strand
CCAAGTAACGACTGATGAGATCCTAGCAGCACTTGAACTAATTAATCAACGACCATTAAAAATACATCATCAACAGACTGCCATTGAAAGATTCCGGGCTTGTTCGGATTAAACTTGTAATTTGCCGAGGAAAATCAAAAAATAGTGGTATTATTATTAATTTCCTAATCATAATCTAATTTTATGTGCTATAATACTAACTAAATCGCTGTATGTGCAGGGATTAACATAATGTATTTTAGTAAACTTACATATAGAGGAGTGTTTTATATGGACTACAAATTTTCGAGTCGCGTACCTAAGACTGATAATGATCCCGTTGGTGAAATTTTAAAGGCAGCTGCAAACCCCGCAGTAACGTCATTTGCTGGTGGCTTACCTGCACCGGAATTATTCCCAGTTAAGGAAGTTAAAGCTGCTGCTGATAAAGTCTTAGACGAAAAGGGTCCAGCTGCATTACAATATGGCTCCGCACAAGGTGTACCTGAATTACGCAATGTTATTTTAAAGCGGTTGGAAGTTGAAGGTATTCATACCACTGCGGACCACGTTATGATCGCCACTGGTTCACAACAATCGATTGATTTAACTGGTAAGATGTTCCTCGATGAAGGCAGTACCGTTATCGTTGAAGACCCAACTTATTTAACTGCCGTTGACGTTTTCCGTTCATACGGTGCTAACTTTGTTGGCGTTGATATGGATGAAGACGGCATGAAGATGGATTCTTTGGAAGAAGCTTTGAAGAACAATCCAGATGCTCGTTTGATCTACACCGTACCTACTTTCCAAAACCCAACTGGCCGAACGATGACCTTGGAACGCCGAAAGAAGTTAGTTGAATTAGCTGATAAATATGACGTTATGGTTCTTGAAGATAACCCATACGGTGCTATTCGCTGGGAAGGTGAAAACTTACCTTCATTGAAGTCACTCGATAAGACTGGTCATGTGATTTACATGGGCACCATGTCGAAGATTTTCTCACCTGGTCTGCGGATTGGCTGGGTAGTGGCAGAACCAAAGCTGCTTAAAAAGTACACCATGATGAAGCAGTCTGCTGATTTGCATACTGACAGTTTCTCACAATATGTATGTGCACAGTACTTTACTGACAATGATATCAACGATCACATCAAAGCTATCAGTGCACTCTATCATAAGCGTGAACAAATCATGGTTGACGCGATTGATAAGTACTTCCCTAAGGGTGTTTCACACAGTAATCCTGAAGGCGGTATGTTCTTATGGGTTACAGTACCAGGCGTTAAGAGTTCACAAAAGTTATTTGATGTCGCACTGAAACGTAACGTTGCCGTGGTTCCTGGTGATCCATTCTTTGGTAACGAACCAGTTCCCGGAACATTTAGAATGAACTACTCCAACACACCTGAAGACGGTATCGTGGATGGTGTTAAGAAGTTAGCTGAAGCACTTGACGAAGTGATGTCTGCTGAACCAGCTACTAAGTAATTAAAAATCGTTTAAATGAATTTTGAATCCCGTTATGATTTCAACACCTTACAGTGCTGTTAAATCATAACGGGATTTTGCGATATAATGGGATTAAAACGAAACTGGGGAGATTTAAATGAATTTAGACGAAAAATTTGCTTATATGGCAACTGGTCAACCGTACGATGATCTAGATCCGAAATTAATGAAGGTACGAGAAACGGCAACGGCAGTTACTCAGAAATTGAACGGGACAGTCGACCCAGATAAGCGAAATGAACTATTCACGCAATTAGTTGGACACGTGGGCGAAACACCATTTGTGGAACCTAATTTCAGATGTGAATTTGGCCGTAACATTAGTGTTGGCAATCATTTTTACGCCAACTATGATTGCGTGATGTTGGATGGCGCGCCCATTACCATTGGCTCACACGTTCTTTTTGGGCCTAAAGTGGGGCTTTATACCAGTAATCATCTGTTTGATCCGGTTGAACGGCGAACGGGTGGCTGTATTGCTAAATCAATTACCATTGGCAATGATGTTTGGCTAGCAGCTAACGTCACGGTTTTACCGGGAGTTACCATTGGCAGTAACGTTATTATCGGTGCCGGCAGCGTTGTGACTAAGGATATTCCTGATAACGTGATTGCAGTGGGGAATCCTTGTCGGGTATTACGACAAATTACTGAGGCGGATCGCACCGGATTTAATGGGCAAGACTTTTCAGCGGGTAAATAACTGACTGATAAGTGTTCTTGATTGCCTTAGACCTACTATAAGGTCATATAATATATTTGATAACTGGATAGGGAGGAATTCGAATGACTACAATTACAGATACGTTTGAATTAAACAATGGTTTAAAAATGCCAAAGGTTGGTTTCGGTACTTGGCAAACTAAGCCGGGTAAGGAAACTTTTGATGCCGTTAGCAATGCACTGAAAGCTGGTTACCGGTTTATTGATACTGCCAAGGCTTACCAAAACGAAAAGAGTGTTGGTGAAGCTATTGCGGCTAGCGATGTAGCGCGGGAGGACCTGTTTGTTCAGACTAAGTTGCCTGGAGAATCGAAGTCTTATGATCAGGCTATGGCTGACTTTGATAGCAGTTTAAAGGCGCTGGACCTTGATTACGTTGACTCTTACATCATTCACGCACCATGGCCATGGGCACAGATGGGTACCAACCATGATGCCGAAAATCGCGATGTTTGGCGTGCAATGCAGGATATTTACAACAGCGGTCGGGCAAAATCGGTGGGTGTCTCAAACTTTAATACCCATGATTTGGAAAACCTGTTAAACTGGGACGGCTTGACGGCTACCCCTGCGGTAGATCAGATTCAGTACTACGTTGGGTACACTCAAGATTCTATTGTAAAGACAGCTAAGGATAACGGGATTGTCATTCAGGCTTACTCACCATTAGCAACCGGTGATCTGGTAAATGATCCTGATTTAAAGCGGATTGCTGAATCCTATCAGGTCTCGGTACCACAGTTAGCTTTGCGTTTTGTGATTCAAAATGACATTGCACCGCTACCAAAAGCACGGTCAATGGCACACGTGAAGGCCAATGCGGAGCTTGATTTTAAAATCAGTGATAAGGATATGGCGTTCTTGAATCAGGTCGCCGCAGTGGATCATATTCATCCGGTGGGGGATTAGAAATAGAGTGTGAACGCAAGCGATTAGATAGCGGAGTGTAAGGGGCCCCCAGCATAAATCCATGGGTTTGGGATTTGTGCTGGGGGCCCCTTACATGCAGCTGTCTGCTTGCGTGAACACGTTTTGGATATTTAATTTTTGAGCTCAATCATGGTAATCAAACAACGAGCCCATAATTACTTAAAAAAAATCAAGGATTTTGACGAAAAATGTCTTAATTAAATTTAATTTTAAGAGTAAACGTGGTAGAATATGGGTATCCAAAACATTAGTGTGATGGGTATTCGGTCTCTTGATGATATTGAGAGTACCGAGTTATCGTTATGGTGGCAGGGCCTTCCTGTAGGCGTTAACGGCTTCATAGTAGCGTCGTAATCGTCTGCAATGCCTGGTCTTTAACCATCTGATGATAGAAAACCACTGTAATTGAGAAAACGGATCGTTAAAAATCCTGCGGGATAAAATAAACTTCTCCCTGTAAATTTTAATAAACTAAGTGTTATTTCCCCCATAATAGATAACCAATTAGTTCCCGTGTAAGGATGATCGGTGAGTATTAATTACAGCGTTAAAGAGCTTCGAACCTCCCCAGTTCGGAGCTTTTTGTATGCCTCAACACTCAGATTTCTGCATTTAACGCAAAATATGCCTATTCCGACAAAGTCCGCCGGAATAGGCATATTTTAATTCTGGAATCTACCGAGTTTTGATGCACACTATTTTAGTCTAAAATTTCCGTCTTAATGCGATTTTGAGGAATATCGCGATCCCCATATGCATCTTCAGTTGGGCCAACGACCAAACCTGCAACCGGTGTGAAGCCTTTGTCGATCTTCAGGGCTTCCTTCACTTCATCGTTATCTGCGAATGCAACAAGTGCACCCCAAATATGGCAAGCGCCTAAGTCGAGCTCAACTGCTGCAAGGTTCAGGTTTTCAATGACAGTAGCAGCGTTGGAATACGCTGCGTTATCACTAGCGTCACCCTTTAGCTGAACTGAAGCAATGATCAGCATTGGCGCACCGTACAGCATTTTTTCACGGCCAAAACGTTTGGCAGCCGTATCGTCAATTAGTGATAACAGCTTAGGGTTCTGAACTACCGTTAATACTAGGCTATCATACTGACCCATTGATACTGGTGAGGCGTATGCTGCCTTCAATAATTGCTCCTGCTGCTTCTCAGTAACTGGTTCACCGGTGTAGCTTCGTACAGACTTACGTTCCAATAATGCTTTCATCGTATCCAAATCTGTCACTCCTTTTGCGTTCAGTTTATCACTAACAATGAAACGTTTACAATTTTAACGTTTCATTGTTTTAACAGTTGTGTATCGGAGATTAATCGTTTTCTTTCAGCCAGTTATCCAGCACTTGAATGAATTCATCATGTTGATCTAGCAGCGCCAAGTGACGACTGTTAGCAAACAAGTGCCATTTTGCACCAGGAATATGATCATAGACGGACTTAGCAATCAGCGGGGTGCAGAGATCATCCGTTCCGTTGGTCACTAGCACGGGAACGTGAATTTTGTGCAGGTCGTCGGTAACGTCATAGTCGCTGATAGTACCGTTTTCGGTAAATTCGTTGGGACCTTCTGCGATTAAACTAGCACGTTTGCCGTTAGTTTCGCGACGCAGGGGTTCTGGTGAATTTTCGTCTGGGTCATCCCAGCAGTAGCGCTCCATGTAACGGTCATTGGCTGCTAGATACTTAGGACCAGTGAAGTTACCTGTACGTTCAGCTTCAGCGATGGCTTGACGGTCTTCGTAGCTAAGGTATGAAATTAACCGGTGCTGTTCTTGGGTCCAGAGTTTGATTGAAGCAGGGGAGCCGTCGATCATGACACTCTTGACACCAGTTTGGTCATATTGAGTGAGGTAAAGCATTTCCAGCATACCGCCCCAAGACTGGCCCAGCATGTGGATTTGATCCAGATGCAGATATTTCCGTAGCGCAATCAGTTCTTCAGCCCAAGTTTCTTTGACGTAGACGCTCTCGTCTTCAGGCAGAGAAGACTTACCGCAGCCAACCTGATCATACATAATTAATTGGCGGCCAGTTTCAGCGTAGTCGTCCATGAGTTCAAAATAGTTGTGTGATGAACCAGGACCACCATGAATTAACAGTAGTGGTGCTAGTCCAGGTGTTCCTTCACCCACGATACGATAGTAAGTTTTGTAGCCTCGAAATGGCATGTAGCCTTCTTGAATTTTCATTAATGATCAATCCCTTTCAGAATAGACTTCATAGATGATTGTACTACTGATTGGAAGTGGAGATTGGCTAGTTTTTTAGATTGTGGGGTTGTTTTTAGATAGCTTAAACGTGTTCAAACAGGCATACCCCTGCCACGTAAGCCAAAAAGAAAGGCGACCAGACAAAGAACGTCTGATAACCCTTCTTTTCATCTTACGCTCTGGGGCATAAGCACCTATTTTCACACTCTATTACTTTAATAATTCTTCCCCATTCTTACTAAAAATCCGTTGTTTCATAGCATCTGACAATAGACCTGTCGTTTCCAACTGATCGGCTAATGTCAGTACCGCTGGAGTTGGGGTATACGGTGTATCTGAAGCATACAGCAACTTTGTTGGGTCAATTAATTCCAGTAGGGCTGGTAACTGTTGTGGTAATACCATACCGGCTACATCAAAGTACTGGTTACTCATTACGCCCATGATATTAACTTGATCGTCAGTTAAGTCAGGATTCAAAGATTTAGTTAAATACTGAACCCGGCTGGCAACCAGTGGTAATACGGCACCCGCATGAGGAATGATGAAGCGGATGTTTGGGAAACGGGTGAAGATGCCGTTTTGCAGCATGTTTAAAACGGCCCGAGTGGTATCGAAGAAAAATTCCACGATAGGTGCAGGAATCTGGTTGGTAACTGTTGGGTCACTGACACCTGGTGCGTTTGGATGCAGGGCAACTAATGCATGATTATCGTCCAAAGTCTGCATGATGGGATCTAACCGTTTGTCACCGAGATAAATACCGCGCGAGTTCGTTGGTAAGGTGAAGCCGGTGGCGTCATCGGCCAAGGCCGCCTTGATTGCTTTTTGGCTGGCATCTACGTAAGGCAATGGTAATGAAGCGAAAAAGCCGATTTTATCCTGATAGTTCTGGTGTTGTTTGGCGGCGTATTCGTTAACTTCCTGTGCTAATTCAATGGTGCTTGATTCTTCACCTGTGTTGATGTGAGGTGAAGAAATTGAAATCACGGAGTAATCAATATTGACCTGATTCATGATTGAAAGCGTGGTGTCGATTGAGTATTCTGGCGTTTTAACACCATCACCCATATCGTTGAACTGATCCTTGAGATACTTTTTATAGCCGGGTGATAGGTAATGAGCGTGAAAATCAATTTTGTGGTAAGTCATTTGTAAGCCTCCTATAGTAAAACTGCTTCTAGTGTCGTTGCGAAACCCTCTGGCTTTTGCGCATAGCCCAAGTGGCCACCGGGAATATCGTAAATGGGTAGGTGCCAGTAGTTAGATAGAAAAGCGTTGACGTCTTGTGGATAAGAACCAACTGAATCCGTACCATTGAGTAAGTGAATACGATCACTGTATTGAGCGAGTTGATCAATATCCATTTTGCGGCTGGTGTATTGACGGATCTCATATTGGAACCAGTACTTCATCCCAGCAACAGCGGGATCGTTATTATCCTTTAATGAAACGGCTGGTTTAGTCATCATCTTAGCATCTAATTCACCGATTCGCATGGCTTTGCCAAATTTCTTCATGGCTGCGCCCATATCTTGGTCAAAAGCCGTTTTGACGATTTCGTCATTGTCAGCCTGATCCTGCTTAGCGGTTGGTAAAAAGCTGTTGATTGGTGGTTCATGGAATGCTGCACCCTTGATGATATCGGGGTAATCCTGCAACGTTTCCATGGCGACGATTGAACCGGAACTAGTGCCCATGATATAAATGGGATCGTTGGGACTGAGCTGTTTAGCTAATGCAGCCACATCACTGGCATCCGTTTTTAACCGGTATGTGCTATGAATATCAGCCGCCTCTTCTGGTAGTGGTTCGGTTAACTTGCTGTTGCCATAGCCGCGACGATCATAAGTCACTACGGTAAACTTGTGCTGTAAAAATGCGACTGCGCCTTGGAAGATATTACCGGTTCCGTTAGCGCCGGGAATCAAGATGAGAACGGGGCCGTTGCCCTTAACGTTATAGTCTAGAGTTGCACCTGTTTGATTTAATATTGTCATTATAAAGACCCCTTTGAGTTTGAAATCACTTGCTGAATCACTCAATTTAAGTTAAACTCATGCTATGAGTTTTAAACTGTATTTGTATTATAGACTCATACCATGAGTTTTGCAACTGAGGAGTGAAAAAATGAAACGTGGACAATTATCTCGAGAAATTATATTGGAAAAGGGCTTAAAAATTGCCAGTGAATCTGGGCTAAACGGGATTACCTATAATGGATTAGCTCGTGAGATCGGTATCCGACCTCAATCTATGTACCGTTATTTAAGCGATATTGCTGCCGTAAAAAGCGGTATCGTGGCGTTATACGTACAGCAGTTAGTAGATTATCTTCAGCAACAGTTAACTGGGTTGGCGGGTAAACCTGCACTGCGGCAGTTGGCCTTATCCTTTATTGATTTTACGCATACCGGGATGCCTTTTACGGATATGGTATGGGGAATCTCTCACTACAGCGATGAACAGCCAGTTGCGGATGTCATGGCACAGTTACGGCAACTGACTCAGCGGGCGGTTATGGCCGTAAGTAGTGATGAGACTAAAATCAATGAAAATACTGCGTTGTTGTTGGAATTTGTTGTTGGTCATTTAGCATTGATAACCGCTCGGAAGGATTTGGAGCGCAATAAAGCCATTTTCCAGCAAAACGTTAACCGAATCATCGACCAATTTTAAGGAGGTAACGGCTTGAAAATGGCAAGTTGCCTATCGTAAAATAGACCTAATTATTTTGTCCAAAATATAGGTGAAGGTATGGTGAGGTTAATCATGGCAGACTCAATTGTTCAGTTAACGGTAGCTGATGCGGGGGAGTTGCAGGCAATCAGTCAGGAAACGTTCTTGGATACGTTTGGCGCGTATAATACTGATGACGATATGGACTGGTACCTCAACAACGAACTAAGTCTTAAACGGCTGCAGCAACAATTGCAAAATGAAAATTCCTTCTTTTATTTTTTGAAGTAGGATGAGCAAGTTGTGGGTTATTTAAAGTTGAATATAAACGATGCGCAATCCGAGGATCAGGGCGGAGACGCGTTGGAAGTTGAAAGAATTTACGTACGACCAGACTATAAAAGACAGGGGTATGGCCGTCAGCTAATGGATTACGCCATTAAGCGGGCGTACCAACTGGATAAGAAATTTATTTGGCTAGGTGTGTGGGAATATAATCACGCGGCTCAAAAATTCTATGAGACCATGGGCTTTAAGCAATTTGCCGACCATCTATTTATGCTGGGCGGTGCGCGGCAGAGGGATGTGTTGATGAAAAGAGAAAGAGTGTGAAGGTAGGCGCTTAGAGACTGGAGCGCAAGCTAAGAAACACGGTGATCAGGTGGTTTGGGCCTGGTCACCGTGTTTCTTGGCTTACGTGCAAGTCTCTGCCTATCTGAACACGTTTAGACTATGTAACAGGAACCACGTGCAATTCATCCCCAAATTTTTATCATTTTCTCCTCAAAACTCTCCCCATCAACAGTAAAATAAAGAAAGAATGTTACATATATAGGAGAAAGAAAATGTCTACACAAAAGTTAAGCACCCGCAACCTGCTTTTTATCGGGATGATGTTATTCGGTTTATTTTTCGGTGCCGGTAATCTAATTTTTCCCGTTTTCGTTGGCCAACAAGCGGGGACACACTACTGGCCAGCTTTGATTGGTTTTTTAATCTCTGGTGTTGGCTTGCCATTGTTAGGGGTAGCGGCAATTGGAATCACAAAATCGGATGGCGTTTTTCAACTATCGCAGAAGGTCAACCGGTTTTATGCCTATGCCTTTACAGTGTTGCTGTATCTCTGTATTGGGCCATTATTTGCTTTGCCACGATTGGCATCCATTTCGTTTGAAGTGGGGCTCAGTCCGTTTGTTGCTCATGGGCATCAAAGTAGCGGCTTGCTGATATATTCAGTGTTATTCTTCTTGGCCGCCTGGTGGTTTGCACGCAAACCTAGCAAAATCATGGTTTACGTTGGTAAATTTTTAACGCCAGCCTTTTTGATTTTACTGGCAGCTATATTAATTATGGTGGTCATTAAGCCCATGGGTAGCGGTCAAATGCCAGTTGGCGACTATGTAAAAGTACCGCTGGCAGCTGGTTTTACCGCGGGGTATTCCACCATGGACGCCCTGGCCGCGTTAGCTTTTGGCATTATTGTAGTTAACGCGATTTGTGACCTAGGTATTACTGAGCCAACGCAGATTGCTGGGGATACCATTCGTGCTGGAAGCATCGCCGTGGTGCTGATGGCGGTAATCTACGGTTTATTAGGATTATTGGGTAGGAATGCTTTAGGTCATTTCAGTCGTGCAGCTAACGGTGGACCTGTTTTGGCCAACGTTGCCCATTATTATTTCGGTGAGTTTGGGAATGTATTGTTAGCGCTGTTGGTCATCTTGGCTTGTCTCAAAACGGCAATTGGATTGATCACTGCGTTTGGCGATACTTTTAGAGAACTCTTTCCTCGAATACCATACGCAGTACTGATTATTTTCGCTAGTGCAACACCGCTAATTTTTGCCAATATTGGTCTGAATCAATTACTGCTGTTTTCTACGCCATTACTTTATTTCATCTATCCGTTAGCCATTACACTGATATTAATGAGTCTACTGACACCAATTTTCGGTGAATCACGCTGGCTATTTGGTACGGTAACGGTTTTTACCCTGATTCCAGCGTTGCTTGACGGTCTAAATGCACTGCCTGCTAACTTACATCACGGGTGGATCGCCAATCTCTTGTCGGTGGGGCACCTGCTGCCAGGCTTTAGTATGGGCCTTGGCTGGACGATTCCAGCGCTTGTTGGGCTAGTGGTTGGCTGGTGTTTGTCGGTGACGGCTGGTAAAAGAAGTTAATAATAGACAAAAAAGTCGTGCCATAATTCTATATTGATAAAAGTTTCATCTGTTTTCTTAACTGAAAGGCGACTTAAAGTTTACTTTTGTTCAATACTCTAATCTAGTCTAAACGTGTTCAAACAATCAGAGAGTTGCAAATAAGGCACCGCCAACAGAAATCCAAGTTCGGGATTTCCATTGGCGGTGCCTTATTTGCAACTCTCTAAACGCTTGTTTTCACACTCTGTTTATAGAGAAAATCTATTTTATAAAGCCCAGGCACCCATGCCTTGTGCTTTGTAAAGTGAAACTGCAGCATTCACTTGGGCGTTAACATCGCCACCGTTGATGTGCATGTTTTGGAACAGACCGTAAGCACCACTTGAACTGTTACGGATACCAGCGTTCCAGCCTGATTCACGAGTGATGATGGTGTTCCAAGTTGAAGCAGAAACGCCAGTCCGTGAAGCCATTTGGTTCAAGACGTAACTCTTCATGTTGCTACCAGTGTAACTTGATGAACTAGCAGTGTTGTTAGTTTGGGTAGCAGCTGTGTTAGCTGAACCAGTGTAGTTGCTAGTTTGGTTCTGGCTTTGACGTTGGTTGTTAGTGTTGTAAGTTGGTGTTGCTTGGCTAGTAGCTGCTGGTTGAGCAGCAGTTGTTTGACTAGTCGTTGAGCCATCCGGAATCGTCAACTTTTCACCGGCAATGATCAAGTGGTTGTTGATGTGGTTTGCTTGTTCGATTGAGTTAATCGTCGTATGGAAGGTTTGTGAGATGCCCCATACTGAGTCACCTGACTTAACCGTGTAAGTTGTCGATGCGCTGGCACTAGCTGCACCTGCGAAGAACAATGCGACGGCTGCTGCGGAAGTTGCTAAGATTGAAGTAACAAATTTTTTCAAGTATATACACTCCTATAATTTAAACCTGTGAGGTCCATCAATGTGTCGATTCATATCAATCAACACGACTGAGTTTACATGGTGGGTATTACCTTGACGTATCACTGATTTTAAGAAAACAAGTCACTGTGCAACAATAAATTGAGCTTTTGTAATATTTGAAATAATAAAGAAATCTTTAAGCAGCGGGTATAAAGACGGTGAGGTCATGTATAGGTGACGCTTTCAAAATCAAATATTATGCTGATGGATGTTAAATATATTACTGAAAAATGAATTTTAGACATGTAAAAAGGCCAAAAAGTGTTCCGATACATTTCTAGAATACTTTAATGTTAATTACTATATATTGTGGTTATATTTTAAAATTCTTTCTAATTGCACACAATATATGGTTGCAGTCCCTTAAGTAACCCTATATCATGTATTTATGACAGAAAATTGGAACAAGATATTGAGGTGATTGGGATGCAAGAACCAAAAGAATTAACCATAGAAACGTTAACGGTTCTCAAACGTGATGGCCGGGCCGTTAAGTTCGATACGAAGAAGATCGAACGTGCAATCAAGCGTGCCGCTATTTCGGTTGAATCAGAGTTAACAGATGAAGACCAGCACGCCATTGATGACGTGGTAGAGGCTGTTTTGACTGAAATCAGCAGTCGATTCAAGGAAAACGTTAAGATTTACGAAATTCAAAGCATTGTTGAACATGAATTAATGGAACGGCATCAGCTTGACTGGGCACAAGCCTACATTAATTACCGTGCCCAAAAAGATCTGAAGCGAAACCAAGCTACTGACATTAACTTTACGATTCAAAAATTGTTACATAAAGATGAAACAGTAGTTAATGAAAATGCCAATAAAGATAGTAATGTTTTTAACACGCAGCGTGATTTAACTGCTGGTACAGTTGCGAGAACGATGGGATTAAAAATGCTGCCACCGAAAGTTGCTAATGCCCATTTAAAGGGTGACATTCACTGGCATGATCTGGATTACCAGCCATACAGTCCAATGACCAACTGCTGTTTGATTGATTTCAAAGAAATGTTGAATCATGGCTTTAAGATTGGAAATGCTGAAGTTGAACCGCCTCACTCCATTCAGACGGCTACTGCCCAGATGTCACAGATCATTGCCAACGTTGCTTCTAGTCAGTATGGGGGCTGTTCAGCCGACCGGGTTGACGAACTGCTGGCACCATTTGCACTGAAGAACTATGACAAACACATGGTAGACGCAAAGCAGTGGATCGAAGGCGAAGACCGGCAACAAGCCTTTGCTAAACAAAAAACCATTAAAGATATTGACGACGCAATGCAGGCGCTGGAATACGAGATCAATACACTTTATTCTTCTCAGGGACAGACACCCTTTACCACGCTTGGTTTTGGCCTAGGAACCAGCTGGGTTGAACGGGAAATTCAAAAGGCTATCTTGAATGTTCGAATTGCCGGTTTAGGTAAGGAAAAACGGACTGCCATCTTCCCTAAGCTGGTCTTTACCATCAAGCGCGGACTGAATTTAAAGCCCGAAGATCCTAACTATGATGTCAAAGAACTTGCTGTGGAATGTGCCACTAAGCGGATGTATCCCGACGTTTTAATGTACGATAAAATCGTTGAACTTACTGGTTCATTTAAAGCACCGATGGGTTGCCGTAGCTTCTTGCAAGGTTGGAAAGACGAAAACGGCAAGGAAGTCAATGCTGGGCGGATGAACTTAGGGGTTGTTACCTTGAATTTGCCCCGAATTGCGCTTGAATCAAAGGGCGATAAGGACAAATTCTGGTCAATCCTAAAAGAACGACTTGATATTTGTAAAGATGCGCTAGTGTTTAAAGTTAACCGTGCTAAGCAGGCCACACCGCAAAATGCACCGATCCTTTATGAATATGGCGCTTTCGGTAAGCGACTTAAGCCAGAGGATTCTGTAGATGAATTATTCAAGAACCGTCGTGCTACGGTTTCACTAGGTTACATTGGCCTTTACGAAGTTGGCACGGTATTCTATGGTCCAACTTGGGAGCATAATCCTGAAGCTAAGCAGTTTACAGTCGATGTGGTTAAGAAACTTTATAATAGCTGCAAAGATTGGGAAGATCAGTATGGCTATCACTTTAGTGTTTACGCAACACCCGCTGAAAGTCTGACTAATACCTTCTGCCAAGCCGACATTAAAAAGTTTGGCCGGGTTAAGGATGTTACGGATAAGGAATACTATACGAATAGTTTCCACTATGATGTTCGTAAAGCGCCAACCCCATTTGAGAAGATTGATTTTGAAAAGGACTACCCGCCATACAGTGCTGGTGGTTTCATCCACTATTGCGAGTATCCAAATTTGAAGCAAAATCCAAAAGCTTTGGAAGCCGTTTGGGATTACGCTTACGATCGTATCGGTTACTTAGGGACTAACACACCGATTGATCAATGCTTCAAGTGTGGGTTCAAAGGTGAATTTAAACCAACCGCCCGGGGATTTGAATGCCCAGAGTGTGGTAACACTGATCCTGCTACTTGTGACGTGGTTAAGCGGACTTGCGGCTACTTGGGTAACCCTAACCAGCGGCCCATGGTTCATGGCCGGCACGTTGAAATTGCTAGCCGGGTCAAGCACATGACTTTGGGTAACGATCAAAACGATATTGCAAGACAGTAGGGTGATTGAATGGAAACGAATAGAGTGAGATTGCCGAAGAATCCACAGCCGAAAGAATGGTTGGCTGATGATTTAAGTGAGCAGCGCATCGCTAGCTACAAGCCATTCAACTTTGTGGATGGTGAAGGTGTGCGCTGTAGTCTGTATGTGAGTGGCTGTAAGTTTAGCTGCCCAGGTTGCTATAATAAAGTTGCTCAGAACTTTCATTTTGGGACACCTTATACCCAAGAATTGGAAGATCAAATCATTGAAGATTTAGGTCAGTCGTATGTTCAGGGCTTGACGTTATTGGGCGGTGAACCATTTTTAAATACCCAGGTCTGCAACCGGCTTTGTCACCGGGTTCGCAAAGAATTCGGGCATGATAAGGATATTTGGAGTTGGACTGGGTACAAATGGGACGAACTCATGAAGGAGTCTGATGATAAAAAAGAACTGCTGAGTCTGATCGATATTCTAATAGATGGTAGATTTTTGCAGGCTAAAATGGATTTGACGCTGCAGTTTCGTGGCAGTAGCAACCAACGGATCATTAATGTGCCAGAATCGCTGAAGAGTGGGCAGGTTGTGGTGTGGAGAGCGTAAAACAACTCGGGTTGATTCCAGAGTGTAACACAAAAAGGCGGGGTTCCCCGAACTTGGGAACTTCGCCTTTTTGTGTTACACGGCCGGAATCAGAGTTGTTGAACGCGTTTTCTACCAAAAGACAACTCTTTTGACGATGTTTTCTAGGAAATTAGGGTACACTTAAATAGACCTACTGATTTTAGTGTTTTTTCATGATAAAATACTATTGAATCAGTTGATTTTTATGGAA
>Ga0214925_100594_pt1 | contig 14821 bp, 17 predicted proteins | sample Stichaenrichment_FD_168299 | JGI IMG/M metagenome (GOLD analysis project Ga0214925, IMG submission 168299) | Xylose enriched microbial communities from anaerobic bioreactor in Madison, Wisconsin, United States - 63SRT | ecosystem: Engineered > Bioreactor > Anaerobic > Unclassified | place: USA... | reverse complement strand
GAGTTCGCGCTGGGCGGCGTTGGGGTAGATGCGGATCTCGTAGGCCCTTTCCATGGCTACACGCTCTTCTGGTTCTCGATGCATTGCCTGGCGATTGCCAAGGGCGCCCCTCCCACGGTGGAGACGAAATGGCTGCTGGTCCAAAGCGTAGGGATGCGGGTCCTGGGCCAGGGGAACTCAGCCCTCAGGTCGTGGCTGGTCCTGCCCTTGATGCGCTTGACGGCCCTGTGGATCCCCAGCTGGGGGTCTGCCTCCAAGAGCATGTGGACATGGTCAGGCATGACCTCCATCTCGATGATGTCGAAGCCCATCTCGTCCGCCACCTCCAGCGCTATCTCCTTGAGGCGCTCGTCCACGCCGTCCACCAGCACCGGCCTGCGGTACTTCGGTCAGAAGACCACGTGGTACTTGCAGCTGTAGACGACGTTGTTGTTGCTCTTGCATTTCATGCGAGCATTATACCGCTTGCAGATAGCTATCACCTGACGGCGATGCGCGGCTTGACCCCAAGCCTGAAGGAAGGGGCTTGCGCCGCGCTTTTGGTCATGGCTCCCACCTTCTGCTCCGTGACGAAGCCATGAGACTCAATCCTGTTCTTCCAGCCATCGCTGGTGAGCGGCTCGACATTCACATTGATGGCGCGGCTGAGGCCTGCGCGCAGCTCCTTCTGCAGCGTGCTGCTCTCGCATCTGAAGCAGACGTCCTGGGTCAGGAGCAGACCGCCCGGCTTCAGCACACGGGCATACTCTGAGAGGGCCTTGTCCTTGCTGTCGCCTGTGAGCATCGTGAGCATGGCCTCATTGATAACAATGTCGAAGGAGGCATCCTCGAAGGGGAGCTCGAAGGCGCTGGCCTGAACGACCTGAAGCCTGTCTGCAAGGCCATTCTTCTCGATATTCTCTCTGGCCTTTGCGAGCGCCTTCTCGTCGAGATCGAGTCCGGTGACGCTGCACCCATACTTCTTTGCAAGCATGATCATGGTCGTGCCCATGTTGCAGGCCACTTCCAGAATCTTTGTATCGGGACCGATGCCAGCCTTCTCGACAAGCCAGTTCGTGGCGTCGATGCCGCCGGGACGGAGCTTCGTCTTGCCGAGACGTGCGAGAAATGTATGTCCAGCTTCATGCATGAGAGGCCTCCTGACGATGAGTTAACTGTTGCTCATAAGCTAGCAGATGGCAGGAGGACTGATTGCTCATCAAGTAAAATACGGCTAACTTGGCGCAGACGTCCGTTCGGGAGAGCTGTCCCATGGCATGCAGATGCTCGGTATCATGGAGATCTGCGTTGCAAGGGCTTCACGGGTCACCGAGACGGAAATCTGGACAGGAAGCTGGTTCGTGCCATGGGAAAGCCGAAGGTAGCATTCATCTGCGTGCACAACGCATGCCGAAGCCAGATTGCAGAGGCACTGGGCAAGCTCCTTGCCTCTGATGTCTTCGAGAGCTGCTCGGCAGGAACAGAGACGAAGTCCCATATCGATTCTGATGCGGTACGCATCATGAAGGAGCTTTATGGCATCGATATGGAAAAGACCCAGCATCCCAAGGCCATAGCGGAGATACCTGCGCCGGATATCGCGATATCCATGGGATGCAATGTAGGGTGCCCCTTCATTGGCAGGCCATTCGAAGAGAATTGGGGGCTCGAAGACCCGACCGGGAAGTCGGACGAGACCTATGTCTCTGTCATCAAGGAGATAGAGACCAGAATACAGGCACTCAGATTGGAGCTGGCCAGAGATGATTGATGTGCCCTGCATGGGACCCCGCTCCGTGGCCGTTGTTCCCGGCCTTGCTGGCTGCATGCGATAAGTAGAGATGCCGGGTGCCTTGCGTGGGATAGCTGCAGAAGGAAGGATCTGCGAGATAGGGAGATGCCTGCACGATGCAGAGCGAAGCGGAACAGCCAGCAAGAGAGGCCTCGCCCTATGATGCAGCATCTCGTGGGCGAGGATGACAGAGCTGCATATCTTGATGCTGCACGCGAAACAGGGGATTTCTGGCTGTTTGAGGTGGCGCTGGGCGATGCGGCCCGTGCCGCAGCAGAATGAGGCGGGTGTGCGACACACAATACGCTGACGTATTGCCTGCGGATTCATGGTGCGAGGTCTGAGCCTGAGGTGGGATTCTATGCAGCAGGCCCTGTGGCCTCTCTGTGATGCTCAACTGGCGGGTTTGACCTATCTGCAGGATATTCCTCGGCATCGCATGGATGAAGCTGGCCAAGCTGGTTTTGAGATGGAGCGTTGCCAGAATCATCGGGCATGCAGTAAAATAGGGGGCGGACGGCACCCGTGCCAGCGGGCCTCAAGCCGCTCCTTGCACTTTTTTAGAGTTTGGAGAGTGGCCGTTTCCGCTTAAGCGGGGGCGGCTATTTTCCTCTTCGTCCGATATGGTAGCCCAACCAGATTCCGAGGTCTGTAGCTGCGATAAGGATTCCTGCGAGACGTATGACGGTTTCGATGTTCACCATGGCTTTTCCTTTCTTTCGATTGGAGCGGCCCCCGTCTGTCCCGTATGCTGCTGCATGATTGCCTAGGTACGAAAAAGAACAAATGTTCTTGTCAATGAAATGATATCGCCTATGCAAATCTGACGGCAGGGGAAAGCCGTTTCATCTGCTTGAAGAGTACATATGTTCGACAAACGGCAGCCGTCGCTGCCGTCTGGCATCGGTCCGGGAAGTTCATCTGCAGCTCGCTCTCTTTATGGAGAGCAGTCCTCTGCCATATGTTCTCCTGCACGAGGACGATAATGGACTCATTCCATTTCCATAGCGCCACCCAGCCCTGGCTGTGCTCTGCACAGGATGGGGAAGGGGCGGGGCATGCATGTTGAGCGAAAGGATCCTATGGCAGCTTCTCGGGGAACGGCAAAGCCGATCGATATCCTTCATGGCAATCTCTGGACATCGGTCCTGCGTTTTGCCCTTCCGGTTGCAGCCACAGGCATCCTGGAGCAGCTCTCGAACCTGATTGACACGATGATGGTTGGCAGGCTCTCGGGCGATATGGGCACCCTCGGCATGGCTGCCGTCGGCTCGAACACGCCGATCTCTGGCCTCCTGATTGGCCTCTTTGTCGGCATTGCCCTTGGCTCCAACGTGACGATTGCCACTGCTATCGGCAGGCGCGACCAGGATGCGGTCACGAAGGCCGTGCATACCTCCATGCTCATGACCCTTGTGGGCGTTGCTATGACCATCGTCGGAGAGGTTGCCGCAGAGCCTCTGCTCAGGCTCCTGCTTGTGCCTGAAGAGACACTTGGTGAGGCAGTGCTGTTCCTGCGTGTCTATTTCCTCGCGCTTCCTGCCATCCTGCTCTACAATCTCGAAGCGGCCATCTTCCGCTCGGTGGGCATCACCCGTCTGCCGCTCCAGGCCCTTGCTATCGCAGCCCTTCTCAATGTGGCCTTCGGCTACCTCTTCATCGGCGTCTTCGGCTGGTTTGTTGTGGGATCTGCGCTTGCAACCGATCTCTGCTATCTTGCGAGTGCACTCATCCTGCTTGTGCGGCTCTTGAAAATCGACTCGCCCATCAGGGTGGAGCCTTCGAAGCTCCACTGGGACGGCCGCTCGGCTGCCCAGATCGTGCGCATCGGCCTTCCTGCAGGCATCCAGAGTGCCGTCTTCTCGCTTGCGAACATCGTGATCCAGTCTGCTATCAACAGTCTCGGCACCACCGTCATGGCAGCATCGAGCGCCGGCATCTCGATCGAGTCGGTCGTCTACAACCTCCTGAACTCCTTCAGCCAGGCCTGCACGACGTTCGTCGGCCAGAACAATGGCGCCCGCCAGCTTGCGCACTGCCGCTCCGTCTTCAAGGTCTCGCTCGCCGAAGGCTTCATCGCAGACATCGCGGTCATCGTCCTTGTCCTCATCTTCGGCCATCAGATGATCGCCCTCTTCAACGGCGACCCGGAGGTCATAGAGCTCGGCTATACGCGCATCTCGATCATCATCTCGTCCTACGTATTCTCGATGCTCTACGAGGTCACAAGTGGCTACCTCCGCGGCTTCGGCATCTCTGCCATTCCTGCCATCATCACTTCTGTCGTTATCTGCGGCATCCGCTTCTTCTGGATTGCCTTCGTCTTCCCGGCAGATCCGACCTTCCGCACAATCATGCTTGTCTACCCGATCAGCCTGGCGGCGAATGCCGTCTGCATTGCAGCGCTCGCGCTTTTCCTCCATCCGTCACGCACGGACAAGAAGGCAGATGCTCCGAAGGCTCAGGCATAGCTGCCAGCAACATGGCTCCCTGCCACAGCAAAGGCCCCGGCTGCAGAATGCGCTGCAGCCGGGGCCTGGTCGTTGATCGGAAGTGCCCGCTAGCCCTTGAGCCAGGTGACATTGGCCACGCTGTAGAGCGGGATGAAGGGAAGAAGGATTGGCGTCTTCTTCACATAGGCCTGATACTCGGGGTCTTTCCCGTAGCTCCTGTTCTGCCTGAGCTCGAGCCTGCGGGCGCCGCCGAACATCACGTAGACGATGCCAGCATATCCTGCCAGGGCAAAGATCCACTGGAATGGCCCTTCGAGTGCCGTGAGGCCGGAGATGAGGACACCTGTCCAGGTCAGGACCTCGCCGAGATAGTTCGGGCAGCGCACGAAGGAGTAGAGCCCCTTGTCGCAGAAGCGCCTGGGGTTGACCTTCTTCTGGGCGCTCTTCTGGAGGTCGGCAGCAGACTCGAGGACGATGCCTGAGAGCATCAAGACAGCACCGATATAGGTCGAGACGTCGGCAGCTGCCCCATTCGCGATGCGGAAGAAGATAGGGGAGGCCTCGGCAGCATAGAGGAGCGCACAGACTGCCCAGATGAGGATACGGATGGGAAGCGAGAGCCCAGAGCCGTCATTCACCTGCGTCTTCATCACATGGTTATAGGCCTTGCTCCTGCGCTCTCGGATGAGGAGATAGAGGCCAAGCCTCATCCCATAGAACACCATGAGCCCTGCCATCAGGAAGAGGACAGGCGAGGTGGCAGGGGTGGCCGCTGCAAAGACGGTCAGCGCCACACCGATCGCTGCCATGGAGAAGCCGTAGCCAAGCGAGATGAACCAGACGAACTTGTGGAAGCCAATCGAGCTCACGACGAGGCCAATCAAGAAGAGTGTCCAGATGCTCATGGAGCCTCCTGATTTGAATCGGTTGCATGCCTTAACAAGCTATCAAGTATATGCTTGTTCCGTACCCGCAGATGCGTGTTTCAGGAAGGCGGAAGGGTTATGGAGCAGAAACAGGGAAAGGTGTTGCCGGACGCAGAGATGCCCGAGGGCTTCACGGTGACGCTTGCGCTTGAGGATGCCGTGCCGGTCGTGCTCTTCTGCCTGGCTGCCATCTCCATGGGCCGTGCCATACAGAGCCTGCTCTTCGTCCTCGGCGCCTCTATTGCCTTCGCAGCAGGAGCCTTGAAGGTCGCCTGGAAGCTCGTGATGGCCTTGGGCCACAGGAATATCCCTCTTCTGTCCCGCCAGATGCGCTATGTGATGCCTCTTGGCTTCCTGCTTATGGCAATCGGCCTCATCGTGCAGCGCGATGCAGCAGGTGCGCTGATACTGCGCATGCTCGAGCTCCCAAGCCTTCCCTTCACGCTTGCCTGGGCAGCCCTCATCGGCTGCATGGTCCGCTTCGCCCGCACGAAAGACCAGCTCGACCCTAAAAGCAACTGGAAGGAGCAGGGGACAAACAGCCTGGCGCAGCTTGCCTTCCTCGTCGCCGTGTTGCTGGCAGGGTGAAGGGATGCTGAAAGCGCCCTCTGGCAGAGACATCTGCAGGTGGGGTAGGCTGGAGGAAAAGGATCTTTTCCGGCAGCGCGTCTGCTGCCAGACATAAGGAGAGCATCATGATGTGGCCCGAACCGATTGTCACCGAACGTCTTGTCCTGCGTCCCTGGAGGAAGGACGACGCAGCAGCGCTCTATGCGGCAGCGTCCGATTCTACCATCGGCATCCCCTGCGGCTGGCCACCCCACAGAACGCCCGCTGATTCTGCAGCAGCGCTCGAGTCTGTCCTTATGAAGCCGGAGTGCTATGCGATATGCCTGCGTGCCTCCAGGACGCCGGATGCGCCCGTCGGTGCCATCAGCCTCAGGAAGGAGGACAAGGATGTCCCGATTGCGGCAGATGAGGCAGAGCTCGGCTACTGGATCGCAAAGCCATACTGGAATGCCGGCTACATGACAGAGGCCGTCCAGGCTCTTGAGCGCCATGCCTTCATGGATATGGGGCTTTCTGCCCTCTGGGCAGCCAGCTATACGGAGAACCCGGCAAGCGCTGCTGTGCAGAAGAAGGCGCATCTCACGTTCCATCACCACCAGGACCGCTCGCTCGACCTTATGGGCAAGGCGCATGGCCTCGAGGTGAGCCGCATCACGCGTGCCGAGTGGGAGTGCGCGATTGCCGCAGATCCGACCGGCAAGGACTATCGCGGCGCCCAGCAGGCAGAGGCTTCCCGGGTCATAGCGAAGATGTCGCTCATCTCCCAGGTGCGCTCGGGAGGCCAGACCGGAGCCGACCGAGGAGGCCTTGATGCCGCACGCGAGGCTGGCGTTGCCATCTGCGGGTGGTGCCCGCCGGGTGGCTTGGCAGAGGACTTCCCCGAGGCACCAGGTCTCATGAAGCTCTACCCCGAGCTCCAGGAAGGCCATGCTCCCGGCTATGTGGAGCGCACGGCCTGGAATGTGCGCGACGCCCATGCGACGCTCATCGTCTCACCGGGAGGGCTCGAGCCTCTGAGCGGCACGGAGATGACAAAGATCTTCGCAGAGCGCTTCGGGCGTCCTGTGCTCGTGCTTGAAGGCGACAACATCGAGGACGATGCAGCGACCGCGCTTGGCTGGCTCCGTGGCCTCGATATGCTGGGCTTGACGCTCAATGTCGCAGGACCCCGCGAGTCGAAGATGCCAGGCACCTACCAGAAGACGAAGGACATCGTCGCAGCCCTTCTTGCAGCTCAGAGAAGCGACAGCACGATATAGGCGGCGATGCCGCCGACGCAGCACCAGAGCATGGACTTCGTCTTGGCAGCGATAAGGCAGACGACAGCAGATGCCAGAAGCGGCATGAGGCCAGGCCAGACACCTGAGGCAAACATCGTGGGCGAGAGCAGGTCGTTTGCCACAAGGGCTGCAAAGACCGCGGCCGGAATATAGCTCAGCGCCTCCTCGACGCGGGGAGGAAGGCTCCTGCCCTGGAGGAGCGCTACGGGTAGCACGCGGCAGCAGAAGATGAAGGCAGAGCAGACAAGCCAGATGACCAAAAAGTCGGTCGTGCTCATGCCTGGTCCCTCCTTACAGCTGCTGCGATGAGTCCTGCGGCAACGCCGACGAGTGCCGCTATGGGCACGGCGGCGCCTGCTGCCCCTGCGCACTTTGCAAGGAAGACAGAAAGCGCTGCTGCCAGAGCCACGACGACGGAGGTCCTGTCCTTCAGCTGTCCCGACAGCAGATAGATGAAGAGGCTTGTCATTGCAAACGATGCGACCGCTGTAGGTATATTGGCGGCGCTTCCTATGACAGCACCGGCAGCGACAGATACTGACCAGGTCAGAAGCAGGATGATATCGAGCGTGAAGGCATGGCGGAAAGACCAGGAGCTGCCCTCTGCGAGCTTGCCCAGGGTGATGCCGTAAGCTTCCTCGGTATAGGTCGAGGCAATGGCCAGAGACTCGCGCTTCGAGAAGCGGGCCAAGGCAGGGGCGAGCGATGCCGAATAGAGGGCAAAGCGCGAGGAGACGGCACAGACGGAGATGGCAAGCGAGGCGATAGGCGTTCCCTGGAGCCAGAGGTTCGATATCATGAACTGCCCCGATCCCGAGAGATAGGTAGCGGAGAGCAGGAAGCACTCGGGTCCGTTCATGCCCGCCTGGTCGGCGAGCACGCCGCAGGCAAGACCGACAGCGACATAGGAGAGCATGACAGGCCAGGCGACGGCGAGGATCTCTGGAAATACGGATGAGCGATTCTTTGTAACAGAGACCATGGGATAGCTTTCAGAAGAGCGAATGTGAATAAAGTGCATGAAGCGTAGCACACGTGCGGGCGGGCAGGCTTCCAGGAAATGCCGATATCCAGATATCCAAGGGAGATATTGGCCGCTCTGACCGATCTGTGTCTGAGGTAAGATGGCTCAGAACCAGAAAGGATCTCAATGACCCATACCTCGAAGCATCCGCAAGCGCTCCACCATCCCCATGATCTGCATCCTGGCCATCCCCTCATGGTCTTCGATGACTTCTGCTTTGCCTATGAGAACAGACCGGTGCTCTCGCATATCGACCTCACGATCGATGCGGGGGATTCGGTCGTGCTGATGGGGGACAACGGCTCCGGCAAATCGACTCTTCTCAAAGCCATGTGCGGCCTCATCTTCCCGGCAGAAGGCACCTATCGCTTCGACGGCGAGGTCGTGGATAGCAAGAGCATGAAAGATCCGCTCTTCTCGAAGCGGCTCCACCAGAGGGTCGGCTTCATCTTTCAGGACTCGGACTCCCAGCTCTTCTGTGCAAGTGTCGAGGAGGAGATAGCCTTCGGACCCCGGCAGATGGGGCTTTCCAGCTCCGAGGTGGAGCGGCGCGTGAACGATGTGATGCATCTCCTCAAGATCGAGGACCTCAAGGAGCGCGCTCCCTGGACGCTTTCGGGAGGAGAGCAGAAGAAGGTCGCTATCGCCTCCGTGCTCTCGATGAACCCGGATGCCTACTGCTTCGATGAGCCGATGAGCGGACTTGACCAGAAGTCGCGCGAATGGCTGCTCGGGTTCCTCAAGAGTCTCAAGTCAGCAGGCAAGACCCTCATCGTCGCGACGCATGACCAGTCGCTTGCAGATGAGGTGGCAGACTATTTCGTCTATTTCGGGGACTATCACGGCTACGAGGACAGGCCCCATATCCATATCAACAGGTACCCTGAGAAGGAGGACTAGGCTTCCTTCTCTGCAGCAAGTGCCTGGCTCAGGCGCCTGTAGTGCAGGAAGATCCCGTCATCGGCGAGTGCCCTGATCTCGTCTCTTGTGGCAAGGCGGACCGCTGTGGCTTCGCGCTCCTGGAGCTTCACATCTGCGAGCGTGAAGTCGAGGTGCAGATGGTAGATGTCGACGATATAGGAGTCTCCGCGCTCGGCATCGTCGTTCCTATAGCGCCAGATGGGCGTGGCGTCCTGGGGCACATCGAGCCCGACCTCTTCCTTCACTTCGCGGGTCACGGCTTCAAGTGAGGTCTCGCCTGAACGCACGCCGCCGCCTGTGACTTCCCACCAGCCGGCAGCCCACTTCTTGTCAAGCGCGCGCTGGGTGATGAGGATGCGGCCCGAAGGGTCTTCTATGAGGGCAAGGACATAGAGCATGTAGCGGCCCGGAGCCAGGAAGGTGCCACGAGGAGCCGTCTCGCCGGTCTTCGTGCCGTCTGCGTTATAGATGTCTATCGTCTCTGCCATCAGAGGTCCAACTCTCCTTCTGCCGCCTGGAGTGCCGGCGTGAGGTCGATGTTCAGATCCACGCTGCCCTGGATGCCATTGACGGTGCCGGTGTTCGTGTACTGCCACATCGTGAAGGCGACGCTTGTCGTCGGCGTGGCGGAGTACTGCGCCATCCAGAATCCGTACTGGGACAGTCTGTCGAGGTTGTACATGTTCGTGAGGTCGGAGGAGCTGCAGTAGATGGCAGCCTTGTAGCCGGCATCCTCGATCGTGCTGCAGAAGGCAGCAGCGATGCTCGTGCGCTCCTGGGTCGTCAGGCCAAAGGCACGGTCTCCCGCGACCGGCTCGAAGTCGAAGATGACGGGGTAGGAGAGCTGGGCGCCATTCAGCTGCTCGAGCACGAACTTCGCCTCGGTCACGGCCTCGTCTTCTGTCGTTGCCTGGGAGTAGAAGTAGGCACCGACGCCGAGTCCTGCCTCCTTGGCACCGGCAAGATTCCTCGAGAACGAGTCATCGACGACGATTGCATCGTTCGCTGTGCCGTGGGCACCGATGCGGATGATTGCATAGTCGATGCCATCTGCCCTGACCTTCGCCCAGTCGATTGTGCCGTTGTGCTCGGAGACATCGATGCCTTCGCGCGAGAGCGTGACGTCGGAGCCGTCAGATGCTGTCCCGACGTAGATGAAGTTGCCGTTGGCATCGGTCGTGAGATTCGACCAGTCATACGGATTGCTGTAGAGGAAGCGCGACTTGTCGACCGCCAGGCTCACGGTGCCAGAAATCGGATAGGAGCCATCGCCTGCTGCCGTCTGGATGTCGGAGGTGTCATCTGCATCCGTGTTCGTGACATCGCTCACAGCATTCTCGACAATCTCTGCTGCCTTGAAGCTCGGGTCGGTGAAGACCACGACGATTGCGACGCCGATAACGATGAGGGCGATGAAGAGGGCAAACGGGAAGATGTGACGGCGCCTCTGTGCTGGGCGCCTCATATGCCTGTCATCGGGACGGGTGCCGCGCGGACGCGGTGCCGGACGTGCCTGCTGGAAGCCGGATGCGCTCCTCGACGTTGCGGCATAGCGGCTGCTGGAGCTCCGCGGAGCAGTGCTCCTGGCAGAAGAGGTGCTGCGTGCAGACGTCGCGCGGGTGCTTCCGTAAGGGCGGGGCGTGTAGGAGCCTCTAGCTGACGAGGTCCGGGCGCTTGCCTGGTATCTCTGGGACGCAGCAGAGGGCCTCTGGGCAGAGGGACGCGATGTGCGGGCATGCGGTTCTGCGGCATACGAAGGCCGCCCCGAAGCGGTGTACGGTTTCGGGGCATATGCGCGAGAGCTTGTGTCTGTTCGGTTATAGCTGCGGTTCGTGCTGCGTTGTGCTGTGTTTCTCGAGCTCTGGCGCGGTGTCGGTGTGGTGTGTCGTCTTCCTTGCACCTATGCTCCGTCGTGCCTGCCAAAATCCTGAGAATGAACTCGGAATATTCTAGAAGCTTGTCTGGGCCTTGCATAGAGCTATGGACGTTCTCGACAAAAAGGACAGCCATTAATTCTCATGGCTGAAACGCAGATGGCAGGCATGGAACTGCCTGGAGAATCTGGCAGCTGTTATCCAATATTTCTGTCTGAGGGAAATGGGGCATAGGGCAGATCGGAGAGACCTTGCCTTCTGGGGTGCAGGGGGCGCAGCTTGCCTGTCCGTCATCTGGCAGGCAGCCTCCATTCAGCTTCATGCTGCCTGGATGTCGGAAAATGGGGAGAATATTGCGGGCATGCGGCTTTGGTTACAGCTTGCGCATGGAAATGTTACAAGCCTGAGAGATGCTTGACCGTGCATTCGTTTGGCGGTTTCCTGTCAATGGCGCATCCCTTGCATATCCAATAATGGCAGGGAGCCCAAGCTACCATCCCAACTCTTTAAAGGAGCCAGCCATGTCCTTCGTCCTGCCTGCCTACCATGAGCCCGATTTCACAGATCCGAAGCTCCGCCAGGCACCCGATGCCACAACTGCCCGTGTCATGAAGGACGGCGTCGCTCCTGAAGGCTTCCACAGCACCTCGATGTATCCCGAGTACTTCAAGCTCGGCGGCAAATGGGTGCTTGCCCAGGAGAGCAGGATGGACTCTTCGGTCGTCGTCTGCCCGGATGGCTCGCTCGACGTCGTCGAAAACAGGAACCTCAAGGCAGGGCAGAAGATTGTGATTGGACGCACCGAGGATGGCTCTGAAGGCATCCTCGTGCATACGAAGGGCTTCTCGTCCGGAGAAGACGATGAGGACGCAGGCGAGTTCGTGTTCCGCCAGGGCAGGAGCCGCGAGACCTCCTATGCAAGGGACTACGACAAGCTGGTCGACCTTCTGCGCTATGAGCATGACCACGGCTTCGTACTCTGGGTCATGGGTCCGGCCTTTGCCTTCGACTACGATGCCCGCCGTGCCATGCAGGCCATGATCGACGCGGGGTATGTGAACGGCGTGCTTGCAGGAAACGCGCTTGCGACCCATGACCTCGAGGCAGCGACCCTCCATACGGCGCTTGGCCAGGACATCTATACGCAGAAGTGCCAACCCTCAGGACACCACAACCACCTCGATGTGATCAACCGCGTCAGGAGGTCCGGCTCCATTCCGCAGTTCATCGAGGACCAGCATGTCGATAACGGCATCATGTATGGCCTTGTGAAGAACAATGTCCCGTTCGTGCTCACAAGCTCGATCCGCGATGACGGACCGCTCCCCGAGGTCATTGCAGATGCCTATGAGGGCCAGACGCAGATGAGGAACCTCATCCGCCAGTCCACGACGGTCATCTGCCTCGCGACGATGCTCCATACGATCGCAACGGGCAATATCACGCCGAGCTTCCGTGTGCTGCCTGATGGCACCGTGCGCCCCATCTATCTCTACGCGGTCGATGCGGCCGAGTTCGTCTTGAACAAGCTGCAGGACAGAGGATCGCTTTCTGCCACGACGATTGTCGCGAACGTCCAGGACTTCATCACGATCGTGTCGCGCGGCCTCGGTGTCTTCCCGAAGGACTAGCCTTAGCTCCTGAACGGACTAGACTGGAGCTGTCCCAGATCTATCCGCTTGAGGGGAACGGCATATATGAGCACATTCCTGAACCGCACGCATGTCTATGGGCCGGTGCATAGCCGCAGGCTTGGCCTTTCGCTCGGCGTGAACATGAATCCGCTCGACGGCAAGCACTGCACGTTCGACTGCATCTACTGCGAGCTTGGCACGAACGAGCTGAGGCATACGGCAACGCCCTTCCCGAAGGCAGAAGAGATTGCGCGCGCCTTGGAGGAGCGCCTCGCCGAGCTTGCCTGTGACGGCACCGTGCCCGACGCAATCACGCTTGCCGGAAACGGCGAGCCGACGGAGAACCCCGAGTTCCCGGAGATGGTGGAGCGTGCGCGTGCGCTTCGCGACCGCTTCTGCCCGAAGGCAAAGATTGCCGTCCTCTCGAATGCGACGTTTGCTGCGGTGCCGAAGGTGCATGAGGCGCTCGAGCAGGTGGACATGAATATCCTGAAGCTCGACTCGGTCGACCCCGAGTTCATCCGCCTCGTCGACAGGCCGCACATCCCTTACGACGCGGAGGCTGTGATCGATGCAATCGCTTCCTTCAGAGGCCATGCAATCGTGCAGACGATTTTCCTCACGGGCGATGTCGAGGGCGTGCATATCGATGATACCGTGCCCGAGCTCGTGGATCCGTGGCTCGGCGCGCTTGCCCGCATCAAGCCGGAGGAGGCCATGATCTACACAATCGCCCGCGAGACGGCGCTTCCAGGCCTTCAGAAGGCAGCGCCCGAGGTGCTCGATGCTATCGCTGCCAAGGTCGAGAAGCTTGGCATCCCCTGCGAAGTCGCGTACTAGAAGGCAGGACAGACAGAAAAGAGGGGAGCCCGGACCTGCGCGTCCGGGCTCCCCTCAGCATGTCTGGAGCTTCTTGCTTATGCGCGGTCGGCGACAGCCTTTGCGACGACATCTGCAACGCTCTTGTCGAGCGCAGACGGGATGATGTAGTCGGGAGCGAGCTTGTCCTCCGGCACAAGTCCTGCGATAGCCTCGGCAGCGGCGACCTCCATGTCCTCCGTGATCTGGGAGGCGCGGGCCTTGAGAGCGCCCTTGAAGATGCCCGGGAAGACGAGGACGTTGTTGATCTGGTTCGGGAAGTCGGAGCGGCCGGTTGCGACGACCTTGGCGCCGGCTGCGAGCGCCTCGTCCGGCATGATCTCAGGCGTCGGGTTCGCGCAGGCAAACACGATGCCATTGTTCATGGAAGCGACCATGTCCTTCGTGAGAAGGCCCGGCTTCGAGACGCCGATGAAGATGTCGGCACCCTTGATGACATCAGCGAGCGTGCCCTCTTCATGATTCTTGTTCGAGATCTTGGCAATCTCTTCCTTGACGGGGTTCAGGTTGTCCCTGTCTTCATAGATGGCGCCATGGCGATCGGTCAGGATAACGTCGCCGAAGCCCATGTGGATGAGGAGCGTGGCGATTGCGATGCCTGCTGCGCCTGCACCGGACATGACGATCTTGAGGCTGCCCTTCTGCTTGCCCGTGACCTTGAGGGCGTTGATGAGGCCGGCGGCCGTGACGATGGCGGTGCCGTGCTGGTCATCATGGAAGACGGGGATGTCGCACATCTCCTTCAAGCGCTTCTCGATCTCGAAGCAGCGCGGTGCGGCAATGTCTTCGAGGTTGATGCCGCCGAAGGACTTGGAAATCAGATAGACGGTCTCGACGAACTTGTCCACATCGTGGGTATCGACGCACAGAGGAATGGCATCGACATCGCCGAACTCCTTGAAGAGGAGGCACTTGCCCTCCATGACGGGCATGCCGGCGGCAGGTCCGATGTCACCCAAGCCCAGCACTGCCGTGCCGTCGGTGATGACGGCGACGAGGTTGCCGCGGCGCGTGAGCTCCCACGACTTCTGGTAGTCTGCCTGGATCTGGCGGCAGGGCTCAGCGACACCCGGCGTATAGAGCAGCGCCAGATCCTCGTTGGTCTCAGCCTTGGCGCGGGCAACGACCTCGATCTTGCCATGGAGCTTCTCGTGGAGCTCCAGGCTCTTCCTGCTGGTTTCGTCCATGGTGCTAAACCATCTCCTCAGGTCTCATGACCTTGTCGAATTCCTCCGCCGTGAGATAGCCAAGCGCAAGGCAGGCATCCTTCAGCGAAGTCCCTTCTGCATACGCCTTGTGGGCCACTTTCGCAGCCCGCTCATATCCAATATAAGGGTTCAGGCACGTCACGAGCATCAGGGAATTATGCAAATTGCTCTGCATCTTGTCCCTGTTTGCAGCTATGCCTGAGACGCAGTGGATATCGAACGAATGGATTGCATCGGCCAGGAGCCTCACCGACTGGAGGTAGTTGTAGGCGATGACGGGC
>Ga0214925_100593_pt1 | contig 14839 bp, 7 predicted proteins | sample Stichaenrichment_FD_168299 | JGI IMG/M metagenome (GOLD analysis project Ga0214925, IMG submission 168299) | Xylose enriched microbial communities from anaerobic bioreactor in Madison, Wisconsin, United States - 63SRT | ecosystem: Engineered > Bioreactor > Anaerobic > Unclassified | place: USA... | reverse complement strand
CAACACGTCCTCGACGAGCTGTAACTTGTCCCATAATGTCACCCATGTACTCTTCAGGAACGTTGATATCAACCTTCATGATTGGTTCAAGAATGACAGGAGCAGCAGTCTTGGCAGCATTTCTCAATGCCAATGATGCGGCAACCTTAAATGCGGCTTCACTAGAATCGACTTCATGATAACTACCATCATATAGCTTAGCTTTCAAATCAACTAATGGGTATCCTGCAAGAACACCATTAGCTAATGATTCTTTCAAGCCTTGTTCAACAGCTGGAATGAATTCACGAGGAACAACACCACCGACAATGGCATCCTCGAATTCGAATCCTTTACCTTCTTCATTTGGTGTGAATTCAATCCAAACATCACCATATTGTCCTTTACCACCAGACTGACGGATAAATTTACCCTGTGCAGAGGTTTGTTTAGTAAAGGCTTCACGGTAAGAAACCTGTGGTGCACCAACGGTTGCATCAACGTTAAATTCACGTCTCATACGATCAATGATGATATCCAAATGTAACTCACCCATACCAGCAATCAAAGTTTCACCTGTTTCAGGATTTGTTTCAGCCTTGAAAGTAGGATCTTCTTCTGAAAGCTTTTGTAAAGCCACATTCATTTTATCTTGATCAGCCTTTGTTTTAGGCTCAACAGCAACTTGAATAACTGGATCAGGGAATTCCATAGATTCAAGATGAAGCGGATGATCAACATCGGTTAGAGAATCACCAGTAGTCGTGTTCTTTAACCCAATGGCAGCAGCAATATCGCCTGAGAACACTTCTGGGATTTCCTGACGGTGATTTGAATGCATTTGAAGCAAACGACCAACACGTTCACGTTTGTCTTTAGTGGCATTTAAAATATAAGAGCCAGATTCAAGCGTTCCTGAATATACTCGAATATAAGTTAAACGGCCAACGAATGGATCAGTAGCAACCTTAAATGCCAAAGCGGCAAAGCTTGCATCATCATTCGCTTTTAACTCAACCTTATCGCCGGTATCAGGATCGGTTGCATTGTATGGCTTAACATCAAGTGGTGATGGCAAGTAGTCAATGGTTGCATCCATTAACATTTGAACACCCTTGTTCTTAAATGCTGAACCAGCCAATACAGGGAAGAGTTCAAGGTTCAATGTTGCTTTACGGATTGCAGCCTTAAGCTCGGGAATAGAAATCTCTTCGCCTTCAAGATACTTGTCCATAATGTCGTCATCAACATCAGCTACAGTTTCAACTAATTGTTCACGACGCTTTTTAGCTTCCTCTTTATACTCGTCCGGAACATCAACAGTATCCCATTCAGTCCCCAACTTATCTTCATCGTAAAGATCTGCTTTCATTTCGATAAGGTCAATAACCCCTTCGAATTGATCTTCGGCACCAATTGGCATTTGAATAGCGAGTGGTTTTGCATTCAAGCGATCAGCGATAGATTGTACTGAGAAATCAAAGTTGGCACCGATTTTATCCATCTTGTTAACAAAAACAATCCGTGGAACATCGTAATCAGATGCTTGACGCCAAACAGTTTCAGTTTGAGGCTCAACACCGGCTTGAGCATCAAGAACAGCGATTGCACCATCAAGAACACGCAAGGAACGTTCAACTTCAACAGTGAAGTCAACGTGTCCTGGGGTATCAATAATGTTGATTCGGTGATCTTTCCACTGAGCAGTAGTTGCAGCAGAAGTAATGGTAATACCACGTTCTTGTTCTTGTGGCATCCAGTCCATTTGTGAGGCACCATCATGGGTTTCACCAATCTTGTGAATCTTACCGGTATAATACAAGATACGTTCAGTAGTCGTTGTCTTACCAGCATCGATATGGGCCATAATTCCGATATTACGAGTTTTTTCTAGCGGAAATTCTCGTTTGTTAGCCATTGTGTTACTCCTTCCAATTCGCATAAAAAGTGGCCATAAGCCACTCTTTAATTGAAGCTTAAAACAAATGTTATATTACCAACGATAATGTGCAAAAGCACGGTTGGCTTCAGCCATTCTGTGTGTATCTTCACGCTTTTTAACGGCTGCACCAGTATTGTTAGCAGCATCCATAATTTCACGTGCGAGACGCTCGGTCATTGTATGTTCACCACGTAAACGTGCGTAGTTAACCAACCAACGCAAGCCCAACGTTGTTCGACGATCAGGACGAACTTCGATTGGAACTTGATAGTTTGAGCCACCAACACGGCGGGCTTTAACTTCAAGAACAGGCATAACGTTCTTCATTGCCTCTTCAAACACATCAACTGGTTCGTTTCCAGTCTCTTCTTTAATAACATCAAATGCACCATATAAGATTTCTGATGCAGTTCCTCGCTTACCGTCTAACATTAAACGGTTAATTAAACGAGTTACCAATTTTGAGTTGTACATAGGATCAGGAAGTACTTCCCGTTTTTGGACATTTCCTTTTCTAGGCATTTCGTTATCCTCCTCATTTTTCTAAAAACGAAAATTAAGATTTTATAGTTTTAATTATTCTTTAGGTTTCTTGGTACCGTATTTAGAACGACCTTGACGACGATCGGTAACACCGGCTGTATCAAGAGCACCACGAATAACGTGATAACGAACACCAGGCAAATCCTTAACACGACCACCACGAATTAAAACAACACTATGCTCTTGCAAGTTGTGACCAATACCAGGAATATATGCAGTAACTTCGATTAAGTTTGATAAACGAACACGGGCATATTTACGTAAAGCTGAATTAGGCTTCTTTGGTGTCATGGTACCAACACGGGTTGCAACACCTCGTTTTTGAGGAGCAGGTACGACAACTTGCTTCTTCTTGTAACTATTGTACGCGTAATTTAAAGCTGGTGACTTTGATTTTGAACTTCTAGAATGACGTCCTTTACGGACCAATTGATTAATTGTAGGCATCTAAAAGGTCTCCTTTCATAATTTGTTCTAAGTCCACACATCCAGGCGGTTCTTTTTTATGTAAAAAGAAATGTGTTCCGCCAAACACTTTTTGTCTTAAACAGTCAGCATGTCTGAGATTTCAGGAATCTGTCACAAAAAGCACCTTGTCTAATTTATCATGCCTTGCAATTTGTGTCAATCATTCAAGATAAAAATATTATTTTTTCGTATATATTCTTTAGAGGTAAAAAACTATGATAATATTTTTTCAATTTTTCTTAGGAACAAGTTTGGCATCGTTTATTTATTTAGCTGTTACTCGTCAACTTCGATGTGAATCAATTATATTTCCCCGTTCCCACTGTGATAACTGTAATCAAGCACTTGCACCTTATGATTTGATCCCAATCATTAGTTACATCTGCTTGATGGGAAAGTGTCGTTATTGTCAAAATTCGATTCCATTCTTCTCTGTACTTTTTGAATTGTTATTAGGATCCTGCTTAGCTGTTACGCCAGTTACGTTCACAACTATTCCTTACATTTTGTCATTATTGACATTAGCTTATCTTAGCCTTTTTGACTATAAAAGCAAGCAAATGCCAATTCCCGGAATTTTAATTTTAGCAGGTATCTGCTTATTAAATTGCCAGCATTCTTTTTTTCAAGTAGGGATTGCAGCCTTATTATACGGACTATGCTTATGGTTAAATTACTATCAAACACTTATCGGCAATGGCGACATTGATATTTTATTCTGTTTATGGTTATGTCTTTCAATCGGTCATCTTTTATGGATTCTGTGCATTTCTTGTATTACAGCTTTAATTTACTTAATTATTGCACCTTGGCCAAAGGATAATAAGATTCCATTTATTCCCTTTATCACATTTGGCTATTTCATTACATTGCATTACGCGAATGCCCTTCTGTCTTTAATTACATCTCCCTAAATATAAGGAAATGTGAAACCCATTAAACCTATGTATAAAAAAGGTATCACCCCATGACAGGATGATACCTTTTTAACTTACCGAAACTTATTTAGATGTTTTTGTCGGATTACTTTTCTTAGCATCTTCAGCTTTCATTTTTTCTTCAAGCTCACTGATCGAGTAAACCCCATCAGTTGAAGAACCGCCAATTTCTTCCGGCTTAATTCCACGGTAGTCTGGCATACCAGTACCGGCTGGAATCAACTTACCAATAATAACGTTCTCTTTCAAACCAACTAATGGATCGTTCTTACCACGAATAGCTGCATCCGTTAGAACACGAGTTGTTTCCTGGAATGAAGCAGCTGACAAGAAACTGTTTGTTTCAAGAGCAGCCTTAGTAATTCCAAGGAGAACAGGACGAGCAGTCGCTGGAATACCGCCTGAAATAACAGTACCCGCATTACTACTTCCAAAGTCGTTAATATCCATTAGAGTACCTGGAAGAACGTCTGTATCACCTGGATCCATGATTCGAACTTTACGAAGCATTTGACGAATCATAATCTCCACGTGCTTATCAGCAACTTCCACACCCTGCATACGGTAAACTTTTTGTACTTCATGCAAGAGGTAGTTTTCTGTTGAAAGAACATCCCGAACCTTTAAAAGTTCCTTAGGATCAACAGAACCTTCGTTCAATGCAGATCCACGGTGGATAAAGTCACCTTCAGCAACTCTCATCCTAGCTGTAATTGGAACCGTGTAAGTTCTGGTATCGGCTTCACCTTTAACAGTAACTTCCTTAGTTCTTTCAGCAGGATTTTCTTCAATAGATTCAATCGTACCAGTAACTTCACTAATCTCAGCTTTACCTTTTGGATTCCGGGCTTCAAAAATTTCTTGAACTCGGGGAAGTCCTTGGGTAATATCGGCGTTACCAGCAACACCACCAGTATGGAAGTTCCGCATTGTTAACTGGGTACCTGGTTCACCAATTGACTGAGCGGCAACAGTACCAACAGCTTCACCAACTTCAACTTCATCACCAGTGGCCATGTTACGACCATAGCACTTCTCACAAACACCATGAACGGTATTACAAGTAAATGCGGAACGGATCGTAATTTCTTTAATTCCTAATTGATCAATCTTTTGAGCTTGATCTTCAGTAATCATTGTTTCAGCTGGAACAATAACGTCACCGGTTTTAGGATTCTTAACTGTCTTTAATGCATAACGACCAACAATTCGATCATAAAGTGGTTCGATCATTTCGTTACCTTCAGTAATTGCACTGATAGTTAGGCCACGGTCAGTCCCACAGTCTTTTTCACGAACAATAACATCTTGGGCAACATCAACAAGTCGACGGGTTAAATAACCTGAGTTGGCAGTCTTAAGAGCAGTATCAGTCATACCTTTACGAGCACCATGGGTAGAAATGAACATTTCCAAAACGGAAAGTCCCTCACGGAAGTTTGAGGTAATTGGTAATTCCATGATTTCACCGTTAGGAGCGGCCATCAGGCCACGCATTCCGGCAAGCTGGGTAAAGTTTGAAATGTTACCACGAGCACCGGAATCACTCATCATATAAATAGGGTTTTGAGGATCCTGAGCTTCCATCAAACGTTTTTGAATGTCGTCTTTAGCATCGTTCCAAATGCCAATTACTCGTTCATAACGCTCATGGTCGGTAATTAAACCACGACGGAATTGCTTAGTAACCATCTCCACTTTTTTATGAGCTTCATCGATGATTTCTTGCTTATCAGGAAGTTCGGTAATATCAGAAATACCAACTGTCAATCCTGATTTAGTTGATTCATCATAACCAAGGTCCTTCATCCGATCCAAGAAGAAAGATGTCTCGGTTACCTTATAAATTTTATAGACTTGGGCAATAATATCACTCAAGAAGCCTTTTTTAAATGGTGGAACAAGTTCTGCGTTTTGAAGATGTTCATGAATGTCTTCACCCGGTTCAAGGAAGTACTTATCATCAACAAATCCATTAATGTTTGTGTCTGTAGGTTCGTTAATATAAGGGAAATCCTTTGGTAGAATTCGATTAAAAATAACTTTTCCAACAGATGTGACAAGGATCTTGCCTAATTGTTCTTTGGTGAATGACTTTTCAGGATATGCAGAAGCCTTGATCCCGATTCGTGTATGCCAATGAACAATCCCATTTCGGAAAGCCAAGCCGACTTCGTCAGGTGAATTAAAAATCATTCCTTCGCCTTCACGACCCTGCTCTTCCATCGTCAAATAATAGTTTCCAATAACCATATCCTGTGATGGCGTTACAACTGGTTTTCCATCCTTAGGTGCAAGGATATGACCAGCAGCAAGCATTAACAGACGCGATTCAGCCTGAGCCTCGTCTGATAAAGGAACGTGAATAGCCATTTGGTCACCGTCAAAATCGGCGTTGTATGCTTCACATACCAATGGATGAAGTCGCATTGACTTACCACTAACCAAAACCGGCTCGAAAGCTTGAATTCCCAAACGGTGAAGTGTAGGGGCACGGTTCAACAGAACCGGATGTTCCTTAATAACATCTTCAAGAACACTGAAAACATCGTCGTCTTGTCGTTCGATTTTACGTTTGGCATTCTTAATGTTGGACGCCAACTTTCGACCAACCAATTCTTTCATGATAAATGGCTTGAATAATTCCATAGCCATTGGAACTGGAAGACCCATTTGGTTCATTTTTAAACTTGGACCAACATCAATAACTGAACGGCCAGAATAATCAACACGTTTGCCAAGTAAGTTTTGACGGAAACGACCTTGCTTACCTTTAAGCATATGTGACAATGACTTAAGTGGACGGTTACCAGGACCGGCAACCGGACGACCACGACGACCATTATCAATCAACGCATCAACAGCTTCTTGAAGCATCCGCTTTTCATTTTGAACAATGATGCCAGGTGCATTCAAGTCAAGCAATCTCTTTAAACGATTGTTACGATTAATAACACGACGATATAAATCATTCAAATCGGAAGTTGCAAATCGGCCACCTTCAAGTTGAACCATCGGTCGTAAATCAGGTGGAATGACCGGAATAGTATCAAGTACCATCCATGATAACTTATTACCAGATTGAACAAATGCTTCCAAAATATCCAAACGGCGAACGGCTCGTGTCCGCTTTTGACCGGTAGCATTCTTCAATTCATCTTTTAATTCTGTAACTTCCTTTGCAACATCAACATCATTTAACAATGTTTTAATTGCTTCGGCACCAATTTGAGCCTCGAACCGAGGACCGTATTCAGTCTTCTTATCGCGGTACTCACGTTCTGAAAGTAATTGTTTCTTCTCCAACGGTGTGTTGCCGGAATCGGTAACAACGTATGAAGCGAAGTAAATAATTTCTTCCAGCGCACGGGGACTCATATCAAGAACAAGGCCCATACGACTTGGGATTCCTTTAAAATACCAAATATGGGTAACCGGAGCTGCCAGTTCGATGTGCCCCATTCGCTCACGACGAACTTTGGAACGAGTAACTTCAACGCCACATCGATCACAAACAATTCCCTTATAGCGAATTCGTTTGTACTTACCGCAAGCACATTCCCAGTCTTTTGTTGGACCGAAAATTCGTTCATCGAACAAACCGTCTTTTTCCGGTTTTAACGTTCGGTAGTTGATGGTTTCAGGCTTTTTTACTTCACCATATGACCAACTACGAATTTTATCGGGAGAGGCTAGCCCAATTTGCATACTTTCGAATTTATTAACATCGACCACTAGTTTGACCTCCCATGATTAGTCATTGCTATTATTTACATTGGTTGGTTTGGTTGTCTGATCAGTAACTTCCTTTTTTTCAGAAGCGGATTCAGCTTTTTGTTGATCTTTTTTATCGGACATCTTACTCAAGGCATCAACATTGACAACATCATCGTCATCATCAAGGTCTCGAAGTTCAATTTCCTTATGGCTACTGTCAAGAACCTTCATATCAAGGCCAAGTGATTGTAATTCCTTAACAAGAACTCGGAATGACTCAGGAACACCCGGCTTTGGAATTGGTTCACCTTTGACAATTGCTTCATAAGTTTTAACACGACCAACAACATCATCAGACTTGTAAGTCAAAATTTCTTGCAAGGTATATGCGGCACCATAGGCTTCAAGTGCCCAAACTTCCATTTCACCAAAACGCTGACCACCAAATTGTGCTTTACCACCAAGTGGTTGTTGCGTTACAAGTGAGTAAGGTCCAATTGAACGTGCATGGATCTTATCATCAACCATGTGGGCAAGCTTCAGGTAGTGCATGACACCAACCGCAATTGGCTTATCAAACGGTTCACCTGTACGGCCATCATAAAGAATGTATTTTCCATCCTTAGGCATACCGGCTTCTTTAACAGCATTCCAGATATCTTTATCAGAAGCACCATCAAAAACAGGAGTTGCAACGTGAATACCAAGCTTTCGAGCCGCCATGCCCAAATGAAGTTCCAAAACCTGACCAATGTTCATACGTGATGGCACACCCATTGGACTCAGCATAATATCAACTGGGGTTCCATCTGGTAGAAATGGCATATCTTCTTCAGGGATAACAACAGAAACGGTACCTTTGTTACCATGACGGCCGGACATCTTATCACCAACTTGAATTTTACGTTTTTGGGCAATATAGACACGAACCATTCGATTGACACCTGGTGACAATTCATCCCCGTTTTCACGAGTAAAGACTTTAACGTCTTGGATAATACCGCCGCCACCATGAGGTACTCTCAATGAAGTATCACGAACTTCACGTGATTTTTCGCCAAAAATGGCATGAAGCAAGCGTTCCTCAGCAGATAGCTCGGTAACTCCCTTAGGTGTTACTTTACCAACTAAGATATCGCCATCGTGAACTTCGGCACCGATACGGATCGTACCACCCTCATCGAGGTTCTTCAAAGCGTCTTCACCAACATTAGGAATTTCACGAGTCATTTCCTCGGGTCCTAATTTAGTGTCACGGGTTTCTGATTCATACTCTTCAATATGAATAGACGTATAGACATCGTCTTTAACCAAGCGTTCACTAATCGCGATGGCATCTTCAAAGTTATAGCCTTGCCAAGTCATAAAGGCAACAATTGGGTTTTGACCAAGTGCTAATTCTCCACCTTCCATTGATGGTCCATCAGCTAATACCTCATCAGGGTCTACATGGTCGCCAACTCTGACAATTGGTCGTTGGTTATAGTTTTTACCGCCATTTGAACGACGGAATTTCATTAATTTATATTTATCAAGTGTGCCGTCATCGCGACGAATACGAACTTCACGCGCATCAACATACTCAACTGTTCCGGCAAACTTGCAGATAAGTGCAACACCAGAGTCATGGGCAGCCTTATATTCGATACCAGTACCAACAAGTGGTGCATGTGGATCAACTAAAGGAACAGCCTGACGCTGCATGTTGGCGCCCATCAATGCACGGTTAGAATCATCGTTTTCCAAGAAAGGAATACATGCAGTTGCAACGGCAACAACTTGTTTAGGTGAAACGTCCATGTAATCAACTTTGTCGATGCTGATTTCGATGTTATTTGACTTATGACGAGCCATAACCACATTATTGACAAATGATCCGTCATCATTCAGTGGTGAGTTGGCCTGTGCAATAACAAAGTTATCCTCTTCGTCAGCCGTCAAATAATCAATTCGATCAGTAACTTTATGGCTTGTCCAATCTACACGACGATATGGTGTTTCAATAAAGCCATATTTATTAACCCGGGCATAACTTGATAAACTGTTGATCAATCCAATGTTAGGGCCTTCAGGTGTTTCAATCGGACACATACGGCCATAGTGGGTATAGTGAACATCTCGAACTTCATATCCGGCACGGTCCCGAGTCAAGCCACCAGGTCCAAGGGCAGATAAACGACGCTTATGAGTTAACTCACCAAGCGGGTTAGTTTGGTCCATGAATTGCGACAATTGTGATGATCCAAAGAATTCTTTGATTGAAGCAACTACTGGACGAATATTAATCAATTGTTGTGGTGTCACAGTTGACGTATCCTGAATCGACATTCTTTCACGAACAACACGTTCCATTCGTGACAAGCCAATTCGGAATTGGTTTTGCAGCAACTCACCAACTGAACGAATTCGTCGATTACCCAAGTGATCAATATCATCAATTGAACCAATGCCTTCTTGAAGATTAAAGAAGTAGTTCATCGAAGCGATAATGTCGGCTGGTGTAATGTGCTTGAATGCCAGTGGAATATTGTCATTGCCAATTAACGGCACAACCTTTTCGGGATCGTTTGCTGAGTACACCTTAATGATTTGAACTGTCATTGGTTCAGTCACAACAGCTTCGTCAGAAGGATTAAAGGTATAGGCTTTAAATTCTTTTTGATCCAAATATGGTGACAATTTTTTCATAACGTCTTTGGTAACAACAGTGTCCTTTTGGACAATAACTTCACCAGTTTCCGGATCAGCAAGTGTTTCAGCCAATGTCAATCCCAAAAGACGATTCTTCAAACTAAGTTTCTTGTTGGTTTTATAACGACCAACAGGCGCCATATCATAACGCTTTGGATCAAAGAAGCGTGCTGTCAGTAAACTTCTTGATGATTCAGCAGTTTTAGGCTCACCTGGCCGCAAACGTTCGTAAATATCTTTCAGCGACTCTTCAACACGTGAATCGTCAGTATCCTTATGAACATCTTTTTCAAGCGTTAATTCAAGACTATCGTTGTCCCCCAAAATGTCAGTGATTTCACCATCACTACCAAATCCGAGAGCTCTTATCAATTCAGTAAGCGGAATCTTTCTAGTTCGGTCAATTCGAACATATGAAATGTTCTTTGAGTCAGTTTCAAATTCAAGCCAGGCACCTCTATTAGGGATAACCGTGGTTCCATATGAAATACGACCATTTTTATCAGTGTCTTCATGATAATAAACACCGGGTGAACGAACCAATTGTGAAACAATAACTCGTTCAGCGCCGTTAATGATAAAAGTACCTTGATCAGTCATTAATGGGAAATCGCCAAAGAATACATCTTGTGTCTTGATTTCATCAGTCTCGTGATTGGTTAATTTCAATGTGATATGAAGCGGTGCTGAATAATTTGCTTCATGTTCACGTGCTTCGTCAACAGTGTACTTTGGTTCTAATAGCTGATAATCCACAAACTCTAATGAAAGCTTTCCTTGAAAATCATCGATTGGCATAATACCGTCGAAGGTCTCACGAAGGCCGTCTTTTAAAAACCAGTTGTAAGAATTAGTCTGGATTTCAATAAGGTTTGGGAGATCAAGCACTTCTTTAATCCGTGCGTAACTTCGTCGGGTACGGTGTTTTCCATATTTAACTAAGTGTCCTGCCAAGTTTTTCACCTCTCCAAAAATTCCGGAACCGAAATGTTACATTTTGATTACAATTGCCCTTTTTAGCTGATTTTTGGCAAAAAAAATCCAAAAACAAGCTCGACTTGCTTTTGGTTTTTTATGCAGGCCAATCCGGACAATAGATCGCATCGACCATTTCGATTCACAACAAATACAATTAAGACTATACCAACTAAATTGATAATTGTCAAATAAAAGTCTCGAGAATCATATGCTATTTTTTATTGTTAACTAACGCCTGTCGATCGGGCTTTTTAACAGAAATTGTAATCTGATTGTTTCGACCACCAACAGTAACCGAATCACCTGGAACAATTTCTTTCGACAATAATTTTGCACTTAAATTATCTTCAAGCTCAGTTTGAATAGCTCGACGAATTGGACGTGCACCATATTGAGGATCAAACCCAACTTTTGAAATAATCCCAATCGCCGTTTTGGTAACTTTAATATCAATTCCTTGATCATGGATTCGTTTAATAACCGGTTTAGTCATTAACTTAACGATCTGGTCAAGTTCTGCCTTGGTCAATGAGTGGAAGACAACAACTTCATCAATTCGGTTCAAAAACTCTGGACGGAATCGTTGCTTAAGAGCAGCATTAATCGTGTCCTTCATTGCACTGTAATCTTCCTTGGTATCTTCTTGGCCAAAACCAACAGTCTTCTTATCGCGAAGTGTCGTAGCACCCAAGTTGGAAGTCATGATAATAACCGTATTTCTAAAATCAATCTTTCGACCCTTGGAATCTGTCAAATAGCCATCATCAAGCACTTGCAAAAGCAAGTTGAAAACATCCGGATGTGCCTTTTCAACTTCATCAAACAGAACAACTGAATAAGGTTTTTGTCGAACTTTTTCAGTTAATTGACCGCCTTCATCGTAGCCAACGTATCCCGGTGCAGATCCAATCAAACGACTGGTTGAGTACTTTTCCATATACTCACTCATGTCAACCCGAATCATATCGTCCTCAGAGCCAAAGACCGCCTCAGCAACCGCCTTTGCAAGCTCTGTTTTACCTACACCTGTAGGCCCCAAGAACATAAATGAACCAATTGGGCGATTAGGATCTTTCAGTCCGCTTCGTGCTCGACGAATTGAACGTGAAACGGCTGAAATAGCTTCTTCTTGACCAACAACTCGTTGATGAAGGACAGCTTCCAAATTAACTAACCGATCTGCTTCGGTTTTACTCAAACGAGTAACTGGAATGCCAGTCCATTCGGCAACAATTTGAGCCACATCCTGACTGGTTTCTTTAACCGGATAATGAGCCTCGGATGATTCTTCCGGCTCCTCATCTTGCTTAGTTAGCTCATCTTGTAATTTATTAGCCTGTTTTCGAATCTTCGAAGCTTTCTCGTAGTCTTGGGCAACAAGTGCCTCATTCAGTTGAGCAAGGAGATCTGAAAGTTTCTTGTGATCGTCGACAACATCTGAATTCTGCAGATGATCAATTCGTACCTTGGCAGCAGCTTCATCCATTAAATCAATGGCTTTGTCTGGAAGGAAGCGATCACTGATATAACGATTGGATAGGTTAACAGCTGTTTCAATAGCATCGTCAGTAATTTCAACATGATGATGTTGTTCATATTTAGGACGCAGGCCCTTTAAAATCTGAACGGTCTCATCTGCCGTTGGTTCATCAACCGTAACTTTGGCAAATCGACGTTCCAACGCTGCATCCGATTCAATATATTTTTGATATTCATCAAGAGTAGTGGCACCGATTAATTGAAGCTCGCCACGTGCTAACGCTGGTTTCAAAATATTGGAAGCGTCAATAGCGCCTTCTGCACCACCGGCACCAATCAACGTATGCAATTCATCAATAAACAGAATGATATTTCCGTCTTGATAAATCTCCTCGATGACTTTCTTAAGCCGATCTTCAAACTCACCACGATATTTGGTCCCGGCAACCAGTGAGCCCATGTCAAGCATCATTAAACGCTTATTAACCATGTCCCCAGGTACGTCACCGTTTACAATTCGCTCTGCAAGTCCTTCTGCAATTGCAGTTTTACCAACCCCAGGCTCACCAATTAGAACCGGATTATTTTTAGTTCGTCGCGCAAGGATTTGAACAACCCGCTTAACTTCCAAATCACGGCCAATGGTTGGGTCCAAACGATTCTCACGTGCCATTTCAGTTAAATCACGGGCTAGTGAATCAATAGTTGGTGTTTTACTGTCTTTTTGTTTGGATGGACGGGCGCCCCGTTGCTTTGATGACATATTAGATGCCATTGAGCCGCCACTAATCCCCATCTTTCTTAAAGTTACTTTACGAATTTGTGATAAATCAAGGCCTAAGTTAATCAAAATTCTTGAAGAAAGAATCGTTTCATCTGTTAATAATGAAAGTAAAATGTGCTCTGTTCCAACTTTTGGAACGCCATTTTTCTTCGCAAATTCTCCGGCTTGTGCCAATACTTCCTTAGCCTTAGGAGAGTATGGTAAATAATCGTTACTGCTAAGATCCTTCAGATTACCATACCCGGCAAAGCGTTCTACTTCTTCTGTAATGTCTTCCGCAGTCACTGAGAACTGTTGAAGAGCCTTATATGCGATCCCATTAGTTTCAATCAGTAGACCTAGTAACAGGTGCTCAGTACCGATAGCTTGGTGCTTAAATTTCTTTGCCTGTTCCTGAGCAATGGTTAAAACGTTCTTAGCGCTTGGAGTGAATAAATTATTCATAGATACCCTCGCTTTCTATCGTTCGTAACGCAAACGATTCAATATTGATACCATAATGTTTGCTCTCATGATATCAGTTAAATCACTATTGTTAAGGTCAATTGCATCTTTGTCAATCGCCGCTAAAATAATGCTCACTTCACGACGACTAATTAAGTCATTATTATATAACGTTTGGACGATGGTTTCACTATCTCTTTTCGACAATTTGTTACCAATTGCGTCAATCAACGAGTTCAACACGTCAATGTCATCTAATAAATGAACCTTCTCTATTCTAATGTAGCCGCCACCACCCCTTTTACTTTCAACAATATACCCATTTTGAATTGTAAAACGCGTGTTAATAACATAATTAATTTGCGACGGAACAACGTCAAATAATCCAGCAATTTCCGATCGGCGAATTTTCACTTGTTCGTTGTCGGCAAGTATTTCCTTCAAGTAACGTTCAATTAAATCAGAAATGTTTTCGTCGGCCATGCTCTCACCCAATTCTTTGACTAATATTGACTTTAATTATACGAAGAAAGTGAGAAAATGCAAAGAAAAGGATTCGACACCCCTTAATTCATATTATTGGCCATTAATCATTGTGAAAAAGAAACGGCTATCTTTTGTATCCTACAACGGCAAGAATCTCAATTCCAAGTCTTCCAGCATGCGTCAAAACTCGGAACACATTTATATAATATTATAGAAGAAAAATCAATCATAAAGCCCTCAACGGCAAAATATCAAAAAATAGAGGGTCTAAAATTTTTGGGGTTGATACCGTAAGGTATCAATCTTTTTTTGCATATAAATAGGGCATCGCCCTACTATTGAATTAGCCAATAATTCAGATAGAAAGAAGTAAAAACGATGTCCCAAGAC
>Ga0214925_100592_pt1 | contig 14880 bp, 8 predicted proteins | sample Stichaenrichment_FD_168299 | JGI IMG/M metagenome (GOLD analysis project Ga0214925, IMG submission 168299) | Xylose enriched microbial communities from anaerobic bioreactor in Madison, Wisconsin, United States - 63SRT | ecosystem: Engineered > Bioreactor > Anaerobic > Unclassified | place: USA... | reverse complement strand
AAATGATAAAATAGTGGTGCCCATAAAGGTCCTTCTTTCTAGTGGAATGTTGTGGTGACACCATTAAAGACCTTTATGGGTTTTTCTGTCCACTAATATGTTCAACTTAAATTTTACAATCTACCAAAAATAAAAATTGCGTTGCTATTAAAAAGTGACCACCTAGCAACTGCTAGTTGATCACTTTAATTTAACTATCCATTGCCACTTCAAGTGAAATTAAGCGCGCTAGAAAGCGCGCTTAATTATCGATTATCTGCAATGAACCTGGCGCTAGCTCCCGCGGACAACACTGCTGCACTAAAGTTAATTGCTGCGCCGACATCGCTGGGGCGACTAATTCAGTGGCTAACACGCGCTGGGCAGTGGTGCCAACGTTCAACAGAAAAATACTGTAATGGTGGGCATCAGCATACCGCAAATAACCAAAACACGTATTATTGAAATAAAACGGTTGAAACGCACTAGTCGCCAACCAAGGGCGCTCGTGCCGCAACTGGATCGCATGCCGGTAAAGCTGCATCGTCTGCGGATCTTCATTTTCCCAAGGGAAGAAGCGGCGGTTATCCGGGTCAACGTCGCCGGTAAGGCCGGCTTCATCGCCATAATAAATGCAGGGTACGCCTGGCAATGTTAGTAGTAGTTGCGTGGCTAGTGCCAGGTGCTGGTAATCGCCGGCCAGTACGGTCAATATACGCTTGGTATCGTGGGTGCCTAGATTATTGAAATTATATTGAAAGGTGCTGCGGGGATAGTTTTCTTTTAACGTTAATAATCGGCGCACCCAAGTCTGGGCGTCGATCTTGCCTTGGAGCACGTCCAGGATCAGCTGGCGCAACGGATAATTCATTACCGCATGTAACATGCCGCCAGCCAAATAATGGCGCCGCTGGTTGTAGGCGATCTTGTGCGAGGCGTCCTCCCAAACTTCACCGATCAAGACTTTTTGCGGATACTGGTCTAGGCGCTGACGGATGCCATGAATAAAGAAGTCCGGTAATTCATCGGCGACATCCAGCCGCCAGCCATCCACGCCACGCTGCGTCCACTGCTCGATCACGCCGGCGGGACCATAGATGAACTGCTGATAATCTGTATTATTTTTATCGACTGTTGGTAGATCAGTGACGCCCCACCAGCTCTTGTATTTAGCTGGAAAATCGGTAAAGTTGAACCAATTGTAGTAGGGACTGTGTGGCGACTCACTGGCACCAAGGCCATCATAGGTGTGATTAAGGTTGAAATAGCGGCTATTTGCCCCCACGTGATTGAACACACCGTCCAAAATAAGGTGCATCCCCCGGCGATGCACTTCCTGCAGCAAAGCGTCAAAATCAGCTAAACTGCCTAACATTGGCTCTAGCTTTAAGTAATCGCCGGTATCGTAACGATGATTGCTCACCGCCTCAAAGATCGGGCTTAAAAATAGCGCGGTCACGCCTAATTCTTGCAGGTAATCTAGCTTGGTCATGATTCCCTTCAAGTTACCGCCATAAAAATCCCAGCGCAAAACTTCCCCGCTGGCATCCTTGACGTAAAGCGGCCGATCTTGCTTGGTCCCATAAATAAAGCTATTCGGTTTAGGCGCATTAACGTGGCCATCCGCGTTGCCGTTAGCGAAGCGATCCACAAAAATATGGTAAAAAATCGCCTGCTGGTACCATTGTGGTGGCGTTTCAACAGAATCAAGCACCGTCAGCTGGTACATTTGGACGGCGGCGCGCGCTTGATAAACCACGCCGGTTCCGCCGTAACCACCGTCTTGACAGCCGTAATAAAAGGTCTGCCCTGCCTGGGTGATCTGAAAATAATAAAAATATAATCCTGCCTGGGTGGGGGTAAATTCGCCACGATAAGTCTGCGCTGCCACCGCTGCTAAAGCGACTTTAGTCGGTGTTTGCCACTGACCATCCGCATAGATCACCAACCAAACGCCAGTGGCTGCTGGCGCTGCCTTAAATTGGAATGTGATCGGTGTTTGTTGTACCACCGCCCCAAACGGCGACTTAAAATCAAGTCCAAACGAATTATAGTACACGACTATTGCCCCTTTATTAAAAAGCAAGCGGGTGCAGAATAGCGCTAACACCACCACTTGCTCGATTTCTACAAACTATAACCGATCTATTTCGTTTCTGGTCGGCTTTGATGGGGCACGTGCCAGATATCTTCGGCATAACGGTTAACCGTTTTATCCGCAGAAAAACGGCCGGCAAAGGCAATATTCTCTAGGGCCCGCTGTTGCCACTGGTTCTGATCCTGATAAGCTTGATCAATTTGTGCCTGTGCGGCTAAATAAGACTCTAAGTCGCGGACGACAAAATAGTCATCGTTGAAGCGCAACAACGAATCGTAAATATCGCGGCCTTCAGTTTGGATACCCGGGATCGTGCCATCAACTAAAGCGTCCAGAATACGACGAATTCGTGGTGACTGATCGTACAAAGTTTGGGCGCGATAGTTTTGCTGCGCATAATAAGCGTAAACTTCGTCAACAGTCAGCCCAAATAAAAATAGATTGTCGGCGCCAACTGCATCCCGGATCTCAATATTGGCACCATCTAAGGTCGCTAACGCCAAGGCACCATTGGCCATTAATTTCATGTTACTGGTTCCGGAAGCTTCCTTAGAGGCAGTGGAGATCTGCTCACCAATGTCGGCAGCGGGAATGATTTTTTCCGCTAAGGACACGCTGTAATTCGGTAGAAAAACAATTTTTAGTCGATCGCGCATAGCCGGATCGTGGTTCACTAAGTCGGCCAAGGCGTTGATCAGCTTAATGATCTCCTTGGCATAATAGTAGCTCGGTGCGGCCTTAGCACCAAAAATATGGACCCGCGCTTGGTAATGTTCATCTGGCGCGGCCTTGATTCGCTGATACAGATCAATGATGCCTAGCACGTGCAACAATTGCCGTTTATAGGCGTGCAGGCGCTTGATCTGTACGTCAAATAATGCTATCGGATCAATTTTGATCTGCAGCGTTGCGGCCACATAGTCCGCCAGTCGCTGCTTGTTGGTTAATTTAACTTGGGCTAATTTAGCCAAGAAAGCCGGATCATTTTGGTAAGCTTTGACTGTTTTCAATTCGCTGGGAGCACTGCGCCAGCCGCTGCCGATCTGCTGATCCAACAATTCGCTTAGTGGCTCGTTGGCTAATTGTACCCAGCGACGCAAGGTGATGCCGTTGGTTTTATTATTGAAGCGTTCAGGATAGATCGCGTACAGATCGGCCAAAACATCCCGTTGCAACAGTTCGGTGTGCAACTTGGACACCCCATTGGTACTGTGGCTGCCGATCACCGCCAAATAAGCCATTCGCACTTGACCATCGCCAAAGGGGGCACTACGTTGGACCCGCTCGGCACCGTAGATCGGCGTCATTTCTACCCGAAAACGGCGGTCGATCTCAGCAATGATCTGGTAGATCCGCGGTAACTCACGGGCCAACATATCCTGAGGCCATTTCTCCAACGCTTCTTGCAAGATCGTGTGGTTAGTATAGCTCATCACTTGAGTTGTGATCTTCCACGCCACCGACCAATCCAGATGCTCTTCATCTAGCAAAATGCGCATCAATTCAGGGATGACCAAGGTGGGATGGGTATCATTGATGTGGATCGCGATCTGGCGACCAAGATCAACTAAGCTTTGTTGGTGCCGCCGATAATGGCGAATAATGCTTTGCACCCCCGCTGAGGAAAAGAAATACTCTTGATGCAAACGTAATAGTTGCCCGTCATAATTGGAATCATCGGGATATAAAACTTCAGTGATCCGTGCGACTGCGGCCTTATCGGCTTGCGTATAGTAATGATCGTCGGCCTGCGGTGGTAATTCGGCTGACCACAAACGCATCGTATTGCCGACATGATTGTGGTAGCCTAACATCGCGGTATCATAAGGCACCGCCAAAACGTCTTGGGTATTTTCGTAAACCGGCACTAATTGCCCGCTAGCTTCATCACGGCGCAAATAAACGTTGCCGCCGAAACGCACAGTACAGGCTTTGCTTTCCTTGCATACCTCCCACACGTTACCATTGCGCAACCAATCATCTGGCAATTCAACTTGGTACCCGTTGATAAAGGCCTGCTTGAACAAGCCGTAACGATAACGAATACCGTTACCATTGCCGGCGATCTGCATTGATGCCAGTGAATCCATGAAGCAGGACGCCAACCGACCTAACCCACCGTTACCTAAGCCAGGATCAGGTTCGGCCGCGACTAACTGGTCAAAATCCAGCCCTAGTTCTTTGCTCCCGGCCCGCACAGTATCCAAAATACCTAAATTCAATAAATTAGATTCCAGTAAGCGGCCAGGTAAAAATTCGATCGAAAAATAATAGACTTGCTTGCGCTTTGTGCGGTTATATTCGGCAGTCGTTTGTTGCCATTGATCCGCTAAATATTGGCGCACCAAATTACCTAACACTAAAAACTGCTCGCTAGTCGATAGTTCATCTTGCTCTTCAGCGTACAATGTTTCTAAAAGTTTGCGATAATCCGTCTTAAATTGTGCCGTGGTTAATTTCATTTTTTCTCACCCAATCACTTGTTGATAGAGACGCTGGTAATCCTGCGCCGAATGCCGCCAATCAAAATCCTGCGCCATTGCTTGTTGCTGCAATTGCTGCCAAGCCGGTGCGTCTTCGTGGTAGATTCGATAAGCGTAAGACATGATCTCGCCTAGTACCACCGAACTATAATTATCGAAGCCAAAGCCAGTACCCGCGCCAGTGTATTGATTATAGGGTTGCACGGAGTCCCGTAGCCCCCCGACCAGATGGACCACCGGAATGCTGCCGTAGCGCATGGCTATCATTTGGGATAAGCCGGATGGTTCAAAGGCTGACGGCATCAAAAAGTAGTCGCTGCCAGCATAGATCTGTTGCGCCAGCGCTTCATTGAAAGTGATGCGCACTGCACATTGTCCGGGATAGCGGACCTGAAAATCACGTAATTGTTGCTCAAAATCGGGATCGCCAGTGCCTAATACCACGACCTGGGCGTCATGGCGGACTAAAAAGTCGTCTAGCGTTGCCACTAATAGTTGGGCACCCTTTTGGCTGGTCAGCCGCGAGATCATGGCAAAAAGCGGCACTTCTTTGCGCTGGGGTAGGCCTAAGCTAGCTTGCAGGGCTTGCTTATCGGCGGCCTTACCTGTGCGGTCAGTGGCGGTGTAGTTCGCTGCTAAATTAGTATCGGTTGCTGGGTCGTATAGTTCATTGTCGATGCCATTTAAAATGCCGTGGAGCTTGTATGCGTTCTGGCGTAAGGTGCCATCCAAGCCTTCGCCAAACGCCGGCGTCTGGATCTCCTGGGCGTAACTCGGGCTGACGGTATTGATCGCATCGGCGTAGTTGATGCCGCCTTTCAAAAAGTTGACTTGGTCGAAATATTTAGTGCCATTTTCTTGCCACGTTGCCATACCAATGCCAAAAAGATCACTGAGCACCACTGGATCAAAAACGCCTTGGAAGCGTAAATTATGGATCGTCAAAACGGTTTTGATCGCGCGGTAATCATTGATCCACTGATATTTATCCCGCAACAAAACCGGCACGAACGCGGTATGCCAATCGTTGACGTGCAACACATCAGGAATAAAATCAAACCGCGCCATCATTTCGCACAAGGCTAATTGGAAGAAGGCGAAACGCTCCCCATCATCGGCGTAGCCATACAAACCGTCACGGCCAAAATAATAAAGATTATCGATGAAATAATAGCGGACTTTACCTAGCAATAAAGTTTTGATGCCACAATACTGCTGGCGCCAACCGACGGCCACCGTAAAATTAGTGACGTCCGTCAACTGTTCAGTATAAGCGGCAGGCATTTTTGTTGGGTAATAGGGAACGACCACGCGGATGTCGTTGCCGGCGCGCTGCAACGCCTTAGGCAAGGCATAGGCCACATCGCCTAAGCCGCCGGTTTTATAAAATGGCGCCGCCTCCGCCGCAGCAAATAAGATTTTCGTCATTGCGTCACCACTTCCTTTTGCTGATAGACGTGCTGCCCTTTACCGATCACCAACGGCTGTTCGGCGGTTCCAATCAGCTTAAGGTTAGGCCCGATCACAACACTTTTATCTAAAATCGCATGCTCGATCACGGTACCAGCGCCGATCCGGCTGCCTTGCATGATCACACTATCACTGATCCGCGCCCGCCGATTGATCAACACATTCCGGAAGATCACTGAATGAGTAACGGTGCCTTCAATATAGCTCCCGGTCCCCACTAGGCAATTTTCCACTTGTGAATCGCGGGAGAAAAAGCTGGGGATCTCGTTTTTAACTTTAGTCAAGATCTGTCGCTCGCTGAAGAAAAGCGCCTGATAATTTTTCTCCAGCAACATTTGCATATTAGCGGCGTAAAAATCCTGAATGCTGCGAATATTAGCCTGAAAGCCGGTATATTCAAAGGCACTGGTATTATTTTGCATCACGGCATGTTTTAGCACCAGATTTAAACCGCCGGCTTGACCTTCACGATTAGCCTCTTGTAATAATTCGATCAACCGACGCACATCGATCATATGGATCGCCAAACTTTTTGGCACCATCGTCGCTGCCGCTGGAATATTGGCTTCTGCTAACGGTAAAATACTGGTGGCTTTACCATATTCAGTCAGCGTCACTACCTGATCATCAGCGGCCACTTGTTCTGCCGGTAAGAATTTATAAACGGTGGTCATCTCATTGTTCCGTTGTTGGTGATAACGCCACAGTGCACTAATATCAATATTATTCACATTTTGCGTCCCTAAAATAACCACATATTCGGCCCCAGATTTACGCAAAAATTGAATATAATTGTCATAAAAATGATGGCGGGCCTCTGCTTGTTGCTGGGCCGCGACTACCGCTAGATCATTGTATGGAAAGGTGAAGACACCCCCGCGCAGTGAATCAAGATCCCAATCCTTACCACTACGCACATGATCGCCGACTGAGCGGCCATTGCGCGGTAAAAATAGTGCTACAGTATTGATCCCGGCGTTGCTGATACAAGAAAGTGGAAAATCCAGCAGGCGGTAACGACCAGCAAAGGGCAAGGTTCCCAATGGCCGCTGTTCAGTCAACGGCAGTAACGCTTCGGCAGGTTCGATCAAATTAATAATGGCGCACAATCTATTCTTTTTCATGCTGCTCACCTCCTAAAACCTCACGATAACCAGCCACCGCGATCTCCTCATTACTGCCGACGACCCGCGCGCCATCCCCAATGATCGCACGTTCGCCGATCAAGGCATGATCAATGACCACATCTTTACCGATCACAGCGTTGGGCATGACCATGCTGTCTTTGACCACTGAATTCTCGCCGACTTTAACGTTTTGTGACAAGATCGAATGCGTCACGGTGCCCGCCACATAACAGCCATCCACGATCATTGAATTTTTCACCTTGGCACTTTCTGTCAACAACATTGGGGGCAAGGCCAGCGCCTTCGAATAGATTCGCCAGTTACGATCGCCAATGTTCAGCGTACTATTAGGTGATAAAAATTCCATGTTCGACTGCCATAGACTGTAGATCGTCCCGACATCGCGCCAATAACCGTCAAAAGCATAGGCAAACACGGCCTCATTATGTTCCAAATAAGCCGGGATTACGTCATGACCAAAGTCCTCCAAGCTGCCATCCGTCGCGTAACTGTCCTGTAAATACTTTTTCAACGTAGCCCAATTGAAAATATAAATGCCCATCGACGCTAAATTACTTTTCGGCTGTTCAGGCTTCTCTTCAAATTGAATGATCCGCTCGGTCTCGTCGGTATTCATAATGCCGAAGCGCTTGGCCTCCTCGTTAGTCACCGGAATGACGCCCACCGTCAGCGACGCCTTTTTCGCCTGATGATACGCCAGCATCGCTTCATAATCCATTTTGTAGATATGATCACCTGACAAGATCAGCACATAAGTCGGGTTCATCCGGTCGATATATTCTATATTTTGATAGATCGCGTGGGCTGTCCCTTTGAACCACTTCTCCCCGTCGCTGGCCGAGTATGGCTGCAAAACCGTCACGCCACCATTTTGCTCGCTTAGACCCCAACTAGCACCATTACCAATATGCGCATTTAATTCCAGTGGCTTATATTGGGTGATAACGCCAACTGTATCGATCCCTGAATTGGCACAATTACTCAACGTAAAATCAATGATCCGGTAACGGCCACCAAAAGGAACCGCTGGCTTCGCCGTCGACTTAGTCAGCTTACCTAAGCGGGTCCCCTGACCACCGGCTAAAATAATACCTAACATATCATGTTTCATTATTAGCGAAAAGCGCTGGACGCCTCTCCTTGCCCCCTTTTTCTACCGAACACGCTGTGGCTGAATGATCAACGCCCCAGCGGCCGGTAAGATGACTTGAATGCTATAAGGTTGCCCCTTATACGGAACTGCTTCAGCAGTAAAAGTCCCTTGCAACTTCGTCCACGTGCCACCAAATTCCTTGGACTCCGTATTCAGTAACTCGTGATAAGTCCCTGCATAAGGAACCCCAACACGAAAATGTTGGCGTTCTTGTGGGATAAAATTAAACACACCGACTAAAAAATCATATTTATGCTTACCTTGACGTAAAAAGCTCAATGCATTACTAGCTGGATCATCGGCGTCAATGATGGTCAAGCCAGCTGGCTGATGATCTTGTTCCCATAATGACCGTTGCTGCCGATACAATTGATTAAGCGTTTGTACAAATTCTTGCATTTTATGATTCAACGGATCAGCTAGATCGACCCACTCTAAGCCGCTCCAATGACGCCATTCAAGGAACTGGCCCCATTCGCTGCCCATAAACGTCAGTTTTTTTCCAGGATGTAACATCAAATAAACCATCAATGTTCGCAAGTTGGCGAATTGATTATAGCGATCACCTGGCATCTTGTGCATCAGTGATTTCTTGCCGTGGACCACTTCATCGTGGGAAAACGGCAAGACAAATTGCTCATCAAACGTGTACATAAATGAAAAGGTCAATAAATTGAACTGGGCGTGTCGATACAGCGGATCTAATTCGAAGAACCGTAACGTATCGTTCATCCAGCCCATGTTCCACTTGTAATTAAAGCCTAACCCGCCAGTAGCCACCGGATGACTGACCTGCGGATAAGCGCTAGACTCCTCGGCCACCATCAAAATATCGGGATGATAACGAAAGACCGTCTGGTTCAATTTTTTGATAAAGGCGATTCCCTCTAGATTGGCGTTTGTACCGGCTGCGTTGACCGTGCCTTCCTTGCCGGCATCATAGTCCAAATACAACATATTCGAGACCGCATCGACCCGCAAGCCATCTAAATGGCAAAAATCCAGCCAGTACAGCGCACTAGAGATCAAAAAGCTTTGCACTTGCGCCTTGCCTAGATCAAAGTTCCACGATCCCCAACGATGATTATCCGCCCGAAAAGCATCCTGATATTCAAACGTTGGTGTCCCATCATACTGGGCCAACGCATCAGCATTGCGAATAAAATGCCCCGGCACCCAGTCCACGATCACCCCAATATTAGCTTGGTGGCATTGCTCGATAAAATCTAAAAAGTCAGTCAAGCCACCGAAACGGCTAGTCGGCGCAAAATAACCCATCAACTGATAACCCCACGAAGCATCCAACAAATGTTCCATGATCGGCATCAATTCAATATGGGTGTAGCCCATTTGCTTAACATAAGGGATCAAAGTCTGCGCCAATTCAGTATAAGATAAATAACTGTCATCCGCATGCCGCCGCCACGAACCTAAATGCACCTCGTAAATATTGACTGGTCGCTGATAAGGCAGAAACTTCTTTCGCCGCGCTAACCACAGACTATCACGCCACTTTTTTTGCGGTAGCGGCATGACGATCGCTGCATTGCCCGGTTTTTTTTCAAACTGATGGGCGTAGGGATCGATTTTCATCACCCGTTGGCCGCCGGCGGTCACGATCAAAAATTTGTACAGATCACCAATTTGTGGTTGGCTCGTTTCCACTGACCAAATACCGGTATCACTTTGTGCAAGCAACGGTAAGTCTTCCTGCCACTCATTGAAACTACCGACTAAATAAACGGCCTGCGCATTGGGCGCCCAAACACTGAAACTAAATCGTGCCGCGGCGATCTGCTGACAACCTAACCAGAAATAACTCCGATAGTCAGCGCCGGTATTAAATAAATAAGCCTGACGCAACCGTGCCGCATCTATATTTACTGCCATTGGTACCTCACCTCACCCCTTAGCAATATTAAACAAATATAGCGTTTTCATTAAAATGAGAACCCCATGTTAATTCGTTTCAAAATACAGCCTAACAAGTAAGCACTGGTCACTTGCTTGTGACTCAATTATACACCAATAGAAACACGATTAAAACAGTATATTAAGCGCTTACAATAACGTGACATACGTGCATATTTCACAACTATTTTAATGATAATATGATACATAAAATCTGTATTTATGGTAGACCGTTTTCTGAAAACTATATAAATAAAACGTGTCGCAACATTAAACACGCTGCGACACGTTTTATTAGATTTATTAGAATAGCTCCCTACCTTGCGGCTCATCTTTGGTCACAAAGTAATCAGGCCGACTACTGGACACAGTGTTTATTTAGCTTTTACGCCATAGTGGTAATCTAATTGACGCCATCGGTCCACGAATAAGTGATCGTTGCGTGGTAATCACCTGGTTGGATATTGTTGCCGGCTAACTGCAACTGAATATTTTTGAAAACATAGGACATGCTGGTTTGTTTGTCAGCGTAATCGTAACTGACTAATTGATTGGCCGGCCCGCCGGCAGTAAATATCGCACTACTCAAAGCAGGCGTGCCAAAGTTGATCTTAGCCGCTTCGCCAGTGAGTTTGCGACTACCAGCGGTGAAATCACTCAACTGCGCGGTGATTGTCCACGGTCCTGGCGTTGCCCGATTGTCGGTGACCAACAGTGTTTTATCGCCATCGGTATTTTTATACGTCCCTGGCGTGGTCGTTTGCGTGCCGAATTCTAAATTCGTTGGCGGTGTGATTTCGATCCCACCAGTGGTTGCGGCTGGTAGCAACGTCACTTTGTTGGTATCGACCACATAGGAACTTTGGTCCATCATCACGTCAGTTGGCGTCAACCCACTAGCCGGCAACGCGGCCGTTGCTTGAACTTGATAACTGACAACAACTTGACTTCCTTTAGCGATCGGGCCAGCCCAGGCAATGTTAAAATAGCCACTCATTGGCACCACTTGCGCGGTCACCGCCTTACCATCTACGGTTACCGTTGGTGTGCCAACTTGTTTCAACTGCGCGGCCAATGGTACCACGACGATCGGTGTGGTGATCGTCGTACCCTTTCCAGAGAAGCATTTACCGGAACATCATACGCGTGAATCAATTACAAAACTTGATTAGCGCCCTGCGCCACAGGGAGCCTATCATTATATGCGATTTTTACGCCATAAAAGGCATTAAAGCGCGCCGGTAATCATTACAGGACCGAGCGGAAAACCCATTTCCACTGTGTTAAAAAACTAGTTTGCAATCACGGTATCAATAGCATTGTCACTCTAGCGCGTCCTAGTAATCCGGCATAAACGCGCAGCCAGCGGTCACATCTGACCACATAAGCGTCCCAGCTAACAATTCCAAACGGATTGTTGGCTGGGACGCTTATTTTTTTCTGGGGCAAACTCCCTTCTGTCCCCATTCTTTCATTTAGGCTGATATTTGATTGCAATGAAACCCTCTAAACAACTGAGTGGAAATGCATGCCATACTCTCTACCTGATAGCTTTGACCCGACGCACCCCAAATTTCCGCAGCTCTTCAATCAAGAATATCGGAATCGGGATCATACACAGGAACCCCCAATCCCGCAATTGTAACGGTGCGGTGTTGAACAAGCTTTGAACACCTGGCGTGTAGACTAGAAAGGCTAACAGAATGACTTCAAAAACGATCCCAGCCCAGACCCGGTGGTTACTGAACAGTCCAAATTTGAACACTGAAGTGACCTGTGTCCGGCAGTTTAGTGCAGCTGCAATCTGGCAGAAGACGATGGCGGCAAGGGTCATCGTTGTGGCTCGGGCGTACAAACCGCCGCTGGCAGCCAGTGGCTGATTCGGCCAGCCCGCTTCCATGTTGACGAAAAAGTACGCCAAGGTCGAAACGATCGAGGCAATCAGCCCATACCAGGCAAACGCCGTCCAGACGACCCGTTTATTCAATAAGTGCGCGTTTCGCGGACGTGGCGGTTGCTGCATAATACCCGGTTCTGCCTTTTCAGCACCTAGTCCAAGCGCTGGCAACATGTCAGTCCCAAGGTCAACCGTCAGAATCTGCATGACAGTCAGCGGCAGTGGAATCAACCCGCGGCTGAATAGGAACAGGACCGATGGAATAGCTTCCGGCACGTTGGAGTTGAAGATGTAGAGCAGGAACTTCTGCAAGTTGCTGTACACTGTCCGTCCCTCTTCGATTGCAGCCACGATGGAGGCAAAGTTGTCATCCGTCAAAATCATATCAGCAGCGTCCTTAGCGACATCCGTCCCGGTAACACCCATGGCAACACCAATGTCCGCCTTTTTCAAAGCTGGCGCATCGTTAACACCGTCACCAGTTGAGGCCACGATCTCCCCCATCTTTTGACAGGTTGAAACGATTTTATACTTCTGTTCCGGCGCCACTCGTGCAAAGATGATTTCACCGGCCAAAGCCGTTTTCAGCTCATCCTCACCCATGGCTTCCAGTTCTGTGCCGGTCACGACCCGGGCCTTATCGCTGGTCAGGCCGATCTTAACAGCAATCGATTTAGCAGTTAATGCGCTGTCCCCAGTGACCATAATGATTTTGATCTGCGCATCGTGACACTTTTGAACGGCATCGTAGATTTCAGGCCGTGGCGGGTCGGCCATGACGGTCAGGCCGACAAAGCTCAGGTCCGTTTCGGCGTTATCGATCGTCAAACCGGCCACCTGCTTGTTAACATCTGCTTCAGCGGGAATCTCACGGTAGGCAATAGCCAGGGAACGCAAGCCTTGAGCAGCGTATGTTTCGTTCGCTTTATTGATGGCATCCAGATCCGCCTGGGTGATTGGCCGCGTTTCGCCGTCCACCTGAATGGTCGTACACTGCGGCAGCATATCGCTTAGCGACCCCTTCACACAAATCGACAGCGTGTTGGCATCGTGCTGGTGAATTGTACTCATCCGTTTCCGGACTGAGTCAAACGGCAGTTCCTTGAGGCGCGGTGTTTTCGCGGCAACGGTCTCAACGTCAAAGCCCGCCTTTTCTGCCATGATGACTAAGGCCGCCTCGGTTGGCGTCCCAAGTAACTTTGGCTGGTGGGTGTCGGGGTCCGTCTGCACTTTCGTATCATTATTGAGGCCTGCGACGAGCATCAATCGTTTCAAATCGGGGTCGTCTTCATAGTTGACAGTCTGGTCATTTAACAACACATGCCCATTATTCACATAGCCGTGCCCAGATACCGTATAAACCTGATGCCGCAGCCACACGTGGTTGACCGTCATTTGATTCTGCGTCAGCGTCCCGGTCTTATCCGAGCAAATGACCGTCGTTTCGCCCAGTGTTTCAACACTGTCCAATTCCTTGACCAGCGCGTGTTTCTTCGCCATCCGCTGAACACCCTGTGCCAGCGACAGTGTCACGGTTGGCAGCAGGCCTTCCGGAATGAACGCCACGATCATCCCCAGTGCGAAGATAAACGATTTCGCCACTGGATAACGCACGAAGAAAATGGCGGCGATAAAAAACGCGACCCCGATGCCGATTGCAATGATCGATATCTGTTTCGTCAGGCGGTTAAGCTCTTGTTCCAACGGGCTCGAATGTTTGGCCTGTTGCTGCGTCAGTGCAGCAATCTGGCCAAACTCCGTCTGCATCCCAGTCGCCAGTGTCACGGCAGTCCCAGTACCGGCGCCAACCGTCGTCCCCGCGTAGATCAAGTTACTCTCGGCAAACTCGCCTTCGCCAGGGTTATAAGTTGCTGTTTTCGACTCCGGCACCGACTCACCAGTCAACGCGGACTGGTCAACCTGCATCGATGTTGCCGACAGTAATCGGGCATCAACAGGCACCGCGTTACCGGCCTGCAGCTCGAACACATCACCGACAACCAGGTCAGTCGCATTGACTTGGACGACCTTGCCATCCCGGTATACTTGGGTGTAGGTCGGCAACATCGCCATTAGCGAATTGGTCGCCTTCTGCGCTTGGTGTTCCTGCCAAAAACTAAAGCAGCCGTTAATGATGTTAACTAGCCAAATGGCAATGCCCAGTTCAACCGTCCCGGACAACATGGCAATCAGGCCGCTGACCCAGAGCAAAATCGCCATCAGGCTAATGAAGTTGCTCAAAAATGCCTTGAGTTGCGACTGTTGCTGGCCATGGGTGATGGTGTTGGCACCATTCTTGTCCAACCGTGCTTTTGCTTCCTGTTGCGTCAGCCCGGTTTTGGTCGTCTTGAGTGCACTAAAGAGTGTTTCAACGTCTTCCTGGGCGTCTTTTTTTCGTGTTTCCTGTTTCGCTGTCATGCTTGTCACTCCTCTCAGAGTTTAGTTGCCTCACGAATAGCTGTTCACTATCAGTGAGACACTTAATAACGACCGTGATTAATTGGGGTCGCTACAGTTTCGCATCCTTAATAAGTAAGCGTTGCCTGCCGACCAGCAAACAACGTCACATACTCAAATTCAGAATACATCTAAACATTGTGTTGTTAAGCGCTTTCAAGGTAGATTGCAAATTTAATCCGAATTTTTGGACAAATTTGTCAGCATAACCTGATACGGTGTTTGCCAGTCGAGTATTTTAAGCGGTCGCTGGTTAATTTGGAGTAACGTCGTCGTTAAATCTT
>Ga0214925_100591_pt1 | contig 14909 bp, 10 predicted proteins | sample Stichaenrichment_FD_168299 | JGI IMG/M metagenome (GOLD analysis project Ga0214925, IMG submission 168299) | Xylose enriched microbial communities from anaerobic bioreactor in Madison, Wisconsin, United States - 63SRT | ecosystem: Engineered > Bioreactor > Anaerobic > Unclassified | place: USA... | reverse complement strand
CAACATGGTCGGGACCTCCTGTGAATATGGTAAGCCGGACTCCTTCAGGACCGAGCCTAACCCATGCTGCCACTCGATGGCCACTGCTTCACAGAGTGAGGTCCCGATCACTCTACATATCGTCTAGTCGGCATACCTATATATGAGAGCGTCTTGGGCGGCCTTCCGCAGGGAGGGCTGCCCTGCTGCTATCTGGTGGCATTCTTGGTGCTTGCAGACATGCTAGTTTTCTGATTGGTCAGAGATGCTTGCGCAAGCATGGCTCTGAGGGGCCCCAGAGTACGGAATTCTTGGCCTTAGTGTCTGAGACGGGCATCCAAAGCCCTATCAGATAGCCTGTGACCTGCAAAGACTCTTTCTTGTGGGAACGTTAGCAGTGTGTCGGGATTGTGGTTGGGGTAACGTTCACCGAATCGTGAACGGTTCTCGTCCAGCTTTCGTGAAATTTCACTTGCGTGGGCTCCTGAAAAAGTAATACGCTCTTCACAGCTTGAAACTAACATGCTAGATTGAGGCATGGGACAGGGTGTCATTTGGTGTGCGTACCAGGAAGGGCACATATCGGATGACGCTTCCCACCCTGTCCTGTGTCCGGGATGTCCGAAGAAGGGATACTGCCGATGAAGAACTTTATGGACGACAAGGACTTCCTGCTCTCCACCCCCACGGGCGAGCAGCTCTTCCATGACTATGCAGAGAACATGCCTATTCTCGACTATCACTGCCACATCTCCCCGAAGGAGATCTGGGAGGACAAGTCCTTCTCTTCCATCACGGAGGTCTGGCTCGGTGGCGACCACTACAAGTGGCGCCTCATGCGTGCCAACGGCGTGGATGAGCGCTATGTCACCGGCGATGCTCCTGCCCGTGAGAAGTTCCAGAAGTGGGCAGAGACCCTGTCCCGCTGCGTCGGCAACCCGGTCTTCGAGTGGAGCCACCTCGAGCTCAAGCGCTTCTTCGGCTATGAGGGCGTGCTCAACGGCGATACCGCAGAAGAGGTCTGGCAGCTTGCCAACAGGAAGCTCGCCACCCCTGAGTTCTCCTGCAGGAATCTCATCCGCCGCTCCAACGTGCGCCTGATCTGCACCACGGACGATCCTGCCGACTCCCTTGAGTGGCACAAGAAGATCGCTGCTGACGATTCCTTCGATGTCCAGGTCATCCCGGCCATGCGTCCGGACAAGGCTCTCGGTATCGAGAAGGAGGGCTTCGGTGCCTATGTGAAGAAGCTCTCTGAGGTCGCCGGCATGGAGATCAACTCCTTCAACGACTTCGAGCGCGCGCTCTCCAAGCGTTTCGACTTCTTCAACGAGATGGGCTGCCGTGCCTCCGACCATGCCCTCGACTACGTCGTCGATGTTCCAGCAACGGACGACGAGCTCGAGCAGATCTTCCAGGCCCGTGTCGCAGGCAAGCAGGTCTCTGCGGAGGACATCCTCAAGTACAAGACTGCATTCATGAAGTTCGCTGCTGCCGAGTATGTGCGCCTTGGCTGGGCCATGCAGATTCACTTCGGCTGCAAGCGCGACAACAACCAGACGATGTTTGCGAAGCTCGGCCCCGACACCGGCTATGACTGCATCAGGAACGGCCAGAAGGCCGCAGACCTTGCGGACTTCCTGAACGATGTGAACGAGACTTCTGGCCTCCCCAAGACGATCCTCTACAGCCTCGACCCGAACGACACGACCATGATCGATACCGTCATGCAGTGCTTCCAGGAGGCGCCGTGCGCAGGCAAGCTCCAGAACGGCTCTGCCTGGTGGTTCAATGATTGCGAGACCGGCATGAGGGCACAGATGACGGCACTTGCCAATGAGGGCGTCCTCGGCAACTTCATCGGCATGCTCACGGACTCCAGGAGCTTCCTGTCCTATCCCCGTCACGAGTACTTCCGCCGCGTTCTCTGCGGCCTTCTCGGCGAGTGGGTCGAGCAGGGCAAGTATCCTAACGATCCGAAGATGCTGGCAAAGCTCGTCCGCGACATCAGCTACAACAACGCCGTCCGCTATTTCGGCTTCGATCTCGACGAGCAGTAAGAGATATATAGGGGAGATACTGACTGATGGAAAAGCTCAGCTACAAGACGCTTCAGGATATGGGCTACAAAGGCTACCTCGTGCCGAGGGATGCCCCGGAGAAGGTGCTCCAGTTCGGCGAGGGCAACTTCCTCCGCTCCTTCGTGGACCGCTACTTCGACTATGCAAACGAGAAGACGGGCTGGAACGGCAAGATCTGCATCCTGCAGCCAATCGATGATGCTGCCCATGACTATGGCTTCATCAAGGGCCTGAATGCCCAGGACTGCCTCTACACGGTCCTCGAGCGCGGCAAGCTTGACGGCAAGACCTACGACGATGCAAGGCTCGTGAGCTCGGTTTCCCGCTGCCTCAACCCGTTCAGGGCAGAGGACCTCGAGGAGCTCAAGAAGGTCGCCACCTCTGACGACCTCGAGCTTGTCGTCTCCAACACGACCGAGGCTGGCATTGCCTACGATCCGACCTGCAAGGCAGAGGATGCGTGGCCCTCGAGCTTCCCAGCGAAGCTTGCCAAGACCCTGCGCTTCCGCTTCGATGCCGGCAAGGGCGGCCTTACCATCCTTTCCTGCGAGCTTATCGACCACAATGGCGCAGAGCTCGAGAAGATCGTGAAGCGCTACGCTTCCGACTGGGGCTGGGAGAAGGAATTCACCGACTGGCTCGACAACGAGTGCCTCTTCTGCACGACGCTTGTCGATACCATCGTCCCGGGCCGCATCCGCGACCCCAAGGAGGCTGCAAAGGTAGCAGAGCGCCTCGGCTATGAAGATCCGTTCCTCGCTGTCCGCGAGCCGTTCCAGATGTGGGGCATCGAGGGCGACGATAAGCTTGCTGCCAAGCTGCCGTTCATCCAGTCCAAGGAGCCCGGCGTCTTCGTCACGCCGGATGTGACTCCGTACAAGAAGCGCAAGGTCCGCATCTTGAATGGCGCACACACGGGATTTGTTCCGGGCGCCTGGCTTGCCGGCTTCAATATCGTCCGTGACTGCATGCACGACGACACGATCCGTGGCTTCATGAACACGATGCTCGAGTGTGAGGTCATCCCGACCCTCTCGAAGGAGCTTGACCGCGCCGACCTCGAGGCATTTGCCAAGGCTGTCGAGAACCGCTTCGACAACCCCTTCATCGATCACCAGCTGCTCTCGATCTGTCTCAACTCCACGTCCAAGTGGCGTGCCCGCGACCTGCCGTCCCTTCTTGACTACGTCGAGCAGGAGGGCAAGCTCCCGAAGTGCCTCACGATGAGCCTTGCTGCGCTCATGGCATTCTATACGACGGGCACCGAGGGCCTGGCAGACGATGGCCTGCACCTCAAGCGTGCTGACGGCACCGAGTATGTCGCCCAGGACGATGCTTCCGCTCTTGCCTTCTTCGCAGAGCGCAAGGATGCCTCCACGGAGAAGCTCGTCGACGATGTCCTTGCCAACACCGACATGTGGGGTCAGGACCTGCATGAGGTGAAGGGCCTTCGTGACGCCGTCGTCGCAGACCTCGGTCTCATCCGCCGCGAGGGCACGAAGGCTGCCTTCGCAAGCTGCCTGAAGTAGGTATCCATGGCACCTATCGTACATATCAATCCGGAAGACAACGTCGTCGTTGCGCTCCGTCCCCTCAAGAAGGGGGAGACCTTCTCCTTCGAGGGCAGGGAAGTCACGGCCACAGAGGACATCCCGCAGGGCCACAAGATGGCCGTGGCAGAGCTCGGCGTAGGCTCCACGGTCGTGAAGTATGGCCAGGCTATCGGGCATGTGACGGCAGACGTCCATCCTGGCCAGTGGATCCATACCCACAACATGAAGACGAACCTTTCGGGCGAGGTGGAATACACCTACGAGCCGACGCATCCTGAGCTGGCTCCAGTTGAGCCCCAGACCTTCATGGGCTACCGCACGAAGGATGGCCGCGCCGCCACAAGGAATGAGATCTGGATCATCCCGACTGTGGGATGTGTCAATGGCATCGCGCAGACGCTCGAAGCGCAGTGCCAGGACCTCGTCCAGGGTACGGTAGAAGGCATACATGCCTTCACGCATCCTTTCGGCTGCTCCCAGACGGGAGCAGACCACGAGCAGACGAAGAAGCTGCTCGTCGCACTTTCACGCCACCCCAATGCAGCCGGTGTGCTGTTCCTTTCCCTGGGGTGCGAAAACTGCACGCACCAGCAGATACTGGATGAGCTGGGGGAGTACGACCCCCAGCGCGTGCGTTTCCTCACCTGTCAGGACGTCGAAGATGAGCTGGCCTCGGGCCGTGCCATCATCGAGGAGCTTGCCGAGCTGATCTCCCATAACAAGAGAGTCCCCATTCCTGTGTCCGAGCTCGTTGTCGGCATGAAGTGCGGCGGCTCTGATGGCCTCTCTGGCATCACGGCAAACCCGACAATCGGCCGTGTGAGCGACATGGTCGTGGCCCAGGGCGGCACGTCCGTCCTGACCGAGGTGCCCGAGATGTTCGGCGCCGAGAGCTTCCTTCTGGGACGCTGCGTCTCGAAGGAGGTCTTCGATGCAGCCGCTGGCATGCTCAATGGCTTCAAGGACTACTTCCTGAGACATCATGAGGTCGTCTACGACAACCCGAGCCCGGGCAACAAGCAGGGTGGCATCACGACGCTTGAGGACAAGAGCTGCGGCTGCGTCCAGAAGGGCGGCAAGGCCCCTATCGTCGATGTCCTGAAGTACGCCGACCAGGTGAAGAAGCAGGGCCTCAACCTCCTCTGCGCTCCTGGCAACGATATGGTCTCTTCGACCGCGCTTGCTGCTGCCGGCTGCCACGTGATCATGTTCTCGACCGGACGCGGCACGCCCTTTGGCGCTCCTGTGCCGACCATCAAGGTCTTCACGAACACGGCGCTCTCGAAGAGGAAGCCCAACTGGATGGACTTCAATGCTGGCGTGATTGCTGACGGCGATGCCACGATCGACGAGGCAGCGAAAGACCTCTTCGACCTCGTGCTCAAGGTTTCCTCGGGCGAGAAGACCTCGACTGAGCGCAGGAACTGCCACGAGATCAGCATCTGGAAAGACGGCGTCGTCCTCTAGGACGAACGCTTCAATGGGGCCCCTGGATACCTTTCTGTCCAGGGGTCCTCTCTATCGGGGAGGGATAGGCATGGATATCAAGACAGTCTGGCGCTGTGCCCGTGCTGCCGTGATCGAGCTTGATGACGGCGGACTCTACGACACATTCTTCAGCTGGGAAGTCTATGTGAATGGCCAGCGCCAGGGCACGACGAAGAAGGTCGAGACCTATGTGGATGGCCTCGTCCCAGGCCAGCGCAATGTCGTGAAGTTCGTGAACGGCGACGAGGTCTACGAGGCAGGCGTCACGACACCCCTGGAGTCTGCAACGATCGATGTGCGCGACTGCGGCGCCAAGGGCGACGGCAAGCACGACGATACCGTGAACATCCAGGCAGCGATCATGGCATGCCCGAAGGATGGCCGCGTGCTCGTGCCGGCAGGCAAATACCTCGTGAAGTCGCTCTTCCTGAAGTCCGGGTGCTCGATCGAGCTCCAGGAAGGCTCACAGATTCTTGCCCGCCACGACCGCGACCAGCTTGCCTATATCCCAGGCACGCTCAAGGGCACAGAGGGCCTCGGCAAGGATGCGACGGACTTCTTCCCGCTGGGACGCTGGGAAGGCGAGTCCATCTCGACCTACTGCTCGCTCTTCACGGGCCTCTCTGTACATGATGTCAACATCTATGGCCGCGGCACGATCGATGGCCAGACGGACTTCGCCGATGACAACTGGTGGCACAATGTGAAGGACCTCTACCGTCCGGAAGAGGGAAGAGACATCGCCCGTCCGCGCATGGTCTTCCTCTCCGAGTGCTCCCATGTGGCGCTTGCCGGCATCACGGTCCAGAACTCGCCTGCCTGGAACATCCATCCGGTCATGTGTGACCACTTCGATGCCCTCTGCCTTGCTATCAAGGGCCCGAAGAACTCCCACAACACGGATGGATGCGATCCGGAGTCCTGCTCCTTCGTCCGCATCCTCGGCTGCGAATTCTCGGTCGGCGACGACTGCATCGCAATCAAGTCCGGCAAGCTCGGCATCGACAGGCCGCTTCGTCCTGCCACGCACGACATGCTCGTGGCCCACTGCCTCATGCATGATGGACATGGAGCGGTCGTCTTGGGTTCTGAGGCGGCAGGCGGCATCAAGGACCTTGTGGTCCGTGACTGCGACTTCCGCCGTACGGACAGGGGCCTGCGCGTCAAGACGCGCCGCGGACGTGGCAATGACGCCGTGAACGAGGGCATCCTCTTCGAGAACATCCACATGGACCATGTGCTGACGCCCTTTGTCGTCAATGCCTTCTACTTCTGCGACAAGGATGGCAAGACAGACTATGTGCAGTCCAGAAAGCCGCTTCCGGTCGATGAGCGCACCCCGGGCTTCGGCATGCTCGAGTTCCGCGACATCGTGGCAGAGAACTGCCAGGTGGCTGCTGCCTGGATCACCGGGCTCCCCGAGCGCAAGATCTCCGAGCTCGTCTTCGACGATGTGAAGATCTCCTTCGACCCGGATGCCGAGCCAGGCGTGCCGGCCATGGCATCAGGCGTGGAAGCAATGGCACGTAAGGGCATCATTGCCCAGAACGTCGAGAGGCTCGTGCTCCGCGCGGTCACGATGGAGGGCCAGGACGGCGACGAGCTGGTGCTCGACAATGTCGACGAGGTTGTCCACCTCTAGCTTCCTTCCGGCAGCCTGCTCCTTTGCATATCGGCTGCCATTCCATGGAGCTCCTCTGCACCATCCCACCCAGCAGAGGAGAGCGTACACACGAGGCGCCAGATGTCTTCGGGCATCTAGCGCCTCTTTGCTGTCGCACTATAGAGGCTCAGAAAAGCCTGATGGCCGTCCTGCGCTGTTTTGGGCACAAGAAGACATGACGCGTATCCTCTATGGATCAGAAGGGTGCCAGACAATATGCCTGACGAACTTTCTCTGTCCGTACGATTGGCATCGGAGAAGCTCGGCCACGAACCATGCGGTGAGAGTCTCTATGTTCGAGGTGTCGCTGTAGCTCATGATGGGGCAGCATATAGAGCGAAAGCCCCGGAAGGTCACTCATGCAAAAGATTATTATACCCCGGGGTTGCTTTTTGTCTGCGGCACCCAGCACTCGGCGCCAGCTCGCGTCTCCAGCTATTGGCCATCTCCGGACGTCTCTTCTGGCCTGAAGCTGCATGGGCGATCTGCAAGGAAACCAGTTTGCATCGATCTCTGGAAGCCAGGTCTGCGAAATTCAGAGTTGAAGACTGGCATATCAGAGAAATGCATACTTCTGCATAGACTGGCCGAAGAGTGTACGTTCACCCTGAAAAAGTAACCGTTCACCCGAACCTGAACGAAAAATAACTGACATGCCAGTGTAAGGGCTATGCAACGTGCTATAACTATTCGCGTCAGATAAACCTGTTTAGAGACGGCGATATCGCAAAGAAGACAGGAAATGTGGCATGCCAGATGGTATTAAGGAACAGCAAACGAAGTTCCACACATTTTTTTCTGAATCTTCGGCGCAGGGGAGCAGTTGCAGGTGCATCTGGAATGCACGCAGCCTATGGGGGATGGGACCCTTTGAGAGGAGTGAGACGGCGTGTCAAAGATAGGTAAGAAGCGCAAGATAAACTTCTGGACAAGGCTCGGTTTCGGTATGGGAGGCATGGCCAACTCTGGTGCTCTGACCTTCACGCACAGCTACATGGTCATGTTCCTGTCCACGCAGTGCGGCCTGTCTGCAACGGAAGCAGCACTCATTGCTTCTGCGGCCATCTACATCAATGCATTCCTCTGCCCGATCATGGGATTTGTGGCAGACAACTTCTATGCCACGAAGGTCGGCCGCAAGTTCGGACGCAGGCGCTTCTGGATTCTGCTTGCCATTCCTATGATGCTTGCTGAGCCGTTCATCTTCCTCGTTACGCCGTTCGGCTTCGGCTACTACTTCGTGCTCTACATGATCTACAACATCGCCTACGCCTTCGTGACGACGAACCTCGTGCCGCTCACGATCGAGATGACGGACGACTACAAGGAGCGCAGCCTCCTTACCGGCTATAAGCACATCTTCGGCAATGTCTCCGGCTTCGTTATGGCTCTTCTCGTCGGCATCGGCTTCGGCTTCTTCGGCGAGGACAATGCATCGTCCTACTTCATCATCGCTACGACGAACTCCCTCATCATGGTCGCCTCCCTCATCGCCGTCTACTGCTCCACGTGGGAGCGCTCGCCTGAGGAAGTTGCCCAGGAGAAGATCGACAATGCCTGGGAAGCCATCAAGAAGCTCTTCATCGATGTCTTCTCCACGTTCCGCAACCGTTCGTTCCGCCGTGTTCTTTCTGTCTATCTGACCATGAAGTTCGCAGCAGCCTGCTGGTCTGCCTGCCTCTCCTTCTTCATCGTCTACTCTCTCGGCATCGCAAAGTCTTACGAGTCCGTGATGGAGATGCCGGGCAAGATCGTCGCAATCGTCTGCACGGCTGTCTGGGTTGCCTGGATGGCAAAGAAGGGCTTCCACACGCCTTGGTACGTGTCCACGATCGGCGCTGCCGCCTGCATCATTGCCTTCAACTTCTTCGCCTTTGGCCGCATCAACGGCGCGTTCGATGTCACGACCGCTATGATTGCCTACCCGATCATCTTCGCAATCTGGAAGTTCTTCTACGTCGGATTCCAGTATCTGCCTGATGTGCCTATGAACTATGTCCCTGATGTCGATGAGCTCATCACGCTCCGCCGCCGTGAGGGTGTCTACTCTGCAGCACAGCAGTTCGTCCAGCAGATTGCTTCCGCTCTTGCTGCAACGCTCTGGTCTGTCGCCCTTGCCATGTCCGGATTCATCTCCTCGACCGGCAACAGTGCCCAGGTCCAGCAGCCTGCTTCCGTGCCTATCACGATCTGCACCTACATGCTCATCGGCTGCGCCGGCTTCTTCATCCTTTCCTGCATCCTCGGCTCCCGTATCCACGTCGACAAGACCGAGTGCGACATGCTCTGCGCTGAGGTCAAGCGTGTCCGTGAGGGCGGCAAGATGGAGGATGTCAAGCCTGAGGTCAAGAAGGTCTGCGAGGATCTCTCCGGCTTCCCGTATGAGAAGTGCTTCGCCCACAACAACGTCGGCTACCAGGAAGACATCAAGGCAGCTGACTAGGGTCTCAAGAGCATCTTTGAGCTTGTGGGATCCACTCCGCGCGCCATGAGCCCCAGAGCTCATGGCGCGCTTCTTTCAGAGGAGGGATATGCGATGGAGGCAAGAGTCGCAGAGGTTGCTGCCGACGGCACTGGTGCGTACTCCCGCATCCAGGATGCACTCGATGCACTGGGTGAGCTAGCACCTGATGAGACACAGGAGTGCATCATCCATATAGCCCCTGGCACCTACGAGGAGATGGTCGAGATCCGCCGTCCCCATGTGACGCTTCTGGGCGAGTGTGCAGACCAGGTCAAGATCAGGGGCACCCATGGCGCCTTCGAGGAGATGCCGGATGGCACCAAGAGGGGAACCTTTCGTACCTATGTCGTCTTAGTCGATGCTCCTGACTGCCGCCTCGAGAACCTGACGATCGAGAATGCGGCAGGGGATGGACGTGAGGTCGGCCAGGCGCTTGCGTTCTATGCAGACGGCGACCGCCTCGTCGTGGATTCCTGCCGCCTCCTGGGACATCAGGACACCGTCTTCCTGGGGCCTCTTCCTCCGACCGAGGTGAAGCCCGGCGGCTTCCGTGGCCCCAAGGAGCACGCACCGAGGATACCGACGAGGCAGTATTGGCGCCGCTGCTACATCGAGGGCGATGTCGACTTCATCTTCGGTGGTGCCACAGCCTTCTTCGAGAGCTGCGAGCTTCATTCGCTCAACCGCGATATGGACGTGAACGGCTACGTGACGGCAGCCTCGACGCCTGAAGAGATGCCCTATGGCTTCGTCTTCCATGGGTGCTCGTTCACAGGGGAGTGCGCTGAGAACACGGTCTATCTCGGCCGCCCCTGGCGCGAATATGCCAAGACGGTGCTTGTCGACTGCTGGCTCGGTCCCCATATCAGACGTGATGGCTTCTGGGACTGGAACAAGGAAAAGGCACGGGAGTGCGCAGAGTATAGGGGAGCGCTCCTTTCGGGACCTGGGGCCACAACCGATGAATGGGTACCCTTTGCCTCGACCATCCAGGAAGATCAGCTCGTCAGGTATAGCCGCGAGAATGTGCTGGCAGGAGAAGACGGGTGGGACCCTGAAGGCGGCGGCATAGCAGACACCGAGACCTCGAAGCTCTCGGAAAATGGCAGGACCGTCCATACGGATACGTACTGCGCAGACGACGAAGCATTCGCGAAGCGCTTCGACCGCGAGGCACGGCAGTGCAGGTTTGTAGGCCAGACGGCGGAGGACTTCCTCGCCTGGCAAAAGGTCGCCAGGCAGAAGCTCGCGGAGGCCCTCAAGCTCAATGCTATCGAGAAGGTGGAGCCTCGTGCCCGTCTTGTCGGGACCGCATCGGTGCCGGGCCATATCGAGCGCAGAAAGTATCTCCTCGAGGTCGAGCCTGATGTCTGGATGCCTGTCTATGTGCTGATGCCGGATGCGCCTTTGCGTGACGAGGAGGGACGCAGCTACACGTTCATCTGTCCGCATGGACACCAGGGGGCAGGAGCGGCGAGCGTCGCTGGCATCCTGGGCGTCCCTGCAGTCGATGAGGCGATTCGCCGCTTCAACTACGACTATGGCCTCCGCTTGGCCAGGCACGGCTATGTGGCCATCTGCCCTGAGGCAAGAGGCTGGGGAGAGCGCAGGAGCTGGAAGGGCCAGGGAGATACGGTTGACGCCTATGTGCGTGGCACCTGCTTGAACGAAGCACGGATGGCAGAGCCTTTAGGTCTCACGCTGCTGGGCCTTCTGGTATCCGATCTTCAGCGCCTCATCGACTGGATAGAGGCAGAGCCTGAGCTTTCGGCCAAGCATCTGGGATGCGTCGGCTTCTCTGGTGGCGGCATGCAGACGCTCTATCTTGCGGCTTTGGATGAGCGCGTGAAGTGTGCCTTCATCTCGGGCTACCTCTACGGCGTGAAGGATGCGCTCCTGCATCTCAATGGCAACTGCTCCTGCAACTATGTGCCGGACCTCTGGAAGCTCTTCGATATGGGAGATGTCGCCTCGCTCATAGCTCCGCGTCCGCTCCTTGTCCAGAGCGCAGACCATGACCACCTGATGGGGCCAAGGGGCCTTGCCAATGTCTTCGAGCAGACCGATATCGTGTGGCGTGCCTATGAGCTTCTGGGGAAGGAAGACCGCTTCAAGCACGAGGTGATACCAGGCGAGCACCATCTCGGCGTCCTCAGCTTTGCGGATGATATCGCATGGCTTCAGCACGCAAGCACGGAAAGGAATGATGGCTGATGAGCCTTGAAGGAAAGACGATCGCCTGCTTCGGCGATTCCACGACCTGGGGAGACAACGGAACGGGGAAGGGCGGTCCTGCCATCTCCTGGACCTCGCATATGGCAGAGCTTACGGGTGCTGCCAAGGTGCTGAACTTCGGCGTCAAGGGCTCCCGCATCGGCGTCAAGGCCGACCGCGATGACTCGTTTGTCGAGCGCTTTGGTGAGTATGACATGGCATCAGATGTGATCTGCCTCTTCGGCGGCGTCAACGACTTCTGCCGCAATGTGCCGGTGGGTGCGCCGGAAGACAAAGATGTCCATACGTTCTATGGGGCGCTCACCTGGCTTGTGGAGCAGATTGCAGAGAAGTACCCTGAGTCCATCCTTGTTGGCATGACCCCGTGCAAGACGGCAGGCGTTCCCAGGAAGGGCCTTCCTGCCTACAACGCGGCAAACGATCTGGGGTTCGTGGAAGAGGACTACGCGGATGCCTTCCTCGATGTGATGCACCGCTTCGGCGTACCCACGATCGACCTCTTCCGTGAGAGCACGATCTCGCCGCTTCTGCCAGCTCATCGCGAGCGCTACATGCCGGATGGCCTGCACTACTCGCCCGCAGGATATGAGCGCCTTGCCAGAAGGATTGCAGCAGGACTTGCCGCTATCGTCGGATAGGATACTTGTGCCGGCCAGATGCCGGCAGTGAAGGAGGGGATCATGGCAGGAAATGCCATTCTCGACCGCTACATCCAGCAGCTCATGGAGACCTCGACGCCCGAGGCGCCGGCCTGGAACATCGAGAAGATCCGTGCCGGGAAGAAGAACACCTGGAACTACATCGATGGCTGCATGATCAAGGCCCTGATCGAGCTCTACGGCATCACGAAGGATGAGGGATACCTCGACTTCGCCGATGCCTTCATCGACCACTTTGTCGATGAGGAAGGCCACATCGAGGGCTACCGTCCCGAGGACTACAACCTCGACAACGTGAATGCCGGAAAGACGCTCTACCGGCTCTATGAGATCTTCGGCAAGCACAAGTACCGCTTGGCGATGGACACGATCTATGGGCAGCTCGAGCATCAGCCGCGCACCCGCGAGGGCAACTTCTGGCACAAGGCCATCTATCCGAACCAGGTCTGGCTCGACGGCATGTACATGGCGCAGCCGTTCTACATGCAGTACGAGCTTGCCTTCCATGACAGGCGGGCGTGCTCGGACTCCTTCCATCAGTTCGAGACCGTGCACAAGATCATGAGGAACCCGCTCAACGGCCTCTATTCCCATGCTTATGATGCCTCGAGGAAGCAGTTCTGGTGCGACCCGGTGACCGGCCTCTCCTCGAGCTTCTGGCTCCGTGCCGAGGGCTGGTTCGCAATGGCGGTCATCGATACCTGGGAGCTCATGCCGCCTTCGATGTCGGGGGAGAAGGATGCTCTGCGCCAGATGTTCCAGGAGCTCGTCGATGCGATGCTGCCGTATCAGGACAAGGAGACAGGCATGTGGCATCAGGTCATCAACCTGCCGAACATTGCCCCGAACTACCTCGAGGAGTCCGGCTCTGCCATCTTCGCGAACGCGATCATGAAGGGCGTGCGCTTGGGCGTCCTCGATTCTTCCTACTATCCGAAGGGCCGTGCTGCCTTTGACGGCATCTGCCGCACCTGCCTCTCTGAGGAGGATGGCAAGCTTGCCTTGAAGAACATCTGCCTCGTTGCAGGCCTCGGCAACAAGACGCACCGCGAGGGCACATTCGACTACTACATGAGGGAGCCCATCGTCGAAAACGATGCAAAGGGCGTGGCACCCTTGATTCTGGCCTACATCGAGACCATGCAGCATGATGCACTGAAGGGAGCGGCAGACCCTGCCTCTCCCTGCGGCACCTGCTCGCTCGACGACCCCTTCGACGGCTATACGCCAGGCATCAACGGAAAGAAGGAGTCATGACGGGCAGGATTGTCCCTGGTGTGAGGCTCCACGATGTGGCGGGAGACACGCTCGAAGAGAAGGTCCATAACGCAGCTGAGCTTGGCTTCAAGTGCGTCCACCTTGCCTCGAAGCTCCTCTGCAAGAGCTGGGATACCGATATCTTCGGGCTCAGCGACGAGCGGGCCAAGCATCTCAAGGATCTCTTTGCAAAGGAAGGCCTGACGGTCACGGTCTTCGGCTGCTACAAGAACCTGCTCGAGCCCGATCCGGAGAAGCGCGAGGGGATCTTGAGGCAGTATGAAGCCTCAGGCCGCTTTGCCCGCGTGCTTGGCGCCTCTGTCGTCGGCACCGAATGCGGACGTCCCGATCCGAAGAACCAGATCACAGAGGCACGTACAACCGATGAGGCACTCCATGAGCTGGCACGTGAGGTCAAGCGTGCCGCAGCACTCGTCGAGGACGAAGGGTCGCGCCTTGCTATAGAGCCTGGCTGGAACGAGGCAGCCTCGACGCCTGAGCGTGCGCGCAAGGTGCTGGACGAGGCAGGAGATCCGGCTGTCTCTGTCATCCTGGACCCCGTCTCGCTCCTGCATCCCACAATGCTCGAGGATGCTGCTGTCCAATCCGAGCGCGAGCTTGCGCTTCTGGGGGAGCGCATCTCTGTTCTCCATGCAAAGGACTTCCGCGTCATCGGGAACGAGGAGAAGGAAGGCTGGTGCGACGGGTCCGGAAGCAGGCTCGAGTGCACGGGCGCCGGCGTCACAGGCAATTTCGACTATGCTCCCTTCGTGCGCTGGGCCAAAGGCACCGGACGAAGCATTCCCTGCATCATCGAGAACGGAACGCCCGAGACGTTCAAGACATCTCTTGCCTATCTCGCGAGGCTGCAGGAGACGGCCTAAAGAGCCCGTTTCAGAGGTGTCAAAGAGCAGAAGGAGCTCTCTGCCAGAGTGTGTGGCAGAGAGCTCCTTTTCGTACACAGCGGCTTTCCGAAGACTATGCTGCGGCAGCTCCTGCAAGCGGCTTTGTGCTGAAGTTCGCGACGTAGCCGAGCTCGTCCTTGTGGGAGTTGAAGAAACGGAACATGTTCGAGAACATCTCATGGTTCTCCTGCTTCATTGCATTGAACATGATCTTCAAGGCGCCTTCCACGCCTTCGTCGTGGATCATGCCTTCCGGATCCATCAGCTTGACACTCCCCACGGCTGAAGCCGGGGGATTCTCGCTTCGACGCAGATAGCCTTCCTCCGCCTTGCGGCGGAAGCCGGTCTTACGCCTGCTCCACGAGCGTTCGGGACGCTTTTGCGTCCCCGGTTCCCGCAAGCCCTGCGGTACCGTCTGCTTCATTTAGAAGCCGCGCTCCTTCCTGCGCGATGTTCAAGGCCGCATTGAGATCGCGGTCGTGGCGACACCCGCATACAGGGCAGGTCCATGCCTCCACGCCCAGCACGACCGCCTGATTGACCTGTCCGCAGGCAGAGCAGGTCTTGCTCGACGGGTAGAACCTGCCGACCTTCACGAACCTTCGCCCGTACCAGGAGCACTTGT
>Ga0214925_100589_pt1 | contig 14938 bp, 15 predicted proteins | sample Stichaenrichment_FD_168299 | JGI IMG/M metagenome (GOLD analysis project Ga0214925, IMG submission 168299) | Xylose enriched microbial communities from anaerobic bioreactor in Madison, Wisconsin, United States - 63SRT | ecosystem: Engineered > Bioreactor > Anaerobic > Unclassified | place: USA... | reverse complement strand
TTCAGTGAATGCCGCAGACATATGTAAACAGAAGATGCCCATTGACCTATACCGTGCATATGGCGAATATCACTACGGGATCTTCTCTTTGGAACGGCTCAGCAACTAATCATAGAAAAATAGCGTTTCTTTATCACATTCTCTTTTTTCTTTTTTGCAATTTCATTGGAACCATACTGGTTCAAGCTCTTTGCAACATCATCGTCGTTTAGCCCGTTTTCACTCAGCAAAAACTGTTGTGCCAGCTGTTGATAATCCATTTTCGCTGCCGCAAGAAGTCTTGATGCTGAATTGTTTTCTGTGTTTTTCATTCCCTTCACCTTTCCTGTTTCACTTTCTGATGCTTGCACATCTTTACGATTTCATACCAAAGTACTGAGATTGCTGCAATAAAGAGTGAGAAACTTATCTGTCCAATTGTTAATGGAGCAAGTTTCAGTACCGATGAGAATGGTGTATAAAGAATGATACCAAGAACTGCAATTGTACCTAAGTTAGCTGCCCACATAACCTTATCCGACAGCAGCCTGCCAAACGACTGATATACATAATCATTATTGGAACTATTAACTTGAACTAAGAACAGATTTCCCAGCATAATAATAGTCAAGCCCATTGATCTGGCTGTCGAAGCGCACTCGCTTCCTTTCGAGAGAATGAATAAATATGTTCCAAACGAAGCGGCAAAAACAATGACTCCCTGCAAAATACTCTTCCAAAGCAAAGAAGGATTCAGCATCTGCTCCTTTGGGTTCCGTGGAGCCCGTTGCATGATATTGGTCTCTGCCGGTTGACGTTCCAAGACAATAGAACATGTTGGATCAATCATTACTTCCAACAGAACAATATGCAATGGCAATAGCATGAAAGCTGCCGGCGCAATTCCAAGAAATGGTGCAAGCAGAGAGGAGAAGGCAATCGGAATATGGATTGTAAATACATATCCAACAGCTTTGCGGATATTGTCATAGATTCTTCTGCCATCTTTAATTGTCTCGACAATCGTTGTGAAATTATCATCCATAAGGATCAAATCAGCTGCTTCACGAGATACTTCACTGCCTCGCATACCCATAGCGATGCCAATATCAGCATATTTTAATGCAGGAGCATCATTGACCCCGTCTCCAGTCATCGCTACAATTTCTCCATTATCTTTAAATGCTTTTACGATCCGCATCTTATGTTCGGGAATGACACGAGAAAAAATAGAGACTTTCTGCACAGCTTTGCAAAGTTCTTCGTCTGACATATGTTCAATCATTTCACCAGTAATGATCTGGCTGCTGTCCATGCCAATCTTAGAAGCAATTGCTGAAGCGGTAACTCCATTATCACCAGTAATCATGACGACCCGGATGCCAGCCTTTCGGCATTCTTCGATATCATTCCTTACATTTTCACGTGGTGGGTCAGCAAGTCCAACAATTCCAAGAAGTTGCAGATGACAGTCTGTAATTGTCGCTGGAATCTCTGTTTCATTCTGCGGATTTTGTTTTGCAACTGCAATGACACGCAACCCCTGCTGAGAAAGTGAAATAATTTGATCTTCCGCTTCTTTCTTTTCTTCAGCAGATAATTTACAGATAGACAAAATTTTCTCCGGGCTTCCTTTTGCAGCAATCAAAATACCATCATCTTTTCTCCATACATGGCCCATCATCTTCAATTCATTTGTAAAAGCATATTCTGAAATGAATAAATGATTAAAAAGAGATTCTTTGGATATCCCATGTTCTTCACAAAAACGTAGCATCGCTTTTTCCATTGGATCATAAGCATCCGTCTCACATGCCATCCCCATGGTTTCATACAGTTCCTGTTCCGTACCGGATGCAAGCCATGTATTCTGGACGCTCATCTGATTCATTGTGATTGTTCCAGTTTTATCGACGCACAGCACAGATACTTCACCCAATGTTTCTACACTAGGCAATTTTCTGACGAGTGAATTTTTCTTTGCAAGCCGCCAAGCGCCCATTGATAGAAATACTGTCAGGATAACCGGGAATTCCTCCGGAATCATCGCCATTGCTAAAGTGATGCCGGATAAAACACTTTGTATAAAACGGTCCGCAAAAGCGTGGTCTGGAAGATCCTGCCACGTGAAAATACATACTAGTAAAAATAGTATTCCAGCAATGATTGTACAGGTCTTAATGAGATTTTTGGTCTGTTTCTGTAATGGTGTATTTTCTTGCGGTGCCTCAGCAACATTGACGCCTATCTTTCCATATTCGGTATGTACACCGGTCTTATTTATCAGGATTGTGCCAGTTCCTTGTGTAACTAATGTACCGGCATAGCAATAATCCTTCCGCCAATATTCTTTTTGTGCAGTATCTGTATCAATCTTACTGATTGTTTTCCAGACTCCTTCTGCTTCACCAGTTAATGAAGACTCATCCACACAAAGATCAGCACATTTCATGACGATGCCATCCGCTGGTATCTTGACTCCTTCATAAATCATCATAAGATCACCTGGCACAAGATTTTCGCTGGCAATTTCCTGCTCCGTGCCATCTCGGATAACCTTAATACGAGGCGCTGAAAGATCCCTTAAAGCACTCAAGGTCTTATCTGTTTTCCATTCTTGAATAACATCAATACTGATAATACCTACCACAAAGATCAGCATAATTGCGCCGTCTCTTGGTTCTCCTAAAATAAAATAGATAATTGCTGCACCAAGAAGCAACAAAAACATTGGTTCGCAGATAATATGGAATATTTTTATAAAAAAGTTTTCTTTTTTCTGAACTGCCAAAACATTTTTGCCATATTGCTGAAGACGATTTTTAGCCTGTTCTGATGTCAGGCCTGTTTCTTTGAAATCATTGATGGTCATAAAAGTATCCTCCGTAATCCGCCTTGCGCGGTGTATTGATTGCTTCTATGGCACTTCATTCAGAGGTCATCTATCCCTAATATAAGAACAAAAAAACACCAATGGGATATACAACTGTCCCACAGGTGCAAATTTCGCACTCTGTTGCCGTGATCGGAACGGCCCAGCCCCACACCTATTTCTAGGCATCGCCTGCTCAGTTTGTACTGTTGATCTCGCACTCCGTTTTACCGGGATGTAATGCAGTGCAAAGAAGATATTGTCAGTATACGTTCAAAACCATCACTTGTCAACAAGAAGAATGTTAAATACATGTAAACGTTATTTGAAAAAAATTATCATTTGCACTGAGCATATAAAATCTATCAAAAATCATCACTATTTTTATACGATTAGTTGCCAAATTAGTCAAAGTATCATTCCAGGTACAGCACATTGATGTTGTATCACTAGGACACATTGTATCAGCGAAGTATCCCTTATGTATATCAATCAATCATTCATGAACGATCACAGTCCGATCGAGCTCCACACAGAGCTAAAGAGCTTGATGAAAAGAACCCACGGTTTATCGGCAAGGCATCTCCAGTGCTATATTGACTAACTCGTATTCAAGAAACAGCTGAAGTATTTGATTGATCTCAAGAAGCGCAGATCCACGACATATATGGGGCTGATGAGACAGCCATCTTCAGTGAATGCCGCAGACATATGTAAACAGAAGATGCCCATTGACCTATACCGTGCATATGGCGACTATCCCTACGGGATCTTCTCTTTGGAACGGCTCAGCAACTAATCATAGAAAAATAGCGTTTTTAATTTGTACTTATCTTTATTAGCTTCTGAAATTCTTAATCCATATTGAGAAAAAATAAATCTAAGTACTTTTTCATAAGATGAATATGAAAAGCCCAAGACATCCTTCATAGAATCGTCAAGTGGAGCATATAGAAGTCTGGCAGCCCCCAGTAATTGATGAATATAGCCATCATCTCTATAAAAATTTCCTTTCATTTGCATCATTTTCGATTGAAGGAATTTTTGCTTTTCATCATCACTGGCATTTACCATGCTCAACGTTTCCGAAAAAAGTTGTTCTACATTAGGAGCAAAAGAGCTTTTCGAATATTGTTCTAAAACTTCATAGTCATGCCACATAAAATCCTTATTACCTTTTTCTTTGCATGCATATAATACATTCGCAGCCAAATATTCAGACGCTGGAATAAACGTATCATCGTGCCCATAAAGAAGCATTTGCATTTCAATTATCCCAGACAGCACACTTTCCAGTGAATACTGTGACATAAATTGAATCAAATCATCTGTTGATGACTTGGTCATTATTTATCAACACCTTTCCGCAACATCTAATCCGCTCACTCAGCGGCAAAAAACATCTAATCCACTAACTCAAAACCTGACATCTAATCCATAGCCTAAACTATGTGAAAATCATAAAAATCGACTCTAAACCATTGCGGTCGATAAGTTCCCGTGGAGTGATAAGTTTCAGTTATCAATCTGGATGTCAAATTCCAAGAATGGCTTGAAATCAGGGATTTTCAGGGCTATTTGCCCTCGACCCTTGACATCAATACTACCGTCTCGACGTGCCCAAGAGTCGTACTATTAATCTCCCAACTGTGAGCATGTAATTATTTACATAAATTCAAAACGCAGGAAAAGTTCATAGGAATCATCCGGCAAATCCCTATATATAAACACTATAATACAGTGTTCACTATAAATGCCATAAAAAAATAATATGCCGAAAATTATGCAAAGATAGCCGCGGCCCGGTATTCGGACTGCGGCTTTTTTTGCTCACCTGTTAAGCTTCGACTTCTACCTTAAGGCCTGATTTGAATTCGACAATGATCTTCTCTTGGCAGATTATTACCCTTCCTACCAGGCGCGTTACCAGAAGGTCTGAGTATTCACTTACGGCCTCGGTCCGGTTTCCAAGGAAGCGGGCCAGGTCATCTGTGCGCTCTTTGGTTTCAGTATCTTTCGACCTGTCCATAAGAACGGACATCCTCTGACTCTGCAGTTTTCTGATTTTACTTCCGATCTTTTCAATCTTCTCTTCATCGGACCCGGCTGCAAGAAGTTTCTCCTGCTGCTTTTTAAGCTCCGTATCGATCTCCTCAAGCCCCGGGCCGCTCTCCTCCTCAAGAGCTGAGCGGACATTATCCTGAAGCTGAGGAATTACAGAATTCCTGTCTGCCCAGGCATCGTTTACAGCGGTGACGATTGCGGCATGAAGGTCCTCCTCGCTTATTGTGCGGGCCTGGCACTTCCGTCCGGTCTGCTTCATGCTCAGGCGGGTCACACATCTCCAGACGATGGAGATGTTTCCATTGTGGCGGTACCATTTGACCCTCCGGTAGATATCTCCGCAGAGTCCGCAGAATACGATCCCTGAAAGAGCATACTTACTGGAAAAGCACCTCTTCCTTCCGTTTGAGGACATATTGGCGCGCCTCTCCATCTCAGCCTGAACCCGCATGTAGGTATCCCGGTCGATGATCGGCGGCTGGCTGTTTTTCACATAGTACTGGGGAGCCGACCCGTCGTTTATCTTTCTCGTCTTGTCGAGGACACTTACCGTGACGGTCTTCTGCAGGAGGGCGTCACCGATGTACTTCTCATTTTTAAGAATCTGCTTGACATTCGTGGGCCACCACTTGGTGCTGCCGGCCCCGTTTTTGATGCCGTCTCTTGCTAGGCCTTCTGCTATTTTTCCGAAGCTGTTGCCATCCAGGTAATCTCTGAAGATCCGCCTTACCGTCCTGGCCTGCTCTTCATTGATTACGAGCTTTCCGTCCGGGCCTTTGTCGTAGCCTAAAAACCTGGTGTAGTTTACCCTCACCTGGCCCTGCTGGTTTCTGAATTGTATTCCCATCCTGACATTAGCCGAGAGAGATTCGGATTCCTGCTGGGCAAGGGATGCCATGATAGTCAAGAGAACCTCTCCCTTGGCATCGAGGGTATTGATGTTCTCCTTCTCGAAGTAGACGGCAATGTTTAAGTTCTTCAGCTCTCTGGTGTATTTGAGGCAGTCGACCGTGTTTCTTGAGAAACGGCTTATGGACTTGGTTATGATCATATCGATCTTTCCTGCCTTGCAGTCCTCGATCATATTGTTAAAGGCTGTCCTCTTTGCCGTGCTGGTGCCTGAAATTCCGTCATCAGCGAAGATCCCCGCAAGCTCCCAGGCGGGATTTGCCTTGATGTAGTCGGTGTAGTGCTTCACCTGCGTCTCATAGCTTGATTCCTGTTCTTCATAGTCTGTCGATACCCGGCAGTAAGCAGCGACCCTGGTCTTATGAACGCCGGTGCCTTCAGTCCTGGTCCCCACGGTCTTACTCGCCGGGATGACGGTTACATTGTTTGCCACATCCATTACTTGATCACCTTCTCTTTCACAAGTCCGTACATATACTCAGCCTGCTTTTTGGGGTCGGCATGAAACTTTCGCGGAGAGAGGAGTACGAACTCTGTCTCGGGCTTCGGCGGTACTCTTTTCTTGCGTCCCCGCTTTGCGATACCATGCACGCAGTATCTTTTCTGTATTTCCTTCTCGCAGGCCCTTATTTCCTCCTCGGTAAGAATCTGCGGATAGAAGTCATCGTTTAAGTATTTCCTGTTGGTGATAAGCTTTTTCACCCAGGCGTGACAATGCGAAAGGCCCTCCGCGGAAGCCGCCGAAGCAAGGCTCATCCCGCCAAGATAATTCTTTATAATCCGATGAATGGTTTCGGCTTCCTCCTCAACGATCAGGGCTTTTCCGTTCTCAATTCTGTAGCCGTATGGTGTATGTTTCATCGAATCACCTCCTTAAAAGCCGGTCCGCATTTCAGGACAAATTCAATCTCCGTTCTGCTGCGGACGATTATCCTGTCCACAAAGTCTGTAAAAAGATCTCCGTCAAATTCTGTCAGCATCCGGCCCTTTCCGGTATAACGCATCAGCTTTTCAAGTTCTTCTTCCCGGTCCAGAGGGCTTTCATCTTTTGCAGAAAGAAGCCTCTTTTCTTCAGAAAGTCTGGCCTTATCCTTTTCAAGCACAGCGCTTTCTCTTTCATAGGCCTCTGAATCAATAAGTCTCATGGTATAAAAGGAAAGGATCTGCTTTCTTCTCTCTTCGTTCTTTTTAAGAAGCTCATCGATTCTGGAAAGCTGCCCGCCGGAAGCAGTATGAGTCTTGTCCTTTACCGAATATCTGTAAGGAACCAGGATTACTTCTCTTGCAAAAGTAAGCTTGTTCAGCATGGTTGCAAAGGCCGCCTGCAGGACATCCTCCCTGATGGGCTTCTGGCTGCAGGAGTTTCTGTCCTCAAGATGCTTCGAGCAGGCAAAACACCATCTGCCTTTTGCCCCGATCCTTTTCCACTTTGACCCGCACTCCCCGCATATGACTTTTCCAGACATCGGATAGCGATTCTGCGTCTGGTCTGTTCCGTAGAAATTTCCCTTTTCCGCACCGTTCTTTGACATGACTCTGCATGCGGCATCGAAGACTTCCTGGCTTATGATGGCTTCATGATGATCTTTTACCATGTACTTCTGTCTCTCGCCGTTGTTGATGTGGCGGTTGTAGTTATCATCCGTGTAGGTCTTCTGCAGGACGAGAGAACCGGTATAGTTTTCATTTCTTATCACATCCCGGATGGCGCCACTTCTCCATTTGCCGCCCCTCTTTGTGGTAATGCCCTCTGCGTTCAGCTCCCTTGCGATTTCTGTTGTGGACTTGCCGTTTAGAACTCCGTCAAAGATTCTTCTTACCACCCTGGCCTGGTCAGCAACCGGCACCATTTTCCTGCCCGCGTATTCATAGCCATACGGAGCAGGACTTAAGTAGGTCCCGTTGGCAAAGCGCTTCTGCACGGCCCATCTTTCATTTGAGGAGATTGACTTCGACTCGCTCTGGGCAAGACTTGAGAGGATGGAAAGCATAAGCTCGCTTTCCATCTTTCCGGTGTCAATGTTCTCTTTCTCAAAATATATGTAGACACCTTTGCTTTGAAGTTCCCTTACGATTGCAATGCTGTCCACAGTATTTCTCGAGAAGCGGCTTATGGACTTTACGAGAATGTAGTCAATGAGCCCGCGCTCGCAGTCATGGATCATCTTGCGGAGTCCTTCTCTCTTTGCGGTCTTTGTCCCGCTTATGCCCTCATCATAGTAGAGCCCGGCATATTCCCAGTCCGGCCTTGCCTTTATGTAGGCTTCGTAGTGCCTTTTCTGTGCTTCAAGGCTTATCAGCTGGTCATCCGAGCTTGTGGACACTCTGGCATAGGCAGCGACTCGAAGCCTGATCTTTCCGGCCTTTGCTGCCTCTAACTTTGTTATCTGTGCCATTTATCTCACCTTCCTTTCTATGGCGCACTACATAAATCACTCTGATGCGGCTATTTATCAAGTCAATTCGCATCAATCCCGGCGCTTCGAGAAGAAAAAGTTTCTCTGTTCTTCTCCATGATCCGCTCAAACTCCTCCTGGCTGATAAGCCCTTCATTAAGGAGCTTTTCAGTAAGCTCCTTAGCAAGAAGATATCGGTACTCAGACCTCATGTCCTCATCCGTTATCGGTCTCGCCTCCGTATTAAACTGCTCGGTTATCTTTGTTACATCCATAAAAAAGCACCTCCTGTCATGTAGCCTTGGCAGGAGGTGAAATCTGACGTTTTTTATTAATCTTTCTGGTAAAATTCGCAGGTGTATCCGTCTGCCCGAAGCTTAAGGCCATCTGCCCATGAAGGAGTTCTTCCCATCTGCTCACAGAGGGCCTCTAGGGAGACCGCCGGATCAGCTTCGATCACAAGCTCGTCATGGATATGCATGACGATTGAGCAGTTCCTCAATGTCTTCATGGAGCTGCAGAGAATATCCCGGGACGTGGCCTGGACGATGTTTTCAACAAACTTAGGACCGTAAGACTCAAGGCGCTCCCATTTTCTCGTGCTTCCTGTCCCCTCGTAGGTAATGCACTCGCCTCCGAAGCGGTTTGTCCCGATTCCAGGGCGCGCATAGGCGAGATTTCTCCCGGAGGGAAGAGTGATAAAAAGCATGCCGGACTGATAGAAAAAGGTGAGCCTTCCTAGCCTGGTGGTTTTATGATACTTCACAGCATCCTTTACAGCCCGGTCCACTTCCCACCAGAAACGGACGATCTGCCTGTTGGCGCTCCTCCAGGAGGATACAATGCCGGGAAGCTCATCCTCGGAGAGTCCCATCTCGATGGCTCCCATCGCCTTGAGGGCTCCGGTTGAGCCACCATAGCCACATGCAAGCTCTGCGATCTTCCCTTTCTGCCTTAGCTCGCCGTTTACGCCATGCTTTACAACCGGCACTCCAAACATGCGGCTCGCGGTGGAGCAGTAGATATCCTCTCCGTTTGCAAAGGCGTCTGACTTCCAGGTCTCGCCTGCATACCAGGCGATGACCCTGGCCTCGATGGCGGAGAAGTCTGCGACATAAAACTTCTGGCCTTCACGCGGGATAAAAGCAGTCCGGATAAGCTGTGATAAGGTGTCCGGAACATCCTCGTAGAGAAGCTTTACGGAGTCAAAGTCACCTGAGCGGACAAGAGACCTGGCAGAAGAGAGGTCCGGCATACTGTTCCTTCTTAGGTTTTGCAATTGCAGGAGCCTCCCGGCCCATCTGCCTGTCCGGTTAGCCCCGTAGAACATAAACATCCCTCTGGCTCTGCCGTCCGAACAGACTGCCCGCTCCATTGTCTGGTACTTCTTGACAGACGATTTGGCAAGCTTCAGACGCAGCTCAAGGACCTCTTTGATCCCGTCGGGAGCTTTCTTAATCGCAGCGGCCACTTCCTTCTTTCCAAGGCTCCCCAGTGGAAAGCCCTTTTCCTCTAGCCAGGCCTTAAGCTGAACGACGCTGTTCGGGTTAGAAAGGCCTGTCAGCTTCTTAAGCTCCCCGGTTATCTCACTTTTAGAAATGGCATCCATCCTGATTGCCTGACGGACTAATTCCATATCAAGCCGGACACCTCTGTCATTTATCTCCTGGTCGATCGTGTACTCATCCCATACGAAATCAGGGACAGGAAAATGTGACAGTCTTTTTTGAATCGCCATCTCAACTTCCACATCCCGCTTGTTATACTGCTTGAAGGTTTCCCACTTATCAGGGGCGTCAAACGGCAGGTTTCTCCTCCTTCCCCCGTTGGCTTTTGTCGGAGCGCAGGGGACAGAGAAGTACTTGATAAGGGCCTTGCCCTCATCCATCTTCTGATCCTCAAGATTTAAAACCGCTCCGGCTCCTTTTAGAGATAGAGGAAGGCCAAGAGTCGCTGCCCAGACCATTGAGCAGTGCCAGCCTGAAGGATTTAAGAACCTGGCGGGCTCTGTGGTAAGGGGGTGGCTGTCATAAAAGGGATCAAGGCTAACTCCCAGATCCCGCAGGTATCTTGACAGGCAGACCCGCTCAAAGTTTGCGTTAAAGGCCCACTTTATCACATCATCGTCGGTAAGAGCATCAAGGATCTCATCCGGGATCATTTCTCCTGATGCAAGGTTAATGACCCTTACCTTTCCTCCGTCAGCTGCGTAGCCGAAGAGTAAAATCTCGAAAGCCGAAGACTCCGCGTATTTATATACTCCGCACTTTGAAAGGTCGACATCCGAGTAGCACTCCAGATCGATACTAAGGTTTTTCATAGATTCACCTCAACTTAAAAAAAGCGGCAGAGAGAAAATCCCCTGCCGCCTGCCTAAAGTTATAAGATATTTTTCATGCGCTTTCTGTGGTATTCCTCTTTTCTCTTATCCTCTTTTCTGATGCTGATAAAAAGCATGATTCCGGCTCCTGCCCAGATGGCAGAAGCAAGAGAGAAGAGGACAAGAAGGATGTCACAGAGAAAGATCATTGCTGTCTCCATGTGATGCTCCTTTAGTTCAGGAAGTCGTCATCTGCACTGTCAAGCGCAGTGAAGTCTTCTTCAGCTGTGCTTCTTCCTCCGAGAGGCTCACCGTCGCAGATCTTCTGGATATTACCAAGACCGCAGGCGACTCCCCTGTTTCCGTTGGAGTTAAAGGCGTAGAAGTTAACGGATACTCTTGCATAAACTCCGCTGTAGACTTCGCTTCTGTTCAGAATCGGATTTACGTTCTGGTCCACGATCTGAGGAGCAGTGGTGCTGTTTGCGTTGATGAAATAGGAATTCTTATAGGCCTCGTCATCACGCTCAAGGTCTCCGTCACGGAGAGGAAGCTTGATTGCTGCCTTGTTTGGCTTCTTTCCTCCGAACTTTCCGATGCCGTCTTCAATCGCGGCATCGACCGCCTTGTTGATCGCATCGATGGTCTTCTTGTCGCTCTTCGGGATGATGATGGAAACAGAATACTTCTCTGCACCCCCGTTAATGGACTTCGGCTCCCATACGTTTGCGTAGGAAAGTCTTGCCTTGCCTGTAACTACCTTAGTGTTCTTCATTGCCATAATTGGCCTCCTTGATCTGTGAAAATTCTTCTGCTGCTGTGTTTCCTGTTATCTCTTTGCGCCGGTCGCTTTCCGGCACAAGGGTTGGTTTTCCGGGCGGCTTATAGATAAGTTCACCCAAGACTTCCTTAAATTTTTTCTTTCCCATCAGCTTTTCCATCTCGGTCAGACTGATAAGACTTTTCCTGTAGATATCTGTGTAACCGGCATCTTCCGCTGCCTGTACTACAGCATCTTCATCTTTGTAGCGCCTGATGCTTCTTCCTGCCACAAGCTTGAAGCCTTCCCACTTCTTTCCGTGGTTTACGGCCTCAGAAGTCGCGTAGGCAGTGATGTCGTTTGCCCACCTGGTGAGATCCGGCAGGACCTTTAAGATCTCTCCTATCTCATCGTCTGAAAGAAGTGGCGGGAGGGCAAATTCCTTCTTGGCAAGAGCCATCTTTTCCTCTGCTCTTTTCCGGCACCGGACTGCTGCCCGGCAGAAGGTGCACCAGGGGCCGCAGGAAAAAGATCCTTCTCCCCTGGAAGCAAGGCTTGCTGCAGGAATCAGGACTTCATCCGCCCACTCCTTTAAGTCGTTTACCGGCTCCTCCCAGGAGCTTACGTTTTCTCTTCTTGGCTGAAAGATCGTCATCTCGACTGTCTTAAAGTCATAGAGACTTTCGTAAAGGGAGAGAGCTCCAAGCGCATACATCTTCATCTGGGGATTCTCCTCGGCATCGACAAGGACTCCCTGACCGTACTTGAAGTCGATCACATGAAGCTTCCTGTCTGATACGATGATGCAATCCGAAGTGCCAAAGGACCCGGGAACGTAAGCGGAGAGGTCAAGCCTGGTCTCTACGAAAACTTCTGCATCGGGGCACTCTGCCTTTTCCGCTTCGTACTGCTCGATCACATAGTCCCGGTAAGAGTCGGTGCACTCCTCCATTTCGTCTGAGTCATAGTTAGACACTGGCCTGGTGCTTCTCCTCTTAAGGGCCTTTTTGATCTTATGCTCTGCCAGGGCGTGAGCGGCTGTTCCTTCCTCTGCCGCGGTCCCTGAGCTGTCCGGGAACTTCTTTTCAAACCAGGGCGCCTTCGTGCAGTTGATCCACCTCTCGGCGCTTGAGGGAGAAAGAAGTGCGTGGGTATCTGGCATACTAGATCACCTCCGCTTCTTTTAAGAGAGCCGGGTACTGCGACGGGTCCACGGCTGAGAGCCGGTCAGCTCCATGCTTTTGAATCAGTGACTTGACTTCTGCTGTGTGACCCTGCCGGCTTTTTTCTGCAAGGACCGCCCTTACCTCAGGAAGAGTTACCGGTTTTTCTGCTGTCTGGCCCGCTTCCTGTCCTGATGTCTCAGGAGATGCCTCCTCTTTCTGTTTCGCCGGCTCTGACTCCCGGGCGGGTTTCACCTCAGCAGGAGATGACTCTTTTTCCTCCGGCGGACTTGTCTTTTCCTCCTGGCTGCTGCTGCCTGCCTCAGGCTTCCTGCTTTCCTTCCAGGCAGATACCTCTGCAAGTTTTGCAAGGTCATCTGCCAGGATCCTTGCATCCTCCGCTACTTTAAGAAGGAGTTCCTTCTCCATCTTCACTGCCTCCTTTCGTCTGGCTCACAACTGCGATCTCGTCCACGCATTCACCTGGGATAAGGACCGTCACTCTTCTCTTGTCTCCAAACAATTTCTTAAGAAGACGCTCTCTTACATCAAGGCTTCTGCACGATACGATTCCGCTGCTTTGTGGTTTCTCTGAAACACTGATCTTTAGCTTGTGCTTCATTCTGCTACCTCCTTTCCGAGGGGATTTCCTATCCCCTCCGATAAGTAGCCTTGGGAAGGAGGCGAATCTGACGTTTTTCTAAAAAAATTTTTTTATTATTTCTCTTGTAAGTGGACCTGAGATTCCGTCAGGTTCAAGACCCTGCTTTTTCTGGAATTTCTTTACTGCACTTTCTGTTGCAGGGCCGAAGATGCCGTCTGCGGTAAGACCTGCTTTCATGATCTTATTAAGACAGGTCTGAAGCTTTACAACTTCGGATCCGCTGTCGCCTCTTCTAAGGTCCGTTGTAGGATAAGGATGATCGGCTTCTCCTGTAAGAGTCTTATGGAGACCGGCCCAGGCAGAGGCTGAGATGTATCCGTTCGGGCAGATCTTGCCGTTTACATCAAAGTGGCGGATGACATGAGATGCCGGGACGCTGTACTTTTTCATCAGAGATTTAACCAGAGGAGCCGCGGTCTTGATCGCAGTTGGAGTCGGCACCACCTGGCCGTTCTTCCTGTAGCAGCAGAGCTCGATTCCGATCGAGTTGTAGTTGGTGCAGACATGAAAATATGTGGCCCCCCGGTTGCCCTGGTTCATGGCCCGGCCTGTGTCAAGTAACCCTCCTCCGCAGTGCCAGGCGGCCTTGCTCTCAGGGATGCACTGCCAGATCTCACTGTCCACAAAGTAGTGAGCGGAAGCCCTCCTGTTTCCTCCGCAGAAGTAGATGCAGTTGTTCTTTGCCGAGCTTACCGCGCCCACATAGTGGATCACGATAAACTTAACTTTCTGGCCATAACGGCTTTCCTGGTTGTATTTTGAGATCATCTTATTTACTTTCATTTGTCTCCTCCTTTTCTGCTCTGTCGTGGAGCTGCTCTAAAACGGCTTTTAATTTCCCCGGGATCGGAAGTCCTAAGTGAGCGGCATTTTCAAGTAAGCTTATTCCTTCATTACTGATGTAAAAGAAAATGACCGCAGTCCTAACGACTCCGGCCCTGCCAAGCACATGGATGTCTATGATGTTGGCGGCACCGACCAGAAGAAAAATAAGGGCCTTCCTTGCAATTCCCCTAAAGCCGATGTTGCTTGAAAGCTTCCTGTCTGCCACTGCGCACATGACGCCTGTGATGTAGTCGCAGATCACAAATACGGTCAGGGCATAAAGCGGCCCGTCGCATCCTCCTAAGTAGTAGCCGATCCAGCCGCCAAGAGCGGCAAAGATGACTTTAATCACTGCCCAGAATTCCTTCATGATATTGCTCCTTTCTATGCGGTTCTCTTCCACATGTAAACAGCAAGATAGGGCGGCATGTTCTTTCCTGCCCCATCCTCACCTGCTTCAATATTTTCTGCCGTAGCCTCCTGGTTTTCCGCGGTCTCGTATCCGGTGTAGCCGGCTCCCTTCCAGTCGGTCTCTGAGCTGTTGATGACCGGCGCCTTGTAGTTTCCGCTGGCGGATGCCACAGACCTTTCGCTTACACCGGTCTGCACATCGCTGTAGTTGTAGTAGAGGTACCTGGCTCCGTCCATGCTGGCGCCGTGCTTGTGAGGATTCTGCAGATGGGTGTGACTCTTCTGCAGGTGATTGTGTTTTACAACTACAGCATCCTCTGACCCTCCCGTGGCCCCAAGAGCGTAGGTGCTTCCCGCTCCAAGGAGGAAGGCATCCGGGATCAGCTCCCAGCTTCCTCCAAAGAGGTCAGCTGGAGACGCGGTGCTTACTGAAAGATAAATGGATCCGACCGGGTAGATCAGATCCAGAAGTTCCTTACCTTTATATATGAGTCCTCCATTGAACCTGGCATCGTACTGGCACTCAAAGCCAGACCCTTCTGAGATCTTTCCGATCGCGACTCCTTTTCCTCCTG
>Ga0214925_100588_pt1 | contig 14939 bp, 12 predicted proteins | sample Stichaenrichment_FD_168299 | JGI IMG/M metagenome (GOLD analysis project Ga0214925, IMG submission 168299) | Xylose enriched microbial communities from anaerobic bioreactor in Madison, Wisconsin, United States - 63SRT | ecosystem: Engineered > Bioreactor > Anaerobic > Unclassified | place: USA... | reverse complement strand
GCGCGACGGCTCAAGACACTCAAAGGCCTCACACCCTATGAATACATCTGCAGGATATGGACTTCAGAGCCAGAACGATTCATCATCAACCCAACCCATCAAATCCCGGGACTAAACACCTAGGCCACCGCTTGCAGCGTCGCTCGGATCGAATACCCCTCACGTAGCCAACGATTAACATCCTGATGATCAGCTCGGGATCGATTGAAGGCCGCCCCGTGCCGCTGTAAAATGGGCGAAGATGCTCACGCAGGCCGTCCAGATCGACAAAGCGATCAATTGAACGCAAAAGGTGGCCAGCTGGCACATGATCTTCAAGACGGAACTCGTAGAACAGTGCCTCCTGTATTTTCGTTCGATCACCCATCATTTGCAGGTTCCTCCTGCGAAGAGTGAATCAGTGCTTCACTCTCAAAGCAAGCGCGACTTTTTCAACACTATCCCCCCATCGCGGTCAAAGCGCACTATTTTCGCAGCATCACTTCTGCCGTTCCGTCCAGCCTTGCCTTATGGCGCTCCCATTAGGGCATCACGCGTTCCAGAAGTGACCAGAATGTTGGGCTATGATTTTATGATTCTTCAGATGGAACAGTTCATTCAGGATAACATAATCAATGCAGTCACGCGGGGCTTTGCCGTCCGAGACGGCCTGCTGCATTGTGTTGGAGTGGATAATCTTTCTGAAGCGGACGACGGTTTCGCTGCCCTTGAGTCGCGGCGTGCCGATAAAGGTGATGAAGGCCGCATTGGGCAAGGCGTATTTGGTGCACATAAAATGTCCCGTAAGTTTTCTCTTCATGGAGTGATGACACCGTCATGACGGTGTCATGTGGGTTGTTATTTCCATCGCGCTTTTGGTGCTCTCTGAGGGGCCGGTATGACGGTGTCATGACGCCACCTTAAATGGTGTCATGGGGCCAGTGACACTGGCTGGGGCTGTCACTGCGACTGTCATGACGGGGCCATGACAGCTGTCACGCAAGGCGTCATTGATGTCATGTGTTCTGAAAAATGGCAGGAAACAGCTATTTTCCCTTTTTTCGGCGTGTCCCGGCTTTTGGGCGTGTGAGGGCACGCTTGGACGTGTCACGGTTTAGTTCCGGACCTTTAAGACCGAAGATGGTCATGAAGGAGATTTGGAATGGGACGAGTTTATAAGGCTGAGTTCAGGCACGAGGCGGTGCGTTTAGCTCTGAGCAGCGGTCTGTCACGTGAGCGTATTGCCCAAGATCTGGGTATCGGCTCTTCGACGTTGAAGAAATGGATCCGCGATGCGCAGAAGCTTGATACTGTAGTCGCTGACACAACAGATCATACAGCGTTATTGCGTGAGAATGAGAGATTACGTCGTGAGAACCTTCTGCTGCGGGAGGAGAGGGAACTGTTAAAAAAGGCAACACAGTTCTTCGCGGGCCAAAGGTCGTGAGGTTTGCCTTTATCGCTCGATATCATGGGCCACTTTCACGCGAACGGGTCTGCCACCTGTTTGGCGTCAGCGACCGGGGTTTAAGAGCCTGGCGACGACGCCCGGTCTGTGCTCGCAAAAGACAGGATGACATCCTGATGGTCCATATCCGCACCATTCACGCTCAGAGCAGGCGAAGCTACGGACGTCCTCGTATGACAGAGAAACTCAGGGCTGCTGGTCTGTCTGTCGGGCATCGTCGCGTTGGACGTCTGATGCGCGAGTATGACATTCGTGTTGTCAGGACAAGACGGTTTAAGGTGACGACCAACAGCGCTCACAGTCATGCCATTGCACCCAACCAGCTAGGACAGCATTTCTCCGCAACAGCCATCAATCAAAAATGGACGGCGGACATCACATACATCTGGACACGTGAAGGCTGGGTTTATCTGTCTGTGGTCCTAGACCTGTTTTCACGGCGGATTATCGGATGGAATCTTGATGCCCGTATGACAGCAAAACTGGCGGTAACAGCGTTGAAACGGGCTATTGCCTTGCGTCGACCGCCAAAAGGGAAACTGCTGGGATAATGCTGTCACAGAGAGTTTTTTCAAGACTCTGAAAGCTGAACTTCTGTGGCGGCACGCATGGATGGCGCGCCAGGAGGTCGAGCAGGCCATCACATGTTACATCAATGATTTTTACAATCCGCAGAGGCTACATTCCGCACTCCGATGGAAAAGCCCTCTGGAGCATGAGCGCAACGCCGCTTAACAGATAACCCATGGTCCGGAACTAAACCGTGACACGTCCACTTTCCCTGATGCCCAGACAAAGGGCCGACATTACAGAAGCAGAGCCATTGCTCGATGAAGTCGATCCCGAGGTCTTCATCGCCGACAAGGCTTATGATGCCGATCCCCTCATCGAAAAGCTTGAAGAACGGCGGATCACACCGGTTATTCCGTCAAAGAAAAACCGACGCAATCTACGGAAAATCCTCTTCTCGCTTTATAAAAAACGAAACATCATCGAACGCTTCTTCGCCAGACTTAAACAGTTCAGAGGTATTGCAACACGATATGACAAGCTGAAGTCAACTTTCCTCGCAGCCGTGCAATTCGTCTCCGCCATCATTGGAATTAACTGACGACACACCCTAGAAATACACCTTTTCCTGATCGCGTAAAAATCGTCATGCATAGGGATTTTAACAAGTGGAAAAACGTGAGCGAGGGTTTTTAGCGCTCTTCATCTAGCTGTGCGGCGCAAGGGGTATTATGTCTTGACCAGTATTCTGAGTTTTTTACTCACCTGGTAGCAGGTATATACTCGTAAAGGGTTCGAGAAATCCCCGTTGGGGACTTTCCATCTCTTGATATATCAATGATTATAATTTCCATTCGATCATAAAAGGAGGGTTTTTAGAACCCTCCACACCTTATTATATACCTCCGCAAAATGGCGGGAGAATAACTGTTTTTCTCATGGTATTTTTAGCGTGATGCTATTTTCACGGTGGGTTGCGTAACATCATACTGAAACAGGCAGGAGGTTGCCTCGGAGAAGGCAAACACGGCTGATCTTGCCGTTGGCTTGGATACAGTAAGGCAACCTGCGACAAGCATAATGCTGAATGCGAGCACACCCGACCAAAGTGTTTTTTGCGGCATAGAAGCGTTCTCCTCGCCTGAGTGAAAAAAAGGAGTTTCTCGCAGGAGAACTTCCGGTTCATATTTCACTAAAATATGTTGAATTATAATTTTTACAACCATAAAATAATGTGGTTAATTAATTTCATGTTTCTAAGTGTGATTTGGAGCCGCCTCTATGACCATCCAACTTGGGCAGACTGCCCCTGATTTTGTGCAGGAAAGCACTCAGGGGCCTATTCACTTTCACTCTTGGCTCGGGTCTTCGTGGGGAATTCTTTTCAGTCATCCCAAGGATTTCACGCCTGTATGCACCACAGAATTGGGGGCAGTGGCACGTCTGGCACCGGAATGGGCCAAACGAAACACAAAAGTGCTGGGATTATCTGTCGATGAACTGAAAGATCATGCAGGGTGGGAAGCCGACATTGCCGAAACTCAGGGGAGTAGTGTTGATTTCCCAATTCTAGCCGATGCAGACAGAAAGGTGGCTACACTCTACGGTATGATCCATCCGGAGGCAGACCCGAAGGTAACGGTCCGGAGCGTCTTCATTATTGATCCTGACAAGAAAGTCAGGTTGACGCTGACCTATCCCCCGTCAGCAGGCCGAAATTTTGATGAGATTTTACGGGTGCTGGATAGTCTGCAACTGACAGACAGGCAGAAAGTCACAACACCTGCTGACTGGCATTTGGGAGATGACGTCATCATCGCGCCTTCCGTCAGTAATGAACAGGCACAGAAGCTGTTTCCGCAAGGCTGGAAAACACTCAAGTCCTATCTGCGTCTGGTGAAACTCTCCTAAGGCAGCCGAAGTCTTTTTTTTGCGAGTGGGGGAGAGGGTGAATGCGACAGGGTGTACGTAAACGGGTCTTCGAGGCCCATAAAGCCATGAGTATGCCGCCTTCCGTCGAACCGAGGCTGGCGTCATATCTGCCTCCTCCACGACGTAAAGCAGCGTCTCGTCGGGCACGCGGGCCACAAGGCGAGGCTTTGTTGGACACGACTGTTCCAGAAGCAGTTTTTCGGCATCTTTCAGGATCTCTGGCACCATTTGAAATCGTGATTGTTCCGGGGCTTGATGGTTCCGGGCCGGAGCATTGGCAGTCCCAGTGGCAGAAACTCTTCAGTTCTTACGAAATTGCCGTCAGCCGTGTCCGGCAGGAAATCTGGTCAAAACCTCATTACAAGAGCTGGCTGATGACGCTGTGTGCGGCGGTAACGCACAGTAAGAAACCCGTCCTGCTGGTCGCACACAGTCTGGGCTGCCTTCTGGTAGCGCACGCTGCGCAGCAGGGATTATTGCCCAGTACCGTGGCTGGGGCGCTGCTTGTTGCTCCTGCAGACGTCGAGAATGGGCCGTCCGAGCATTTGCATCGTGTTGCCGCTTTTAGTCCGATACCTTTATCACCGCTGCCTTTTCCGGCGTTAGTGGTGGGAAGCAGAAATGATCCGTGGCTTGGCGTAAGGCGTGCCCGAACCCTTGCCCGCCATTGGCAGGCGTCGTTCGTCGATGCGGGGCGGAAAGGTCATATTGGGAATCAGTGCGACCTTGGATACTGGATTGATGGGCTGCTCTTCCTGGACAGACTGACTCAAACGATTGTTCTGCGCAATGCAGGGCAGACACGGCATCCGAAAAAGACACTGCAATAGGCCAGAAACACCTTACGACATGCACATACAATCAGCGTGCGCCGGGCTTAGTAGCTTCGTCATGAGCAAAATGTTTTGACATCGCATTATTCCGTGTGCAAATAAAAGAGGACGCAGGTTTCCTATCAACGCGTTCATCAATGGCGGTGAACGATAGGGAAATGGCAGAATCGCTCACGACGACACCCGGGTGGCCAACGATGGTCTCCGTGCCTAAAGAAGGCGTCTCCGTTCCTTTTGCTGGTGGAGACTGGATGCGATGACGTGGACAAAGGATTTCTCAAGGCCGGAAACCCGCGTACCCTGTTGGCGGCGTTTCTTTACTTCGATGTCTCCTTCATGGTGTGGGTCCTGCTGGGACCGCTCGGTATTTCGATTGCTCATGATCTGCACCTGAATGCCGGACAGAAGGGGCTGCTTGTGGCTACCCCTGTTCTGGCTGGGGCTCTGCTACGTGTGCTGGCTGGCGCGCTGGTCGATCATTTCGGGCCTCGTCGGGTTGCGATTGGTGCCCAGATTCTTGTCATTGCCGGGTTATTCCTGACGTGGCTGATTGCGCCACACAGCTATGGCGCATTGTTCGGTGTGGCGTTGGTGTTAGGGGTAGCCGGGGCATCGTTTGCCATTGCTCTGCCGCTCGCGTCTGCATGGTATCCACCACACTATCAGGGCACGGCGCTGGGTATTGCCGGGGCGGGTAATTCCGGCACCGCCCTTGCATCCCTTTTTGCGCCCGGTCTGGCAGTTCTCTACGGCTGGGTAAATGTGCTGGGGCTGGCAACCCTGCCTTTGATTGCTGTTCTGATTGCCTTTCTGTTTCTCGCCAGCGAGCCTCCTCAGCGTCGGTCCAGCGGGGGGCTGGTGGCTTGGCTGCCCGTTCTCCGTAGCAGCGACTGCTGGTTGTTGATGTTTTTCTACGGCGTGACATTTGGCGGTTTTGTAGGGCTTGCTTCGTTCCTGACCATTTATTTCAACGATCAGTACAGTTTGCCTCCCGCCATTGCAGGAAGCTGCACGGCTTTCGTGGTGTTTGTTGGGTCCTTCGTGCGTCCGCTTGGGGGCGCCATGGCTGATCGTATCGGCGGGGAACGCGCTTTGAGCATCCTGTTCGCACTTGCTGCTGTTATTTTTGCTCTGATCGGGTTCGGCCTGCCGACAATCTGGTTTGCGTTTCCTGCCTTTTTTCTTGGTATGCTTGTGCTGGGTCTGGGGAATGGTGCTGTCTTCCAGCTTGTGCCGACACGGTTCCCGAGCCGGGTTGGTATCCTGACAGGCCTGGTGGGCATGAGTGGCGGGGTAGGGGGATTCTATCTGGCATCCTCCCTTGGGGCCGCACGCCAGGCTACGGGCTCCTACGGTCCGGGTTTTCTGGGCTTTGCCGCGATCACGGTGGTGGCGTTTCTCTGTGTCGGGCTGTGCCGCCGTCGCTGGACGGCTGAGCAGTCCCACATGTCGGCCGAGGCCGATGCTGCGGCGTCTTCGTAATTATTGCTCCCTACTCGATCAGGAACGTGTCCCGTGACCCGTATCTCTGCAGTGTTTCGCCCAGCCTCGCTTACGGCAGGTATCACCACCCTTTTTGTCGGCTTGAATGTGGGCCATGCGGCACAGGCCGACATCGCGCCTGCTGGCGTGATGGCCACCAGAATGAAGTCGGCTTCATCTCCACCGGCGGAAAAAGCGGCGGTTCACCATGTTACATTGCCGCATAGCCCTGACTGGGGAGTATTCAACGCCGGGAAAGGGGCCGCAGCCGGGTTCGGAACTGTCGGTGGTTTTGGTCAGGCGCGCTGGGCGGAGGACTGGAGCGACCTTGTTACGACAGCCCCCGAACAGCGGCGGAAGGACTGGTTTAACCGCCTGAAACACATTTCCCTGACCAACAAGGGAGACATCTGGCTTTCCCTCAACGGGGAAGAACGGCTGCGTTACATCTTTGAGAACCAGCCCATGATGGGAACTGCTGGCAAAACAGACGCCAGCCGCATTCTGCTGCGTAACCAGTATGGGGCGGACCTCCATTTGGGGGACCACGTACGCGCCTATGCTGAGTTTCTTTGGGGTATCGCCGGAGGATCGAATTATTACGGCTACCAGAATGGCGTACAGCGTGAGCGGCTGGATCTTCAGCAGGGTATTCTGGAGGTAAAGGGCAGAATGCTGGGGGCTAAAATGGGCGTGATCGGTGGTCGCCAGATTTTTCTGGATGCCCCGGTTACCATGCAGTCCGCGCGGGACCTGACCAATGCCCAGCAATCGTGGGATGGATTTCGCGGTTATGCCGTGTGGAAATCTTTCCGGCTGGATCTGTTCGATTTCATGCAGACCAACAAGCTTCCCCGCAATGTATTTGCTGATGGTACGAATTACAACGCCCGGATGTATGGCATCTATACCTCCACCGCGCTGCCGCAATTTTCGGTCATGGGACAGAAGAGCCAGATTTTTGCGGATGTATTCTTCATTGACTACCTGTTCAACGGAGCAGCAGCCGCTTTGGCGACCACAACAGGTACACGGGCGGGATCGACCCGCCGGGACAATATCGGTTCACGGGTGTGGGGGAATGTCGGTCCCTTCGATATCAGCCTCACCGGCGTGTTTCAGGGCGGAGAATTCCGGCCTGCCGGTAACAATCCCACACGGGCAGTCCGGGCTTATGCAGTTAATGGCACGTTCGGCTGGACGGCAAAAAATCTGAGAGCCAAACCATCCATTGCCTTGCAGGGGGACGTGTTTTCAGGTGGGTCCTACCATAGTCAGGATGGTGCGGTCGGCACATTCGCCACCCCTTATTTTCCGCTGCCCTACTATAACGATGTAACACTGGCTCTGACATCCCAAAACCTGATTGGTATTGGGCCTGTTATTGCGGCTGCACCGTTGGCGAACCTGCATCTCAAGCTGCACGTTCCCTTTTTCTGGCGCGAAAGCACGCAGGATGCGGTGTATGGCACTGGAAAAATCTATAGCTGGCGCAATGGTCTTTCGGGCGGGTTCATTGGAGCTACACCCCAGACCCAGCTTGCGTGGAACTTTGCGCCCCACTGGACCTGGACGCATGACATCGCAGGTTTTGTCGCCTCACACGGAATGCATCACGCAGGCGCAAAGGACGGCGCTTTCTACATGCAAACCATGGAATTCAAGTTCTGACCGCCGATAGCACGACAGGAGAAATGATCATGTCCAAAACAGGAAATATCGTCGTCATCGGTAACGGGATGGTTGGCCACTACTGTGCCGAGCAGCTTGTGATGCATGGCCTGCATGAAAATTGTGCGATCCATATTTTTGGCGATGAGATTCACGATGCCTATGACCGCGTGCATCTGACGGAGTATATGAGCGGACAGGATGCTCTGGCGTTGCGGCTGCATGCGGATGATTTCCACGCCCATCACGGCCTGACCCTGCACCGTGGCGTAAGGGTGACGCGCATCGACCGTGAGGCGCGGATGGTGGAAAGTGCTGAAGGCCTGCTGCCTTATGACACGCTGATCCTTGCTACCGGTTCCACACCTTTCGTGCCACCGGTTCCCGGCAATACGGGCACAGCGGGGCTGGTTTATCGCACACTGGATGATCTGGACATGATCCGGGCCGCGGCAGAAGGGGCCGCGCACGGTGTGGTTATTGGTGGAGGATTGCTGGGGCTGGAAGCAGCAAATGCCTTGGCGGGATTGGGGCTATCCACGGCCGTTGTTGAATTCGCGCCTCGCCTTATGCCGGTCCAGTTGGATGACGACGGCGGTCAGGCCCTGAAGCAGCGGATTGAGGCGTTAGGGATCAATGTCCTTACGGCCCATGCCACCCAGCAGATCATTGCAGGGGAAACGCACCGACATCGGCTGGTTTTTGCCGATGGCACATTTCTGGAAACTGATTTGGTGGTGTTCTCGGCCGGTATTCGTCCACAGGACCGATTGGCCCGTGACTGCGGTCTCGCTATCGGCCCGCGCGGCGGTATCGTGATTGATGGGCGATGCCTTACTTCTGACCCGCATATCTATGCCATTGGCGAATGTGCTTGCTGGAACGGTCAGGTTTTTGGGCTGGTCGCGCCGGGATACACAATGGCCCGCACGGTTGCCTCCACGCTTGCCGGAGAAGAAGCCGCCTTTTGCGGGGCGGATATGTCCACCAAACTCAAGCTGCTGGGCGTGGATGTGGGCTCCATCGGTGATGCGCATGGCTCCACGCCGGGCAGCCTGAGCTATCGCTTCATTGGGGAGATGGACGGTTCATATCGTCGCCTTGTGCTTTCAGGGGATGGCAGCCGCGTGCTTGGGGCTGTGCTGGTGGGGGACAACGCCTATTACGACACCATTCTTCAGTATGTGCAGAACAGCATTAAACCGCCGGCCGACCCCGCTGCACTGATCCTGCCACGCGGGGAAGGGGCGGATCTGCTAGGTGCTGACGCGCTGCCCGATACAGCCATGATCTGCTCATGCCACAACGTTACAAAAGGGGCGATCTGTTCCTCCATTGAGGAAGGGTGCACGGACCTTGCGGGGCTTAAGCAATCCACAAAAGCCAGCACTGGCTGCGGTGGCTGCTCGGCCCTGCTCAAGACCGTGTTTGAAACAGAACTGGAAGCCCGTGGCATTACTGTTGACCATAGTTTGTGCGAACATTTTTCCTATACACGGCAGGAACTTTATTCCCTCGTTCGCGTACACGGAATCCAGACGTTTGAAGAGCTGATGGCACAATATGGCAATGGGGGGCTTGGTTGCGATATCTGTAAGCCCGCTGTCGGTTCAATCCTTGCATCAGCCTGGAACAAACCCATTACCGACCCGCTTTATATCCCGTTGCAGGACACGAACGACACGTTCATGGCCAACATGCAGAAAAACGGTACATATTCTGTCGTGCCGCGCATAGCGGGGGGGGAAATTACGCCGGATAAACTGATTGTCCTTGGGCAGGTGGCAAAGAAATATGGCCTCTATACCAAAATTACCGGCGGCCAGCGTATTGATCTGTTCGGTGCGCAACTGGACCAACTGCCCGATATCTGGAGCGAATTGCTGGAAGCCGGGTTCGAGACCGGCCATGCTTATGGCAAATCCACCCGGACTGTAAAATCCTGTGTGGGCAGCACATGGTGCCGTTATGGAGTACAGGACAGTGTGAGCAAGGCGCTGGATCTGGAAAACCGCTACAAGGGTCTGCGTTCTCCCCATAAGCTCAAATTTGCCGTTTCAGGGTGCACCCGCGAATGTGCGGAAGCACAAAGCAAGGATGTAGGAGTAATTGCTACAGAAAACGGCTGGAATCTTTACGTTTGCGGCAATGGGGGTATGCGGCCCCGCCATGCAGAACTGTTTGCGACAGATCTCGATGCTGAAACGCTGGTGAAATACATCGACCGTTTCCTGATGTTTTATATCCGGACGGCGGATAAACTTCAGCGTACCTCTGTCTGGCGTGAAAATCTTGAAGGCGGATTGGATTACCTGCGTGACGTCATCATAAACGATAGCTTGGGTATCTGCGAAGAACTTGAGCGCCAGATGCAGATGGTGGTGGATCGCTATCAGTGTGAGTGGCGTGATGCACTGACTGACCGTGAAAAACTCAAACGGTTCCGGACGTTTGTTAATGATGGTCGCCCTGACCCGAACATACGCACCCTGCCAGAACGGGAACAGGTCCGTCCGGCGGATAATATGCCCGAAACTGCGGCGTCGGCCGGCCCAACGCAATGGACTGAACTGTGCAGCCAAGACGACCTGGTGGCAAAATCAGGGGTTGTGGCATGGCATGAGGGCAACCAGATTGCCCTGTTCTACCTGCCTGGCACGGAAGAGACGCCTGCGCGGGTCTATGCGATAGATAACCATGATCCGTTCTCAAACGCCAATGTGCTTGGCCGAGGACTGATGGGTGATCTGAAGGGGCAACTGGTAGTTGCGTCTCCCCTCTACAAACAGCATTTCTGTCTGGAAGACGGCCAATGCCTTGAGGACTCCACCGTCCAGTTGCGGACATGGGACGCGCGCGTAGAAGACGGGAGAGTAGAAATCCGGGCCAAGACGATCAAAGCCGCACCGGAACCTGTTCTGGTCTGATCCAGTCATGGCGCGGGAAGAAGTTCGCACTGTCTGCCCCTATTGTGGGGTAGGGTGCGGCGTCATACTGGAGGTAGAGGACGATCGTATCAGGAAAGTGCGTGGCGATAGCGCACATCCTGCAAATGGTGGTCGCCTGTGCACCAAAGGCAGTTCCTGCGACAAACCGCTTCTGTCCGACCAGCGCCTGCATCGGGCTCTCATCCGTTCCAGGCGGGGCGAAAAGGCGGTCCCCGTTGCCATGCAGCAGGCCATTGAAACAACTGCTGAGCGGCTACGCGCTATTCTTGATGCGCACGGACCGGATGCTATTGCCTTTTACGTATCAGGACAGATGTCGATGGAGGCGCAGTACCTCGTCAACAAGCTGGCCAAAGGATTTGTCCGTAGCCAGCATATCGAGTCCAACTCCCGTCTTTGCATGGCTGCGGCAGGCACGGGCTACAAGCTTTCTCTCGGGGCAGACGCCCCGCCGGGTAGCTACGAGGATTTTGACTGCACAGATCTGTTTTTCGTTATCGGTGCGAACATGGCGGATTGTCACCCAATCCTGTTCTTGCGGCTGATGGACCGCAAGAGGGCGGGCGCGAAGCTGATTGTTGTTGATCCCCGCCGCACGGCTACTGCGGAAAAAGCCGACCTGTATCTGCCCATTCGTCCTGGCACGGATCTGGCGCTCCTTAATGGCCTTCTTCATGTGCTGGTGAAGAATGATGCAATAGACAGAGAGTTCATCGCCCGGACTACGACGGGATGGGAGGCGATGGAAGCCTTTCTGGATGAGTATGCACCCCAGGCAGTGGCTGAAATCACGGGCCTGTCGGTTGAAGACATCCTGACAGCAGCACACTGGATTGCTGAAGCTGGAGAATGGATGAGCCTGTGGACCATGGGCCTGAACCAGAGCATTGCAGGTACCTGGAATACCAACGCGCTGTGCAATCTCCATCTTGCCACGGGCGCTATCTGTCGCCCCGGTAGTGGACCGTTCTCCCTGACGGGCCAACCCAACGCCATGGGCGGGCGCGAGATGGGCTATATGGGGCCGGGCCTGCCGGGTCAGCGCAGTGCGCTCGTGGCAGCAGACCGAGCCTTTACTGAAAAATTGTGGGCTCTTCCTGCCGGCACGCTACGAGAAGCCGGGGGAGGCGGCGCGATTGCCATGTTCGAGGCAATGGAGCGCGGTGAGATCAAGGCATGTTGGGTGATATGCACAAACCCCGTTGCAACTGTTGCCAACCGCCGCCACGTCATTCGGGGGCTGGAGGCAGCAGAATGCGTTATCGTGCAAGATGCATTCGCAGACAGCGAAACGACCCGTTTTGCAGATATCGTGTTGCCCGCCGCCCTGTGGGCTGAAGGTGATGGTGTGCAGGTCAATTCTGATCGTACCATGACGCTTGCCAGAAAAGCGGTTTCCCCGCCGGGAGAGGCCTTGGCGGATTGGGATATCATTGCACGTGTGGCGCGGGCCATGGGGTTCGAAAAAGACTTTGCTTTTACGTCAGCCGCAGAGGTGTTCTCGGAAGCAAGCCAGTTTAGTAATCCGAAGACGGGTTATGACATTGCGGGGGTAAGTCATGAACGGCTACACAAGGGGCCGGTGCAGTGGCCCGCTCCTGCAGGGGACACGCAAGCCCGACACCCCATCCGCTATATTTCTCCCGATGGGAAGGGGCCCGTTTTTGCAACGCCGGACGGAAAGGGTGTCTTTTTTGCCCGGCCTTGGATGCGGCCCAAGGAATGGCCGGACGAGGACTTTCCCTTCGTGCTGAACAGCGGTCGGTTACAACACCAGTGGCATACGCTGACCAAAACCGGCCGGGTTGAAAGCCTCAACCGCCTTAACCCCGGACCCTTTGTGGAAATAGCGCCGCGTGATGCGCAGGCGCTGGGTTTGAAACAGGATGATAGCGTCAGGATTACATCACGGCGGGGGCAGATTGTTTTGCCAGCCCAGATTTCCACCCGAGTAAGGCCCGGTACCTGTTTTGCGCCGTTTCACTGGAACGACCGCTTTGGGGAGGATCTGACTGTCAATTCCGTCACTCCGGACGCGGTTGATCCGTTGTCGTTGCAACCTGGCTTTAAACTCTGCGCGGTGGCGCTGGAACGTATTGAAAAGCCGGCATGTCCAGCCCCCGAAGGGGCGGAAACAAGCAGAAAGGGACATTCCGTTATGATGCTGCGTGCGCTAACCAGTCATCTTGGTCTGGAACGGTCGGATCAGCCAGTCGCGGCATCATTGTCCGATGACGCGCGAGCGTGGCTTTCCGGATTTCTTGACGGACTGGAAATGGCACCGCCAGGTGCAGGCGAAATGCCCACACTGCCCGCATCAGCTCCCCTGCCAGCACAGATGCGGGCACGGATTAGCGGCCTTCTCGCGGGTCTTTACAGCCGGACCAATGCGGACCATGGGGTTTTGCCGCTACAGGAGGCAAATGCCTCAACTGCGCCGAAGATCATCGTATGGTGGGCGTCCCAGACCGGGCGAGCGGAAGGGCTGGCCGCAACGATCGTGACCTGGTTACGGGAGGCAGGTCACGAAGCAGAAGCAAAGTGCCTCGATACATTTGATACAGCCAGCAATTTTGTGGGCGCGGCTCTCTTTGTCGTGTCCACTTTCGGTGATGGTGATCCTCCAGACTGTGCCGCTCCGTTCTGGGATATGCTGAGAACGCAAAAGGGCCCCATGTCCGGCCTGACCTTTGCGGTGTTAGCTTTGGGAGATTCTTCCTATGCGAATTTCTGTGGCTTCGGGCGGGCGCTAGATGGGCATCTGACGGAACTTGGTGCGACGCCCTTACTGGAAAGGGTGGAATGCGAACCTGATTTTGAAGATACAGTAGAGGCATGGCGGGGCACTCTGCTGAATGCTTTTTCCCAGCTATCATCCGACAAGACGGAAGCTATGCTGCCGGCCTTGCCTCTGCAGGTGGAAAAGCCAGCTGCCCCAGTCTCAGGCTCTCGCGACGCCCCGGTTATGGCGCGGCTCTGTATCAACGAACGCCTCTGCGCGACGGGATATGACAGGGACACGCGGCGCATTGGTCTTGATGTTAGTGGGACAGAGTTAAGCTGGACCCCCGGAGACGCATTAGGCATATGGCCCCGCAACCCGAAACATCATGTGGAAGTGGCCCTGCGCGCCCTTGGTCTTGCAGAGGACACGCCCATTGTGCTGCGTGGCTGCGGCACAGTAGGGCTACGTGAAGCGCTTGTCCGTCATCTTGATCTGACACGCCCCAATCCGGCCATGCTGGCTGCGCTTGGGGGGCATGCGCCTGGCTTTCTGCCTGATTTGCTGAAAGAGGCCTCTTTGGCCGTTACGGCACAGGATGTTGCTTCTTTGTTCCGACGTCTCCAGCCACGGCTTTATTCGATTGCGTCCTCGCCAAAGGTGGCTGGGCGGGTAATTGAACTGACAATGGGGGTAAGCTGCACACCTTGGCCCGGCATTTGTTCAAACTGGCTGGCAGGATTGACGGAAGACGCAGAAATTCCGGTCTTTATCCAACCAACCACGCATTTCCGTCTGCCAACGGACGATGACGCCGCCATGATCATGATCGGGCCTGGCACTGGCATTGCACCCTTCCGGGGGTTCCTGCAGGAACGGGCGGCACGGAAATCCACGGGCCGAAACTGGCTTTTCTTTGGCGAACGCCACGCTGCAAAAGGGTTTTACTACCAGGACGAACTTGAAGCTTTTCTGGCGGCAGGATTACTGACACGTCTGGACACTGCCTTTTCACGTGATCAATCAGAGCGCATCTATGTGCAGGACCGTATGGAAGCTGCCGGAACAGAATTGTGGGATTGGCTGAAGGAAGGGGCATATGTTTATGTATGCGGGGATGCAACACGCATGGCACGGGATGTTGACGCGGCATTGCGCCGGATTGTGGCGCGCCATGGCAATCTGTCCTCAGGTGATGCAGACGCATTTGTGAGCAATCTGACACGTGAAGGCCGCTATCTGCGTGACGTTTATTGATGAATGAGGAAAAAAAATCATCAGGCACACGCCTCAGGGTATTGGTTGCAGATGAAAATCCCCGCAGAGGACGCGCGCTGTCAGAAACCTTGCATGCTGATGCTTCGCTGGATGTTCTGACCGTTCCTCCCGATAAA
>Ga0214925_100587_pt1 | contig 14990 bp, 11 predicted proteins | sample Stichaenrichment_FD_168299 | JGI IMG/M metagenome (GOLD analysis project Ga0214925, IMG submission 168299) | Xylose enriched microbial communities from anaerobic bioreactor in Madison, Wisconsin, United States - 63SRT | ecosystem: Engineered > Bioreactor > Anaerobic > Unclassified | place: USA... | reverse complement strand
CAAGATCACCGTTTTATTAAGCGGCAACAAGTTCGTTCCGCAAGTTATCAGAGCACTCGGACAGCAGCTAGGACATTATACGGCATTGAAACCATGCATGCGATACACAAAGAAAGCCGAAAGAAGCTAGGCCTCTTCGGCTTTTCAGCGTATCAAGAAGTCGACCAATTGTTAGCGGCATAGGCTACAACCACTAAACACAGTCACTTTGATCTACGCTTAATTTCAACTTTGCACCAGAACCTGTTCGGGCAATCTGATTGTATTTTGTATCCCCCTGTTATAGTACTGGGGGTAGCAGGCACTCACGCTTGCGGTTTTCGCGTTGCACGCCTAGCGTGGGGACGGCGCATGCTTTACAGAATATTTAGTCAAATTAAAGGCCTTAAATTGCTATTTGTCCCCAGGTCTGAACTTCGTTTTCATCAAAGTCGGGTATAAGTTTACGTAAGTGAAGAGCGTTCAGATCATCCATGAACACTATCAACAGCCTTGCCGTTTTAACAAGTTCACTATGCGAAATAAAGTCAGCGGAATTGCTGTCTGGTTGGGATTTGATGTTCTCTTCGCTGTGACTTTCAGAGTTGAATACGAGACGGTACATAAAAGTTCCAAGAAACTCACGATGTTTATCCGGAATAATATTCATTATATCCTGATCGTTAAATATTGCGCTAATACTGCATCTGAAGCAGAAAGTTGAGAAAGCCTCTAAAACCCTACGCATTGTATTACCAATAAATAGGTCCTCCTGTGCATAGTCTACTTTCGTATCTTGCCCGTTTTCATCGGTTACTTGATTGTCTGACATAGCGTAGTTATATACCTCCTTTAACTGTTGTGCGTAGTCGTTAAAGGATTTTGTCCCAGCCTCAGTCAATCTACCAGAAATCAACTGATAGGAATGACTGATGATTTTTGGAGCAACCGGCTGACCCGCCTTGTCTAGAAACCTTCTCCGTTCTTCAATATCACTGTAGATCTTTGCAACATGCTGGAACATCTCTGCGTCGTGAGTCATGACCATCACTTTACTTTCAAAATTGTTAAACAATATCTTTTCAAGCTCTTCACGTAGTAATGACAGTATTCCTATTTTATTTTCAAAATCGAAACTTGAGATGGGATCGTCCAAGACAACAAAGATTGGCCGTTGATAGGCCTGATCGGCCCGAACATTTGAATTTATCCGAGAAAAGAAATAGCATAAGCTAATAGCATTTCGTTCTCCTACCGATAATTGATTTGTGGTAATAAATTCACCACGAGATTGCACACGATAGCAATTATCACCCTCTATTAGCTTTAGTCGATTGCGCGCCATGAAGACATGGGCCAAACTATCATTTATTTGATCGAGCGCTACTTTCTGTCCTGCAAGCTGTGCTTTAATCTGAGCAATATTATTTTTGACGTCTGCTAGGGGAGATTTCGCTGTACTAAGATTGTCTTTCAGACCCTTGTGTTTAACACTAGCTGCTTCGAATTGCTCGAACAGCTCCCTGTTGTTATATTTCGCAATATTTAAGTTTAGTAAGTCTGCTTCACATATAAGGAACTTCTCCCTTTTAAAAACGACATTATACTCTTCAGTTTTCTTCTGTATTGCTCTTCCAGCGGAAATAATTGCCTTATACAGACTTTTATCATCGTAATCAATGGTGTCCGGATTTGAATAGGGGTTGTTAATTTTTTCTGCGATGGCTTCTAGGTATTTGGTGACCATTTCATTATATTTTTCTACTGCGTTATTATACGCTGATACTTCTTTTGGAAATAGCGATGCTATATCCGTATCTTGTTTGATAAGGGTATGTTTATCCAGTTTCAGCGATTTCAGCTGATTTGTAAACTCCTCTTCTGCGTTTAGTTTTGACATATTTAAGACCTGATTGATCACCTGAACTAAATTCTCTTTTTCGCTGGATGTAATGAAACGAAAACAAGTAGGACAGTACTCGATTTCTGGCAGTGAAAATGTATCTTTAATCCGGCTAATTTTATTTTTTCCGCTGCTCGATAAAGATTTCATAATTCGTTCTTGGATTCCATTGAGAGTTGGCATGGTAACAATGGTCGACAGAAGCTTCTTAACGTTACTAAAATCATTTTTATCTGTCGGCATTTCGAATGGAGGTAGCTCTTTTTTTTGCCGAATCTGCTCAAGATCTTTGAGGTCATTATCGAGGAGCTTCATAATTTGTTTAGCAATCGCCGGTGTGCCTCCAGTAATGTCAATGTCACGAATTGACTTAAATGCCGTAGTATTCACTTGTTGTTTAACTTCGAGCGCGTGAATACTTCTCCCAATTGATGCCCATGCGCCGTCGGCCTTTAGCTGCTTGTCAATCTTTTTATGGATATTATTTTCATTATGGTCATTTGTAGAACTTTCAAAATTGCTTAGAGCTTGCTCAGCGGATTCAATTTTTTCCATAATACCGGTCTCTTTGGTTTCAAGAGCCTTAAGAGAATCTATTAAATCTGGATTGTCAGATAGCATAACAATCGCTTCTAGATTTTCGTTATCTTTAACTCGAACGTATTTATCCACAAATTGTTCGTTATAAACGTATGCCTCTGACTTTTCTGAATCATTCAACTTGGCAGCGGTCGTAATTTCTTCGTTTTTTTCGATGCTGGTATTCCAAAAAGAGGAGCTCGGTGCTTCATCTGTTATGGCGTTATCTACACTATTGTGAAGAACCGCGTTAGAGATAGTTGTTTTTCCAGATCCGTTTCTTCCGAAAATTGAAATTATTCGTTCATCTTGTATACGTTTCTCTTTCGTTTTTTTGTTCGTCACTACCTTATAAAACTTCAAGTCCACTTCATTTTCCTGTAGATGTGGTGTACGAATCTTAACCTCATTCCAACTCATTAGTACTCTCCCCCATTGTTTACAATCTACCATATTACGAAATTAAAAACATTTACTAATATATACCATAGTGGCCTAAAAATAAAAAATCAATCTACCAAATTATGAAGCCTAAACGCTAATCTGTTCGCGTATAATAAACTAGTGAGTCATTTAAAGGTGGGGGAAGGACTGTTTTTATGTTGGAACTGTCATTTGAAAAAGAAGTTGTTAAAACCTTAACGACTGGAAGCAATCAATGGGTGGAACGAAAAGACCTATATGGTGCGACGCCGGATCAATTATGGGCTAATTTTCGCGATAAATTAAATAACAATAACTATGCTAAATTGCAGGGACACCCTTTAACTGATACCGAATTTAATCAAGTTAAACGGGCGATTGAGGTCCGGACGCCCTACGAAGCGGCTAAATTACTAGCCGCCGAAAATGGCATTGGCAAAGTAGAAGTTGAACGTGATGATGCTAAGCTGGGCACGGTGACGCTCGAGTTGTTTTGGAAAGCGGACGTTGCTGGCGGTAAATCTAGTTATGAAGTGGTCCGACAAGCAGTGCGACCACGGCTAGCTGGTACTCAAGATGTCGACCCTGATCGCCGTTTTGACGTAACCCTATTGATTAATGGGTTACCCTTAATTCAATTGGAACTAAAAAAAGCCACGGTCGAACTTAACCAGGCTTTTAATCAAGTTGAAAAATACGCGCAAGAAGGTAAATATACGGGGATTTACTCACTGCTGCAAATGTTTGTGATTATGACACCAGATAGTACGGCGTATTTTGCGAATGCCGAACCGGATCGTTTCAATAAAGCCTTTTTGTTCAATTGGCGAACGCGGGATAATCACCCCGTGGAAAACGGCTTAGCGTTTACGCGCCAAGTCCTTAATATTCCCATGGCCCACAAAATGGTCAGTGAATATACGGTCATCGACCAAGAGCGGCAAAGCTTAATTCTCTTACGGCCTTACCAGATTTATGCGATTGAAGCCGTGATGCACCGGATTCATGACCATCAGGATGGTTTCGTTTGGCATACCACGGGTTCTGGTAAAACACTCACCTCATATAAAACCGCTAAATTAGCTGCGCAAGATCCTGGTGTGGATAAGGTCATCTTTTTAGTTGACCGGCGGGATTTAGACGAACAGACAACTAGCAACTTTAGTGCCTATGCTGCCAATGATGATATTGCCATTAACGAAGCCCAAAACACCGGTGATTTAATGCGTAAATTGCAACAAAATGACGGTAAGGTCTTGGTCACCTCGATTCAAAAACTCCATCGGGCGGTCAAAAAAACGCAAGCCCAGCTGGCAACCGGTAAGCAATCCCGCTTTAGTAAGACTTTAAAGCAACGGGTGATCTTCTTTGTTGACGAAGCCCACCGGTCGCAATTTGGCAAAATGCAAAAGGAAATTCGCGCAGCGTTTGTCAATAGTAACTGGTATGGTTACACTGGAACCCCCATCTTTAATGAAAATAAAAAACAGCTCAAGGGTGATCTAGCGGTTACGACTGAGGAGCTATTTGGTAAAGTCTGTCACGTTTATAACTTGCGAGATGCCTTAGAGGACCAAGCCGTGTTACCGTTTAACGTCGAACATGTAACAACAATTGGCAAAGATACGTTAATAACCCGGGCCCTCGAAAAAGAAACTCAGCGCGTCAAAGCGCGTCGTGATAAGCAAGGCCGCCTGCTGAGTACGGCTGATGAAGCGAAAATTCGAGCCAAGATTCAAGCGATGTCAGTGAAGGACCTGGAAGAAACGTATTTAACTCCGGCTGACTTTGAGACCGATGAACATATTAACCAAGTTGTTCAATATATTTTACAAAAAGGCCCACGTAAAACGAGTTTGGGTCATGGCAACTATAATGCTATTTTGACCACCAGCTCCATTGAAATGGCGCAACGCTATTATCAAGCCTTTAAAGCCGCGAAAAAGACTACTCACAATCAGCTAGATCCTGATTGGCCCCGAATTGCGATTACTTATTCATTAAGTGAAAACGAAGATCAGAGTGCGCACAAACATGACCAAATGGCCACCATTTTAAAAGATTATAATCGGCAGTATCACACTAATTTTGATTTAGCCGATTTGAATCTCTACAACGAAGATGTCGCAAAACGGGCCGCCCGGCGTGAGGCGGTCTTTGCTCATTTACAAACGGATCAAGAAATAAATTTAGTGATTGTCGTCCGCCGGTTATTAACAGGCTTTGATGCTCCTCGGCTAAACACGCTCTTTGTTGACCGCACCTTAGCTTATCAAGAACTTATTCAAGCCTACTCACGCACCAACCGGCTCCAAAACCGGGAATTAAAACAAGAAGGCCAAATTGTGACCTTTCGGGTACCGGCAATCATGGAAGCTAATGAACGTGAAGCTTACAAGTTATATAGTGGCGAAGGCTCTTTTAATGTCATCATTCGTCCCACTTATCAGCAGGCCGTCTTAAAATTTCAAAAGGCTGTGGTGGATTTAAAAGCCATTGCCCCAACGCCGACGGCGGCCGATGACCTGAAAGGAACTACTGCCAAGGTACAGTTTGTGAAAGCCTTTCGCCAAGTGAATCAACAATTGAACTCACTATCGATGTACAACGATTTTACTTGGAAGAACAGCGAAAAGGCCTTTGGTATCGCTCAGCCCGAAGTAGAATCCTATACGGGTAAATATCTGCGGATTAAAGCGACGGTCACTAACCAAGAGCCCGAGAAAGTCCCCGAAGAATTAGCTGCTTTAGACTTTTCCTTAGCTGTTGGTTCAGTTGTCTTGGTGGACTATGATTATTTGACGCAATTAATTCAAGACTGGATTGATGAACAGCAACGGTACTCGACGCCTGATCAAGCCCAAGCGCATATGACCGATTATCTGCAAAACAGTGCCAAAGTACAGGCTAGTTTGAATAAATTGGCGGAAACGCAACCGCAACAGGCCCAGTTAATTCGCGAAGCCATGCCCTATATTGAGCAACAAATGCAACAGTCACAGCAACAGAGTGACCAAAATCAAGCGCCAGTAGCGTTGAATGCTCGGGAGTTGGTGGCTGATTACGCCCAGAGACAATTGGTTCAAAAAACGACGACCTTTGCCCACACGTGGGGCTTAGATCAAGCAGCCCTCTTGCGGGTGGCGCGCGAACACAACGTGGGTACTGATGAATGGCATCATGAACAAGAATTAACGCAGTCAGCAAGTTTAACAGCGGCCTTACAAGCTCAAACTGCCACTGGGCCAAAGATTCCAGCTGTTTTGCCACTATACCGGATTAAGTCCCAGGCTGCTTGGCGACAGTTTATTGAACACGATTTGGCAATCTATTTACAAAAATAAGTGAGGTTAAACAATGTCAGAAAAAACAACGCAAGCTAGTCAACTTGAAAGCGCCCTATGGAATGCGGCCGATGTCTTACGCGGGAAAATGGACGCTTCTGAATATAAAAATTATTTATTAGGGTTAATTTTTTATCGGTTCCTATCTGAGAAAACCTTGACGACCTTTAGTGAATGGGCGGGTGAAACCGAAAATGTCACTCAGAAATATGCTCAGTATATGGATCCTCAGTTTGAGTTGGAAGGCGTCTCAGTGCAGCCCAGTTTAGTGGAGTATTTGCAAAATACGCTCGGCTATTTAATTCAACCCCAGGCGTTGTACGCCACTCTGATTGGCAAGATTCAAGCCCATACTTTTGCGTTAGACGATTTATCCCAAGCACTTCATGATCTGGAACAGTCGACACAAAATTTATCTTCAGCGCAAGACTTTTCGGGCTTGTTTGCCGATGTGGATTTAAGTAGTAATAAATTAGGCAGTTCTTTACAACAACGGAACCAAACTATTAGTGATACTATGTTAGCTTTAAATGCGATTGATCTTATCCATCATCAAGGCGACGTCCTAGGTGACGCCTATGAATACTTAATCGCGCAATTTGCCAGTGATTCCGGTAAGAAGGCGGGTGAATTTTATACCCCGCGGCAGGTGTCCGACATTATTGCCCAGATTGTGACCTATCAGCGCAATGCAGGTGATAACCAAGTGCGGACTATCTATGATCCAGCAGTTGGTTCTGGTTCGCTGCTATTAAATGTCGGACAGCACGTGCAAAATCCGGGTTTAGTGAGTTACCACGGTCAAGAATTGAACACCACAACCTATAACCTGGCCCGAATGAACTTGATGTTGCACGGCGTCTCGTATGACGATATGCATTTACGCAATGGTGACACGTTAAGTAAAGATTGGCCGGTTGACGAACCTTACTTATTTGATGCGGTTGTTATGAACCCACCCTACTCGGCACACTGGGATAATAGTGACAAACGCTTGTCTGATCCCCGCTTCCGCGACTATGGCGTCTTACCGCCTAAATCTAAAGCCGACTTTGCCTTCCTACTACATGGCTTTTATCATTTGCAGGAACATGGGACTATGGGCATCGTCTTACCCCATGGCGTGCTATTTCGAGGGGCTAAGGAAGGCAAAATTCGCCAAAAGCTTCTGCTGGATAACCGGATTGATGCCATTATTGGGCTACCCGCTAATATTTTTCATTCCACCAGTATTCCAACGTTGATCATGATTTTAAAGAAACATAAAACCACTGATGACGTCTTATTTATTGATGCGTCTCGGGAATTTGAAAAGGACAAGAATCAAAATAAGCTAACGGCCGCCAATATTCAAAAAATTGTGACGACTTATCAAAACCGGCAAGATGTCGATAAATATGCCCACGTGGCCTCACCGGCGGAAATCAAGGAGAATGACTACAACTTAAATATTCCGCGCTACGTTGATACGTTTGAACCGGAACCCGAGATTGATCTGGGCCAAGTTAAAACTGATCTAAAGCAACTGGACGAGGAAATCAGTCAGAATGAACAAGCCTTTAACGAATTGGCTAGCCAGTTAGTGGCTACCCAGGTGAATGACCCGTCAAAATTGGAGGCTCACAATGAAGGATAACCAAGCTAAATATCCGCAATTAAGATTTAAAGGCTTCACTAACCCTTGGGAACAGCGTAAGACAAAAGAATTATGTGATATTTCTACTGGCAAAGGTAATACCCAAGATAAAGTTAAAGATGGTAAATATCCATTTTATGTTCGTTCTGCGACAATTGAACGAAGTAATGAATATCTTTATGACCAAGAAGCTGTTTTGACAGTTGGAGATGGTGTTGGTACAGGAAAAGTTTTTCATTATGTAAATGGTAAGTATAACTTGCATCAACGTGTATATAGGATGTTTAACTTTAATCATGGAGTATCGGCGAAATATTTTTATCACTATTTTTCAAAGAATTTTTATCGTCGTGTAATGTCAATGACAGCAAAAACATCAGTTGATAGTGTTCGAATGGAAATGATTGCTGATATGAAAATTAAATTTCCAAGTCCAGCAGAACAGGAAACAATAGTGGCTGTTTTAGATGGAGTAGACGACCTCATCTCCCTTCATCAGCGTAAGTTAGCTAAGCTTAAGGAACTTAAACAGGGCTATTTGCAGAAATTGTTCCCCAAAAATGGCAGCAAGTTCCCACAATTAAGATTTGCAGGGTTTGCTGACGCTTGGGAACAGCGTAAGTTAACTGAAATTGTGAACCGAGTGAATAAATCTTCAAATTCTGATGTTTTACCTAAAGTTGAGTTTGAGGATATTGTCTCTGGAGAAGGTCGCTTAAACAAAGATATTTCATCAAAACTTGATAGTCGAAAAGGCACGTTGTTTGAATCTGAAAATATTTTGTATGGGAAACTTCGTCCGTATTTGAAAAATTGGTTATTCCCTGATTTTGAAGGCGTTGCCTTGGGTGATTTCTGGGTTTTTGAAGCTACTGATGTTAGCGTTCCGTCCTTTGATTATTACCTAATTCAATCAGATGATTATCAAAAAGTTGCAAACGATACTTCAGGCACAAAGATGCCGCGTTCTGATTGGAAAAACGTTTCTTCAACAGACTTTGCAATTCCAAGCAAGGATGAACAAAAACAAATCGGTGCCTTCTTCAAACAACTTGATGACACTATCACTCTTCATCAGCGTAAGCTTGAAAAACTCCAGGAACTCAAAAAAGGGTATCTACAAAAGATGTTTTGCTGATTCTTAATTTGATCAAATTTAGGATCCTATGAAACTCCATGACTTAATTTTTATTGTTCTTGGTCAATACTTAATTCACCTGTATAATAGATTACGCAGGAAGTTTTAAGGGCGGTGGCTGTCTTTTCCCTTGCGAGGTGAGGCCCATGGGAACATGGAAGAATCTTCAGGAAGGTTTCACAGTCAATGAGCGTCTTCCAGACACTCTCGTTGATGTTGCTATTTGCAATGTTTATTTTAGCGTTGCTAACGTACATCGACAAAAGGAACAAATAAAAAAGCCGCCCTGCGTAACTTTGGCCAGTTACAGGGTAGCTTAATGCTGTCTTATTAACTTCGCCACCGCCTTTGAAGCGGCTTGCATGGGAAGTCCTGTTCTAGCGGGGCTTCCCTTTTTCTGTTTACATTATAGCATGACTTTAATTAACTTTCGACTATTTTTAATCAGCTTTCTAGCAGTTTTTAGGGAACGTATGTTTGCTTTTTGCGCTACAATACAGGTAAAAGCTAACGGAAGTGATCTAAATGTTTTTTGACGATGAACCGCATGGCGTGTTCTTCTTAATCGATAACAAGTCCTTTTATGCTAGTTGCGAAGCGGTTGCCCGGGGGCTTAATCCCTTAAAAGTCCCCTTAGTGGTCCTTAGTGAAGCTGAAAACACCAATGGTGGGCTTATTTTAGCCACGTCACCCGAAGCTAAGCATGTATTTCATCTTAAAGCCAATGTCTCCCGTAAACGTGACTTACCCAATGACCCCAGGCTTTGGGTCGTGCCACCGCGCATGAACCTTTATATTCAACGTAATTTGCAGATCAATCAGATCTTTCATCAATTTACCACTGAAAAAGAGGTTTGGCCGTATTCGATTGATGAAAGCATTCTTGATATGACCCATACTTGGCGGCTGTTTGGCAATTCCATTCGCGAAGTGGCCCGCTTGGTTCAAAAGACAGTTCGGCAAAAGCTAGGCTTGTATACCACCGTGGGAATTGGTGACAATCCGGTGCAAGCTAAATTAGCCTTAGACCTTTACGCTAAACATAATCATGAATTGATCGGTGAAATCCATTACGAAACTGTGCCAGATAAGATTTGGACAATTGACGAATTAACGGACGTTTGGGGGATTGGCCCCCGTATGGCGAAACGTCTGAACCGCCTTCAAATTCATAATATGTATGAACTAGCCCACACTAACCCTTATTTACTCAAACAGCAGCTTGGCGTCATTGGTAGCCAATTATTTGCTACGGCCTGGGGAATTGATCGCGCGCAAGTTACGGAACCAACCAAGGTTAAAGCAGCTAGTCTGGGTAATTCGCAAGTGCTGCCACGAGACTATTTTAACCAAGCCGAAATTGAAACCGTCATTAAAGAAATTGGTGAACAGGTGGCGGCGCGGCTTCGACACCACCATAAACTGGCCGGTTGTCTATCGCTAAGCATTGGTTTTTCCTATGCCGCGGCCGAAGCAGATGGCCGTGGTGGCTTTCACCAGGCTTTAAAAATTGACCCGACTAACGACAATCAAGTTTTGACGCAACAATTATTGTGGTTATTCAGTCAGAATTGGGACGGTCAAGCTGTCCGGAATATTGGCGTTTATAGCAGTAAACTAAGTGCCAATTCCGGCCAACAACTTAATTTATTTGAAACCCCGCGCAACCAAATCCGCCGTAGCCGGTTAAACCAAGTGATTGATGAAATTCACCGGCAATTTGGGTTCACCAAACTAGTTTACGCGACCAGTTTATTAAAGGGAGGCACCGCTATCAAGCGGGCTTCACTAGTGGGCGGACATAATGGAGGTAATAGCTATGAATAACGATATAGAGATTATTAGGGGGCGGTTAACCCGATTGTTTAAGCGGCGTCCCCAAACCCGCTATTGGTTAATGTTGACTAATGATACCTACGATCAGACCTATAATCTGTTTTTTAACAGTCAACGGGCTAACGAGCGCTTGCAATCCGTTCCCTTACACAAATTAGCACACTATGATTTAGCTGATTTAGAAAAGCTGTTAAAAGCATTACGACAAGATATAAAACTAACGATCGAATTTGTCGGCTTTACAGGAGAACGGTGGCCGGCAAGTCAAAAGCTGATCCAACGAAAGCGGGTGCCCCTTGAATAACCAAGACTTTGATTTAGGCACGGTTAAGCATTTTTTTGAACACGATTATCATGACCGGGGCATGATGAAATGGCAGGGGTTCTATTTATCTGATCATACTGCCGCTTTAAACCAACAGAACCAGCAGTTGAATGAAATATACGTTCGAAGACCGCAACAATCTTTAGCAGAGATAACCCAACTACTGGCGGACGCATATCAGCGTCAACAACCAGTGACCATTCAATTAAAAACGGTTGACCAAAACAACCGTCATTTGTCAGATATCACCACCTTGATCCATGGCTACAATGCCAATGATATTGTGGTTGATGCTGATCGGTTTATCCCACTACCAGAAATTCGCAATGTGTCCTTTAAAAATACGGAGAAGCTATAAAGTTCTAGCTCTCCGTATTTTTCTTAACGCTTTATTTGCTGGCTCTGTTTTGCCCTATTTGTTTTATTTTAGCCTTTAGCCAATTTTACTTCAATGCAGGCAAAAAAATTCACAGACCATTACCATTAATTGATAACGTTTTTCAAATCACCTGATAAATATGCTTTTATATTATCAACAGGGTTCTGGTGCAAAATTTTTCAGGTAAACTTATTTTGAGTATAATTAGCCTAAAAAGCGAGGTAGCGATGATGGAAAATTATTTTAAAGGGCGACATTTCCAAAAAGATATTATTTTGGTAGCCGTTGGCTACTATTTTAGATTCTCATTAAGCTATCGTGATGTGGTTGAAATTTTGCGTGACCGTGGAATTATTATTCATCATACAACCGTCATGCGCTGGGTTCACCATTACGGGCCACTATTCAAATTATTATGGCGAAAACAGCAAGATACTCATAGTCAAAGCTGGCGAGTTGATGAAACCTATATTAAAATCAAAGGTCGTTGGTATTACTTCTATCGCGCCATTGATAGTCATGGATTAACACTAGATTTTGAGTTACGTAAACATCGTGATTATCAATCCGCCTATCATTTTTTGAAACGTTTATTGACGACCTATGGTCGTCCCGATTGTCTGGTTACTGATCAATATGCTGGCACTTTAAAGGCTATTAAACAAGTAATTAAAGATGGCTTATTGGCGAAAGCAAATCACCAATGTTCTAAATATCGTAATAATTTGATTGAGCAAGATCATCGGTTAATTAAACACGTCTTAGTAAAGTCAAGCAGTTTTCAATCACTACGAACTGCACTAAAAACGCTAAGTGGGATTGAAGTCATGCATCAACTACATAAAGTAAGCCAAAGAGAACCAAGTCTCTTTGGTTTTTCGTCGTCACAATCACTAGTCGAATTATTAGTACAATGATCCGTTCAACAATCGTCCCAATGTATCACAAAGACTATTTTGTTAATTTTGCACCAGAACCCTTTTTATATCATTTGAACTAATACTTTTAAAAGTTGGCCCAATGCTATATTTCATCCTATTAAGTTGATGAAAGATAAATCCATTGCCCTTAATTGCAGAATCTCCACAATTAATAGCCACATCATAATTAGTTTTACCAATATTTCCAGTAGAACGTGAACATTTAAAATTATTTACTAAATAATGAATAGATCCATGTTATTAGTAATTATTTTATGACAATTGCGTCCATGCAGCAGAACCAATTGATGGGAACAAGTAGACCAGTCTATTCAGTTCTGTCGGTCCAAACTTAAATTCAATTGCCGGCAATAATGTATTAATGACATTTTCAGCCTGTTCGCTAACCTCTGTCACGCCTACCAAGTGATGTTGCTTATCAAAAACCATTGAATTATCACCTATGGTCTCATTATCAACTTGACGATACCAATCATCTGGTAGGTAGTTAGTTTCAATTTGATAACTCTTTTCCTTACCTTCTTCTATGGAAAGACCTGCTTTAGCAATTCGTGGTGATGTGAAGACAACAGATGGAATAACCGGATAGTTAATCGGATCATTGATTTGTCCTGAAAAACGCTTAGATAAGTAAGTCGATTCAAAAATGGCCGTTGGCGTTAACTTAGGTTGTGCTTTATCAATCACGTCTCCTGAAGCATAGATATTATCAACACTTGTTTGTAAATAATCATTTACTTCAATCCCGTGTTGGTTATATTTAACTCCAATTTTGTCCAAACCAATTTTTTCAACATTTGGAATTCGGCCGGTTGCATCCAGAATCCAATCAACAGTTAAGGTGCGACTATCCCCATAGTGGACTTCAACTTGCTCACCAGATTTTTCAAACGAAGAAACACCAGCATTTTTTACAAACTTAACCCCTCGTTTTTCCAAATCTTTGACAACTTGGGCAACATAAGGGTGATAGAAGTTTCGAAGTACCTGATCACCATGCATGAGAACCGTAACATTGGCGCCTGCGGCATTGGCGATAGTCGCAAATTCCATACTAATGTACCCGGAACCAATAATAGCGATCTGTTTCGGCAATTTGGTTAAACTCATAAATGCACGACTATCATGAGCCAATTCGGTTCCTGGAATATCCAAACGGTGTGGCCGCAATCCAGTTGAAATGACAATTTTTTCAGCTGTCTTCGGTTGCCCGTCAACTAATACCGTATGATTATCTTTAAAGGTCCCTTTCCCATGAATCACGTCAATACCGGAATCCTTAAGTAAGCCGCCAATCATTCCTGGCAAGCCCTTAATGACATCCTGCTTGTGAGCCTCACTCTTGGTCCAATTAATGGACAGTTGTCCTTCAACAATGCCTTGAAGCTGCTCGACTTCCCTTGTCAATGCCACAGGTGCATCCAATGTGATTTTTGCGTTACAGCCATAATTCGGACAGGTACCGCCAATCATATCTTCTTCAATAATACCAACCTTGACACCAGAATGTGCAAGGGGAATCGCCCCATCAAAAGTCCCATGACCACTTCCAAGATATAAAACATCATAATTGTATTGATTTGCCATAAAATTGCCTCCAATTTGTGAAATCAACTATCAAACAAGAAAAAATTTTTATCATTTGCACATAACCATCCACGCTATTATAAGATACAAAAAGGAAAGATACAAAAAACTGGTTGATAACTTACTATACAGCTTAAGTTAGTTTCAATATTGTTAATGACAACCAATTTTTAAACTAACTCTTAAATATGATCGTGATAATGCCATATCACATATATCAAGTTTAAAGCTGAACATCAACGCAAGCAACCATGTTGAGTGGATTTGTACGAGATTTCAATGTGATCTTTTCATTCTTCATATCGGCTCTCAATGGTATCAATTACCTTCTGGCTTCCCTAATCAGTAAATAGTTTACGATCATTTATATTGCTGATCAAAATTAATGATCGTAATTGATTGGATTATATTGGATGTAAGCTGATTCCTGAGACAACTTTTAAGAGAGCGTATAATGAATAAATCGTCTCTCAAAAGGAAGGAATTTTTACATGCCAACTCGTTACGACAAAGAATTAAAACAAAACATCATCAACCTATATAAACAAGGCGAATCAGCCACCCAACTGGCCAGAGAATATGGCATTGGCTATTCAACCGTTCATAAGTGGATCCAGGGCCAGGCCAAAACTCAATCCGGTAAATCGCCAGACGAAATTAAAGCGATGGAAAAGCGGCTGGCTTCGCTGTCTGAGGGGAACGAAATCCTAAAAAAAGCCCTGGGCTTCCTTGCGCAGAAGTAACCAATATCTTTGATTACATTCACCAAGAAAGCCATCACCACCAGGTAACTAAGATGTGCCGAATCCTCGGTGTTTCCAGAGCTCAGTATTATCGTTATCGATCCCCCAAACCTTCAAAACGCCGGGCCGAAGATGCGGACTTGAAACAACGGATTCTGCGGATCTTTGCGGAATTTA
>Ga0214925_100585_pt1 | contig 15070 bp, 12 predicted proteins | sample Stichaenrichment_FD_168299 | JGI IMG/M metagenome (GOLD analysis project Ga0214925, IMG submission 168299) | Xylose enriched microbial communities from anaerobic bioreactor in Madison, Wisconsin, United States - 63SRT | ecosystem: Engineered > Bioreactor > Anaerobic > Unclassified | place: USA... | reverse complement strand
AGTAACGACTGATGAGATCCTAGCAGCACTTGAACTAATTAATCAACGACCATTAAAAATACATCATCAACAGACTGCCATTGAAAGATTCCGGGCTTGTTCGGATTAAACTTGTAATTTGCCAAATCAATATCATATTTTTGGCCATATAGGATATCTCCAATCTTGATAAAGATATTCTATCAAAAGTTGTCCATGATTTATACTAACTCCATCTTTTATTGCTAATCCAAGCTTCCAGCAATTTGCTGCAAAAACTGCGAAGAAGGCTCAAATTTCATATACGCGAGCGGTAAGAACTGGCGGGGGAATAGATGGCAGTGAAATCCTTACTTACGAGGGGATTCCAACAATCTGTATCGGAATTCCAGTCAGGTATGAACATACTAATTATGGAATGGTAGCTTACCAAGATTTTGCTTATACAGTCAAACTAGTAGAAGAAATTATTACTGGATTGTCATCCGAAAAAATTGCAGCCTTTTAGAAAGAAAAAATTTATTGTCTAATTGTTAATAGTCGATATCATCAAGCAGCAAAAAATGTGGGCGAATACTTAAAAGTTACTGCAGCCGTTAAAAATGGGGTTATTGAAGCATTAAAATCAATTGATTCTCAGCAAGTGTTGGTTCTTCAAAGGCGCCCAGAATTTTTAGTCGAGACAAGTCCGCAAATACAAATTATTTTTACTGATTTGATCGTAAGATGTTGATTATAAATAACAAGCGCAAAGGTTAACAGGAAGGTATTAATGGTAAATTATGCACATAGTCTGAGTTTAATTATGAGTAATTAAGTCCAGAGGATCCAACTGCTGAATAATATGAACATTACAAAAATAGTACAAGAGACCAGGTCAGATTGACCTGGTCTCTTGTACTATTTTTATTTAGATTAAATCCAATCTTTACTTGATAGCTCCTTCTGTCACACTTGTCATGACTTGCTTTTGCAATAGGAGGAACAGAATAATAATCGGAACCATTGACAAAACAAGTCCGGCTAAGGCTAATTGCCATTGGCTGTTTGTTTCACCGAAGAAAGAATACATCTTAAGTGGAATCGTGTACATGCCATCTTTATTAACGACTAGTGATGGTAACAGGTAGTCATTCCATATTTTCATTGCATTCAAGATAACAACTGTACCTGTCATTGGGCTGACCGCTGGAAAGATAATATAAACAAAGGTTTTAAAAGGATAGGCTCCATCTAAAGCAGCAGCTTCGTCAAGAGTTTTTGAGACTCCTTGAAAAGCCCCATAAAAAAGAATAATTGAGAGGCTTACTGATAACCCGGTGTTCATAATGACCAGACTCGTTCTGTTAAGGAAATTAACTTTGCCAAAAAGTGAAAGAAGCGGGATCATAATTGACTGAAAAGGGATCAGCATAGTGCCGGCACAAAGATAGTAGAGAATTGAACTGAAAGGCCCTTTAACACGAGAAAGAGCATAGGCAGCAGCTGCCGAAACCAATGTGATTACAATGACACTGGCTACTGTGATAACTAAAGAGTTAAAGAAACTGCTTGTAAAATCAAGCGCCTGGTAAGCAGTTTTGAAATTTGAAAACGTAAAGTCCCGTGTAAACCATAACGGGTTTTGAAAAATTCCCCTTTTTCCCTTTAAAGCATTGATAATAACAATGATAAAGGGGTAGAACCAGAATAGGGCAATGATTCCAAAAAGAAAGCCAAGTAAGATTTTAGTTGATTTTTTCATCTTCTATCCCTCCCGCTTTCTTGAAAGTGCTAATTGAATAAAGGAAACAATGGTTACACAAAGGAAAAGGATAATTCCGGCTGCCTGAGCGTATCCCTGCTGGAAGTTTACAAAAGCAGTATTATAAATATACATCGAAATCATCTCTGTGGAGCGGTATGGGCCACCATTTGTAAGTGCTAAGTTTTGCTCATAGAGTTTAAACGAGTTGGCAAGTGTTAGAAATAGACTGATTGTAAAGGCTGGCGCCAATTGTGGCAGCTGGATGAAAAAGAAAATCTGGGTTGCTTTTGCACCGTCTAGAACAGCTGCTTGAATGGTATTCTTAGGAATTGCATTCAAGAAAGAAATATAGATTAACATAATATAACCGCTCATCTGCCAAACAAACAGAATTACTATCCCCCAAAAGCCTGTTGAAGGGTTGCTCAACCAACCTTTGAAAAAGTCAAGATGAAAAGCAGCGGCAATTGCCTGAAAAGCAGAAGTAAAAATGAATTGCCAGATAAAACCAAGTAGTATTCCGCCGATCAGATTTGGCATGAAGAAGATGGTTCTGAGTGATTTTGTGAGTCTGTTGTTGTGACTGGTGACGATTAACGCAAAAGCCAAACCGACTAAGTTAATTAGAATTACTGAAACAAAAGAAAATTTAACTGTTAGCCAAAAACTCTGCAGAAAGGTGGAGTCTTGAAAAAGGACTTCAAAGTTTTTCCAACCAATAAAAGAAGAGCGTAAACCATTGGAATCGGTAAAGGAATAATAAATTCCTATCAGAAATGGTACGACAATAATCAATAGTATAAAGAAAACTGCTGGTAAAACAAAAGCCAGATATTGATGTTTTTTGATAAGCATTTTTATCACTCCCCACTTTGGATTTCCCTGAGCTGTCGATATTTAGCCGATGTTTCCTTTTTCAATTCTTTCCAAGAGATCCCATTTACAAAATAGCGCTGTATATATGGCCCAAGTGCTTGGTTAGTAAAACCATTCGGGTACTGTTTGTGAACAGGAGATTGTGCGTTTTTGGAAGTGCCGATCCGATAAATTTGTTTAGAAAGATCATCAGGCAGCCTCGAAACATCAAAGTTTTTAGTTGCAGGAACGAAACGCATTTCGTTAATGATTACGTTCTCAGCTTCTTTTGAAGTATACATCCAGTTAATAAAATCTTTAGCAGCTTTTTGCCGCTTGGGATGATCTTTAGTGATTCCTAAATACCATGAGGAACCGGTCAAAAGACGGTCAGTACCATCATTTTTAACAAAGAACGGTAACATGCCAAGATTTTTTTGCACGTATCCCTTTTCCAGACCATCAAGCGTCGGAATAATCCAATTTCCTTGAGGTATCATAGCAACTTTACCATTGAAAAAAAGGTCTTGGACAGAAGGATCATACTTAACTGAAAGAATCGGTTGTACATTATATTTTTTTACGAGATCATAATAATTTTTCATTTGCCTCTCGTATTTCCAAGGGAAAGTTTTGCTTTTGAAAGCTTTGACAAGATTATTGTTGTACGGCAGAGAAGTAAATTGTGCTGAAACAGAAGCAATTGAACTGGTATCAGCTCCGTTAAAGCCGAAAACGGCATCGATTCCAATCTTCTTTTTTTCTGAATTGAGTTTTTCAACCGCTTTCAAAAATTCAGAATAGTTATTGATCTTTGAGGCATCAATCCCAGCCTTAGCGAACACAGCTTTGTTATACGACCAGCCATAAGCCTCAAGATCGACTGGAATTCCAACCATATGTTTATTTGAAATTCCACCGCTAACAAGATTTGGTACTATGTTTTTACTTGCCTTAAGATCTTTTAGATTAATCAAATGATCCTTATACCGATCTATTTCAGGTAGCCCGCCAAGCATAATAATATCTGGAGCTTCCCCAGAGGCAAACTTCGCTTGTAAAGCAGCGGCCCCACCGCCTTGACCTGAAGTAGTAATTTGGATATTGACGTTGGGATGTTTAGCATGATACATCCGCGCTAATTTTTGATATTGTGCGGTTATTTCAGGCTTTTGATTAAAAAAGTTAAGTGTAATTTTTGAATTTTTTTCCTTTTGCGAGCTAAAACTACAACATGTTAAGACAATTAATGATAAACTAAACATAAAAGTTAGCTTAGCGATTTTAAAAAATCTTTTTTTCATGTCTTCCGCCCCGATTCATTGTCAATTGTTTGTCAAGAGCACCATTATTTCTTACCTAAATTTTATGTTTTTATTATGAATCACTGCAGAAATAAAAGCAAAGAATAAACTCGAGGAGGCGTTTCTTATGAGTAAGATTCAAATCGAACACCTTTATAAGCGTTATGATAATGCGGAAAATGATACCCTAAAGGATATCAATCTTGAGATTGATGACAAGGAATTTGTTGCAATTATTGGACCATCAGGTTGTGGTAAGTCTACACTATTGCGTTGCTTTTCAGGTTTGGAAGAAGTTACAAAGGGAAAAATTAATGTAGATGGAAAGCGCTTCGATAATATTCCACCGCAAAAGCGCAGCATTGCAATGGTTTTTCAAGATTATGCATTATATCCACATATGACTGTTTACAATAACATGGCGTTCAACTTAAAACTTCGTAAATTTTCTAAAAGTGAAATTGATTCACGGGTCAAGGAAGCAGCACAAAAGCTTAATCTCACAGACTATTTGGCTCGTAAACCCGCGCAGCTTTCTGGTGGGCAGCGACAAAGAGTTGCTTTAGGGCGTGCAATGGTGCGCGCACCTGAAGTCTTTTTAATGGACGAGCCGCTTTCTAATTTAGATGCGAAGTTACGTGTTTCAACGAGGCAGGATATTATCGAGCTACATAAGCAGCTTGGAACTGTAACGATTTATGTAACGCATGATCAAGCTGAGGCGATGGCAATGGCGGATAAAATCTTGATCATGCGAGACGGAGTGGTACAGCAGTATGGTAAACCTGAAGAACTTTATGATAACCCGCGTAACCTCTTCGTTGCTCGTTTTATCGGTTCTCCCAGCATGAATATTTTAAAGGGTACTCTTTCGAACAAGGGAATTTTTAATTCAGGTGGTGTAAATTATGACCTTAGTGAATTCGTGAAAAAAGAAGTTTTGCCAACGGATAAAAGAGAGATTGTACTTGGCTTTCGGCCTGAGAAAGTAACGCAGGTAAAAAAGTCAGGAGATAATGATACAGCTCCTGAAAATTCTGCACAAAAAGAGGGATTTTTTGTACTTTCTGCAAGTAAAAATCTGGCTGAATACATGGGCGGCCATACGCTTGTCTATCTAAAAACTAAAGATGGTGTTAATATTGTGACTCAAACGCCTAAAAGAATTCCTAATGATGATAGCCACAAAAAATTAGATCTTTATATTCGTAATTCTAATATTTATCTGTTTGATGCTAAAAGCGGTCTGACACTTCAAAATGGTTAGCTTTACCAGATAAGAAAGAAAACGGTTAAGTTGGAGAGAAAGATTTGCTTACCATAAAAAAGCAAAAACGTACTAATTTGCAATTTGCCATCAAAAAAAAACACTCCCCTTATCTGCTAATATCAATTATTAACTATTGCTTGTCTTTTAGTCAATCTTACCATAAAAAGTTACACTTGATTTGATAATTCGTCCGACAAAAAGAGCCCGGGAATTGATCCCTGACTCTTTTTTTTAATCGTTTAAACCGGCGTTGGCCCGGCAATTTCAAAGCTAAAGTCGTGGTCGCTGTCACCAGCAATGTGGTAAGGAGCTTCCGCATCGGAGCCCCAACTATCGATTCCCCCGACTCCGCGAACGGCGCCGTAAATCGTCAGAACTGTCCGGCGCGGCACCGGCAACTCCTCTTGGTGCGTCGCATTTTCTAATTCCGTTGGCGTATAGGGTAAGCAACTAAACGCAAAGTGGTGCTGCGTTTGCCGGACTTTTAGGCTAAAGGCATCGTGGTCAGCATCCGCATTGTTTTGTGTGGTCCCTCGTGTCACCGTCACCCACTGATTGTCGACGTGCATACCGCACTCTTGCGGCACCAGATAAGGGGTTACCGGCAGGCCAGCTACCTGGTGAATCCCTTTACGGCCACCGGCTTTGCGATCCGGATACGTTTCCCCGGAAAGTCCCTGGTAAGCAAATCCTAAGGCTGGCGTCGGCATGACTAATCGCAACCCCAGCGCTGGCAGTTCCGGCAAGTCCGCCTTGCCTGCATAGTGTACCGCAACCGTCATCGCCCCACTAGCAGCTACCGTGTAGGTCACCGCAATGGTTGTCGCTGGCGTCGTTGGTGTGGTATAGGTAAACGTCACAGCCACAGTTGTAGCCGTTTCGTGATCGGAATAGCGGTTATTTTCAGGGGCAATCGGTAACGGAATTGATTGGCCGTCAATTGCCACGCTAATATGATCGCAGCTGCTAAAGAGATCTGCCCCTAGCCATTGGGCCGACTTAGTCGAAAATCCATTGCCACGGTCATTATCGGTCGTGGCTCGCCACAACGCTGGCATCGGCGTCCGGTACAACCATTCCTTGCCGTCTTGCACCAAGGATTCCAAGCCGCCGCGATCATAGGCAAAAATGTAATGAAAACCTGGTCCGCTGACCCCTAACGTCACGTCACCAAAAATCACGTTTAACTTAGTCGTGTTGTCCATAGTAATAGTCCACCTCCTGTAAAGCTGGCTTGGGTGTCCGGTCAGCAAATAACAGCCCGTCACCGGAAAATTCATAATCAGAATGGCGATCGTCAAAGTCACCGCCATACCGCAGTACTGGCTGTCCCGTAACCTCATCTTTAACCCACAAGGCCTGGTCAATGAAGTCCCAAATAAACCCACCCTGATACATTGGGTATTGGTCAATCAACGCATCATAACTGGCCATCCCGCCCAGTGAGTTGCCCATGTCATGCATGTACTCGCAATTGACAAAGGGTTTCTGGGGATCGTTTTTAAGGTAATCTTCGATCGCACGTGGCGGATCATACATCATACTTTCCATATCCGAGATGCGATCTTCATAGACCCGATTACGGCACACCCCTTCATAATGAGTTAAGCGCGTCGGATCGGCGTGGTGGTAGAAGGCATCCATTGCCGCGATGTTATCGCCAGCATAGGATTCGTTCCCCAGTGACCAGAATAAAACGGCTGGATGATTCTTAAACATCTCATAGTTACTCTTGGCCCGATCAAGCACGGCTAACTGCCATTGTGGCAAGCTTCCTGGCACATTGTAAGACGGCTCCACAGCCCCCATTTTTTGCCAAGTTCCGTGCGTCTCCAAGTTATTTTCAGCCATCATGTAAATACCTTGCTGATCACATAAGTAATACCAGGCATCTTGGTCCGGATAGTGGCACGTCCGCACCGCATTGATATGGTTGTCGTGAAAAGTTTGGAGATCCTGTGTCATGTCCGCCATAGTCACGGCCCGGCCACGATGCGCATCCCATTCGTGGCGATTGACACCATTTAAAATTAACCGCTGACCGTTTAAGCACATGACTTTATCTTTGAGTTCAATGCGCCGGAAGCCCACTGGATAAGGGACGACTTCCACCACTTGACCGGCAACATCTTTTAAAGTAATCCGCAATTGGTAAAGGTAAGGATCGTGGTGATCCCACAGGTGGACGTGATCAATCGCGGCCGCCAAGTCTAACGTACTAGCCGCCGGTTGCTCAGTTGCCCAGACTTCTTGACCATCGGCCGTTAGTAGTTGCGCCGTCGCAGTCCCCGAAAGTTGGCTAGCAGCCGTCAGTTGCAAGCGCACTTTTAAATCACCTGTCTGAAACGCGTCATCTAAACCAGCTCGAATGGTTAAATCTTCTACATGCAGCTCCGGCTTGGCAACCAACCGAACACTCCGGAAGATACCCGAAAACCGGAACATATCTTGGTCTTCCAAAAAAGCGGCCGTACTATGTTTAAAGACTTCCACGGCCAATAAATTTTGCCCGGCCTGTAAATAAGGCGTCAGATCAAATTCTGAACGGCTAAAGCTATCTTCGGCGTAGCCCACAAACTGGCCGTTGAGCCAGAGAAACATGGCCTGTTCGACACCGTCAAATTCAATGCTAACCCGTTGATTGGCTAGCGCTGGGTTCAAGGTAAAGTGCTTGACGTAAGCCCCAACTGTATTTTGGGGATCCGTACTAAACATCCCTTTTTCTGGCTGATCAGCGCCCATACTGTAAGCCGGTCGTCGATAATGATGCCCCTCCCACGGATAGGCGGTATTGATATACTGAATCTGACCATAACCAGCTAGCTCAATATGACCTGGCACCGTCAGCCGATCAAAGGCTGAACGGTCATAATCAGGTTGGTAGAAGCCTTCAAATCGATGCACTGGGTCTGGCGCAAAGGCAAATTGCCAGGTCCCGTCGAGACTTTGAACCAGGCTACTGTGCTGCGCGGTGGCTTCCTCAACTGAAGCATACCCACGGTGATCACTGTGCGCTGGTAGTTGATTGATCCGAAATGTCTGCGGATCATCTAACCAAGTAAGATCTGCTTTCAAGCTACTTCCTCCTTTTTATAAAACGCTTACACTGACCATTATACCGAATCCGGGTTATCGAACAACCATCAAAGTAAATTGACTGCCCCCGTCCCGTTTAGATTTATACTTTTTTACACAAAAACCAGTACGACCAACACACTATGTGTATGGGACGCACCGGTTTTGAATAACCGTTTAAATTTTTATAAAACCCGATTAACTGACCCGTGCTTGTCGTAACCCTTGCACCCGATCAACAATGTCTTGAACGGTTAGTTTTGCTAGCTCGGCTTCGGCTGCCTGTTGGACACGGGCATAGGCCTCATCGAGTGCTTGCTGGATATTAGCACCCACCGGACAATCAATATTGGTCTGCGGATCAACATGCAATAAATCGTGATTCATTTCAACCGCGTGAAAGACCGCTTGTAACGTTATTTGACTCGCCGGTCGGGCTAGTCGTGGTTCGGCGGTCCCCGCACGACTCATCAGTAAGCCTGCTTTCTTCATTGCCGCCATTAACCGGCGAACAACACTGGGATTCGCTTCAACACTGTTGGCAATCGTAGCGCTATCCAATTGCCCAGTCGGCGCAATTTGCACGTACACTAAGATATGGATTGCATCACTTAACTTGTGAGAGTATTTCATCAGGTCCTCCTTCAACCACGACCGCCCCGGTAGACGCTACCGGGAAAGAATTTCGCGAATTGCCGTTGCTAATGGCGTCACTGGGCGTCCCAAAACATCAGCCAAGTCTGATGAGGTAACGTCTAATTCCCCGGCACGCATCATGATTTGCATACTAAGTAAAACTTCAACTAATTCTGGTGCCACACCGGCTTCACGCATGGCCTGCCGGTAAGTGTCATCACTAACCGCCTTAAAGGTAACGGCTTGGCTCGTCACCGTTTGTAACGTTGCCGCCAATTCCGCGTAGGTGACTGGCGTCCCAGCAAATTCATAAACCGGTTTAGGGACTGGCATTGTCATGACTTTAGCAGCCGCTTCGGCATACTCACGTTCCAACGCAAAACCAATTCGACCATCACCAGCCGCATAAACACTGTCTTGACCTTGAGCACCAGCCTGTAAATAGCTGAGCTCATTTTCCAAATACCAAGCATTACGCAAAAAACTAACCTGTAGTCCGCTAGCTTTCAGTAAAGCTTCAGTAGCCACATGATCTTTAGATAACGGTGACTGAGCCGTATCCGCCTTCGCAAAACTGGTGTAAGCAACATAGCTAACGCCGGCCGCCTGTGCCGCCTTAACGACATTGGCGTGTTGTTGCTGCCGTGAGATTGGACCACCTGGAACCGAAGAAATAAATAACAACCGATCGATGCCAGCCAAAGCGGTAGTCATCGCTACTTCATCCGTGTAATCCGCCTGGCGCACCGTAATACCAGCAGGTAAGAGCCGTTGCCCCTTTTCGCGATTGCGAACAACGGCAACGATATCACCAGCCGCAACGGTCTTCAACAGTTCTTGAATCGCCAATTGGCCAAAATGGCCGGTAGCAGCAGAAATCGCAATTTTCATTTAAATAATCTCCTTATTTTAACATCTGTCATTTTTAATACAACAATCCCATTGGAACTAATCTGGATCATCACAGTGTTACTTTATTAAGCACACGTAGAACTATAACCTTCTGTTGTTTTAAAGTCAACAGGTGATCGTCTTCTTTTATATCTATGTCACCAGTCAAAAAAAGCCCAGACGTGTTCGCACGTCTGGGTCTTCTTAACTTCTATTCTACTTACTCTCCAGCCAAAACAAATCCCCAAAGTAAACATTATGGTCGCGACCGTCGCCACCAAACTAGACTGCCTAGCCAACCACCAATAACCAATATCCAAGCCCACCAGTTAACTGTCGCCACATTTTCGTTGGTTTGCGGGAGGGTAACCTGCTTATCAGTCAGCGTCGTCACGGGATGCTGACTGCGTGAACGAATAGTGGAAACAATTACCCGTTTCGGTTGTTGACCACGCGTTGGGTGTTTCGTGGACACAGCCATTTGATCAAGTCGGGAGGGCCGACTTGGCACAACGGGCTTCGTCGGCATAGCTGGTGTTGTTGGTACCACCAGTGGTGTCGGCTTGACGGGAGTGCTTGGAATAATTGGTATTTGTGGAAGAACTGGCTCTGCCGGTTCGCTCGGCTTATCTGGTATCATTGTCGATGCTATCACTGACTGATAATACACGGTAAGGTCCAAATCTTTACTGGTTGTCGTTACCATCTGCGCCGCAATCTCACTCAAATTGCTATTCAGCGCATCAGTACTGACAGCCTGATAACCCTGTACATTCGGATTAGTAACCGGGCTAAATGTCGATGCTTCTCCTGGAATCCACCGAACAGTGGACGTTACCAACGGCCGACCGGCAGTATTTAACAGCAGTACCTCATTATTTCCCAGGGAATAATATGTGCTAATGCTGCCATTAGTTGGATATTTCACCTGTAAAAAGGTTATCGGTTGGGCCTGATAGCTGGGGGCAATCACTTGTTGCTGCTCGTTAAGGTAATGAATCATTTCATGAACAACCCGTGTTGTCGCATAATCCACTGGATTTTGATCGTACACATAGATAACCGTACCATTATCGCCAACACGATTCAGGTAACCATTGGCCGGACTACTAATCCCCGTAGTCGGATTGTCACCCATATTTACAAAATGATATCCCGAAATATCTAGCTGCGACGTCGCGTAGGTTCCGTTAACCACGGCCCCATCCGGATAGTTAACGGTGGCTTGCGCTAATTGTCGACCATTCAAATCGACGTACTGCACGTTCATCGTGGCCGCTTGCTGGAAATCAAAGCTTTCCAGCTTAAACTGCTGCAAGTTCTTAGCCCCACCGGTTGAGGCACTCACTACCATCGCGAAGGCTTGTCGATCAACTGGCGCTAACTTGGTCCAAGTTAACACGTGGCCATTAGTTTCCTCATAGGTCACCTGCAACGCTTGAACAGAATTAAAGTCCGTTTGAGCCCACCAACGATCATACGCATGCCCATCAATGGCTTTTATCTGCTGATCGGTGGTCGTCACGAAACCACCAAATTGCGCAGGATCAGGATCATTTGCTCAACCATAACCATTAGCATCCGTCGTTGACACTTGTGCGCCCGACCGTAATGCTTCAGGCATGTGTGCGCCGTTGTGCCATGTATCTAACTTCAACCCAAGCGCGTCAATCAAACCGCCAATTCCTAAGTTATCACCGGCATTACCAATATCCGTACTATTGCCATTATGAAAAGCAAATCCAATACCATCGGCACCACCCGTAGCGGAGGTTCGATTACCCAAGTTAACTTGCCCCAGTAAGGTGAAATTAGTACTAGCGTCAATTTTAGGTTTCAACGCAAAATTACCAACCTGATCATTTTTATCAGGTGTCACTGTGACTATCCCCGTCGGTTTATCGTAAGTAGCGGAGCCATTCAAATCAAAATACTGGGTGAAATTATCTTGATCAACATGAACATACGCAGGCCGCTGCGTGGCCATCACTGGCTTAGCAACTGGCGCTGCGATGTGCGACTACTGAGCCAATGGCGCCGTTGAAGTAGTAGGAGACTTGTTGACTGGAACCGTTGTAGAATCTGAACCCGTTACCGTTGCCGTCGGTCTTGACGTCACATCATTTGCAGCGGCGTTAGTTGGCGCTACCGCTGCTCCCGTAGTTGAAACATGATGTGTGACCGAATCAGCAACCGTAACCGACTGATCAGTTGTCACGTCCGAATTCGTGGCATGACTGATCGGCGTCGACACAGCATCAGCTGTCGTTGCTGGTGGTGCCGTGTCGACACCATCAGCCGCAGCTGGTAATACCGTTAATCCCACCCCAAAAACCAAAACCCCTGAAAATAACCATAGCCGTTGATGACGCTTCCACCCGCGTTCCATCGATAACTCTCCCCCAGATAAACTCATAACGTTCGTTTAGAGGCGAGTATACAGAATTTCTTTTCACCCGAACCGGAATTTGTACTTTAATGCAGGAAGATATATTTAAAAATACCGTGGCAAAATTCAATCCTTTTGCGAATTAATCTGTCGGTACTCTAGCGGTGTTTGGCCAATTTCACGCTTGAATCGCTTAGAAAAATCGGAGGTGTCATAGAACCCCAATTCCTGAGCAATTTGCTTGACGGAAACAGTCGTCGTTAGCAATGCTCGTTGCGCCTCGCGGATCTTCTTCACGTTGATATAGTCGCGAATCGACATCTGCATTTCATCACTGAAAGCCCGCTGAACCCCGACTGGATTACACCGCTGATTGACGTGATCTACAACTTGTTTGACCGTTAACTTATCACGTAGATGGGCACTCACGTAATAAATAATATCCAACGTTGATTCCAGATGGTCGTCGTAAGGTAACCCATCCTTCGCCGCTAGGTTGCCAAAGTCCTGAACAATTTCAATAATCCATGGTACATATCTGGCCGTTGTAACGGGTAATGTCTTAATTTGCCGATGATAGTCATCACGCAGTTGAATAAACTCGTATATAAAGGCATGGTTCTGAACTCCTTCAAACGCTAAAATATCAACGAGTCCATGCAGCTGTGCCCGCTTTTGCTGCGGTGGTAATTCATTTAATAAGAGACGCGAACGGGCCAAATTTTCCTTGGCAAATTGAATGCCCTCCGCAATTCGTCCAGCACGATAAAAGCGGATAAAATCACGTTCGACATATCCCAGCAATATTAGAGCCTTAGCTGTTTGATCTCGAGACCGATAAGTCTGCATATCGTCTAAATAGTGCGTGAATTGCAAATCCCATCCCATTATTCCAAACCTCCTCGTGAAATTTTCAGTGATAATACCCAGATATGCCATATCCTATCAAAAAAGAATCGACAATTCTATCCCCCTTATTCGCAGGTTGCACACTTATCAATATATGGTTAACTTATTATCACAACTTCTCTTAATAACCAATAACTTTGTGCATGACGTTATTTTCACTCGTTAATAGTTTATTTTCCAGTTAAATGCTCACCATCACCGCTACTCTACCGTAGTCAAACTGCTTTTTTGGTTGATCGATTGCGCTATAAATTTTCTGTAGTTTAAATGACTAAATTTCTCTCCACTTGCTCACCAATAACCCGGGTTATACGGCACATTTAACCAAAGCTTCCCTGCATCTTTACTGGATTTAAGGTATACTTTAAGAAAATCAGATTATGAAAGGAGCCGATGACCATCATTACGCGGATCATCAAAGGCTGTCTCTGCTTACTGGCCCTGGGGACTGTTACTGTTGGCAGTTTAAGCGGCCGTGCTCAAACAGAAAAACCCAGCGCCCTCGTCAAGGTCGGCGACTATCGTGCTAGTACGGACTTTTTAAATCTAAGCGCTTATTACCAAACTATCCGACCAGTAACTGTAAAAGTGGCCTACGTCTCCACCTACAAGACCCAGCACACCATCATGCAAAAGCTGACGTTACCGGCTGGACTCACAGTTGCCGGTAATCTCACCACTACCAAGCATGGCAGCTACTTGGTTCCCAGCTTGCAGCTCTATTTGGCTCGTTTGAGCTACCCCGCGCTGCAAAACAGTGCTAAGGCGAACTACACACTTGATCCCGGAACCAGTGCGTACTCACCACAGGCCACCATCTCAGACACCACTAAGTTGCGTGCCTTCAAGAGGGTTGCAGCTCCCGACTACATGCCGGGGTATAGCCATGGTGATCTCTACATCGGCGGTGCTAAAGCGGCATTAAGTCCGGTTGAACCAACCACTAAGAGTATCCGCATCACGCCAGATGGTTATGTCGAAGTGCTTAAATACGATACTAAAGCCAATGCCGGTTTAGGCTTCTACCAAAAACCCGTTAGCCTAGCTAAAATCGTCAAAACACGGTTCCACGATCCCAACCGGACCCTTTACTTGAATCACCCACTCGCAAGTGTCAAAACGAAGGCCATTACGCAAAATGGGCAGACTCGATACCGTTTGACCCTTAAAAACTTACACACGCCGCAGCATATTGCTGGCGATCCTGAAACGGGAACCGCTGGCACCTTTGATAGTCTTTATTCTATTGGCGGCACCACATATTACACCTTTATTGGGTATGACGGTGTCAGCAATTAAGTCTTGGCTAATCAATTATAAAAAGCAGGCTTTCCAAGAGTTCAAATACTCTTGAAAAGCCTGTTTTCGTTATCTCTTAGATTCGTTTCTACTATTCCGACAAACGCCGAACTTGTTGCTCAGGAACGGCCACTAACTCGCCAATTGCTAAGAGGTATAAATACTGGCCCACAATTGGTTGACCCGTCATTTGTTTTAACGCTGCGGCATACAGGTTTACCTGACCCCCATAGCGTTCCACGATCTTTTCAATACTGGCCGCTTGGTTCTGGGCATTCACGTGGTCCGTCTTGTAGTCGAACAAAATCACACCAGCCGGCGTGGTTAAATACCCGTCAATAATCCCGTGGACTAATACCTGTGAGTCGGTCTCTTGAAAATCTTGGAACAAGCTGCGAGCCGGCATCAACAATGAAAATGGCACTTCACGATGCAGCTGATCCGGTGCTGCTAAAACCTGCTGACCAACCGAACTGCTAAAGAAACGTAAAATCAATTCCGGTTGTATTCGTTGGGCCACTTCTGCCGTCAAGACTTGATCGGCAACCAACTGATCAATAACGCCCTGTACCCGGTCGAGTGTGGGGGTTACGGTCACATCTAACTGCTGCAAAACCAGGTGGGTCGCACTCCCAATTTCCGTTGCGAGTGGTTCACGGACCGTTTGTAAAAAGTCTGGTCGGGCAAAGTCGTGAGTGACAAATCGATGCCCCCCC
>Ga0214925_100584_pt1 | contig 15103 bp, 13 predicted proteins | sample Stichaenrichment_FD_168299 | JGI IMG/M metagenome (GOLD analysis project Ga0214925, IMG submission 168299) | Xylose enriched microbial communities from anaerobic bioreactor in Madison, Wisconsin, United States - 63SRT | ecosystem: Engineered > Bioreactor > Anaerobic > Unclassified | place: USA... | reverse complement strand
GCAATGCTAAGATGGCTGTAGCCGTCCATGGTGCCTCCAATGATGCATGTCTCCGCAAGCATCATCATAGGTCGCGCCTGGGCGGCTACCTCGTAATATTCTGTTGCACTCGGAGTGCGGATTCGCCAATCAAAAGTACCCGTAGAAGCCAGAAGGCGCGAGGCGCTGGAACCAGATATCGGCCAGCGGATTTTTGGCTTCTCGATGCTATCGTCTCCTTCCGCCTCCCATCTATCCATCGATATGTCTGTCTCTTTCCTTGCATCTCTGTAAGGCAGGCACAAAGAAAGGGAGGAGGGCGCATGCCCTCCTCCCCAAGAAGCCCAATCTATGCCTGCCAGCTGCTATGCGCTGTACGTCATTCCCTTGAAGTGGAAGTCGACCAGGATATCGAGGCCGTCGTAGCCCTTGCGCAGGACATACGGGTTCTGCGGCCAGACGACAGGAATCGTGCCGAAGTCGGTGCGGACGAGCTGGTTGTCTGCCTTGATCGTGTTCTCCTTCGCCGTCGCATCGTCGAGGGAGGCACGTGCGGCATCGACGTAGCCGTCGAAGGCAGATGAATTGTAGAAGCTCGAGCGCTGGGAGGCATTCGTGCTGTAGAAGTAGGATGCCATGTGCTCGACGCCGACGAACGAGAGCGTCGACCAGGTCACGAGCGTGACCTGGAGCGTGCCGTTCTTGCGGGAGTCGGCCCAGAGGCCCGCATCGATGGTCTGGACATCGACATTCACGCCGATCTGGCTCCAGTAGTTCTGGATTGCGACCATGACAGACTGGTCCTGGCTCCTGACCTGGGCGGTGAGGGAGAGGCCATCCGCTCCTGCCTCGGCGAGGAGCTCACGTGCCTTCTCGGGGTCGTACTCGAGGATGTCGGCGCCTTCGTCGGAGCCGGTCTCCGAGGGCGGGATGAAGCCCGTGCAGGGGATGGCAGCACCGGAAAGGACCGTATCTGCCAGCTCCTGGCGGTTGATTGCGAGGGAGAGGGCCTGGCGGATGCGGGCATCCTGGAGCTTCGGCTCATTGAGGTTCAGGCTCACGAACTGCGTTGCGGCAGGCGTGTAGAAGACGATTTGGTCCTTCACATCGTCGTCCGATTCATACAGCTGCAGGAGCGACGTGCTGAAGAAGCAGAGGTCGATATCGCCGTTCTTGTAGTTCATCATGCGTGTGTTCGCGTCATCGATGTAGAGCACGTCGACCTCGTCGATGGCAGGCTTGCCCTGGTGGTAGTCCTCGAAGGCCTTGAGCACGACTTCGGAGGACTCATCGTTCGACTCGAGGTAGAAGGGACCGGATCCGATGAAGTTCGTGCCGGTGCCCCAGGCATCCCCTGCGGCCTCGCAGGCTGCCTTCGGATAGATCGAGGCATAGAACTGGCAGAGCATGTTGAGGAAGGAGGAGTAGACCTGACGGAGCTTGATCGTGAAGTGCGTATCATCGACCACGGTGAAGCCGGAAAGCGTCTCCGCTGTGCCATCGAGCACTTCCTGGCCGCCCTCGATGTAGACGAAGGAGTCGGCCTCGGCCTTCTTGGCAAGAAGACGCGTGAGCGAGTACTCGACATCCTCTGATGTCATCGTCGAGCCATCGTGGAACTTGATGCCGTCCTTGAGCTCGAAGGAATACGTCAGGCCATCATCGGACACCGTCGGCAGCTGGGTCACGAGCAGAGGCTCGACCTCGAGCGTCTTCGTGTTGAGCGTCACGAGCGTGTCGCAGATGTTCTCCGAGGCACCCCAGGTGCTCGACGTCGTCTGTGTATCGAACGAGGTCTTCGAGTTCGTCGTGCCGACCTTGAGGACGACGGAGTCGGACGTGGACGTGCTGGCATTCGAGCCGCCGCAGGCGGCAAGGCCTGCTGCAGAGGCGGCAACGGCGGCGCCGAGCGCTCCCCTCAGGAATGAGCGCCTTGTGACGCTTTCGGGCAGGATGTGGCTGAGCACCGTCTGTCTCGGGCTGGTCATGCGGGTTCCTCTCTCTTGGCGGCTCTGCGGCTTGGCAGGGCAGCATCCCCGGACATGCAAGATTAATGGCTACACTTTACTAGGAATTAGATAGATTTCCATGCCTCGAGACCCATCATGTAACAATTCCAGCCTCTCCGAAAGATGCTTTCGGCAATGGAGCAGCTTTCGGAGAGGCTGGAGTGCAGCCGGCTTGCGATGTGTCTTTCGTTCAGTTCTAGGCGCTCTTGGACATGTCCTTGTAATGGAAGTTCACGAGGATCGAGAGGCCATCGTAGCCTTCGCGCAGGACATAGGGGGTCTTCGGCCACACGACAGGGATCGTTGCGAAGTCCGTGCGGACGAGCTGGCGGTCTGGCGGTCTGCGGCAATCGCGTCTTCCTTTGCCTCGTCCTCGTTGAGCGTCGTCCTGGCAGCATCGACGTAGCCGTCGAAGGCAGGCGAGCTGTAGAAGCTCGAGCGCTGGGAAGCATTCGAGCTGTAGAAGTATGAGGCCATGAACTCCACGCCGATGAAGGAGAGTGTCGACCAGGTCACGAGTGTGACCGTGAGAGCGCCGTTTGCACGCCCCTCGCGCCAGAGGCCGGCATCGATGGTCTGGACATCGAGATTCACGCCAATCTGGCTCCAGTAGTTCTGGATTGCGACCATGACCGCTTGGTCGGAGCTCCTGACCTGTGCCGTGAGGGAAAGATCTGTGACTTTTGCCTCGGCGAGGAGCTCACGTGCCCTCTCGGGGTCGTACTCGAGGACATCGGCGCCTTCGTCGGAGTTCGTGACTGAGGGCGGGATGAAGCCACAGCAGGGCTCGGCCGAGCCGGAAAGCACGGTGTCTGCGAGCTCCTGGCGGTTGGTTGCCAAGGAGAGTGCCTCGCGCGCATCCTGGAGTTTCGGCTCATTCAGGTTCAGGTTTACGAACTGCGTGGAGCCCGGCATGTACATCTGGATCTGGTCCTTCACGTCCGAGTCTGCCCCGTACTGTGTCAGGAGCGAGGTGCTGAAGAAGCAGAGGTCGATGTCGCCGTTCTTGTAGTTCATCATGCGGGTGTTCGTATCGTCGATGTAGTAGACATCGATCTCGTCCAGGCCTGGCTTGCCCTCGTGGCAGTCCTCGAAGGCCTTGAGCACGACTTCTGAGGAATCGTCGTTCGAGTCGAGCTTGTAGGAGCCCGACCCTATGAAGTTCGTGCCCTGGCCCCAGGAATCACCTGCCGCCTCGCAGGCTGCCTTCGGATAGATCGAGGCAAGCATGTTCAAGAAGGACGAGAAGACCTGCTTCAGCCTGATCGTGAAATGCGTGTTGTCGGTGGCGGTGAAGCCGGAAAACGTCGTGGCCGTGCCGTCGAGCACTTCCTGGCTGCCCTCGATGTAGACGAAGGAGTCGGCCTCGGCCTTCTTGGCAAGAAGACGTGTGAGCGAGTACTCGACATCCTCTGTTGTCATCGTCGATCCGTCGTGGAACTTGATATCGTCCCTGAGCTCGAAGGAGTACGTGAGGCCATTGTCTGAGACGTCAGGAAAGCTTTGTCAGAAGTACCGGCTTCACCTCGAGCGTGTCAGGATCGAGCTCGACGAGCGTCTCGCAGATATTCTCAGAGGCGCCCCAGGTAAGAGAGGTCGTCTGCGTATCGAAGGAGGCCTTCGGATTCTCGAAGCCGACCTTGAGCACGGCAGGGGAGGAGCCGGAGGTGGAGGCAGCCTCTCCGCCGGAGCAAGCGGTGGCGCCGATGGCAGCTGCTGCCACGGCAGAGCCGAGCGCTCCTTTGAGGAACGAGCGGCGCGTGAGGGATGCCGGAAGCGCATGCGCGATGGCAAAGGTCTGATGGCCGGCCATGAAGATCAGCTCCAGCCTCTCCGGGATGCCCGGAGCTCGGGTTATCGATAAAGCGCATAGGATGAACGGTACACGCTGCAGAGGTGCAGCACTATCGATGTAGGCGAAGCTTTCTGAGATTGCAGCGAAATGGAAACAGGCAACACGGAGCTGCAAACATGTCCACCTCGCAAAAATTGATGGATGCCCCGTGCGCGCCCTGCCCTGGCGGCGCACAATGGAGAGGTCTGAGAACGAGAGAAAGGATTTCCATGAGCGATGTAGTCGACCGCTTTGTCCGCTATTGCGCAATCGCTTCGCAGTCCGACCCTTCGGTGGATATCACGAAGCCGGAGAACATCCCGACGACGAAGACGCAGTTCGCTGTTGCCAACGCTATTGCAGACGACCTCAGGGAGCTTGGCGCGGAGGACGTCTCTGTCGACGAGCATGCCTATGTGATCGCCCACTGGCCGGCAAGCGCAGGCCTCGAGGACCTGCCGTGCCTCGGCTTCTGCTGCCATATCGATACGGCCTGGCAGACCTGGGGCGATGAGGTGCATCCCGAGATCAAGCACTACGAGGGAGGGGAGCTTCTGATCGGCACCGGGCGCGATGGCAAGCCGGTCACGATCAGCCCGAAGACGAACCCGGCACTTGAGCACATGGTCGGCTGGGATCTCGTGACAAGCGATGGCACCTCCCTTCTCGGTGGCGACGACAAGGCAGGAGACGCCGAGATGGTGAGCCTGCTCAAGCGTCTCAAGGACGACCCCTCGATTCCGCATCCGCGCCTTGCGTTCTCGTTCGTGCCGGATGAGGAGCTGGGACACGGTGCTGCCCTTCTCGACCTCAAGAAGTTCGGTGCCGACTATGGCTACACGATCGACGGCGGACCGCTCGGCGAGTTCTGCTACGAGACGTTCAATGCCGCCGAGGCAAAGGTCTATGCAACGGGCCGCTCGGTCCATACTGGCACGGCCAAGGGCCTCATGATCAATGCTTCCGAGGCCATCTGGCAGTTCCACAGTATGATTCCTGCCCAGGAGCGTCCGGAGTACACGGAAGGCTATGATGGGTTCTACTATCTCGAGCGCGTCGAGGGCAACTGCGAGGTCGCCGAGGCCGACTACATCATCCGTGACCACAAGCAGGAGCTCGTCGAGAAGAGGAAGGAGCTCATGCGCCGTGCGGTCGAGCTCGTGAACCTCCGGTACGGCGAGGAGGTGCTCAGGATCGAGATCCACGACCAGTACCATAACCTCGCAGATGTCGTGACGAAGCCCGAGTACAGGCACCTCATCGACAATGCCCGCGAGGCGTACGGCAAGATCGGCCAGGACCTGCGCTGCATCCCGATGAGGGGCGGCACCGACGGCTCCCAGCTCAGCTTCCGCGGCTTCCCGTGCTGCAACCTGAGTGCCGGCTACTATAACGCCCACGGCGTCCGTGAGTTCGTGCCGGTGCCGGAGCTCGAGGCAATGGTGGACATGCTCGTGGAGCTCGTGCAGCTCTACGCAAAGAAGCAGGAGGCATAAGGTGGCAGATACGGCAAACGAGGTCAAGGCGGAGAACCTTCTCGCCCTCACGCGCGAGCTCATATCGGTCGACTCTCCTGTCGGCTATTACCCTGAGATCCATGCATGGCTCAAAGACCGCCTCGCTTCCTGGGGCTATGAGATGTACACGGACAACAAGGCAACGGCCTATGTGAAGGTCGAGGGCGAGGACACGTCCAAGACCGTGATGGTGGGAGCCCACCTCGATACGCTCGGCCTCATCGTCCGTGGCTTCAACGACGACGGGACGCTCCGCGTGCGCCAGCTTGGCGGCGTCAACTACCACTCGCTCGAGGGCGAGTGCTGCCGCATCCATTGCCGCGATGGCCGTGTCGTGCCAGGACAGGTCATCTGCGAGAAGCACTCGGTCCATGTCTTCGAGGATGCGAAGACCGTCGAGCGCACCGAGGATACGATGTTCGTCTCCGTCATAGGCGACGTGAAGTCCCCTGAAGATGCCCGCGCGCTCGGTATCACCGAGGGTGCCATCGTGGCACCCGACCCGCACTTCGAGTCCTTCGATAACGGCTATATCGTCTCGCGCTTCATCGACGACAAGGGAGCCGTGGCAGCGCTTCTCGATACGCTCCTGTGGCTCCACGAGACCGGCCAGAAGCCTGCTGTGACGACGCTCTTCGCCTTCCCGATCTACGAGGAGATAGGGCACGGCGGAGCATATGTGCCCCCCGAGGTCTCCGAGTATGTGGCGCTCGATATCACGCTCATCGGTCCTGACTACGACGCCGACGAGCACAATGTCGGCATCATCTGCGCAGACCACAAGGGCCCCTATGACTGGGAGCTCACGAACCGCCTCATCCGCTGTGCCGAGAGTGCCTGCACGCCGGGACGCTGGAACACGCAGGTCTGCTTCCATTACTCCACGGATGCGAATGCTGCCTATGTCCTCGGCAACAATCTCGCTTCCGGTGCCTTCGGCATGGCCTGCATGAACACGCATGGCCGCGAGCGCTGCCATGTTGATGCGCTCGTCGAGACGGAAAAGCTTGCCCGTGCCTACCTCATGGGCCAGGGCCGCGCATAGCCTCGTGGTGCTTTTCGGTCTTTGGGAAAACATGGTGGCAAGAGCTGCTCCATGTGGGCATCATAGATAGTGACTGAACGACCCGCGGGAGCGGCACTGAGGAAGGACTGGCCCATGCAGAAGGGGAACAAGAACCTGAACGATTTCATGCGCGGCAGGAATGGCACCGACGAGCTTGCGGTAGCATCGCTCTGCGCTGCGCTCATTCTCCTGATCATCAATATCTTCGCCAGCCAGCTCTGGCTCACGATTGTCGTCCTGGCCTTCGTCGCCTACGGCCTCTTCCGCTTCTTTGCACCGGCATCCGAGCAGCTGAGGGAGCAGAATGAGCACTTCGTGAAGATCGTCGGCCCCGTTGCGCCGTGGCTGCGCGACCCGGCAGCTGCCCTGAAGGAGTCGCAGCAGTACAGGCATCTCCAGTGCCCGCACTGCGGCCAGATGGTCCGCGTGCCGCGCGGCAAGGGCGCCATCCGCGTCACGTGCCCGCGCTGCCACGAGAAGTTCGACACGCGCTCCTAGGAGAATTCGATGTACCGCCTTTTCCTTGCCGGAGGCACCGCCTCCGGCAAGTCCTCTGCCGCCAGGTATCTGGCCCAGAAGGGCGCCCTGCGCATAGATCTCGACCAGCTCTCCCGTGCCGTCCTGGCGCCGGGAGAGCCGTGCGTTAGAGAGATTGCCGATGCCTTCGGATCCGATCTCGTCGATCCTGCGACCGGCATCCTCGACCGCCACCTTCTGGCAGAGCGGGCCTTCAAGGATGCAGCCTCGACGAAGAGGCTCGAAGACATCGAGCTTCCCCATATCACCGGTGCCTTGAAGGCCATCCTCTCCGAGGGACAGGCCGAGGTCGCGGTCGTCGAGATTCCTCTGCTTGACAGGGCAGAGTCCTACTTCGACGAGGCAGACGAGATTGCCTGCGTGATCACGCCTCTGGCACTCCGCCGCGAGCGTGCCATCGCGCGTGGCATGGACGGAGCCGATTTCGACCATCGAGTCGCCCAGCAGCCGACCGATGCCTACCTCGAAAAGAAGGCAGATACCGTCTTCAGGAACGACGGCGACGAGGATGCGCTCAGAGCGCAGCTCGATGCATGGTGGAAGAAGCGTGAGGCTGCCGGCTGGCAGGGGAGGGCGCGATGAGGGCACATGGCTGCGGCGGCTGCCTTCTGCGCATCATCGTCTGTGTCCTGGCGGCAGGCTTCATCTGGCAGCTCTTCGGAGCCGATCTCGAGCTCTATGCGAAGAAGGCAGAGCGCCTTGCCTATCCTGTCTCCTACGACGAGGCGATACTCGCATCGTCTGAGCGCCACAACGTGGATCCGCTTCTTGTCTGTGCCGTCATCAAGTGCGAGAGCAGCTGGGATCCGTCTGTGTCGTCGGGTGCCGGCGCCTGTGGCCTCATGCAGCTCATGCCGGAAACTGCAGAAGAGCTCATACGCCAGGGCTATGTGGATGGCAGCGTGTACAGCGCAGATGCACTCTATGACCCGGAGACGAATATCGAGTTCGGCTGTGCCTACCTCGAGCTTGCAAGGCACGAGCTCGGCAGCACGGATGAGGTCATCGCTTCCTACAATGCCGGCATCGGCAAGGTGAAGGAGTGGCTCGCATTCGGCATGGGCTCCATCTCGGAGCTTTCCCAGGAGTATCCCGAGACGGCGACCTATCTCAAGAAGGTCCAGAATGCCTATGAGCGCTACCGGGCACTCTATACGGAAGGCCTTGCTGCGAAGGCCTGAGCTCTGTTGCAAGAACAGATGTTCCTGTATGATAGCTGCAGGAGGTCATGATGGCAGACAAGGATGAAGATCAGTTCTCAGAGCCGCTTGCCGGCTCGAAGGAGGCGCGCGAGCGCTTCGGTGCCGAGCTGAAGCGATTCGGTCTCGGTGCAGACTCATCGAAGCTCGAGGTCGTCTCGCCCTATGAGCCGGCAGGAGACCAGCCCCAGGCCATAGAGAAGCTGGCAGACGGCGTGAGGCGCGGCCTTCGCTACCAGACGCTTCTGGGCGTCACGGGCTCGGGCAAGACATTCACGATGGCAAAGACGATCGAGGCCGTGAACAAGCCCACGCTCATCATGGAGCCGAACAAGACGCTTGCGGCGCAGGTGGCAGGCGAGATGAAGGAGCTCTTCCCGAACAACGCCGTCGTCTACTTCGTCTCCTACTATGACTACTACCAGCCTGAGGCCTATGTGCCGCAGTCCGATACCTATATCGAGAAGGATGCCTCGATCAACGAGGAGGTGGAGAAGCTCCGCCACCAGGCGACCTCGAGCCTGCTCTCCCGCCGTGATGTGATCGTCGTGGCGTCCGTCTCCTGCATCTACGGCATCGGGTCTCCGCAGGACTATGCAGGGCTCGCTCCGAACATCGACAAGTCGGAGCCGCTCGAGCGCGACGACCTCATACGCTCCCTCATCGATATCCAGTACGACCGAAACGACCTCGACCTCTCGATCGGCACGTTCCGCGTAAGGGGAGACACGGTCGATGTCTGGCCGCCCTATGCAGAGAATCCTTTGAGGATCTCGTTCTTCGGCGACGAGGTCGAGCTCATAGCCGAGATCGACAAGGTCACGGGCGAGGTCATCCGCGAGTTCGATGCCATCCCCATCTGGCCGGCATCGCACTACGTGACAGAGCGCCCGAAGATCAACCACGCACTCAAGACCATCAACGACGAGCTCACGCAGCGTCTTGCCGAGCTCAAGGCAGACAACCGCCTCCTCGAGGCACAGCGCCTGAAGGAGCGCACGTCCTACGACCTCGAGATGCTCGAGAACATGGGCTACTGCAATGGCATCGAGAACTATTCGCGCCACCTCGATGGCAGAAAGCCGGGCGAGCCGCCCTATACGCTCATCGACTACTTCCCGGACGATATGCTCTGCATCATCGACGAGTCCCATGTCACGGTGCCGCAGATCCGCGGCATGCATGAAGGCGACCGCTCGCGCAAGGTCACGCTCGTCGAGCATGGCTTCAGGCTTCCGTCCGCTCTCGACAACCGCCCACTGCGCTTCGACGAGTTCGAGCAGCGCATCCCGCAGTTCATCTATGTCTCGGCGACGCCGGGAGACTACGAGGAGCAGGTCTCGCAGCAGACGGTGGAGCAGATCATCAGGCCGACCGGCCTTCTCGATCCGAAGATCGAGGTGCGTCCGGTCCGCGGCCAGATTGACGACCTCATCAGCGAGATCAAGGAGCGTACGGCAAAGAAGGAGCGCGTGCTCGTGACGACGCTCACGAAGCGGATGGCAGAGGACTTGACCGACCATCTCCTCGACGAGGGGATCAAGGTCAACTACATGCACTCCGATACAGCGACGCTCGACCGTGTCCGCATCATCCGCGAGCTCCGTGAAGGCAAGATCGATGTCCTTGTCGGCATCAACCTCCTGCGTGAGGGCCTCGATATCCCCGAGGTCTCGCTCGTCGCAATACTCGACGCCGACAAGGAGGGCTTCCTCAGGAACAGAAGGTCGCTGATCCAGACGATGGGACGCGCTGCCAGAAACGTCTCGGGCGATGTCATCATGTACGCAGACGAGATCACGGACTCGATGCGCGAGGCCATCGACGAGACGAGGAGGCGCCGCTCGATCCAGGAGAAGTTCAACGAGGAGCACCATATCGTGCCGCATACCGTGCGCAAGGCGATCAACGATATCTCGGCCTTCCTGGCAGAGGCGCACGATACGCTCGATACGAAGGAGAGGAAGGACGGCGTCTTCTTCACGCCGGCAGGATCTGAAGCAGGAGATGCTCCTGCCATGACAGAAGAGCAGCTCACGGAGGACCTGAAGAAGCTGCCGCGTGCCGAGGTCGAGCGCCTCATCTCGACCCTCCAGGAAGAGATGGCAGCAGCCTCCGAGTCCATGGACTACGAGGAGGCAGCGCGCGTGCGCGACCAGCTCGTCCAGGTGAAGGCGCTCGTCGAGCACACGACCGAGGAGGATGTGATGCGCCGCCTCAAGGCCGGTGCCCGGAAGGGCTCCGAGCACGCGACAAGGCGCCGCTACCGGGGACCGCGCAAGCATTAGAAGGTGCAGAAAAGAGCCGGGGCAGCACGCGCTGCCCCCGCTTCACATCTGCCAGTTCTTTCTGCGCCCTATTCCCTGGTCTCGCGTATCAGGTGCTCGGCGCAGCTGATGCCATCCGCTGCTGCGCTCATGATGCCGCCTGCATAGCCTGCACCCTCGCCGCAGGGCCAGAGGCCTCTTGTAGAGACGGACTGGCCATCCTTCTCGCGCACGACACGTACCGGGGAAGAGGAGCGAGTCTCGACGCCGGTGAGCACGGCATCTGCCACATCGAAGCCCTTGAGGTGCTTGCCCATCTGCGGAATCGCAGCGCGTAGGGTCTCTGCGATGTAGGGAGGAAGAGCTGGCTCGATCGTACTCCAGGTGACGCCACGCGGATAGGTCGGCTGGACGGTGCCTGCTGCTGACGATGGCTGGCCTTTGAGGAAGTCGCCGACAAGCTGTGCCGGTGCCTGATAGGCGCCCCCGCCAAGCTCGAATGCCTTCCTCTCGCAGGAACGCTGGAGCGACAGCCCTGCGAGAGGGTCGTCTCCGGGAAGGTCTTCGGGAAAGACATTCGCAAGGATGCCGGCATTCGCATTTGTGCCGGCACGGTCGGAGAGGCTCATGCCGTTCGTGCAGACGCCGCCTTCCTCACTGGCTGCGGCAACCACATAGCCGCCCGGGCACATGCAGAAGCTGAAGGCGCTCCTGCCGGAAGGCAGGTGGCTCACGAGCTTGTAGGGGGCAGCGCCGAGTGCGAGGTGTCCTGCAGCAGGCCCATACTGCGCCTTGTCTATCTGTGTCTGGAGATGCTCGATACGGGCACCCATGGCAAAGGTCTTGCGCTCGAGCGTTACCTGCTTCTTATGGAGGAGCTCGAAGACATCGCGGGCCGAATGGCCGCAGGCAAGCACGACCTCATGCGCTGCGATATCCTCGCCGCGCTCGATGCCTTCATGCTCCTGCGTCACATGGATGCCTGAGATTGAGCCATCCTGGGCAAGGTAGATGTCATCAAGCCTGCAGCGGAAGCGGACCTCGCCGCCTGCTTCCTCGATGCGGTGCACGATGTTCGTGACCACATGGGGCAGGATGTCGGAGCCGACATGGGGCTTTGCGTCCCAGAGGATGCGCTCGGGAGCTCCTGCCTCGACGAAGGTCTCAAGTATCAGCCTATGGAGCGGGCTCTTCGTGCCGGTCTGGAGCTTGCCGTCAGAGAAGGTGCCGGCGCCTCCAAGGCCGAACTGGATGTTGCTCTCTGTATCGAGGAGGCCGGTCTCATTGAAGCGGCTGACCCGCGTGGTCCTTCGCTCCGCGTCATCTCCACGCTCGATCAGAAGCGGGGAGAGGCCTGCCTCTGCAAGCGTGAGGGCACAGAAGAGGCCAGCGCATCCGGCCCCGACGACAATCGGGCGCTCATCGAGCGTCGAGGTATGCCGCTGCGGGAAGCGGGGCGGCACCTCGTCGACCGTGCGGACGTTTCTGTCCTGGCGGTGGTGGGCAAGACGGCGCAGGAAAGCACGCTCCTTCTCCTTGCCGCCCACAAGCGCGATGCGCACCGTGAACATCAGGTGGACATCCGACTTCTTGCGGGCATCGATCGAGCGGCGCCTGAGCTCGAACGAGGCGATCTGTGCCTTCGTGAGATGGTATTTCTTCAGCACATGCTGCTCGACGATGTGCTTTTCGGACTCGACGGTCCCATCCAGCGTTCCCAGAGGTATTGCTATGTTTGAGATTTCGATCACAGGGAGCGCTCCTTTCTAGTTCCGGATCTCTCGGGCGGCTTTGGCAGCCTCTGTTCCGGCCTTCATGCCCGAGGTCCAGGCCCAGCCCAGATTGTATCCTCCGCAGGGCCCATCGATATCGAGCGCCTCGCCGCAGGCAAAAAGGCCACGGGAGCCGGCAAGGGCAGGATCTGCTTCAAGGGTCGGTGCGAACGAAGAGATGGCAAGGCCGCCGCGCGTGACCTGAGCATGTCCGGTATCTGTGCGTCCTTCGACCGTGAAGGAAAGGGCCTTGAGCGCCTGCGCGATGCGGTCGGAATCTCCGCCTTCACGTTTCCAGAGGAGCTCTGCAAGGCGTGGGTCTGAGACGCCTTCCGCGGTATGTGCCAGGCGGATGAGGCGGGACAGCTGCGATGCGGCATAATCCGGCGCGAGGTCGAGCGCAATCGTATCGCCTGGTTCGGCCAGCCGTGAGAGATTGAAGACAGCGATGCCGGAGAGTCCATAGGGCCTGAACAGGAACTCTCCTGCTTCTTCGGCGATCTTCTCTGCTCCGCGCAGAAGCGTGGCTCTGCCATGGGCACGCCTGCCGTCGAGGGTCTCAAGCGGAAGCCCCTTGAGCGCAAGCGGACAGAGGATGGGCTCCGGTGCGATGCGGGGAAGCTGTGGCACAAGCGTCTCGGCCAGGTGTCCGCCGCCTGCAAGGATGGCGCAGGAGGATAAAAGCGCACCTTCGCCGGCCTCGCCTGAAAACGAGACCTTCCAGCCCTTGCCCTGGGATTCAAGCTTCTTGGCACCGCGTCCTGGCAGAAGCAGGACTCCTGCACGCTGGGCGCGGGCAAGAAGGACATCGCGCACAGATGCTGCCTGCCTCGAGAGGGGATAGCAGCGGGTGTCGTCTGCCGTCCATGCCATGCCTGATGCCAGGAAGAAGGCGAAGACCTCATCTGCCATGTCCTGCCCGACGGCTGACTCGACGAAATCGGGGTGGTTGTAGAAGGAGGGAGCAAGATCTGCCGCTGTGAAGTTGCAGCGTCCGTTGCCGGTCGCCAGAATCGTGCGGCCGCACTCGAGGGCTTCTTCGAGGACGCATGCTGAGGCGCCTTCCTCTGCTGCCGTGATGGCACAGGCAAGGCCTGAGGCGCCGCCGCCGACCACGCAGACATCTGCAATCTTTGGCGGTGCCACCTTCATCGCAGCATCGAGGGCACGCTCGCGCAGCTGTGAGCGTGCGGTCTTCTGTCTTCTGCCTCCTGCCATGGGAGCCTTTCTATTTCAGTGCGTCCATCACGGTCGCAGAGGCGATGATCGCGGCAATCGCATCGGGGATGAGGCCGTCGGGGAGGTCCTGCTCCATCCTGCCGGCATCGCACATCTGCGCGAAGGAAGGATCGATCGGCAGCTGGCCCAAAAAGTCGAGGTCGTAGCGCTTTGCAGTCTCCTCGGCGCGGCTCGGGCCATACGGCTCGACCTTCTCGCCACAGTGCGGGCAGGTGAGATAGGCCATGTTCTCGACGAGGCCGAGGCACGGCACTTCCATCATCGATGCCATCTTCACGGCCTTGCCGACGACCATCTGGACGAGGTCCTGCGGCGAGGAGACGATGATGACACCCTCGATTGGGAGGGACTGGAAGACGGTGAGGGCTACGTCACCGGTTCCTGGAGGCATATCGACGAGCAGGAAGTCGAGGTTGCCCCAGTTCGTCTGGCCCCAGAACTGCTGGAGGGCGCCAGCGAGGATGGGTCCACGCCAGAGCACCGGGTCATCGTTGTGCTCGAGCAGGAGGTTTGTCGACATGACCTTCATGCCGTTTGCGGTCTCGCAGGGGACCATGTTGTTTCCGTCAGCGGTGACCATATCGTCGGCGAGGCCGAACATCTTCGGGATCGAGGGGCCGGTGATATCGGCGTCGAGGATGCCGACAGAGGCACCGTGACGGGCAAGCTCGGTGGCCAGGATGCCGGTCACGAGCGACTTGCCGACGCCTCCCTTGCCGGAGATGACACCGATCACATGCTTGATGTTCGAGTTCTCGTTGAGCGGGAAGATCTGGGGTCCCTGCTCGGCCTGGGGTGCATCTTCGTGCATCTGGCCCATCTCTTCGCGTATCTGCTGTTCCTCTTCAGGTGAAAGCGGCATGGTGCGCCTTTCTCTTAGGTAAATGCTGTTTCCCACCTATCATACCCCGCACGGTCCTTTCATCATGCTCGCGGTGCCTGAAAAGCCGCCTTTGGGTGCATAATGGGAGGCAATGCATCCGTCTGAAGGGATTGAGCATGCTTGCAGCAACGCTTGGCTATGTCGACCGCTACGACTTCCAGAACGAGCGGTTCCAGAAGGCCTATGCCTTCCTGCGCCAGAACGACCTCAGCGCACTTCCGCTCGGGAAGCATGAGGTCGCAGGCGACGAGGTATTCGCGAACGTCCAGGAATACGATACGGTGCCGGCAGCCCAGAAGCACTATGAGGCGCACAGGCGCTACTTCGATATCCAATACATCGTCTCGGGCGAGGAGGCCATTGCCGTTACGCCGGTCGAAGGCGTCAAGGCACTCCAGGAGTTCGACGAGGCATCCGACTTCTGCCTCTACGACGAGCCAAAGGCCTGCTCGTGGGTTCCACTCCACGCAGGCGAGCTCATGATCTTGGGGCCCGAGGAGGCACACAAGCCAGGATGTGCCCTTGCAGGTCCCGAGCATGTACGCAAGGTCGTCGTGAAGGTTGCCGTCTCATAGCGGCCCCCCCGTAATAGAATCATGAATTAGCGAACAATCGTCTGCTTGCCCGTTGCCGCATGCCCAGTCTTTAGGTATTTTTTATGGGTAACTGTAAAACAAGCCCAATTTGCATAGCTGGGCTAGCTGGCGGGGAAGTCAGCTTCCTGAGCTTGGCTTCTTCTGATAGTAGTCCCGATAGCGCAGGGTCGTCCGGCATCTCATTGCCCGGTCCAGCACCCATGCA
>Ga0214925_100582_pt1 | contig 15123 bp, 16 predicted proteins | sample Stichaenrichment_FD_168299 | JGI IMG/M metagenome (GOLD analysis project Ga0214925, IMG submission 168299) | Xylose enriched microbial communities from anaerobic bioreactor in Madison, Wisconsin, United States - 63SRT | ecosystem: Engineered > Bioreactor > Anaerobic > Unclassified | place: USA... | reverse complement strand
GCAGGCCGGGGCCTATAGCTTTTAGTATTTCCAGCCCACCGCTATGGCCGGTGTGGTGTGATCCGAAAACTCTCTTGCTAAATGAGCCGCTCATATAGCAGGCCATCTCCCTCATAGACTTAGCGAAGCGTCATAAAGACAAAAAAGCCTACTCTCAACGCAAACAATATGTTGAGAGTAGGCTTTTTTAAGGCTCTTTCCAACAAGTCAGCCGACTTTGGTCGGCATATACCCCATCAAGTTCATAATGCCCCTGTTCTGTTGGTGAACGAAAAGGAAGGCGGCACAGCAATCAACTGACGCGAACTGCAAAAACCCTAAAGAAGGTTAGCTTATCAAACGGTAGCCAGCCATCTTTACTGCACTGCTATACGAGTTTTCATCAATCGGCTCTTTTGAGCGGACATGTGCAACTCCCCTTTTAAGGTCTACAGTTGCCCAAGTCCTCCCCACGGAATCAAGAGCCCGTGTGACATTGTCTGCACAGCTCGCACATTTCATGCCAGAAATTTGATAATCAGCTGCATACGGGTAGTGGCTCTCGTCCGTGTCGGCTACTTTGACTTTAGGGAACCTCTTCATGGCAGTTTTTTTGCTGCCGCTGCAACAATCCCTTTGCCCTGTCCATGTGCCGATTGCACGGTGGAGCGCAAATATGAGAAGCGCTACCACAGCCACAATCAATACAATGTCAATTGCATGCATAAAGACTACCTGCTTCCTACATATATCCGCTCTTTTAGCCAGCTCCTTGTTTAAGTGTAGCTCGACTTGATACCAAAAGTAAGCCGTTACTTACTTTTACTGCTATTATTCTACTCTTTTCATATAAAAGCTCTATAATAGTTATCTGACATTAACTATTGTAAATTGATAGTTTTCCTTGAAAGGGGTTCGGCTATGAGCAAAATAGACTATGTGCATGGGCGTGAAGTACTAGACTCTCGCGGCAATCCAACAGTAGAGGTTGAATTGGGACTCTCTGATGGGTCAAAAGGCCGTGCAATCGTTCCCTCAGGAGCCTCTACAGGTGCTTTCGAAGCCTGTGAGCTTCGTGATAGTGATCAAAAGCGCTATCAGGGAAAGGGAGTCCTGAACGCCGTCAACCATGTCAACTCGGAGCTCGCAGAGGTTGCTATAGGGCGCGATGCGAGTGACCAACGTGGCCTTGATAAAGCTATGATCGCCGCAGATGGCACTTCCAACAAGAGCAATTTTGGCGCAAATGCAATTTTAGGGGTTTCCCTCGCTGCTGCTCGCGCTGCATCTGCAAGCGCGCAGTTGCCTCTCTATGCTTATCTCGGTGGCATCTCAGGCCATTTGCTTCCTACGCCAATGATGAACATCATGAACGGGGGAGTACACGCCGATAATAATGTTGACTTCCAAGAATTTATGATCATGCCCGTTGGTGCATCGAGTTTTCATGAGGCCCTTGAATGGAGCGCTGAGACATACCACATGCTCAAGGTTGTGCTCAAGGAAGCTGGTCTTTCCACCGGCGTAGGTGATGAAGGCGGATTTGCCCCCAATCTCAATGACAATGCCGCTCCTTTGGAATACATGATCAAGGCCGTTAAAAAAGCTGGATTCGAGCCTGGTCGTGACTTTATGTTCGCGATGGACCCAGCTTCTTCTGAGTTCTACGACGCCGACCAGAACAAATATGTTCTGAAGGGAGAGGGCCGTAGCTTGAGCGCTGACGAGCTCATTGATTACTGGGAGTCACTCATCAACTCTTATCCTATCATCTCACTGGAAGACGGGTTGGCTGAAGAGGACTGGGACAACTGGGTCAAGTTGGAAGAGCGCCTTGGTGGAAAGGTCCAGCTTGTCGGGGACGACCTTTTCGTGACAAATACGGAACGCTTGCATAAGGGAATTGAGCTTGGCGCTGCCAATGCGATTTTGGTGAAGGTCAACCAAATAGGCACGTTGACCGAAGCTTTTGATGCCATTGAGATGGCCAAGTGCGCTCGATACGCCACCATTGTTTCTCACCGCTCTGGTGAAACTGAGGATACAACTATCGCCGATATCACTGTTGGAACAAATGCGGGACAGATAAAGTGCGGAGCTCCCGCTCGTTCGGATCGCGTGGCGAAATATAATCAGCTTCTACGTATAGAAGAGCAGCTTGGCCAAGCAGCCACCTATGCAGGTTCATCGCCTTTCCGCGGCATTAAGCGCTAATGCCCAAGCCAGTCCGCAGTTAAAAAAGTTAAGGCTATACCCGTTTGCCGTTACAGCAGACGGGTATAGTTAGTTTAGGTAAACAGATAAAGTGAGGCCACAATGTCATTCGTAGACTTTGTCATCATCGCTGCAGTGGCGTTTATAGCTTTCCTTTGCGTAAGGTCTATGGCCAAGTCTGGCACCTCTCCTGAGTGCGCGGCATGTGCGAGTTCTTCCGTCTGCACTGCACGTACCAGAAAAGACGGCGTGTGCCCAGTTGCAAAGACTATGGTGGAAAAGGCAGAGAAAAGCCTAACGGACGAGCGGCAAGAATAGCCCTTGCACTCACACTTCACAGTTATCCGTTGTAGTCAAGGTCTTCATCGGGAAGCTGAACGCGAGATATTCTTGCTCCTAGTAATGCGAGCTTAGGCACAAATGCCTCATATCCCCGGTCAATATGATGCACATCCAAGACAGTGGTCAGCCCGTCGGCAACAAGGCCGGCCATAACTAAGGCGGCGCCACCTCTCAGATCTGGCGCTTTCACCTCTGCTCCAGAAAATCTGGGCACGCCATGAACAATGGCATGATGGCCCTCGATCGTGATGTCAGCTCCCATACGAGAGAGCTCGCTTGCAAACATGAATCTGTTTTCAAATACATTCTCTGTAACGATGCAGCTGCCCTTTGCTAAGGCAAGCAGGCACATCGTTTGGGCTTGCATGTCAGTTGGAAAGCCCGGAAACGGCAGCGTCTGTATATCAGTCGGCCGAAGAGCACTCGTGCGACTAACGATAACCCCGTCGTCTTCACTTTCAATGTCGATGCCCATGAGCGCATACTTCTTGAACACAAGGCCGAGGTGATGCGGATCAAAGCCCAACACGCGTACTGGGCCGCCGACGAGGGCGCCTATGGCAGCAAAAGTGCCCGCTTCGATACGGTCCCCTACCGTTTTATGAGTGACTGGATGCAAAGGCGCATCGGTCCCCTCAACCTCTATCACCGGGGAACCCGCACCACGTACATGAGCGCCCATCTCGTTGAGCATAGTTGCGAGATCAACTATCTCGGGCTCACGAGCAGCATTGTCAATGGTGGTAGTCCCCTTGGCATGCACCGACGCCATCACGAGGTTTTCTGTAGCCCCGACACTTGCGAAGTCAAGAGTAACCGTGTTGCCAGAAATACCCTCCGGCGTCGTTGCGTGAATATTACCGTGGTCGATCTCGAAGTGGACCCCTAGGGCTTCAAGACCAAGGATATGCATATCGATCTTGCGAGCCCCAATATTGCATCCCCCTGGCATAGCAACGACCGCACGGCCAAAGCGCGCCAAAAGAGGCCCAAGCACTGCCGTTGAGGCACGCATTTGTGCAACGAGCTGGTAGGGCGTTTCCCATCTATCAACCTGTGAAGTGTCAATCTTCAGCGTATGCTTGTCGACGACATCTATGGTCGCTCCTAGGCGCTTCAGCACCTTGCCCATAACGTGCACGTCAGAGATATCTGGCACGTTTGTGAGCGTCGTAGTCCCTGGTGCCATAATTGTTGCTGCCATGAGCTTAAGTGCAGAATTCTTCGCTCCCTCAACCCTAACCTCTCCGGTAATTGGATGGCCACCTTCGACCTGTATCGCTTCCATGAGCTTCGCTCACTCCCATCAGCTAGCGAGTATAGGGCTAGCTATTGGGCGATCTGTAGCATGCTTCAGCAGAAGATTGCACCAATTTATTTTGCCGTCGTAGTATGCCCTGCGGTGGTCATTCGCAGCCAAAGCATCACGGGCGTCGATAGCCGCCTCGCGAGTATCACGAACAACGTCAGGCTCAATGTCATCACTACGACGGGCATGATTGGCCAAAATGATAACGGTGTTGTTGTCTATCTCTGCATAGCCGCCGGAGATGATGACGTCAACTTCTCCCCCGCCATCACGCTCTGTTTGATGCAGCCTTACCACACCGTCTCCCAGCGCGCAAATCTCTGCAGCATGCCCTGGCCAAACGCCAAGCTCTCCTTCATACGTGACAAGTGTTAAATTGGCGACAGGCCCCTCATAGAGGAGCCGATCTGGTCTCACAAATTGACAGGTAAGCTCTGCCATAGGACTCCCCTACTTTTGGGCAGACGTCTTGGAAGCGGCCATCTTGCTGGCGCGCTCACGCACGTCCTCAATTGTACTGGCGTAACGGAAAGCCTGCTCAGGAATATCGTCACAGTGGCCATCCACAATAGCTGCAAAACTGCGGACGGTATCTTCGACAGAAACGTAAACGCCAGGGTTGCCAGTGAACTTCTCAGCGACATGAAATGACTGTGAGAGGAACTGCTGGATTTTACGAGCACGCGAAACGATGAGCTGCTGTTCTTCTGAGAGCTCGTCCATGCCTAGAATTGCAATGATATCCTGCAGATCCGAATATTCCTGAAGAATCTCTTGCACGGCCATAGCTACGCGATAATGCTCCTCACCAACAATTGAGGGATCAAGTGCTGAGCTAGAGCTCGCAAGAGGATCGACCGCAGGGTATATACCAAGGTCGGTGATTGAGCGAGAAAGCACAGTCGTCGCATCGAGGTGCGTAAAAGTCGTGGCAGGGGCTGGGTCAGTCAGGTCGTCGGCAGGAACGTAGACAGCCTGCACCGATGTAATAGAGCCCTCTTTTGTCGAGGTGATGCGCTCTTGCAGATCGCCCATTTCGGTAGCCAACGTAGGCTGGTAGCCGACAGCGGAGGGCATCCGCCCCAGCAAGGCCGAAACCTCTGAGCCAGCCTGGGAGAAACGGAAGATGTTGTCTATGAACAACAGCACATCCTGGCCTTGGTCACGAAAATATTCAGCTGTGGTCAAACCTGCCAGAGCAACGCGCATACGCGCTCCAGGCGGTTCGTTCATTTGACCGTAGACCAAGCAGGTCTTTTTGATGACGCCCGACTCTGCCATTTCGAGAAAGAGGTCCGTACCTTCACGCGTACGCTCTCCTACGCCTGTAAACACTGACGTGCCGCCATGCTCTTGGGCCAAATTGTTGATCAGCTCCTGAATGAGCACGGTTTTGCCGACACCTGCGCCGCCGAACAAGCCAGTCTTGCCACCGCGAACATAGGGTTCAAGCAGGTCAATGGCCTTGATGCCCGTTTCAAAGATTTCTGTCTGCGTTGTCAGCTCATCAAAGGCTGGAGCAGGGTGGTGAATAGGGTAGTACTGCACGTCATCAGGCATTGGCTTGCCATCAACAGGCTGCCCCATTACGTTCCAAACGCGACCGAGCGTAGATGCTCCGACAGGCATCATCATGGGATGCCCTGTATCAGTAACGCTCAAGCCACGCTGCAGTCCATCAGTTGAAGACATGGCGACTGTACGGACAACCCCGCTGGACAGTTCGCTCTCAACTTCCAAAATTGTAGATATGTGGCCGATCGGTGTGTCTGCGTCAACAGAGAGCGCATTATAGACACCGGGGACGTCATGGTCAAACTTGACGTCCACAACGGGGCCAACGATACGCACTATGGTGCCCACACCCACTGTCTTGGTCATCTTTTTAAGAGCGGCTTCCTCTAGCGGGGAATGCTCTTGTGTGGTAGTAGTTGCCATCAGTTGTTGTCCTCCAATGCGGAAACGCCACCGATAATCTCATTGAGCTCGGTGGTGATAGAACCTTGGCGGACGCGGTTGTAGGTCCTGCCAAGCGTACGCAAAACCTCTTTCGCGTTGTCCGTAGCAGACTGCATAGCGCGACGGCGCGCACCATGCTCGGCTGCAGCCGAATCGAGCAGTGCGTGAAAAATAACTGTCTTGATATAAGCCGGCATGAGATAACTTAAAACTTCAGTAGCCGATGGATCAAATTCGAACTCCGTGTATTGCATTTTATTAACATTGGAGAGTGCCTCGGGAGTACGTGGCCTATTAGGCATCATGAGTTGCTCCTTGCTGATTGGAAGCAATTGCTCATGCACGGCATCTTGGTCCACACGGTTGCGCGCGTGCCAGTAGAGCAGCTCAACGCGATCAACACGGCCGGAGGTGTAAGCATCGCTCACATACGAGGCGATACGTTCGGCCTCGTCTTGGTTAGGATCTGACGAGATGCCCACAAATGATAGAACAGGCTTCATCTTTCTGTAGGTAAAATACTCTGTCGGCTTGCGACCGCAGGTGATGATATAGGACTTCACGCCCTTTTCTGCCAACGACTGCATCTCGCGTTCGACCAAGCGCTGCTGAAGGATGTTAAACCCTCCTGCAAGCCCACGATCGGATGCGATCAGAATAAAAAGGACCGCATGCTCTTCTAAATGGGTTTGCAGAAGCGGCATGGCCTCATCGAATCCCGCGCTAGCAACGTTGGCGAGCATACGCGTGAGGGCATCTTTGTATGGCTCTGCCTCCTTAGAGCGCTCAAGGGCCTTGCGGATACGCGCAGTAGAAATCATAGACATGGTACGCGTTATCTGCATTATTGAGCGTATAGAAGACATGCGCTTTGATATCTCGCGAAGGTTAGCCATGCGTGTAAGCCTATGCCTTCCCTGCTGCAGCTTTATCGGAATCAACCGTCTCCTCAGCTGCTTCCGCCACGTCAGTTGCCTTAACTTTGTTCGGATGCCGCGTTAAGAACTGCTCCTTAAAGTGAGCGATATGCTGCTTAAGTCGTCGCTCCATGGAAGCGTCGATGCCACCGGATACTATTTCGTTCCGCAACCCCACATGCTTGTCAGCCATATACTTTGCAAGCTCATCACGGAACAGGACAACATGGTCAAGATCTATGTCGTCAAGGAAGTTCTCTTTTGCGGCGTAAATTGCGATGACTTGGTCTGCAGACGCAAGAGCAGAGTAACGCTTTTGCTTGAGCATCTCCATCATGTGAGCGCCATGGTTCAGCTGATACTGTGTTGTGGCATCGAGATCTGAACCAAATTGGGCGAAAGCGCGCTTCTCACGGTAGCTTGCCAAATCGAGGCGCAAGTTACCTGCGACTTGCTTCATCGATTTTATTTGAGCGGCACCACCGACGCGAGACACCGAAATGCCCACGTCAACTGCCGGACGCTGCCCTTGGAAGAAAAGACTGGACTGCAAGTATATCTGGCCATCCGTAATAGATATGACGTTGGTCGGAATATAGGCAGAGACGTCGCCTTCCTGTGTTTCGATTATTGGCAGAGCTGTCAGAGAACCGGCTCCGTTCGCATCGGAGAGTTTGCAAGCCCTCTCCAAAAGGCGAGAGTGCAAGTAGAAAATGTCACCTGGATACGCCTCGCGTCCAGGTGGGCGATGCAAGGTAAGAGACATCTGACGATAGGCCACGGCCTGCTTAGAAAGATCATCGTAGACTACGAGCACATGACCGCCGGGATGGGTGGCGTCAGCGGGATTTCCATGCGCGTCATTGTACATGAAGTATTCGCCAATCGCCGCGCCTGCCATCGGCGCAATGTATTGAAGCGGAGCAGAGTCAGCCGCAGTGGCAGCGATTATGATCGTCTTATCAAGGACCCCATGCTTTGCAAGGTTCTCCTTAATCACGGCAACTGTGGAGGCCTTCTGCCCTATGGCGACATAGATGCAGATCATATCCGTGTCACGTTGGTTAACTATTGCATCAATGGCTATCGACGTCTTGCCGGTCTTCCGGTCGCCGATGATGAGCTCTCGCTGCCCACGGCCTATCGGAACCATGGCATCGATAGCCAGCAGGCCTGTTTGCACAGGCTCACGCACGGGCTGGCGTTCCATGATTCCAGGAGCCTTGAATTCGATCGGACGGCGATGGGTTGTGTCGATCGCACCCTTACCGTCAATGGGCTGACCTAGTGGGTTGACAACACGGCCGAGCATGGCATGGCCGACTGGTATGTCCATCACGCGCCCTGTGGTACGGCACTCGTCGCCCTCCTTGATAGAGTCTACGTCACCGAAAATCACGGCGCCGACTTCATTTTCATCAAGGTTCTGTGCAAGTCCGTAAACACTACGGCCTGTTCGAGAGCTAGTGAATTCAAGAAGCTCTCCAGCCATGGCTGTCTTAAGCCCTGAAATGCGAGCGATGCCATCGCCCACCTCTGTAACTACCGAGGCCTCTTGCGTATCAACAGTAGCGCTGACTTGAGAGAGTTGCTTGCGCAGAGCGCTCATAATCGAAGCAGAACTAATGCTGTCACTCATTTTTGCCACCTCCGATGAAGGTCGACGTGAGTGTTTTACGTATATTCGCAAGCTGTGCCCGTACTGAAGCGTCATAGCGCTTACCACGCGCCTCGAGGACAATCCCTCCTAAGATGTCTGTAGAAACATGTTCTACCAGATAAACAGGCTTACCCAATTCAGCTTCAGCCTGATCCCTAACTTTTGCACGAAGCCTTTCATCAAGGGGTACCGCTGTCGTGACACTAACCAAAACGGTATCATCACCTGCATCTACGAGCTCCTTATACTGTCGAGCAACCTTCTCGACCAAAGTAAGATCATCTTGACCACACATCGTCGTCAAAGTTTCGAGAACTTCGGGCGAGAACTTACGCGCATGTTGCCACTGTATAAGATCGCTATTAGTCCTGCCCTCTTTTCGCGCTGCATCTAGGAGCGCGCGGGTGTAAGCCTCAACCTTTTTCTCGTCGTTGCGCTTAGTGCTCATCCGACTTCCCAACCTCTGAAAGATACTTTTCGGCAAGCTTACGCTGCTGTTCTTCCGTTAACTCATTGCCAATAATCTTACTTGCAATTTGAACTGAAAGATCAACAACTGAACCTGAAAGTTCAATCATGGCCTTACGGCGCTCAGACTCAACAGCACCACGACCCTTGGCAATCGTAGCAGCAGCCTCACGCTGAGCTTTAGCAAGTATCTGAGAGCGCTCTTCCTCGGCTTCCTTCTTGGCTTGAGAAACGATCTCCTCAGCCTTAGTGTTTGCCTCTGCAATTTGCTGCTCATAGTTTTTTTGAGCTTCTACCGACTTCTGTCGTGCACTTTGGGCAGCATCAAGATCGTCCTGGATCTTCTTCTGTCTCTCGTCAAGCCTGCTTAAGATCTGAGGCCAAACAAACTTAGCGAAGATTGCCCAAATGATGAGAAACGCAATAAGCGCCGGGAAAAACTCCGCAGGCTTGGGGATCAAGATCCCTGCACTGTCAGGAACCGAGCAGCCGGACAGCGAAGTTGCGACCACAGCCAATCCACCTGCTGCGAGCCAACGGCGCGTGCCCCTCTGCGTATTGTTCTTCATTGATGCCTCCAACTCAGCGTCTTTATCGTAGCTGCCCTAAGAAATGAGCGTTGCGACGAAGCCGATGAGAGCAAGCGCCTCAACGAAGGCAGAGCCCAGGATGAAGACGGTAAAGAGACGGTTTTGAACCTCTGGCTGACGCGCCATGGAAGTTGTTGCGCCGTAAGCTGCAAGACCGATACCGAGGCCTGCCCCTATTACAGCAAGACCATAACCGATAACTCCCACGATTCCTCCTTTGACATTCGCCCACCTTCATGAGCGACTAGCTTCATACCACATATTTAGTGGCGCATGCCTATTACAAGCGGGTTTAGCCCCACTCATGGCCTCTTATGACTCTTCAACGTCTTCTGCCGAGCTGACATAGACTGCTGATAATAGCGCAAAGACGTAAGCCTGGATAACCGCTACTAAGATTTCAACAAGGTAGATAATGATCAGAACTGCTATCCAAGCAGCCGAAACAACCGCGCCACCAAATGCCGCTGCGGTCACCTGCTGCAGAAGCGGCTCAAAGAACAGGCTAGCCAATATTGCAAATGTACCCATAACAATATGCCCAGCATACATATTACAAAAAAGACGAATGGCCAATGTTATTGGGCGAAGCAAAGTGGAGAAGAGCTCGATCACCCATATGAGAATCGCCATTGGGGCAGGCAGCCCCGCTGGAGCGAGACTTTTAATGTAACCCCAGCCTCCACGAGCTCGAACACCCATGACAACAAAGTATATAAAAGACACCACGGCAAGCGCAGCAGTTACACCAATCGTCCCCGTACCTGGATGCAACCCTGGGATGATTCCAAGGATATTGTTAAACAGGACAAAAAAGAACATCGTTGCAATAAACGGGAAGTGCCTGCGCCATAACCCTTTCCCCATAATGCCTTTGCAGAGATCATCGCGTACGAATTCTACAAGGAACTCAACGCCATTGACAAAGCGCCCGTTGGGGACCAAAGACTCCGATTGCTTCTTCTTGAACTTAAAGAAGATTACGAGCATCAGGATGATGCCCACAAACATGAAGAAAGTATATTGCGTTATGGCTAGCGTATTTAGACTTGAATCCCCGAAGGCAGCCGAAGAGTTAAAGCTCTTTACAAGTTCTGTAACCTTATCGGGGAGCTCTTGAAAAGCGTCCACGATCAGCCCTTCCTTTCATTGGTCGGCGTTTTGTCGTTCGTGGCACGCCAACCTCTTAATGACTCAATTGCCCAAAAAAGCAAAAAAGTCATCACCATAGCGCAGCCAAACTGCAGGACATCATCATCCACGACAAGCCATACTGTCAATATGGCCACTGTCAACATTACAAATGATATAAGAATGCTCCGCAGTCCCTCGCTTACCTTTACTCTTCTACCCGGTTTGAGTGCCTGCTCAAACAAAAAAGCTGGAGGCAAGCATCCAATGATGCCACACAAGACACCCAAGACAAGCAAACCAGCCCTACTCAACCTGGCCTCCTTGCCACCGCTCATGTTTGCATCTAACGTGTTGGTTAGTCTAGTTGAATCGAGCACAAAATGCTAGCCATGCCTCACAAGCTGAAAAATAGGCTGCTCTTCTACAAAGAAACAAACTTTAAGGCCTTCCTTACTTTGTGCCATATATGCGATCACCTGCGTCTCCAAGCCCAGGCAAGATATAAGCATCAGCGTTCAGCTCACGATCAAGTGCGCAGGTATACAGCCGAACGTTTGGATCAAAGTCCAAAACCGCCCGCACGCCTTCAGGAGCGGAGACAAGTGTAAGGCAGCGAATGTCTTTGACGCCGGCTTCACGTAAAAATTGGATAGCGGCCGTAAGAGAACCTCCTGTAGCAAGCATGGGATCAACCACAAGGCAGATGCGATGCTCAATATCAGGAGGAAACTTGCAGTAGTACTGATGGGGGATGTGAGTCTTGGGATCTCGGTACATGCCAATGTGTCCGACGCGAGCTGAGGGTACAAGAGAAAGCATGCCGTCAACCATGCCTAAACCGGCACGCAGAATAGGTATGATGGCAACTTTTTTCCCTGCGACGCGCTTACAGGTCGTAGTTTCGAGCGGCGTTTCCACCGTCACATCCTCAAGAGGAAAATCTCGCATAGCCTCGTAGCCCTCAAAGATCGCAAGCTCCGTTACGAGCTCGCGAAACTGCTTTGTTCCAGTATTTTTGTCACGTAAAATCGAAAGCTTGTGCTGTACAAGTGGATGATCAACGATCTCGAAACGCGCGCTGTCGAACTCCATGTGAGTATGCCCCTTCAGGATCTTAGCCATCGTATGACTAGCTCTTCTCTACCCGCATATGCTGCTAGCTTTTAACTCCGCCAAATGCTGGGTCGTCTTCACGCATGATTTTAGCCACACGCCCAGCATGGCGCCCGCCGGCAAAATCGGTTGTCAGAAACACACGGACAACTTCGCAATTGGCTGCCAGCGAAATGAAGCGCCCAGAAAGGCACACGATGTTGGCATCGTTGTGCTGGCGGGCAAGCCGTGCGAACTCAGGTGTCTGCACTGACACGGCGCGTACTTTCTCTACCTTGTCTGCCGTCAGTGCCATGCCAAGCCCCGTGCCACAAATAAGCACGCCGCGATCCGCCTCCCCAGACGCGACCGCCCGGGCGACTTGGTCGGCATAGTCAGGGTAGTCGCAGCGGTCATCTGTCGTAGGGCCATAGTCTTGCACCGCACACCCAAGGCTTTCGATAAACGCCACGAGGGGCTTCTTTTGCAAAAAGCCAGCATGGTCTGATGCTATCGCAACGCGCATGGCTCTCCTCCTTTTGACGTTTTCCCTGCTCGCTGCAGCAATCCCTCTGTGCTGCAGGCACTTCCTTGCACCACCTATCTTACCTAACCCAAGCTTGGGTAGAGCGGATGGGCAGCCAGCATCTTCTCAACCTCTGCATGAACTCCAGAGGCAGCTGCTTCATCTCCGAGATGGCTCAGCACGTAGCCAATGAGCTCACCTATACGCGTGCACTCTCCCTCTGTAAAGCCACGTGTTGTCACTGCTGGCGTGCCCACACGAAGACCACTTGCTTCTGTTGGCTTGCGTCTCTCTCCAGGAATTGTGTTTTTGTTCGCCGTGATCCCCACGGATTCTAAGGCCTGCTCTGCTCTCTTGCCCGAGACGTCCTCAAGCGACGTCAAGTCAACAAGTTGCAGATGGTTGTCACTGCCACCTGTCACCAGAGACAGGCCGGCGCTGCACATGCCTGCTCCCAACGCTTGGCAGTTCTTGAGAACTCTATCTATGTACGTCGCAAACTCAGGCTTGAGCGCTTCTCCAAGCGCAACTGCTTTTCCCGCAATTGCATGCATGAGCGGCCCACCCTGCGTGCCAGGGAAGACGGCTGAATTGATCTTCTTGTGTAGGGCATCATCGTTAGTCAATACCATGCCACCGCGCGTCCCTCGCAATGTCTTATGCGTAGTTGTTGTCACGACATCGGCATATGGAAGTGGATTTGGGTGACGTCCGACAGCAACTAGGCCTGCCACATGAGCCATGTCAACCATAAGATAGGCACCAACACTATGAGCAATCTCAGCAAAGCGCTCAAAATCTATCGCACGAGGATAGGCGGACGCCCCTGCAATGATTACTTTTGGGTGAGCTTGCCTAGCCTGTGCTGCAACAGCGTCGTAGTCAATGCGGCCAGTCCCCTTGTCAACCCCATAGGGCACAACATGGTAGAGCTTGCCAGAGAAGTTGGCAGGGGAGCCATGGGTAAGATGGCCGCCTGCAGCTAAATCCATTCCCATAAGGGTCTCACCGGGGGACATGAGCGCTGAAAGAGCAGCATAGTTAGCCTGAGCCCCAGAATGAGGTTGAACGTTTACGAACTTGCAGCCAAAAAGGCGCTTCGCTCGGTCTCTCGCAATTTGCTCCACTTTATCTACTGCCCAGCAACCGCCATAAAACCTCCGACCAGGATAACCTTCTGCATATTTGTTTGTTAGCGGGGAACCAACGGCTTCCATGACCGCAGGTGATACGAAATTTTCTGAGGCAATCAGCTCAATAGAATCACGCTGGCGCTCAAGCTCCTCAGAAATCGCTTCTGCAACTGCTGGATCAGATTCTGCTAAATAGGTGAAGTGCATCTGTCATCCCCTCCCTTGTCACGATCAGTACGGTTTCAATCCCCTGCCACGCGAAAGACTTGCTCTTTCGCAATTGCTCCTTCGCGCAATATTCGTGGCCTCTGCTCTGTGCAATCAACAATTGTAGAGGCCACCGCTATAGGAGCGGAACCTGCATCCATCGTAAGGTCCGCAGCTTCAATGAGGCTGGGCTCCAAGCTTGCAGCAGAAGTCGCCGACGGAGCCCCATGTGCGTTAGCAGAGGTCGTTGCAAGCGGCACGCCGATCAGGCGCGCAAGCTCACGCACAAGCTCTGAGTCTGGCAGACGCAAGGCGATAGTAGAAAATGCCCCGGGACGTAGATACTCCGAAGGTATGCTGTCAGAGGCGCGAACGACAAGTGTCAAAGCCCCCGGCCAGAACGCCTCGGCGAGACTGCTTGCCCAATGAGGTAGGTCATGGCCAAGGTTATATAGGTCATCGAGATCTGCGATCAAAAAGGGAAGCGTTTGATTGAGGGGCCTGTTTTTTATCTTGAAAATGCGGGGAAGCGCCGGGGTCTGCGCGTATGCAGCACAACCAATTCCATACACCGAATCTGTCGGCATAACGAGCACGCCCTTATTTCTTGCCACATTGGCGGCAAGAGCAAGCGCTTCCTTTGCAGGATGCCGCTGGTCGACTTTGATAACCTCACCCATCGCCCCTCCATCATCACACGTCGAACTGCCTAAGCTTACCCTATTTAAAGTCACAGGTTCTCAGCATCCGGGCACGAGCTTATGCTCTGCGGGCAATGAGAAAACGAGGCCTGTGTGTATAGTCCTTGCTTATCTCTACAGAGCTCCAGCCCCCTTGGTCGCGGGTCAATTGAGCTGCATGCTCAAGCTTCGTCTCGAAGAGCTCCACAGCAAAAAGCGCTCCGGGGAGCAGGGCTTGGGCAGCGAGGACCAAGATCCTTCGATATACATCGAGACCGTCAGCCCCCCCATCTAGCGCCAACTGAGGTTCAAAGCCTGACACCTCATGCGGTAGCGTTGACAGCACGGCCGTTGGGATGTAAGGAGGATTAGAAACTAAGGCGTCAAAATGTCCCATGAGCCGCGGGTCCACCCCATCCGCAAGGTTGCAGGCGACAACGTCAACCGCTGCTTGAAGACCTAAGGCGTTGCGATTGCGCGTTGTAAGACGTACGGCAGCCGAAGAAATATCAGTAGCCACCACGTGCGTCTTTGCCCGTTCATGGGCAAGAGAGCAGGCAATACAGCCAGTTCCACAGCCAATTTCAAGCACGAGGGCGGGAACTGGCTTGCCCTGCTCTTGAGGTAAGCCTTCAAGGACAGCATCCACAAGGAGCTCCGTCTCGGGCCGAGGAATCAAGACACCTTGCTCGCAGCGTAGGACTATGTGGCGAAAGGGCATCTCTCCGGTGACGTATTGAAGTGGCTCTCCAGACGCTCGACGTTTCACTGCCTGATGCATGGCGTTTAGTTCAAGCTGTGTCAGAGGACGATCGAAGTTGGTGTAAAGCTCAATACGGGAGAGCCCTGTCGCACTGCTGAGCAACCACTCAGCAGATAGACGCGGATGATCGTCACCCTGATGCTTGAGGTA
>Ga0214925_100581_pt1 | contig 15123 bp, 16 predicted proteins | sample Stichaenrichment_FD_168299 | JGI IMG/M metagenome (GOLD analysis project Ga0214925, IMG submission 168299) | Xylose enriched microbial communities from anaerobic bioreactor in Madison, Wisconsin, United States - 63SRT | ecosystem: Engineered > Bioreactor > Anaerobic > Unclassified | place: USA... | reverse complement strand
TTATGAATTACTAAATCGATTTCACTGGCGACCTGAACAAATGTCATCAGTGATGCTAAGAGTTAATCATGGTGAAAGTCCGAGAAAAGCTGCCGGCGATTGGATTAAACAGAATCAAGCACAGGTTAATTCCTGGACAAAGGGAATTAAGCATGTTCATGGTCAAAAATTAAAGCTGACCTATGTGGCTTGGGATTCGGAAATTGCTTCGACCAACGTTGTTGCTAACGCATTGCGTTCTATTGGCTATAAGGTCACTATTCAGGCGATGGAATTGCAGCCTATGTGGACATCTATTGCAACTAAAGCTGCTGACGGTACCGTGAGTGCTTGGTTACCAAATACGCAAGGGCTTTATTACAACGATTTTAAAGGGCGTTTTGATGACTTGGGTGAAAATCTGCACGGCGCTAAAGTTGGCTTGGCAGTTCCAACTTATATGAAAAATGTTAATTCAATTTCTGATTTAAAATAATTAATGCTGATGTGTAGCTTAATCATTAAGAATGATAGATTTTAATCAGATTATGATAAAAAGCGACAAAGGGATTGAGGGTAAATTTATATTTGCCTTCAATTCCTTTGTCGCTTTTTATATTGAAAAATGAGGAAAAAGGCCATTGGCAAATGTAGTGGATAGTCTTTTGCTTAACACCACTTTTGTATACGCCTTAAAATGCAATTTAGGTGATGATTTTTCCAGGCAACCATTTTATCCATATCATTGGTGATTAACTCAACTCAAAATATGGAGATTCTTTTAGGCAGGACTATCTCGGCTGATAAAATGACAGAAGAAAGGAGATTTGAAAGCTTAACGTGAAATTTATTTCAAATTAGTTCTTTACAATTGTTCATACCTCATGTATGATTGTTTTGTAAACAATGAAAGGGGTTACATTACCATGGATACAGTATTAACAACTTCAAAATTAGCTAAATATTTGGACCATACAAACTTAAAGCCTAACGCTACGGAGGCTGATATCAAGAAAACTTGTGAAGAAGCAATTAAGTACAATACGGCATCCGTTTGTATTAATTCATATTGGATTCCGTTTGTAGCTGATCAATTAAAAAACAGTTCTGTTAAACCAATCACAGTAGTTGGCTTTCCGTTGGGAGCCACTAATACAGAAACAAAAGTGTTCGAAGCTGTTACAGCAATGGACCAAGGAGCGGAAGAGATTGACATGGTCCTAAATATTGGTCAATTAATTGATGGTGATCGAAAAAATGTAACCGCTGACATTTTGAAAGTTGCTGAAGCTGTTCATGCAAAAGGTAAGCTTTTAAAAGTCATTTTGGAAACTTCCTATTTAAATGACACACAAATTGTAATGGGATGCCATGCTTCAATGGATGCCGGTGCAGATTTTGTTAAAACATCAACCGGATTTAGCTCTGCCGGGGCCCAAATTGATGACGTTGCATTGATGAGAAAAACGGTTGGCAGCAAGCTTGGTGTGAAGGCCTCTGGCGGAATTCACACACGAGATGAAGCGTTGGCAATGATTAACGCGGGTGCGAATCGCTTAGGTGTTAGCGCAACAATTGCGATTCTGTCAGAATAAAGCTGAATCCTTGGGGAGGGGCTAAGTTATGGATACAAAAGAATACAAGAGAATTTTCGGGATTGTGCTGGATTCGGTTGGTACAGGTGCAGCACCTGATGCAAATAAGTTTGATGATGTTGATTCAGATACATTGGGACATGTGGGTGAAGCATATGAAGGACGATTGGCACTTCCCAACTTGCAAAAAATGGGACTCTCTAATCTAAGGGGAAAGGCTATTTTAGGGGTACCCAAGGTTGAAACGCCAATTGGTTATTATGGCGTTATGCAGGAAATATCTGCAGGTAAAGATAGTATGGATGGACACTGGGAAATGATGGGACTTCCTGTTAGTAAGCCGTTGGATACATTTCCAAACGGTTTTCCAAGTGAGTTAATTAAAAAGATTGAAACTTTTTCTGACAGAAAGATCATCGGCAATCGTCCCGAGTCCGGTACCAAGATTATCGCAGAACTTGGTGAGCATCAGATGGAAACCGGAGATCTAATTGTGTATACTTCCGGTGATTCTGTTCTTCAAATCGCTGCACATGAGGATGTTATTCCATTGAAGGAACTTTATAAAATTTGTGAGTATGCTCGATCACTTGTTAACGGGCCGACTTATACGATTGGCCGGGTGATTGCACGACCATATGTTGGTCCGGACAAAGATCATTTTACCCGAACGGCAAATCGTCATGATTTCACACTAGCGCCAATTGGACAAACCGACTTGGATTATTTAAAATCCGCACAGGTTCATACGATTGGTATTGGAAAAATCAACGATATCTTTTCCGGTCAGGGCATTGACGTTGGCTTTCATAATGAAAGCAACATGGATGGGATGGATCACGTTGATAAAGTCATGCAGGAAGATTTTACAGGCTTCTGTTTCACTAATTTAGTAGATTTCGATGCAATGTATGGACATCGCCGCAACCCAATCGGCTTTGGACAGGCATTAATGGACTTCGATAAGCGCCTTGGGACAGTTTTGAAGAATCTTAAAGATGATGATCTATTGATCTTAACAGCCGATCACGGAAATGACCCGGGTTTTAAGGGAACAGATCATACGCGTGAACAAGTGCCACTGCTTGCTTATTCACCTTCTATGAAGTCAAACGGCAGTCTTGGCATTCGAAAAACGTTTGCAGATTTTGGTGCGACTGTTTTAGATAACTTTAATGTTTCAGGAAATGCGGTTGGCACAAGTTTTCTAAAGGAATTAATGAATACGGAGGAAATCAAATGAGTACACACATTGGCGCGAAAGCCGGCGAAATTGCATCGACAGTTTTGATGCCTGGAGACCCTCTTCGAGCAAAGTACATTGCCGAAACCTATTTGGAAAATCCGGTTTGCTATAGTCAAGTTCGAAATATGCTTGGGTACACGGGTACTTACAAGGGTAAGAAAATTTCCGTTCAAGGATCTGGAATGGGTATCCCATCACTGGCAATTTATACAACTGAACTGATTAAAGAATACGGTGTTAAGACAATTTATCGAGTTGGTAGTTGTGGTGGAATGAGTCCGGATGTCAAAATTCGTGACGTTATTTTGGGAGAAGCAGGTACAACCGATTCATCGATTATTGCCAATACTTTTGGAGCCGGTATGTATTATTCGCCGATTGCTGACTTTGGGTTACTGGATTCTGCCTACCATACTGCCCAAGAAATGGGCATTAATACAAAAGTGGGGAATATTTTTGCCGCAGATCGTTTTTATAATGATGAATTAGATTTACAAAAATTAATTGATTATGGTGTTTTGGCAACTGAAATGGAAACGGCCGGTCTGTATTTGCTGGCTGCTAAACACCATATTAAAGCACTGACGATTTTGACGGTTAGTGATCATCTCTTAACGGGTGAAGCGTTGTCAGCCAAAGAACGCGAAACGTCATTTGATGAAATGGCTAAATTATCACTTGAAACAGCCTACAGAAATATTAATGACTAACGGGGATTTATCGTTGCGACAGATTAACAGCGGGAGAGACGGATGGCTGAAATTCATGATTTGGAAAAATTAAAACAGAGTTTGAAAGTTGCCGAAATGTATTATGAAGACGATTTAAGTCAAACTGAAATTTCTAAATCAGTGGGAATTTCAAGACCAACAATTTCGCGTTTACTTCAATATGCGAAAGACAACGGGCTTGTGAAGATTCAAATTGTTAATCCCTTAGTAGATGCCAAGATACTTGAGAAACAACTCAAACAAAAATACGGGGTTAATATTTATGTTGTTTCAAACAATTATGGGCATTCCCATTCTTTACAAGAGCGAGTTGGGAAATATGCTGCTGATTTTTTGGCGAAAGTCGTTAGGCATGGTGATGTTATTGGATTAGGATGGGGCAAAACGATCCATGCGATTACCCAGCAGGTTGAAGAACAAGCGGTCTCTGATGTTCGGGTTGTTGAATTGAAGGGCAGTGTCAGTTATTCAGAGGAAAAAACATGGGCGTACGAAAGCGTCAATGAATTAGCAAGGGTCTATCATACCTCTCCTGATTATTTACCATTACCAGTGATTTTTGATAATAAGATAACAAAGAAAATGGTTGAACGGGATCGCTACATCAAGCGCATCCTTGATCTGGGTAGAAGCGCCGACATTGCGTTGTTTACTGTGGGGACAGTTAGATCCGATGCGTTGATTTTTCAACTTGGATATTTTAATGATGAGGAGAAGAAACAACTTCAACAAGAAGCCATAGGGGATGTGTTTTCACGGTTTGTTGATCGAAACGGGGAAATCGTTAATCAACAAATTGATGATCGGACAATTGGCATCAAGCTTGACGAGTTAAGAAATAAAAAATACGCTATTCTGGTTGCTACTGGAAAACAGAAAACAGCAGGTGTACATGCGGTATTGAAGGCCGGATACGCAAATCAAGTCATTATTGATCAAGGATTGGCACAATTGCTGTTAGACATGTAGACACATTATTCACAATAGTAAAGGGGATTTATTTATGCGGATGGTGGATATCATTCATAAAAAACGTTCTGGGAACGTGTTATCGGATCAAGAAATTCAGTTTTTTGTTGATGGCGTTGTGTCAGGAGAAATTCCTGATTATCAAATTAGCGCACTTTTGATGGCAATCTATTTTCAAGGGATGACGGACAGTGAACAGGCAACATTGACAATGAAAATGATGACTTCAGGGGATCATCTTGATCTGAGTTCAATTCCGGGCATTAAGGTTGATAAGCATTCAACCGGTGGTGTTGGTGATAAAGTCAGTATTCCATTAGCTGCCGTGGTAGCTGCAATGGGCATTCCCATCCCGATGATTTCCGGGCGGGGACTTGGTCACACCGGTGGGACGCTGGATAAGTTGGAAGCTATACCCGGTTATCAAGTGGAGATGTCGGAAGCTAAGTTTATTGAGCAAATCAAGCGGGATAAGTGTGCAATTATTGGCGCAACCGGTAACATTGCACCTGCTGATAAAAAGATTTATGCATTACGGGATGTCACTGATACAGTCGATTCGATTCCTTTAATTGCGAGTTCAATTATGAGTAAGAAAATTGCTTCCGGAACCGACGCTTTAATTATTGATGTTAAAACCGGAGCGGGTGCATTTATGAAGACACTGGATGACTCAAGAGTACTTGCCAAAGCACTGGTGAGTATCGGTAAGGGAGTCGGTATGCAGTGTATGGCACTAATTACTGATATGAATCAACCACTTGGAAGAGCAATTGGCAATGCCCTTGAAATTCAAGAGTCAATTGATGTTTTGAAAGGGAAAGGACCGACTGATTTAGAAAAACTGATCACAGTTATCGGCGGTTATATGGCTGTAATGGGTGGTAAAGCTAAAACGATCGATGAAGGTCAAAAACTTGCTGAAACTGTTATCCATAATGGGCAAGGCCTTAAAAGCTTTAAGAGAATGATTCGGGATCAGGGCGGCGATTCAAAAGTTGTTGATGAGCCGACTGATATTCTGCCACAAGCAGCCTATCAAATCGATCTGCCGGCAAAAAGGACCGGAATCATTTCAAAAATGGTTGCAGATGAAATCGGTGTTGCAAGCATGCTGCTTGGAGGAGGACGTCAGAAAGCCAATGACAAACTCGATTATTCAGTCGGTATATATCTCAATAAGAAAATTGGTGATCCGATTTCCGAAGGTGAGTCGATCTTAACGATTCATAGTAACCGTAAAGATGTTGAAGACATTAAGAAAATACTTTATGATAATATTGAAATTTCAGCAACAGCTAAAAAACCAAAGTTGATTTATGAAACAGTGGGTTGGTCTGTAGAAGATTAATGGGTGATTTTAAAAGCTGATCACGTGGTAGATAAATTTTAAATTTGGTATAACAAGTTTGAGGCACATATAAAATGTCTCAAGCTTTTTTTGGTGATAAATGATTTTTTCTCATTAAATTTTTATTTTTTATTTCTCATTCCCACAGTTCCTTTATTTTCGGGATTCGTTTAGGTAAAATAGCATTATCTATAATGCCATATACTAAAATAGTTTGATTCTCAAACTATTTTAGTATATAGTGTGTTTTGTCCTAAAAAACGGATACCTGTGGCGTAATTGTCCACATTTTTTTATAACTAATAGTTTGATTCTCAAACTATTTAGGAAGTTACGCCACCAGTTTAACAACTGAAAGGAAGAAACCAATGAGTGTACTAGATGCATCTGAAATCATGGATTTAATTCCGAACCGTTACCCCATTTTATTTATGGATAAGGTGGATGAATTAAACCCCGGCGAATCAATTGTTTGTACAAAGAATGTCACCATTAACGAAGAGTTTTTCCAAGGACATTTCCCTGGTAACCCTGTAATGCCCGGCGTTTTGATTATTGAATCACTTGCCCAGGCAGCTTCAATTTTAATTTTGAAGACTGAAAAATATCAAGGAAAAACAGCTTATCTTGGTTCGATTGATAATGCGAAGTTCAGAAAAGTGGTACGTCCCGGTGATGTTTTGAAACTTCATGTTGAGATGGAAAAACAACGTGATAATATGGGAAAAGTTAAGTGTGAAGCTAAGGTTGACGAAAAAGTAGCCTGCTCCGCAACTTTAACGTTTATTGTTCCTGATCCCAAAAAGAAAATTTAATTTGTACCAGAAACTAGGAGAATTAGCCAATGAATTCCACAGAAAGTGATGAAATTAAAGCGGATTACAACTTTATTAGTGACGCCCTAGTGGACATTTATGATCAGATTATGCGAATTGAAGAGAGCGAAATTAGAAAGAGTCGTTTTAAGGACATCACCGCAAAGGAACTTCATTTGGTTCACACGATTGGATTGCATGACCGTAAAACAACTTCTGAAGTTGCCCGGATATTGAGATTGAGCAAGGGCACTTTGACTGCCAATTTGAACAATCTTGAGCGTAAAGGTTATATTACCCGAATTACGAATCAACAGGATCGGCGAATTATTAATTTAGCGTTAACCAGTAAGGGTCGATTGTTGTATCGGGCACATTATGCATTTCATCGAAAATTGGTCGAACAATGTTTGAAGGGGTTTGATGGTCCTGCAATTAAAAAAATGAAACAGGCGTTAATTAACGTCGAAGACTTTATTGGTGAGGTTTCAGCAAAATGAAATTTGAAAATTTCAAAATCTTAGCAACTGCAAGCCAGGTTCCGACAAGGGTTGTGGATAATGATGAATTATCTACAATGATGGATACTTCTGATGACTGGATTGTTCAACGAACCGGCATTAGGCGTCGCCACGTTGCAGTTGACGAAACAACAAGTTCGTTATGTACGTCGGTTGCAAAACAGCTTCTTGAAAAGACTGGTTTGAAGCCATCTGAAATTGATCTCATTATTGTTGCAACAATGTCACCGGATTATCTAACGCCATCTGTCAGCGCGATGGTTCAAGGAAACCTGGGTGCCGATCATGCTGTTGCCATGGACATCGATGCGGCTTGTTCGGGATTCGTATACGGACTGAACATGGTAAAGCAGCTTTTGATAGCCGAGACACCTAAAAACGCCATCTTAATTGGTGGTGAGACGCTTAGCAAATTAATTGATTGGCAAGATCGTTCAACAGCTGTTTTGTTTGGCGACGGGGCAGGCGGTGTTTTACTTAAAAATACGCCTAAATCAGAGGGCGCATTTATTTCAGAGAACCTTAAGACGCTTGGAAAGCTTGGTCGTTATTTAACAGCTGGCAAAACGGGTGCACCAACGCCATTTATGACGAAAAAAGATGAATTCTCCCCATTCTTTCAAATGAATGGGCGGCGTGTTTATCGTTTTGCGGTTAACAATGTTCCCGAATCAATTAACCAAGCGTTGTCCGAGGCATCCCTGACAACCGATGATATTGATCATTTTGTTTTGCATCAGGCTAATAGCCGGATTGTTGAAAAAATTGCAGAAACCTTGGGTGTTTCTATGGATAAGTTTCCAATCAATATTGATGAGTATGGGAATACTGCGGCGGCCAGTGAGCCAATCTTATTGGACCAACTGGTCACTGACGGCACCATTAAAAGGGGGGATGTCGTTTTGCTGTCAGGTTTTGGCGGCGGATTAACAGTGGGCACAATGATTTTAAAGTATTAAGTCATGTATATGATCAAAAATTGAAACAGTCGGTTAACCAATAAAAAATTAAAACTATTCGGAGGAATTTTAAAATGACAAAAGAAGAAGTATTCAACCAAGTTAAGGACATTATCGTAGACCAATTGGATGTTGACGCTGATAAAATCAAGGAAAACACTAACTTCAAAAATGACCTTGATTTAGATAGTTTGGACATCTTCGAAGTTGTTGACAAAATCGAAGACACATATGACATTGAAATCGAAACAGATGATGGGATGGAAACTGTTGACGATTTGGTAAATTACGTACTTAAGCAAAAAGCTGAATAGTGGGTTGATATTTTGAAACTAGGTTATTTATTTAGCGGACAAGGAAAACAATTTGATGGTATGGGACAAGACCTATATCAACAAGAGGATATTTATCGACAAACGATTGATGAGGCATCCGATGTTTTAGGGCTCAACTTAAGTGATCCGTCTGTCATGTCCGATCCACAAAACACGCAAGTGGCCATCGTTGCGATGAGTACCGGTATTGATCGAATCCTTGAAAATGAGATTGGCTCACCAATTGGAGCTGCAGGTTTAAGTTTGGGAGAATACAGTGCCCTAATCGCGGCTCGGGGGATTCAATTCGAGGATGCATTGCCGCTTGTTCGTGACCGTAGTCGGTATATGGATCAGGCCGGTAAAAATCATCCTGGTAAAATGGCTGCAGTTTTAAAAGCAAATCCTGATATTGTTGGGGAAGCTTGTCGAGTAGGATCACAGGCAGGTGATATCTATCCCGCAAACTTTAACACCACATCACAAATTGTGATTGGTGGTTCTAAAGACGGATTGGCTGCTGCAACGGATTATCTGCATGAACACGGCATTAAGCGAGTTGTGCCGTTAAAAATGAGCGTTGCCTCACATACACCATTTATGCAGGAAGCTAGTGATTTGCTGGCAACCCGAATTAAAGATATTCATTTTCATGATTTCAAATTCCCGGTTATCAGCAACACGACTAAAAAACCGTTTGAAGTGGCATCAACGCAACAAACACTAGTTGATCAGTTGGTTAATCCAACTCATTTTGTGGATTGTCTGCAGGTTCTTCATGGAATGGACAGCCAGGCCATGATTGAAATTGGTCCAGGGGACACACTAATGAAGTTTGCAGCTAAAACGATTGCAAATGTGAAGGTATATCACGTGGACAGTCTCGAAACATTGAATGATGTCAGATCAAACATGAAGTTGGTGAAATAATGAGTGAAGCAAAACAAGTTGCATTGGTAACAGGTGCCGGTAAAGGAATCGGATTGGCAATTGCAAAACGATTGTTGGATGAGGATTTTTTTGTTGTATTGAATACGCATCATGACCTGTCAGACGATGCAAAGGCAGCACTTGAGGGAAAAAGCGGTCAATATGATCATCTGATTGGTGATGTTTCAAATGAGGCAGATGCCAAATCAATGATTGAGGCCATTACTGAGAAGCATGGTCGACTTGACGTTTTGGTCAATAATGCCGGTATAACCAAGGATAAATTATTGAGTCGTCTTAGTCTCGAAGATTTTAAAGCAGTGATTGATACGAATTTGGTTGGGGCATTTAACATGACCAAATTTGCGATGAAAGTCATGCAAAAGGCTCGTACAGGTGCCATTGTCAATATTTCAAGTATCTCAGGGTTGCACGGGAACCTTGGACAGGCCAATTATTCGGCAAGTAAGGCAGGATTGGTTGGTTTGACAAAAACCGCTGCGCGAGAAGGCGCACTTCGCAACATTCGATGTAATGCAGTTGCACCGGGCATGATTCGAACAGATATGACAGAAAAAATGAGTGAACGTCGTCAAAAAGAATTTGCAGATCAAATTCCTTTGAAACGATTTGGTGAAGCTAAGGAAATTGCTGATACAGTTGCATTTTTGATTGCTAATCAATACATCACCGGTCAAGTTGTCACGGTTGATGGTGGACTCACAATTTAAGCATTGAAGGAGTAATTTTATGAACAGAGTAGTTATTACTGGAATGGGAGCCGTTACGCCCATTGGAAACGATGTTGAAAGTTTCCTTCAGAATTTGTTTCATTCAAAAGTCGGCATTAATAAAATTACTAAATTTGATTCCGAACCGACCGGCATTTCTGTTGCCGGGGAGGTCAAGGATTTTGAACCATTGAAAAGACTTGATAAGAAGGCAGCTAAGAGAAACGATCTCTTTGTGAACTACGCCTTATATAGTGCTCATGAAGCAATGGAAATGGCTGGTCTTACGGAAGATAACATTAAGCCGGAAGAGCTGGGTGTTATTTACGGATCCGGTATCGGTGGCTTAACAACTATTGAACAACAGGTCATTAAGATGCATGATAAGGGGCCCAAACGGGTTTCACCACTTTTTGTGCCTAATTCAATTGTTAATATGGCTGCCGGTGACATTTCAATTACCTTTAACGCTCGTAATACAAGTCAAGCGATTGTTACTGCCTGTTCAACAGGGACTAATGCGATCGGAAATGCCTTTGAATATATTAAAGAAGGCAAGGCCGAGGCAATGATCGCTGGTGGTTCAGAAGCCTCTGTCAATGAAATCGGTATTTCAGGTTTTGCTGCAATTACGGCGCTTTCAAAGACTGAAGATCCAATGAAGGCTTCGATTCCATTTGATAAAGACAGAAATGGTTTTGTCATGGGTGAAGGGGCCGGCACGCTAATTTTGGAAAGTTACGATCATGCCAAAAATCGTGGTGCTAATATCTTGGCAGAGATTGTCGGGTATGGAACTACCAGCGATGCCTATCACATGACTGCACCGGATCCTGATGGTAATGGTGCTAAACGTGCAATGCAGATGGCAATTGACGAAGCAGGCATTGATGCAACCCAAGTTGATTATATCAATGCCCATGGAACCAGTACGCATGCAAACGATAGTGCAGAGTCCAAGGCAATCAATGAAGTTTTTGCAAAAAACGACCATGTTAAGGTAAGCAGCACAAAGGGAATGACCGGACATGCATTGGGAGCTGCGGGGGCTATCGAAGCCGTTGCTGCAATCGGTGCAATTCGTCACAACCAGATGCCGGTTAATGTCGGCGTTGCTAACCAGGATGAGGAATGTACCGTCGATTTGGTTAATGAAAGCAATAAAAAGGCCCCTGTTAATTACGCAATCAGTAACTCGTTCGGCTTTGGAGGACACAATGCCGTTATTGCATTCAAGGGATGTGAGTAACTTATGGATGAGAAAGAAATTGAACGATTATTAGACAAATTCGATAAGTCATCTTTAAAAAATTTCGAGTTAACACAGGATGATTTTAAGCTAGCGTTGAGTAAACGCGAAGGTGGTGAACAAGTCATAAACGACTCTCAGGCAACTGAGCTTGTCGGAAGTGATAGTACACACCATAAACAAAATTTGCAGAGCCAATCAGCAGCTTCCAACGATTTAAAATCGGAAGAGGCTGATTCGCCGGACAATGTTGAAGAAATTACGGCACCTTTGGTTGGCGTGATTTATTTTGCACCTAATCCGGATAAGCCCGCTTTCAAGAAACAGGGAGATAAGGTCAAAAAGGGAGACGTCGTTTGCGTCATTGAGGCCATGAAAATGATCAATGAAGTTAAAAGTGATGTTTCGGGCACAATTTCAAATGTTTTGGTCAAAGATGGCAGCATGGTTGAATATGGTCAACCGATTTTTCAAGTAACGAAGGGGTAGTTTGAATGAAACCAGAAGTCAATGATGTTATTCCTCAAAGATATCCCTTTCAAATGATTGATCGATTTTTGGACGTTGAAGCGGGTAAGAACGCAACAGCAGTCAAATTAATTTCGATCAATGAATGGTTTTTTGCCAATCAAGGGGCTCATCAATTGACCGTTCCACGGCCAATAATGATTGAGGCAATGGCGCAAACCGGGGTAGCAGCTATCCTGACATTACAGCAATATCATGGAAAAAATGTTTTCTTTGGTGGTATTAAAAATGCTGTTTTTCAGGATGATTTTCGCCCTGGAGACCGATTGATTTTTAATGTTGAAATGAAGAAGTTACGTGCCAATATCGGTCTTGGACATGGCACAATTACTCGTGATGACGAGGTCATTTGTGAGGCAGATTTAATATTTGCAGTGGAATAAGAGACAAGCATGTTTAACTGGAACAAATTGAGAGGTGAGTATATGTTTAAAAAAGTATTAGTGGCAAATCGTGGAGAAATTGCTGTACAAATAATCAGGGCACTTCATGATATGGACATTGAGGCTGTTGCAGTTTATTCAAGTGCCGACAAGGACAGTCTATTTGTCCATTTAGCCGACGAAGCCATTTGTATTGGCGGACCGCAGCCCAGTGATTCTTATTTAAATATGACTCAGATTGTCAGCGCAGCTACTTTAACCGGGTGTGAAGCCATTCATCCCGGATATGGTTTTTTGTCTGAAAACGCTGAGTTCGCCGAATTGTGTGAATCTTGCCATATTAAGTTTATTGGGCCGAGTCATCAGTTGATTTCTTTAATGGGTGATAAGGCAAACGCCCGTGAAGCAATGAAATCGGCGGGGGTTCCCGTTATTCCCGGTAGTGAGGGTGACGTGACGTCGATTGATCAGGCTGAAAAGATTGCCGAAAAAATCGGCTTTCCGGTTTTGCTGAAATCTGCTGCTGGGGGCGGCGGTAAAGGAATCCGGGAAGTTGATCGGCCTGATCAGCTTCGAGACGCTTTTGAACAGGCGCAACGAGAAGCAAAGGCATCTTTTAATGATGACAGTATGTATGTGGAAAAATTGATTCGAAACGCTAAGCACGTTGAGATGCAGGTGATTGCGGATGATTTTGGCAATGTAGTTTACTTACCCGAACGGGACTGTTCACTGCAGCGAAATCATCAAAAGGTCATTGAAGAGAGTCCCTGCGTATTAATTTCGCCGGCAGAACGAAAAGAGCTTGGTGAGATTGTTGCTCATGCCACACTTAAGCTCGGTTACACCAATACTGGAACTTACGAATTTTTGATGGACGAAACACACCATTTTTATTTCATGGAAATGAATACCAGACTTCAAGTTGAGCATACGATTACCGAAGAAGTGACCGGAATCGAATTGGTTAAAGGCCAACTTGAAGTGGCAAGTGGTGAAAAATTATCATTTAGCCAGGCAGACGCTGCCGTTAAAGGGCACGCCCTTGAATGTCGTTTAAATGCAGAAGATCCTGAAAATAATTTTGCACCACAGCCCGGAAAAATTAATCACTTGTTTTTCCCCGATGGATCCCTGGGTGTTCGAATTGACTCCGGCGTTACAAACGGAAGCTTTATTTCGCCGTTTTACGATTCGATGATCGCTAAATTGATTGTTCATTTAAACGATCGGGATGCGGTCATTGCGAAAATGCGACGGGTTCTGGGTGAACTCGAAATTACGGGTGTGACAACAAATCAGGCTTTTTTGTATGAATTGATTTCAACGGATCGTTTTAAGAAAGGCACTTATTCGACCAGCTTTATCGAAAATGACGTGCTTGCCAACAGGAGGGGATTAGATGTTGCAAAGTCGGTTTAAAATGCCCAGCCGTGAGGAATTAAAAAAGCGAATGGACAACATCCCCGACAATATTATGAAGGAATGTCCAGTATGTCATGCTACGTTCTTTTCGATGCGGGCGGGGAAGCAACGTACCTGCCCGAACTGTGGCTTCGGTTTTCGGATAACTGCTAAAAGACGTGCTAAAATTACATTCGATTCTTTCAATGAAATTGATTCCGATATAACGGTTCCCAAGCAGTATACGGATGAAAAGTATATGGCAAAAGTGGCCAAAGCAAAAAAGGTAACCGGGATCAAAGAAAGCGTTCTGACCGGTATTGGGACATTGGATAAAATGCAGGTCGCAGCCGGCATTATGGATCCATTTTTTGTGATGGGGAGTTTAGGAAGCGCCACTGGTGAAAAGATTACCCGATTGTTTGAAAAAGCGACTGACGAAAACTTACCGGTTGTCATGTTTACGGCATCAGGCGGTGCTCGAATGCAGGAGGGGATTCATTCCCTGATGCAGATGGCAAAGGTATCCCAGGCGGTTGAAGCTCACAATAAGGCAGGACTATTATATATCGTTGTTCTTTGTGATCCAACCACTGGGGGAGTAACGGCAAGTTTTGCGATGCAAGGTGATATTATTTTGGCCGAATCACATGCTTTAGTTGGTTTTGCTGGGCGTCGAGTAATTGAACAAACGATTATGAAGCAACCGCCAAAAGACTTTCAAAAGGCGGAGACCGTTCTCCAACACGGATTTATAGATGCCATTGTACCTCGTAGTGATTTGAAGCAAGTGTTAACCAAGTTGTTAGCCTTGCATCAAAAGAAGGAGGATGCAAATGGTTAAAAAAACTGCTTATGAACGGGTTCAGGCTGCCAGGAACACTCAAAAAATTTCAACTGATGAACTGATCCATGGATTGATTAGTGACTTTTTTGAGTTGCATGGTGATCGATCAGACGGTGATGATCAGGCTGTGATTGGTGGTGTTGGTCTGTTAAATGATGAACCACTAACAGTTGTGGGGATTCGAAAAGGATCGGATACTGAGGAAAATATTAAACGCCACTTTGGAAGTCCCGAACCTGAAGGATACCGAAAAGCATTGCGTTTGATGAAGCAGGCTGAAAAGTTTCACCGGCCGATTCTGGCATTGGTTAACACACCCGGTGCCTGGCCCGATGTTGACGCCGAGTATCACGGTGTCGGCTCGGCAATTGCCCAGTGTCTACAAGTTGGCATGCAGCTTAAGGTACCTTATATTAGTATGATTGTTGGTGAAGGCGGTAGTGGGGGTGCAATTGCCCTGGCGTGTGGAGACAAGGTCTTTATGTTTGAAGACAGTATTTATTCCGTATTATCGCCGGAGGGTTACGCAAGTATTATGTGGAAGGATTCATCAAAGGTTGCTCAAGCAGCG